>Ga0247727_10010960_pt1 | contig 15936 bp, 14 predicted proteins | sample WisWelCaveWW1625_FD_202498 | JGI IMG/M metagenome (GOLD analysis project Ga0247727, IMG submission 202498) | Biofilm microbial communities from Wishing Well Cave, Virginia, United States - WW16-25 | ecosystem: Environmental > Aquatic > Deep subsurface > Groundwater > Cave microbial mat | place...
CCAGCGGCGATCTTCCTGTGCAGAGTCTTGATCTCTTTATCCACCTCCGGCGCGCACAGGTTCACCGCACACCCCACATAAAACGACGTTGGCTGGCCGATCTCCTGGCCGGCGTGATCGTGGCCCATGTTGAAGCCCTGCTTGATCAACTTGATCAAACCCGACGGCAGGACGTCGTAGTCGTCGCTGGCGTTCGGGTAATCACCGATGGAGGTCGGGTCGCCCATCACCACAAAAATGTTGCGACAGCCGAGGGCGTGCGCGGCCAGCAAATCGCCCTGCACCCGCAACAAGTTCCGCCCGCGCGTGGGGAAGTGCAACACGGTTTCGACGCCGACGCTGTCCTGAATCAAATGGCTCACCGCCCAGGCGCTCATCCGCATCCGGGCCATGGGGCTGTCGGCCACGTTGACGACATCGGCTCCGGCCTCGGCTAGCAGGTTGGCGGCGGCCAATAGCTTGTGCGTCGAGAGTCCCTTGGGCGGATGCATTTCCACGCCGATGACGAATTGTTTGGCCGATAACTTTTCGGCCAATCGCGTCGGCGCGTGGATATCGTGGGAGCGATCATCCCCTTCCCATGTGGAGGCGGCCGCCACCTGGGGGGCCGGTTCCGATCGGGGAGCGTCCAGCGCCGCCCGCATCGCGGCAATGTGTCCCGGCGTCGTCCCGCAGCAGCCGCCGATGACCGAGGCCCCAGCTTCCACAAACGCCAAAGCATAGTCACCAAAATACTCCGTAGTGGCCGGGTACATGATCCGTCCGCCGACGTGTTCGGGCCAACCGGCGTTGGGCTTGACCCAAAACTTCGCCTCGGGGGCGGCTTGATTCATCTCGCGCAGAATCCGCAACACCTGCGCCGGGCCGCTGGAGCAGTTGACGCCGATCGCGTCCGCGCCATAGGCAATCAGTTCCGTCGCTACTTTGGCCGGGGTGTCGCCCAACACGGTGACATCGTCGCGGGTGAACGTCATGCTGGCGATGACGGGCAGTTTGCTGATCGCCTTCGCCGCCCGCACGGCTTCGGCCACTTCGCGCAAGTCGCTCATCGTTTCGACGACGATGGCGTCCACGCCGCTGGCGACCAGCACCGCAATCTGATCGTGGAAGGCGGCATAGGCCTGCTCCGGCTTCACCCGCCCAAACGGGGCCAGGCGCACGCCCAGCGGCCCCACCGACCCGGCGACCCACACCTCGCGGAACGAGGCCTCGGTCACGCGTCGGGCCAGCGCCGCCGCCGCGGCGTTGATCTGGCGAATTTTGGTAGCCAGTCCATGACGGGCGAGCTTGTAACGATTCGCGCCGAAGGTATTGGTCTCGATGATCTGCGCTCCGGCCTCAAGGTAGGCGCGGTGAATGTCGGCGACGATGGCCGGCTGGCTGATGTTGAGTTCGTCAAAACACTGGCTGAAGCTCACCCCACGCGCGTGGAGCATCGTTCCCATTGCGCCGTCGGCGAGGAGGGGAGGGTGTTGTAGTTTTTCGAACAGGGACTCTTTCATCAAATTTCGCTTTCAGGCTTGGGGCGGCCACAGCCGAAAGCCCATTTGCTCGAAGTGGCGGTCGAAGGTGAAGGCGTCGCGGAGAGTTCGCTGATTCATCACGACAAAACTCGTGCAATCGGTGAAGGAAAATTCCTTGTCGTCGTATTGCTGGAAGAGCGCCCAGGCTTCGTCCCACAACATATCCGACACATGCAGAACCCGAACATTGGGCTGATCCAATACCCAGTTGCCAAATTTGGCGGCAGTAAAATGATTGATTCTGCTCATCAAATGAGTGATGGTCTCGGCCAACACATAATCGGTGGTCACAAATTCAATATCCTGGCCCTCAAGTGTTCCCAAGCCCAGGCGGACACTGGTGTGATATTTGTCGCGCGGATTGAACAGGGCTATCCAGCCGCTCGTATCCGTGAAGAGGTTCATTTCTGTTTTCTTGTCTTCTTGGTCGCTCGACGCTTCTTCACACGATAAGCTTTCTGGCGTTCATGGAGGGCAGACGAAACCGGGGGTTGTGGCTTGGCGAAATTGGCTTGTCGGGCCAACCGTTCTTCGCCATGAGGGTCGCCATAGAGATACTTGTCATGGTTTTCGGCCATATCCGGCGGGCCATCGAAACCAATTTTATCAATGAGTTCAAACCATTCTTTTGGATCAAATGGCGGCACTTTCTCTTCCTGCTTAATCCAAAATACGTAATCATCCAGCGCCTCTCGAATTTGCTCCGCCATCGTCAAGCCGTGCTTCTCCGCCCGCTGGCGCAGTTTCTCGTACACCGCGCGCGGCAGATAGACTTGTGTGCGTACCATTGTCTCGGCCATAAACATCACCTTCGGAAAATCAGATGTATGCAGTATACATCTAATTCGGCCCATCGTTCAGTTAGAAAAATTATCATAAAAGGACTCGAGGCTTCACCCGGTTTGCTCCGGCTGAAGCCTCGAGTCCTGAATCGTTTCGGCAAAACTTTACTGCGCCGTCCAGCCTCCGTCCATCGAAATCGCCGACCCCGTCATCTGCGAGGCCGTCTCGGAGCAGAGGAAGATCACCAGATCATCGCAACAACAACTCCAAGGCCTGCTCCAGCGCCGGGTCGTTCTCCGCCGACACTTCATCCCAATCGGCCTCGATGATCAAATCCGGCTTGACGCCCGATACCGACAGGTCGAGGCCTTTGCTGGTTTTATACGATGAGGTCGCCAGGGTCAGCAGCGAGCCATCCGGCAGGGGCACGGTTGTGTAGCCGAAGATTTCCCCCGGCGTCTGCATCCCGATCACCGTCGCCCGGCCCGAGGCCTGCAGGGCGGCGGCGAACACTTCCGGCGGCCCCTGTGTGTCCAGCCCTACGATGATGATCAGAGGCACCTTTTGTGATCCACCTGCATCCACACCTACGGCGCTCACTCCGGTGGAGTCCTCTCGTGTGTAAAACTCGCCCAGCTTGCCATTGGCGTACAGGGCCAGCATCCCGTCGAGGGGCCAACTGCCGCCGGACAGGGACACCCGCAAATCAATGATGACGCCGTTCAAGTTGGGATTCTGATTCATGACTTGAGCGATGACATCGGCTTCAGTGCCATCGGTGGAGACCGGCATCAGCGCGTAAAGCACGTCGAGGCCGGGAAGCACGCCGCCCTTCACCGAGTCTTCAGCCGTAATCGTGCCGCGCACGACACGGATGGTGCGGCGGGCCTCACCGGGCGACTGCACTTCCAGGGTGACGGTGACCCCGGCCTCGCCGCGCACCCGGTTCACCACATCCGCGCCTTCCTCTTTTGTTACCGGCTTGCCGTCAATGCTGTAAATCGAGTCGTGGGCCTTCAGCCCGGCCTTCTCGGCCGGCGAGCCTTTGATGATTGACAGGATGACGACGTGCGGTTCCGGCTCGGCGCGCACCGAGATGTAAGCGCCGATGCCGGAGTATTGCACCGTGTCCTGCAAGCCAAGTTCGATGCGCGTGGCGCGTGTTTGATAGGAGACACTGCCTTCGGGCAACTTCCCGATCAGCGATTGCACCGCCTCTTCAAACTCTTCCATCGTCAGGCCGTCGGTCACTTGTTTTTTAGAGTCGACGATCGCCGTCTCCCAACCAAGGTCGCCCAGGTTGGTGTGAATGTACTGCTCATTCACCGCCGTGGCGACCGCATCCAGCACGCGCGTTTGCCGGTCGGCGGGGCTGGTGGTGGGCAGGGGCGCCACATCCGGGCCGGTGGTGTTCTGATTGCAGGTTGCCAGAGTCACGGCGGCGACAATTGCCAGACTCAAAATGCGAAATGTTTTCATGGAAACCTCCACAACTATTGCGCTTCAAAGAACGCCAGATCGCGGAACAGGATCACGCCGTCATAGGCCTCATCGGGCGTCACCACTTTGCCCTCATCGGCCCAACGCTGAAGCCGCTCTTTCTCCGCGTTGGAAGTGGCGATGTAAACGCTGAGGGTGTAGAAGCCGGGCTGGGGGAATGTCGCCGTCGTCGTCCAGACCCCGGTCGCGCCGTCTTCCGCCACCGTCAGCGAATGGGGCAACACAATTGAGTTGCCAATGTCGTTGCTAATAACGTAAAACAATCGCCAGCCTCTTTGCAAGTTCACAAAAGTACCGCCGATCTCCACCGCTTGACCGACAGGCACAGTCGCCCCCGGATCCGGACTCGTGACTTGAACGGCAATGCTGGCAAATTGCCCGCCGCCGCCGCCCCCGCCCGTCTCCGGAACGGGCAGGGTCGGCGCTGGCGCGGCCCCACCGGGAAAAAATCCGTTGCCAAGAAAAGTAATGCTGAAGATGATGCAGAGGGCGGCCAGGCCGAATACCCCGATCACCGGCCACAGCCACGTCGGGGAGGCCGCCATTGAGCGGGACGGTGAAGTGGCATTTACCGATGATTCGGCTTCTTTGATGACTGGCCGCGTCCCCATGGGCGTCGCCGCCATGGGCGTTGCCGCCGCGCCACTCGACGCCGCCGCCATTCGCTTGACCGGGGCCTCGCCGGCGAAGACTTCCAAATTGATGTTGGGATACGTCCGAGTCTGGTTGTAAACCCAATTGCCCCAAAAAGTGAGCAGGCTTCGCAGATATTCGCGGTCGTCTTCGTCTTTCACCTCGCGGCCTGCCATGCGGACAGACTCGACGAGGTCTTTGACCGCGGTGATGCGCTCAGCGGTGACTGTGCCGCTGGCGGCTTTGAGCATTTCGGCGTGCCTGGCGCGGATGGCGGAGAAGGAGAGGGGTTCGGGCATAAAGAGTCTCGCAGTCAGAAATCATTGAATGCGACAAACGTCAAGCGACAAGCGACGTACTTTGTCGCCGTCGTTTGTCGTTTCAGGTCTGATTTATCTTCAAAATATCCAGCAAATCATCCGACAGGGCATCCAACGTCGTCGTCAAGTCCTTCAATTCTTTATCGGCGATGAAGAAGTGGGTGCGAATGGCGGTTCCCAACTGGCGCAGGGTATTCTTCACCGCGTTCATTTCTTCGGCGTTGATCTGGGAGTCGAGGGCATTCGAGAGCCGAACCATGTCCACGCACCATCCCGCGCCGGAAAGTGTATCACCTTCGACCATCAATTGGCCGAGCTTTTTAGCAAAGGGGATGAAGCGGCTGTCGAGGACATCGGAGCGGCAAAACGCCCAGGCGGCCGAGACGGCTTCCCATTCCCATGTCGGGCGGCGGGCCTCGTCGCGCAGGCGCGAGAAGTCGTTGTCCAAATCCTGAAAGATGTCGTGCTTCTCGACAGCGGTGTACAACGTGGCGTGCAGGCGATCGAGTTCGGTGATGGCGTTGGCAAGGTCGCTGGCCGAGGGCAGTTCGTCCGGGTCGGCCCAACGGGCGGCCACGCGGCGCAGGTCGGATGTTTTGTCCTCCAGCGATTTGTCGGCGGCGTTCATGTGAGTCTGGATCGTCTGCCGCAGTTTGCGGGCCGCGCCCGACACGGCTTTGTAGCCGCCGTCGTTTAGCGCGGCGTCGAAGGCGCGCTCACCGGCCAGCGGCTCGACCAGCCAGGGGTCGCCAGAATACTGCCCGTTCGACTCTTTGAAAATTTGGACGAGGATGGGCGCGGCGCCGCTGCGGGCGAAGTCGGCCAGGCGGCGGAAGGTGGTTTGACAGCGCGCCCAGTATTCGGCCACATAGGTGAGATCGGGCGCGACTTTATCCAGCCGGGGCAGTTCGAGCAAAATAAATTCGAGCGACTCATTGAGGTCGTGCAACAAGTCGTGCAGAGATTTCCAAGCGGCGAGGCTTTTATAAATTTGGGCCGCCGCCGTTAACTGCACTTGCCAGCGAGAGAGGGTTTGGGTGGTGGACTCGGTGTCGGGGCCGGAGCGGATGGCGTCGAGGCCGCGCTGGGCGTTGGCGACGACACGCTCGCGCCGCTGTTGCGGAAAGTCCACCAGCAAGCCTTCGTCGGTGGAGAGGAAGAGGACGGGGATGGCGAAGGTGGCGGTGGCGCTGGTGGCGTTGTAGATCGCCAGCCGCCCTTCGCGCATGGCGTCGTCAATCGTCTGCCCGGAGGCCAGTTGATTGTAGAAGGCGCGGGTGAAGGCGATGGCGGCCTTGTCGAGGATCGGAGCCTGCATGGCGACGACGGCGGGGAGGCCGGTGCGCTGTAAAATTTTGGGGGCGATGCCGGTGAGGGGCTGGCTGGTGGAATCAATCGCCGTCTCACAGGCGTTGAGGACGATCAAGCGCAGGTCGGCGAGGCCGCCAAATAAAATGGCGGCGGCCTCGGGGGTGATCGAGTCGGTGTCCCCGTATTGATCCTCAAAGGCCAGGGCCGACTGTCCCTCTTTGAACTTTCCGTGACCGGAGAAGTGCAAAACGTGAGGGCGAAATTGAGTCAGCTTCTCACGAAGCGTGTCGCGTTTGGCGTGTTCGAGGAACTCGAGGCTGATCCAGCCTTTGGCCGACTCGTCGGCGAGGGCGTCTTCCAGATTCCGGCGTTCGGCGGCGAAGTCGAGGGCGGGCAGGTCGGCGGGGGCGGCGCTGGCCAGGAGGAGGCGCAGGGGCAACTGGGTGACCATGGGCCGCGACTGTTGCACGCCGACGGCGATGTAGCGGGTGATCGAGATCGCATTGAAAGCGAGAAAGCCGGCCGGGTCGCGGTAGAGGCCTTCCCAGGGCCAGCGCCGCATTTCAGGCGGTTCGATTTGCAATCGCAAACGCAAGCCATTGCGCAAGTCCGAAGTGAAGTTGGCGATGAAGAGATCGCGTAGACCCGGATCAGCAGTGAGGGCCGAATAGAGTCCGAGGCCGATCTGTCCCAGTTGATCAGCGGTGAGCGAGTCGAGGGCGGACGGCGGCTGGATAGCGGCGCTGTTAAACGACGCGGGGCCGGGCGAGCGGCCATGCGGCGAGTCGGTGACGCGGGCTTCGGAGGAGGAAGAGAGAAGGAGATCGAGGTTATCCACGATTGTTTTTCATCACGAAGACACGAAGTCTCGAAGGAGCACAAAGAAAAGCTTGGTGTATCTTTGTGCCTTTGCGTCTTCGTGGTTAATTGACCTCCCACGGCGGCTTACCCGCTTTGCCCTTGAGCGACTCACGAATAGCCTCACGCACTTCACCCTCTGGCAACACCTCGCCCATGGCCGAGAGCAGGCCGAAGCAGCCGGCGATCATCATGTCGCCGAAGGGGACGGCGAAGTAGGGGTTGTGGCCTGAGCCGCTCATGAGCGAGCGGCGCGGGCCGGTGACGATCAGCGGCGGGTTTGGCAGAGCATCGTCGGCATACATCAGCGCCCCATGCCCCATGTCGTCGAAGACATCAGCGTGTTTGAGCGTGGCATCGGCCAGACGGTCAATGAGCGAGTCGAGTTTCCGCTGATCAATCTCGCCGGTATGATGCTCGAAAACACCCTCAATGTCGCGCGGCCCCATGCGAAAGGCTAAGGTGTGAAAGTTGCCGACGTTGCAGAAAATGGCCCGTTCGTGCGCGGCGGCGACGGGATCGAACCTCGCACCCAACACTGCGGCGGGGGCGGTGTCCATGACCACCAGAGGAGCGGCGCCGTTGTAGGAGGCGGCCACTGCCTTGAGGCGAGTCATGATCGGCGGGGCCTCATCGGCGAGATAGGCAAAGGCGGACAGCCGATTGCACTTTCTGATACGTTTATCGAGATAGTCGAATCGAAACTGGCGGTCGGAGTATCCGGGCGGGGAGTCGCCATGATCGAAGACGGCGACTCCGACCGCGTCTGGGGCGAGGCGAAGGCCGAAGGCGGCAAAGGCGGCGGCCAATGAGTCAAAATCAAAATCTTTGAGGTCGAGGTGAGTTACATCGTTGAGAGCTCGGGCTTCGTCAGCGCTAACCAGTCGGACGCCCATCTCGCGTTGAACCCAGTCCATATCATCATTGAAGGTGCGGGCGGCATCAGGGGTGGCATAGAGCCTGTGCCCAGCGCGGAGGTGATCGCGGGCCGCCCACTGGCTGGGGCCGCCGCCCATCATCACCCCGGTCAGGAGGACGGCCTGGCCGCGTTCGGTGGCCGCTTTCAATTGCCTGTAGACGATCAGGGTCGGCGATGGCATAATTAGCTTGAAGCCGTTTTCAATATCAAGCTCAGGGTCGAAGACGAAAACGTCTTGCGTGCCTGTGCCAACGTCCACCGTCAGAATCTGCATAGGGCGTATTATAAACCTGACGTGTGCTGGGTCTTCATCCGGTGTTAACCCATACCCAGCAGATCGCGAAATCGTCGCTGGACTTATGCAAATCCGGGCCACAACTCACCACGAAGTCTCGAAGACACGAAGAAACACAAAGAAAATAAGGGGGCTTCGTGAACTTTGTGTCTTAGTGCCTTTGTGGTGAAATGGCTAGCCTAGGCGTAAGTCTGGCATCGTAACATTCGGAGGCCAACCATGAGTTTCAAGAATCTTAAAAACATTGCCAGTGAGGCCCTGTCGAAGGCCAAGGACGTGGCGGCCAGCATCCAAAAGAGCGACGAGCCGGTGGGCGGCGTCCCTGTAGCCGTCACCCGTAAAGTGTCGGTCATTGTCTTCAACCCCATAGTGAAATCCGAAGGGGGCAGGAAGCTGTCGGAGGTGTTGAACTGGAGCAAGCCCGACGAGTTGACGCAGGGCTACATCGCCGACGTGCGCGAAGTCAGCCACGGCTATGCCAACTACAGCGTAGTCGAGCGGATCGAGTCGGACAGCTTTCCGGTCAAGAAAGACGGCTTTGCCTATACGGTGGACGAGTTTTTGAAGTACCTCCGCTCCAACACCGGGTTCCACAAACCGGACGAGGTGGACTATCACCGCATCGTCGAGCAATTCGATATCATTGCCAAAATCAATCGGGGCGCGATTGACGAAGTCTGGCTGTTCGCCTTCCCCTACGCCGGATTCTACGAATCGATCATGGCCGGGCCGGGCGCGTTCTGGTGCAATGCCCCGCCTCTTGAGAACACCGACAGCGCCAATCGGCGATTCGTGATCATGGGCTACAACTACGAGCGCCAGGTGGGGCAGATGTTGGAGAATTTGGGCCACCGGGCCGAGTCGATCATGGATCACGTTTACCGCCACCGGGGGGAGGCCGACAATCTGTGGAAACGTTTTGCCCGCTACGACCAAACACACCCCGGGCAGGCCGAAGTGGGCGTGATGCACTTTGCTCCCAATAGTACGAAGGATTACGAGTGGGGGAACAAGACGAAGGTGAAGAGCCGCTATCGCACCTGGGAGAACTTCCCCAATCTCGACGGCGAGGCCATTGAGGTTGACCACACCTACTGGGGCGGCGGCGAGATTCGGGCGCACCACAAGTGGTGGTTCAGCCTTCTGCCCCACATCACCGGCTCGGCGGGCGGCCTCTCATACAATTGGTGGAAGTATATTGTGGATCCGAATGAGGTGAATTGAGAGCGCAATAGAAAGAACGCCGGAGATCGCTAATTGACCTCCGGCGTTTTGTTATATGCGTTTTCTACCGCCCCCCTCCAACCCATGTACACTATACCCCGAGCCATAATATGAGTCATAGATGTGCTGGTACACCACCGCGCACTTCTCGTGATACAGGTCATCCGAATACGCCTCTGGCAGTCGCGTCAGCACCTTCTCAATCTCTACTTGTACCGCCGCCTTGGCCTGTTGTTTCTTCCGCCAGTCCAGCACCAGCCGTTCGGCCTTCAATGTGTGCAACAAATCTCTGGCAATCGTCCTAACTTGCTCTCGCTCTTTCTTTGTCAGTTTCAGGGCGGGTTTGGTCAGCAGGTCAAAGATAGCCAATTCCTCATCATTCAGTTGCTCAGCAATTCCGCGTTTCTCTTCCTCGTTCAACCCCTGGGCAAAGTTCACCAACTGGGCAAAGAAGGCTTCGTCGGTGGAAGCCCCGGCGTTGTAGTCAGCGATCATCTTTTGGAACTGCTCGTAGTAATCCAGGCGGGTGCGATTCACTCTCAGCATCCGGCCCAACTTGCCGTTGATGGCTCCCCGCAATTTCTCGATCTCGATCCGCTGCCGCCCTGAGTCGAATTGCTTCTTCAGCGCCTTGAAATCCACCCGGCTCAAATCGATCCAACCTTCAGGACCCAAGTCGCGGATCACATACCCATCACCTGGCTTGATGGAGCGGTCGAGCACCTCTTCCACATCTTCCATCACGTCCGAGATGTCGTCTACCGGTTCGGCTAACGACCGAATCTTCTTAGCCAGCACCACAATCACCTGCCGCATGGTGTAAAACTCGTTCGCCAGGGGGTCGGGCAGAATGGCCCGGAACAACCGGAAGACGGCATCGGCGCGGGCCAGGTAGTTCAATTTGGTCTCATCATTACGCAGGATGGCGTTCATGGCGCCATCCATGTGGCGAATGCGTTCGAAGGTGTTTTCGGTCTGTTCAATGGTCGCCAGGTCAATGCCCAACCCGGCGCAGAAGGTCGTGGTTTCGGCGATGGCCTCGCGCAGTTTATCTACCAGGGCCGCCTTGGCTTTCACCGGCAGGTCACCGGCATTCACCCCGCCGCCCGAAGCCGAGCCATAGATCGCCAGGGCCTTTTGCAAATCACGGAACACGCCGATGTAATCTACAATCAACCCGTTCACCTTGTCGCCAAACACGCGATTGGCTCGGGCGATGGTTTGCATCAGGGTGTGGTTGGCCATGGGCTTGTCCAGGTAGATGGTCGAACAGGCCGGGGCATCGAAGCCCGTCATCCACATGGCACATACAAACACCAGCCGGAACGGGTCGTCCGCGTCTTTGAATTTGGTCTCCAGGTCTTCGCTGTTCATCCGCTTGCGGTGCGGCTCAATGTCGGCCCCCTTCTTCTTCAGGTCTTCGATCTCGTTTTGCGATTGTGAGACCACCACCGCCTTGTCGGTCGTTTGCATGTAATCGATCTGTTGTTGCAGGGCTTCCCGCTCATCCTCTGTGGCAGCTTCCAGGTCGGCGGACAACACGGCCAGGTGTTGCTTCCAATACTTCTGCACCTTGTCCCACATTCGCACGGCGGCCGCCTTGTCAATGCAGACCACCATCGCCTTGCCCTTCTGGCCGCGCCCCAAAAAGTGGGCGACAATGTCCTGGGCGATCTTCTCCAGCCGTTCATCGCGGGTGATCAGGTGATACTCCCGCGCAAACTCCCGCTCCAGCCGGGCCTCCTGCGCCTCATCCAGCACGGCGGCTTCCACCACCTCGGTAATCTCGCGGTTCAGGTTGGCGTTGGTCAGTTGCAGTTCGGGGATGCGGTTCTCGTAATATAACGGCACGGTGGCCCGGTCTTCCACCGACTGGGCAAAGTTGTAGATGCTGACGTAGTCGCCGAACACGGCCCGGGTGCGTTCTTCCTCCCCGGCAATGAGCGGGGTGCCAGTGAACCCGATGAAGGCGGCCCGGGGTAAGGCATTGCGCATGTTCAACGCCATCAGGTCATACTGGCTGCGGTGGGCCTCGTCGGCCATCACAATGATGTCATCGCGATCCGAGAGTTTGGGGTAAAGGGCGCCGGCCGGCGTATGAAATTTTTGGATGAGGGTGAAGAGGTATTGATGATCTTCGCGCAGCAGTTGTTGCAGATGCTGGCCACTGCCCGCCCGCACTTGCTTTTCGGGTTCCTTCACCGTGCCGGTGTCGGCAAAGTTCGTGTAAATCTGTTTGTCCAAATCATCGCGGTCGGTGACAATCACGAACGTCCAGTTGCCGGCCAGTTTACGCACAACCTTTTGCGAGAAGAAGACCATGCTGTAGCTCTTGCCACTGCCCTGGGTGTGCCAGAACACGCCCAACCGCCCCGCCCTCACCCCGGCCCTCTCCCCAGCCCTCTCCCCTGGGGAGAGGGAGTCAAGACGGCGTACCGCCTCGATAGCGTTGTTCACGCCCAGGTATTGGTGGTTCTTGGCCACCAACTTCACCAGGCCGCCCCGGGCTTCTTTGTACAGGATGAAGTTCTCGGTAATGTCCAAGAGGCGGGCCGGGTCGCACAGGCCGCGGATCAGGGTCTCCAGCGAGATGGCGCCTTCTTCGCCTTCGCTATTGATCTTCTTCCACTCCGAAAAGTGATCCCACCCGGAGGTGATCGAACCGACCACGCTCTGACTGCCGTTGGAAAGAATGATGAAGGCGTTGTACCAGAACAGTTGGGGGATGGCGTTTTTGTAATCGCGCAGGTTGTCGGTGTAAGCGTCTTTGAGTTGCCGATGGCTGGCTTTGAGTTCGATGAAGACCAGCGGCAGGCCGTTGACGAACCCCACCAAATCTGTCCGTCGGGTGTACATCTCGCCGGTGATCCACAACTGTGAGGCCAGGAAAAAGTCGTTGTTCTCCGGCCTCTCCCAGTCAATCACCCGTAAGGTCTCTACGGTCTCACCACCGGCCTCGGGGTCGGCCACCTTCACCTTCAGCCCGTTCTTGAGCAGGGCGTAGACCTCGCGATTGGCCTGCACCGGGCTCAGCAGACTCCGGTCGCGGGTAAGTTCTTCGATGGCCAGGTTGAGGGCCTCGGTGGAGGCTTCGGGATTGAGGCGACGTAAGGCGGGCTGCAGGCGGTTAACCAGCACCACCTCACCTTTTGTTTCCCGCCCTAGGTTGGGGCGGCGGGCTGTGGCGGGAGTTGCGCCGAAGACTTCGTCGAAGCAGTTGGCGGTCGCCCATTTCAGTTCGGCAAAGAGGGCGAGTGTGGCGGTTTCGAGGGCGGCTTCGGAATCAGGGCGATTCATCCCCCTCTGTCTCCGCTGAATCAATCCACAACTCTTTTGCGACTCTCATTGCCCAGCCCGGTAGGCGGCGATTTCAGCCGCGATGTCATCGTCGCTGATGGCCTGCGCCTGCGGCAGGGCTTGGGTGGTTTGGAACAGCGCCTTGAACTCGGCCAGGCGCACGGCGCGCGCGGCTTCGACTTCTTCGGCAATCAGCGCCACTTCCACGCGCTGGCGAGACGAAAGTGAGGCTTCGGAGTCAGGGTTGATCGTCGGCGGCTTGCCCGTATTACCGATCACGTTTCACCAGCAAGTTTCGTGGCGACTTCGATCAATTCGTCTGAGAGCCAGTAGCCATGCCCGCGCATCTGCTCTAACACTTCTCGCACTGACGAGATCAATCCCTCCTGTTTGGGGCGAAGCAGATCGACTTTCGCTAGCGCGATCAATGGACCGGTATTAGACACGAGGCTCACGATTTAGCCTTTCGCGCCGCGCCCAGATCGGCTCGAAGTTCTTCTTCCAGTTCATCCGGCGAATAGTTGAACACCGGCACTCGATACCGCCCGCACATTTCTATAAACTCGGCCCGCGTCAACCCGGCCAGTTCTGCCGCCTTGCCCGAAGATAATTTGCCCAACTCAAACATCTTCAAAGCCGCCATCAGTCTGATCTGGGCGACCAGTTCATCAGGTGTCAACTGAACGGCTTGTTCTAACCCTTCGGGAAATTTCAAAGTCAGTGTGCTCATAAGATGACCTCCAGCCGGGTGCAACCCGACACTGCATTTGTCCTATTCTATCCCAATCTCCAATTCGTTAGCCTGACCTCCCCGCTCACCCGCTTCGGCAACAGCAGGTCGCGCCTCCAAGACAACAGCGAATTCAAGGATATAACGAATTCGCTCCTTCCCCCAATTCGTTGTAGTCTTGGCGAGCCTCTCACACTCCCACCTCCCCGCTCACCAGCTTCGGCCACAGCCGGTCGCACCTCCAAGACTACAACGAATTCAAGGATATAACGAATTCGCTCCTTCCCCCAATTCGGTGTAGTCTTGGCGAGCCTCTCACACTCCCACCTCCCCGCTCACCAGCTTCGGCAACAGCAGTTGCGGGCCAATTCTCCGATAGCTAAACTGATGGCTTCAGGGGAAGCGGTTGGGTTGAGTTTTTCGAGCGCGGGGCGAAGGCGGCGATTAGCCAGCACCACCTCGGCAATGGTTTCGCGCCACAGGTTGGGGCGGCGGGCTGTACCAGGGGTCGGCCCGAAGACTTCGTCAAAACAGTTGGCGACGTCCCAACCCAGATTGCGGATTAGTTCACTAGCAGCGTTTTCCAGAGCGGCTTCGGAATCAACGCTTGTCATCCATCACTTCTCTTGCGAAATGAATTGTTCTACTTTGCCGATGGCGTCCAGAATGTCACGTAAGTAATCCGCGAAAGCCCGTTCGGCGCTCATACAGGCACGACCTCAGCCAAAATTCGCCGCCCAATCGCCGGTTTGAGAGTCGTCTTCATCACCAGATCAACTTTCACGCCTAACAATTCGCTCAACTCCAGTTCGAGCCGGACGAACTCAAATAGGCTTGGCGTTTCGTCGAACTCAACCAGCACATCCAAATCGCTGTTGGCGCGTTGTTCGGCTCGCACATAAGAGCCGAACACACCCAACGACTTGACGTGATATTGCGAGGCCAGGCGGGGCAGCCGTGACCGGAGTTGCTTTAGGAATGTCAAGACTTTTGGCGATGTCGGCGTTTCCATACGCTTTATTTTATCCTGTTCACCGACTCTGCGCCTGCCCCCCTTCGTCCTATCCCCAGATAGTTACGCTATTCCTCCGCCCCACCTCCCCGCTCACCCGCTTCGGCAACAGCCGGTCGCGCCTCCAAGACAACAGCGAATTCAAGGATATAACGAATTCGCTCCTTCCCCCAATTCGTTGTAGTCTTGGCAAGCCTCTCCCACCTCCACCTCCCCGCTCACCAACTTCGGCCACAGCAGGTCGCGCCTCCAAGACAACAACGAATTCAAGGATATAACGAATTCGCTCCTTCCCCCAATTCGGTGTAGTCTTGGCGAGCCTCTCACACTCCCACCTCCCCGCTCACCAACTTCGGCCACAGCCGGTCGCGCCTCCAAGACAACAACGAATTCAAGGATATAACGAATTCGCTCCTTCCCCCAATTCGGTGTAGTCTTGGCGAATCTCTCACACCTCCACCTCCCCACTCACCAACTTCGGCCACAGCCGGTCGCACCTCCAAGACAACAGCGAATTCAAAGATATAACGAATTCGCTCCTTCCCCCAATTCGTTGTAGTCTTGGCGAGCCTCTCCCACCTCCACCTCCCCGCTCACCAACTTCGGCCACAGCAGGTCGCGCCTCCAAGACAACAACGAATTCAAGGATATAACGAATTCGCTCCTTCCCCCAATTCGTTGTAGTCTTGGCGAGCCTCTCCCACCTCCACTTCCCCGCTCACCAACTTCGGCAACAAATGGTCCCTATTCAGTTCAGCGAAGAGGGTGAAGGTAGCGGCTTCGGAGTCGCGATTGTGCATGGCTTTACTCTAGCCCATATATCGCCTCGCGCCGCTCACGTCGTCTGGCTTCTTCTAACAAATGGCTGACTTGAGCCTTCCCCGCCTCACCAATCCGGCGGAGGCGCTCATCGTCGTAAGCGCAAAGGCGCTCAAAGTGTTCCGCCCATTCTGACCACATGGCTGACTCATTGCCCCAGTGAAATGTAATCCCCATCGGTCTATAAGTAGCACGGGCAATGTCGTCGGGACTGTAACCTGCCTCAACCGCCATAAGCGCCTTTTCCAACCATTCGCCCTCCGGTGTGCCGGCTAGGGGTGTGAGGTGAAACCAGCGCAATTGCTCGTTTCTCAAGAGGTCGCGGTACAAGGCGGGATGACCATCAATGAGTCGGGGGACGACTTCCACAAATCCGTAACGGTCAGAGTCAGGGATTTGGAGAAGTAATGCTCGCCGCGCTTCCTCACTTAATCCACTGACAGCGGCCTGGATGACGCGCTCATGTGTGACGCCAAAAAAGTCGGGGTCTTCATCTGCGAAGCGAGTTTGGAGCCACTGATAAGCCAGTTCTGGGTCGGCGCCAAGCACTTCAGTAAGCCAATGACGGTCGGCATCGCTCCGCAATACCACCTGTCGCCACTCGTTAAGAAACGAATCGGGGATACTGCCTTCAGAAGCGTGCCAAATGCCCTCAGCGGCGGCGCAAGCGATAGCGGCATCTGGGTGATGCAACAGTAGGCGAGTTTGGTGC
>Ga0247727_10010961_pt1 | contig 15934 bp, 18 predicted proteins | sample WisWelCaveWW1625_FD_202498 | JGI IMG/M metagenome (GOLD analysis project Ga0247727, IMG submission 202498) | Biofilm microbial communities from Wishing Well Cave, Virginia, United States - WW16-25 | ecosystem: Environmental > Aquatic > Deep subsurface > Groundwater > Cave microbial mat | place...
ATCACGCCACTCCAATCCACAGCACACGTTACTTGCGTCAATCCCAACCCGCTGAAAGTCACTCGATCATGCCCAATACATCATCACAATCAACGACCGCTGGTTGTTCATGAATAATCCGGGCTAACAGGATTTGTAGATACGGCGGATACACTTCGCCCGCCATCTCGATGCCGCGGCTCTCGCGCATCAATTCGTTAACCAGATCGGCGGGTTTCACCTGCAGGTTCCAGTGTCGCCGCTGCGCGGTGCTGGTCAGCAGCCCCTGAGCCTGCTCGCGCGAGATGCCTTCCAGCGCATGGTAGGGCAGGCCAGCCGGCTGGCCGCTCACCTGCTGCCAGAGTCGGTCGAGCTTGGTATCGGCATCGGTGCGGTAGGCCACCACCGCGTGAATGCGCGGCTGCAGATACTGGGCGCGATACAGTTCGCTCAGGAATGCGACCAGCGCTTCCACCGCCTCCGGCGTCGTCCCTGGCGTGAGCAGGTCTTCCACCTGGTCGATGAACAGCACGAACAAACGGCAGTTCGCGGCCTCCAACAGCGGCGCGAGCTCGCCGCGCAACCGACCAAAGTCGAGCGGGGAAGTGAACGGCGGGCTGTCCGCCGTCAGCAGCTCGCGCGACAGTTCCGCCGGCAACCGCTGCGCGGGATCGGTGTAGGGCCGCACCACGGCGGCCCGGAACCCCAGGTCGCGCAGAGCAGGCAGCAGCCCCGCCCGCAGCAAGCTCGACTTGCCCACACCGCTCGGTCCCTTCAACCGCACGACTGGCTCCTCTAACACCAGTCGTTGCAGGGCGCGCACGTCATCCTTCCGCCCGCACAACGCATCGCGGTCGGCTTCCTCGTACCAGTTCAACCCGCGCAACTCGAATCGCGTCGCCGGTGACGTGTTCGCCTTCAGCGCTCGCGCCCGAGGCAACGGCTCCGCCGCACTTGCCACTACCTGAGGCGGCTCGGCGTGGAAATCGGGGAGCGAAATTGGAGCAGCCTTGTCCCACTCGATAAGAAACACTTCGTAAAGTCGCGGGATGTCCTTCGGCTGCAACCAGCCCACGCGGACCGACGGATACTTGTCCTTCAGCAATTCATGGACTTCGCCGCTGACCAACATACGGTTTGTCAGGTGCGATGCGAACTCGTCTTCCTGTAGCTCGCGCTCGAAAGGCTTCAGGTCTTCCCACTTCAAACTTTCGAATCGCGCCGCGAGGTTGGCCGCTTCACCGGTTCGCTGGTTTTCACCGTAGACAATCAATTGACCAAATGTGATTCCGATGCGGACACGAATCTCCAATTGCGGATGCGTCAGGTTACTATTGAGATCGGGGAGCCGCTGAAGGATGCAGATAGCGCAATCGACCGCTTGCTCGGCATGTTCGCGAATGTTATGAAGAACGCATCGCCAATGAAGCCGGGTTGACAGCTATATCCGCAGTGCGTCGCCGCAGCGTTGACGAGGCGACCGAGTGCCTCCTTGCGCTCGTTGACAGCGACGTCGCCAAACGTGGCAGTGAAGCCGCTGGACTTCACATAGTCCAGCAGCAGCACGGCTTCTGGCACGGCTTTGATTGCACGAGTTTCCATTACTTGCTCGAACAGTTTGCCAGCCGCGTTGCGCCGTAGTAAGCGCACAAATCTGACAGGGTGACAGGGTGACGAGGTGACCTGCCGGACTGGACGCTGATGCGACTTCCCTGGCAAACGAAGCCCAAATCCGAGCCGCGACCGTGAGGGAGCGGTGCTTTTGTAACGCGCCCGGTTGACATTCGGCACGGCACCGCTCCCTCACGGCGGCTCGGATGAGAGGGTAGAGACACCGCGAGGTGAATCTAATTGACCAAGGAGTGTGGTCATCATGAAGAAACTCTTCGCGGTTGTTCTCACCCTGTGCCTGACGTCGTCGCTGCTCGCTGGCGAGCTTCCCATCGTCTCAAAGGTGGAATTGCAACCGCTGCAAGCGCAGGCGCGGCGCGTGGTCGAGGCGCTCGATTATCTCGGCACGCCACTGCCCGCCGCGGACAAAGCCGCATTGACATCCGCGACCTCGGTCGAGGAGATTCAAAAGATACTCGACCAGCACTGCCTGCTGGGCGTGAACATCAACCCCGAGCAACGCGTGAAAGTCGCGCAGGGCCCGGCCGCGCCGCTGCTCGACGAGAACGGCTGGCGAGTGTTTCTCGTTAAGGTCGCCAATGAGGCCGGCACGACGGCGGAGCTGAAAGTCGAAAGCCCAAACGCCGCGCCGATCTACCTGCGGTCGACCGGCAAGGCGCGTCCCGAGTCGAAGGTGAAGAAGGAAGATGTGGCCGGCCGCTGGCTGGACATGAGCCTGTACGTGGCGCAGCCGCTGACGCGCACGTTGTCGGGACTCGAGGTCGATTACCGTATCATCCAGCTCTTCTGCGGCGACAAAACGCTCGGCTCCATTTTCAGTGAGCGCGACAAGCCGAAGGCCGGCGGCGCCGACGCCATCGAGCGTGGAGGTCGCGTGGTGTTGACGCCGGGGCCCGGCGGCACCCCCCGTGTCATCAACCTCCCGACTCGAACCAACGGCAGACAGGCTCGTGATGAAACCGCCTTCAAGCGCGAAGCGAAGATCTCGTTCAACGTCGGCCAGGGCTCGCAGGACATCGGCTTCCGCAACGACGCCGACGTCTTGTTCACGTGCAGCCCGTCGGTCGACGTGAAGTTGCAAGTGCGCGACGTGGACGGACAGCCGGCAATGGCGGGCTTCATCATCCGCGACCGCAGCGGGCGCGTGTACCCGTCACAGGCCAAGCGGCTCGCGCCGGACTTCTTCTTTCACCCTCAGGTGTATCGGCAGGACGGTGAGACCGTCAAGTTGCCGCCGGGTGAGTATTCAGTCGAATACACGCGTGGACCGGAGTACGTCGCCAGGACGACGACCCTCAACATTCCGGCGGGCTCGCGCAACGCAATTCTGTCGGTGAAACTCAGTCGCTGGATTGATCCGGCAAAGTTCGGCTGGATTTCCGGCGACCATCACATCCACGCTGCGGGCTGCGCGCACTACGAGAACCCGACCGAGGGCGTCTTCCCCGAGGACATGTGGCGCCACATTCTCGGCGAGGATTTGAAGGTCGGCTGCTCGCTCACCTGGGGGCCGTGCTACTACTACCAGAAGCAGTTTTTCGAGGGCAAGCCCCACAAGCTCAGCACCGACAAGTACGTTATGCGCTACGACATCGAGGTGAGCGGCTGGTCGTCGCACCGCTCGGGGCACCTCTGCATCTTGAAACTCAAAGACCAGGACTACCCCGGCGCGAAGGTGCAGGAGGACTGGCCGAACCTCGGGCTCAGCGTGCTGAAGTGGGCGAAGGCCCAGGGCGCGGTGACCGGCCCCGCGCACAGCGGCTGGGGACTGCAAGTGCCGGGCACGGCGCTGCCGAACTACGCGATTCCGCCCTACGACGGCATCGGCGCGAACGAGTACATCATGCAGGTGACGCACACCTCGCCCGGCCCCGACGGCAAGCTCGTGCCGGTCGTCGACATGATGAGCACGGTGGACACGCCCTACGTGTGGGAGCTGAACATGTGGTACCACACGCTCAACGCCGGCTTCCGCACGCGCGCCAGCGGCGAGACCGACTTTCCATGCATCTACGGCGAGCGCGTCGGCCTGGGGCGCGTGTACGCCAAGCTGGACAATCCGAAGAAGATCGACTTCGACAAATGGATCGACGCCGTCGCCGCCGGCCGCAGCTACGTCAGCGACGGCAAGAGCCATCTCATCGACTTCAAAGTGAACGGCGTCGAAGTCGGCACCAAGAACTCCGAGGTGAAGCTCGCGGAGGCCGGCACGGTGAGCGTGACCGCAAAAGTGGCCGCCTTGCTGAACCCCAGCGCCGACGATGCCATCGCCTTCTCCGCCAACAGAGTGACGGGACGGCAGGTTCGCAACCGACCTTACGAAACGAAGCCGTACTGGGACGTCGAGCGCGCGCGCCTCGGCGAAACACGCGAAGTGCCGGTCGAGCTGGTGGTCAACGGCATTGCGGTCGCGACGAAGAATCTCGTCGCCGACGGCACGCTGCGCGACATGACATTCGACAACGTGAAGCTCGACCGCAGCAGTTGGGTCGCAATGCGCATCCTGCCGACGTCGCACACCAACCCTGTCTTCGTCATCGTCGGCGACAAGCCGATTCGGGATAAGCGGAGCATCGACTGGTGCCTGCAATCACTCGACAAGTGCTGGGAGCAAAAGCAGAAGTTCTACACCAAGCCCGGCGAACTGGAACTCGCGCGCGCGGCGTGGGACCACGCGCGCCAGGTCTACCGGCAGCGGCTGGCAGAGGCGGGGGAGTAGAGTCGTGCATTCGGCACGATGAAAGTCCGACATGTCATCAAGATACTGCAAGTCGAGCTACGGCGCCTACGTCCCTGATCTACCAGGCTGCGTGGCTGTGGCGAGGACCAGGCGCGAGGTGATGCGCCTCATTCGGGAGGCAATTCAGTTTCATCTCGACGGCATGCGCGAAGAGGGCAGGAGACTGCCTCGCCCCGCGTCAGAAGCTGAGTACGTGGAAGTCACCGTCACCTCGCCGTTTGTGACAAGGGTGGCTTGGCCAGCATTGTCCATGCTATAATCCTTCGCCGTGAACACGCTTTTCTTCGGGGACAATCTCGACGTGCTGCGCAAGCACGTCTTCGACGAGTGCGTCGACCTCGTCTACCTCGACCCGCCGTTCAACAGCAAGCGCGATTATGACGTCATCTTCAAGGAAGCGACGGGCGCGCTGCCCAAGAGGTTTTAGAATGGGACATAAACTCAGCCCCCGCCTCCTTCAGGAGATTGGACGCGTAACTTTATTTGCCACGCTTGTCGAACAAGAGATCGCACTCTGTGCCGCAGTTCTCTTGAACAAGCGTAGCACATCAGTTGCACAGGTCTTTTTGGCTCAACTTAATTGGCGGCAAAGTGTTGACATCGCTGATGCACTCGGGCAGAGAAGATTTAAGGTGGAAGAGCTGTCGAGGTTTCGCGATTTGTTGGCTAGGGCGGAAAGGCTCACGGAGATGCGCAACAAGTTCGTCCATTCGCACTGGGGATGGATGGAAGCCCGGTTCAGTCGCGTGAAGGCGGTCCGAATGAAGTTCTACGCAAAGAAGAAAAAGGGGCTGAAGATTGACATCGAATTCATGACTATCGGAGACGTGAAGCGAATTGCAGACGAATTGGAGTCACTTCTCATCGACCTTCAGACGTTCCTTGAAGCAAAGTTCGGTTACGTGGAACCGTAGCGGCTGGGATGCAGATGCAAGATAATCCGAGCCCGAAGGGACGACGGAAGGGCAGCCCATGCCCGGCACCTTCGACCCTGTGGTGTCACGTGGTGTAATGGGATTGACCCCTGCGCCGGTGATCCCCGCCGCGCCTTCCGGACTTCCGTTGCTTAAGCCGTGCGGATGTGCCAACCTGAGCGCAATCCTTTATGACTCAGCTTTTCGCATCGCTATCGCCGTTCGCATCCTTCGCATTTTCTTGCTTCGCCATCGTCCTTATTCTCGTCCTGGCCAGACGGCTGACAACGTCGTTGGGCCTGACCCGAATTGAAGACCATCCTTTTCGCAGGAAGCAGTACCTCCTGTCCCGTGCAGAACGGTCGTTTTACGAAGTGCTGCGGCTCGTGGTCGGTACGGAGATGCACATCTTCCCCAAAGTCCGGCTGCTTGATCTGCTCTACCTGCCCCACGGCACTGCGAATCGGATCGCCCATATGAACCGCGTTCAGAGTAAGCATGTGGACTTCGTGCTATGTGACGTTGCGTCGGTGTCGCCGGTGCTGGTCATCGAACTGGACGACGCCTCGCATGAGCGGCTGGACCGCGCACGTCGAGACGAGTTTGTAGATGCTACCTTGCGCAGCGCCGGACTGCCCATCTTGCGCGTGGAAGCTAGGCGCGCCTACGCGCCGGCAGAATTGGCGGCGCTTATCAAGGAGTCGATCGGTCATGTGGTTCCGGTTCCCAGACCGGCTGACGTACCGGTAGTCCGTTAACGCACTCGGACGCCGTGTGAACGGGTAGTGTAGGGTCGGCAACGTCTCGGCGAGGCTGGTTGACTAAGTCGTAAAGGCGCCGAATCGTCCCGCCGAGGCCGCTGATTGCCTCCCGCTGGCCGGTGCACGTTCCCGCCGAGGCCGCTGATTGCCTCCGCCGGCCGCTGATTGCCTCCCGCCGGCCGCTGATTGCCTGCCGCTGGACGCTGATCGTCCCGTCGAGGTCGCTGATCGTCCCGTCGAGGTCGCTGAACCTGCTGGCGAGCGTCGTGAACGCCGATCAGCGGCCGCCCGACCAGGTTCACCAGCCTTCGCGAGCCGATCACCGGCCTCCCCGCCCGGTTCACCAGCCTCCGCCAGCCGATCAGCGGCCTCCCCGCCTGGTACACCGGGCTCCCCACCTCGTCAACAAATCACCCCACTTCGTCAACCGAATGCCGCTGGCCGAAAATCTTCTTGCGCCGGCAATCCGATCATGTTAGAATGACGGTCAATGGTACCGGGGGGCGCGCACATGGCGTGCCCGACTGAGTATGGAATGGTTCCAAGGAGGAATCATGTTCGGCGAGTACGATTTTCACCTGTTGCAGATTCAGTACCTCAAGGCGGCGATGGATCAAGTGGCCGCCTTCCGCCCGCAGAACATGACGCCGGCCCAGATGCAGACGGAGTACGACAACGGCGTCACCACCCGCACGAACTTCCAGACCAAAGCCGCGGCCCGCAACCTTGCGCGCGGCGAGATGTACGAGAAGCAGGCCGACGGCCATCAAGCGGCGGTGGGCGTCTACGCGGTCATGAAGAGCCGCTACCGCAAAGATCAGGGCTCGGCCGAGGCGATTGGAAAGCTGCCGACGCAGGACCGCACTGTGGACGACTCCATCACCCGCATGGAGGCAATGACGACGCTGTGGGGCCAGTTGCCCAACGACCCGTTCAGCAATCCCGCCGGTCCGTTCGTGGCGTGGACGGGCATGGACAAGGCAGCCTTCGACGTGAAACTGGCGACGCTGAAACCAACCAATCCGCCTTCGTCACCGCCGACGAAGGCTACGAGAAGTCGCAGGGCGACCTGCACGCCAAGGACAGTTTCATGGCCGATCTGGCGGTGGCGGCGCTGGCCGAAGGTCGAGGGCAGTTTGCCGAGGGCACGCCCGAGCGCGAGGTCATCGACTCCATCCCCACCGAACCCGCGCAGCAACCACCCGCGCAGGCCGTGATTGCCGTGGCTACCTCACCCGCCGCCGGGCAGGTGCACCTCGAATACGACGCCACGCGCGCCACCAGCTTCACCGTGTTGCAGAAGGCGCCCGGCGCGCCCGCCTTCGTCATCGTCGCCGACGACGTGATCGTGAAGGTCTACGACGCCAACGCCCTCGCACCCGGCTCGTATGACTACAAAGTCACCGGCCACAACAGCAGAGGCGACGGGCCGGAGAGCGCGGTGAGTACGGTGGTGGTGGGGTAGGATGGAGCCGACCAGGTGCGATAGACTTTCGCAGAGCACCGTGACACATGGCCAATCAGATCAAAACACACGTCAGAACGATTTCCCTGAATCTCCTCTTCGATTTCAGGAACTACCGCCTCCGTGACAGGCAAGGCGAGTTGCTCACGGAGTTGCTGACGTGCTTTCCTGATGCTGTCGAGGATACGACCTTCGGTGGGCCGCAGTCGGTCAGCATCGCCATGCACGGTACCTCGATCCTTCACGTCTTTCAGTCGGCATTGAGTGTGTGGGAATTCGGTGACGAGCCAAGCTGGGACCACGCGATCGGATTGCTCGTCTCAGGCTCGGAAGTGGTTAGGCGGACGCTCAGTGTCGAAACGTGGACCGAGGGGTCGATTAACGTCGAGTTGAACGCAAGCACCGCAGAGGGAGACCTGCAAGAGCGTGTATCGAAATCTTTGTGCTCCGGATGGCTTAGGTCACCGTTGGACTCGATTGACGTCGCGGCAGCATCGCTAACTGCAATCGAGTTGCAGCTGGGAGAAGATCTACGCAGTCCGACGATGAAGCTGCAGGTTCCGACGAGGGCTGTGGATGCGTTTGGTTCGTTGTCGATTTCCCTGTCGCATCGCACTGACAACGCCAGTATCGACGCGATGCTGGCCCTGTTGACGACGGCGCGTGAGGCATGTGAAGTCAAATTACCGGCTTTCTTGGGTGCGCTGGTTGGAGAGGGTGAAAGCTAAGACATGCCTGATACAGAGCAAGAAAGGCAGGAAGCTCTCCGAGCCATGGTTGCGCGAATGGCGAAGTTACACGCCGCGCTGCCACAAGCGTGGACCGCGCTTGAACTTCGACGCACCTTGACCCCTGGGCAAATTGAACAACAGCCGAGTGAAAAGTATCTCTCGCAGTCCATAACCATGCTTCATCAGGAAGTGGTGAAGCTCAGGCACGAGGGCGGCAATGCAGTTGCGGAACTCAACCGAATGCACCGGGAGAACCTGCTTCTGAGGGAGGAAATCACCGGCCTCCGAGGTGACTTGCGGGAACTGCGCGATGCGTTCTTACTCGCCGTAAACACAAAGCACGGACTGACGGAAGAGCAACAGGTGGTTCTCCAAGAGGTGGCGGCTGGAATTGCCTCGTTGCCGCAGGTGCAGGCAACCGGGCATCGCCGTGAGGTCGATGGCACGCTGGTCGTATGTGTCTTGCTCAACACGCGCGAACTTGATCCCGAACGGGAAGTCATCGCGAAATGGGTTGACATCGAGTATGCACATGCTAACACCTCCATTGATTTCTCGACGCGCCTCAGTCCGCCGGGAACTATCGACCAACTGACAGCGGAAGGGTTCAAATTGCTCGGGCGTGGGAGTGAGTGATGAATTCCTCCAACCATCTTACGCAGGCGGAACACAACGCAAAGCTGACTTCAGAACTGAGCGCCGAGGCGACGGACTACGTCGATTGGAACATCACCGCAACTTTTTACGAAGCAGTACACTACGTCGACGCTTACTCAGCCACGGTAGATCACTCTGGTACTCCGCCCTACGCGTCGCACAAGAATCGTGAGGTTTGGATACAACGCAACTTGCCTCGGTCGTTCATGACGGATTACCGAACGCTCAAGAACCGTAGCAGAGATGCGCGCTACACGACGCCGTTCTCGACGCTTCAGAGTCAACAAGAACGGCAGAATGCGATAGAAATCAGGCAAAGCGAGTTGAAGAGACTCAAAGATGAACTGCGGAAGCGGGGGTTGACAATTCCGATGACTCCTTCCTCACCTGCCCTCGTCAAGGCCGCGGAGGTGATTCGAAGCTGAACCCACAGAAGAACCGGGTCACTGCTCCGAAGCCGAAGCACACGCTGCGAGTTCACAAAAGGAGCACGCGCAATGCCCAGCCAGAACAAACCGTACCACCTCATCGCGGGCACGCACCACGTTGTCGGGTACTCCCCGGATGGAGATTCGATTCAGTTTCGGGCGAACCAGAAGAAGCACTGGGACCTGCTCCCGCGCCAGCCGAAGCTGAACAAGAGTGACCATACCCGGCTTCGCTTCGAGGCCGTGGATGCGCTGGAGACGCATTACCACGGTGGCTCGCAGCCCCGCAAGTATGCCGATCTGGCGCTCGACTTCATGCTCGACAAGGTCGGCATCGATCACACGAAGGTTGTGTGGGGTGCAACAGAGAACGAAGTCGTTGACGCGCCGGATGGGACCAAGGGCTACATCATCACTCAGGATACCGACGGAAAGTTTCAGCGCCCCGTCGCGTTCGTGTTTGCGGGGAAGCCGCAGCATAAGGACGGCTCGAAGGTCACGCTCACCCCGGCATTAGTGCGCAAGAGCGTGAACTACAAGCTGCTCGCGGCTGGATTGGCCTATCCGACCTACTACACCTCGATGACCGACCCCATGATCCTCGATGAAATGACACAGGCCACTGTGTCGGCACGATCTCAGTCGAAAGGATTCTGGCCGTCGGACTCCACCGGGAAGGGCGTCGCAATGAGTCTCAAGGCTATCCAGGAACAGCATCTCATCCTGCCGAAGCTCTTCCGCCGCATGTTCGACTTTCTCAAAACTGGCAATTCACCATCGCAGTTTAAGGCATGGCTTGCTGGCATGAAGAACAGAGTGGTAATCCGCGCGACCAGACAGGTGAAGAAACTCGAAGACGTCATCATCCAGAAGGGAACCAAGGTCAAGCTGCTGTATCTGCCTGAGGAGTTATTGTTCTACCCGTAGCCTGATGGTTCGTCGTTTCAGGACTGAGGTGAATCGTGCCACGTTGGCGAATGACACAGAGGCTGGCGACTTTCCTTGATCTGACCGACCTGCAGGAGGTACTTCCATGCAACTTGTTCGTGCCCTCGCAGCTTGTTGTTTGCTTTTCTCAGCGCTGCGCCCTCGCGTAACTTCCGGTGGCGCGCCCGACAAGCCTCCGCCCGACCTCGTCAACGTTGCCTACGGACCGCACGAGCGCAACGTGCTCGATCTGTGGAAGGCGAAGGGCGACCGGCCGACGCCGCTGGTGGTGTTCATCCACGGCGGCGGGTTTCGCGCAGGGAGCAAGGAGAACCTGAACGCGGCTCAACTGCGCGCGTTTCTGGAGGCGGGTTTCTCGGTGATGGCCATCAACTATCGGCTCACCGACACCGCGCCGTTCCCGGCGGCGTTCATGGACAGCGCGCGGGCGATTCAGTTCGCGCGGTTGAATGCGAAGGAGTGGAACCTCGACCCGAAACGCGTCGCCGCGACTGGCGGTTCGGCGGGCGCGGGCACTTCGCTGTGGATCGGCTTCCACGACGACCTGGCCGATCCGAAGAGCGATGACCCGGTGCTGCGGCAATCGACGCGGCTCACCTGCATGGGAGTGTTCGGGGCGCAGACGACCTACGACCCGCGCGTCATCAAGGAAATCATCGGCGGCCGCGCGCACGAGCATGTCGCGCTGAAGCCGTTCTTCGGCGTGAAGGACGACGAGCTCGACTCGCCGCGCGCGCACAAGCTGTACGAGGCCGCCTCGGCCATCAACTACCTGACGCGCGACGACCCGCCCGCCTGGCTGCACTACTCCGAGCCCAAAGGCTCGCTGCCCGCCGACGCCGCGCCGGGACAGGGAATTCACCATCCGAACTTCGGCACGTTCCTGAAGAAGAAGCTGGACGCGCTGGGCATCGAGTGCCTCGTGCGGCATCGCGACGACGGCGGCAATGCCGACCGGGAATTGGTCGAGTTCTTCCGCAAGCATTTCAGCACCAGCACGGCGAAATAGTTGCGGATGGCAACCGGCCACAACCGCATTCACGTTCTCCCCGACCAGGTCGCTAATCAGATCGCCGCGGGCGAGGTGATCGAGCGCCCGGCCTCCGTGGTCAAGGAACTGGTCGAGAACGCCATCGACGCCGGCGCGCGCACCATCGACCTCGAAATCGAAGCCGGCGGCAAGCGACTCATCCGCGTGCGTGACGACGGTTGCGGCTTCTCGCAGTCCGACGCCGTCGTGGCCTTTCAACGCCACGCCACCAGCAAGTTGCGCACCGCCGACGACCTGTGGCGCTTGCGCACGCTCGGCTTTCGCGGCGAAGCCTTGCCCAGCATCGCGTCGGTGTCACAGTTCGAGTTGACCACACGCGAGCCGGAGTCAGAGGTCGGCACGCGCGTGCGACTCGAAGGCGGCGCCATCGTGGAAGTCGCCGACCTGGGAGGTCCGGTAGGCACGGAGGTCACGGTTCGCAGCCTGTTCTTCAACACGCCGGCGCGGATGAAGTTTCTCCGCGCCGACGCCACCGAAGCCGCGCACATCCATCAACTCATCGAGCGGCTGGCGCTGTGCCACGCGGGCATTGCCTTCTCGCTCATGCACAACCGACAGTCAGTCTTCAATGTGCAGGCCAGCGACGATCCGCTGGTGGCGGTTGCCGCCGTCTACGGACGCGACGTCGCGCGGCAGATGATTCCGGTGCGCTTCGACTCGCCGTCGCTCCGCATTCACGGTTTTGCGAGTCCGCAAAACGTGCATCGATCGAATCGGCAGCACCAGAGCTTCTTTGTCAACCAACGACTCGTGCGCAGTCGCGATCTCACCTTCGCGGTGCAGGAGGCGTATCGCGGTTTGATGGACCGTGATCGCCACGCAATTGTCATCGTCAAAATCGAAATCGATCCCGGCTTGGTGGACGTGAACGTTCACCCGACCAAGACCGAAGTGCGCTTCACGCGCGACTGGGAGATCAAGTCGCTGGTGCTGCGCGCCCTGCGCGACGCGCTCACCTCGCGCGAGCTGACACCGGCGATGACCGTCACCGTGCCCCACAGCACGGCGCACTCCCCGACCTTCATGGTGAGTCCAGGAATCACCGGCACCACCACCGACTTCCGCAATGCGCTGCTGGCGCGGGCCGGGCTGGTTTCGCAGACCGCGCTGCAGTCCGAGCAACTGCGCAACACCGACGCCTCGTTCCAGCTGATTCGCCAGGAAGTTTCCACCCTGCAAATGCGGCCGTTGCGACAACTGCGGCGCACCTACATCCTCGCCGAGGGCGACGAGGGCCTGTACATCGTCAACCAGCATCGCGCGCACGAACGCGTGCTGCTGCATCAAATGCAAAACGGAGGGCGCGGGGTGCAAGTGCAACGACTGCTGACCCCCGCGACGGTGCAGGTCAGCCGACGCGAAGCCGAGTTGGTCGCGCAGAATGAAGAACTGTTCAAGACGATCGGCTTCGAACTGGAACCGTTCGGCGCCGACGCCGTGATTATTCGTTCCATCGCCTCGGTGGCCGTGCGCGGACGCGTCGAAGAAGTGTTCCGCGACGCGCTCGACGAACTGGTTACTCACGCCGGCGCGGCGCGCTTCGAGCAGCGGCGGCAGGCGATGATGACCAGCGTAGCCTGCCACACCGCCATCAAGGCCGGCATGGAACTGCACGACGACGAGTGCGCCCGTCTGCTGCGCGACCTGCTCGCCACCGACAGCCCCTTCATCTGCCCCCACGGCCAGCCCATCATCGTCAGCATTTCGCATCTGGAATTGGACCGGAAGTTCGAGCGGATATAGCGCGTCGGGGTGAACCGCTTCATGGCGTCCTCGGCAGGCTGATCGAGTGGGATTGGTCCCATGGCGCGGCTCCATTGGGTGAAATGGTAGGTCGGTCATTCCTGACCGACACGATATTGATTCGTCGGTCAGAAATGACCGACCTACCATTCTCATTTTTTGCGTCGGTGTGTACCCGGTAGCCCCAGAACGCGCCCGTTTCGGGTCGGTGTGCACCCCACTTGTCCCGTCCCTGCCGGGCAGGCTGCCGCTTTGCGAGATTCCGGCGGTCAGCCCATTGCATCTTCTCCTCAAATGGTTCTCATTTAGGCAGGGCGGGTTCAGGATAGATGGAGATGCCAACGCGCTCGATCTGCTCGCGCAGGGCGCGCAGCCTGATGAGAGCGAAAGGCTTGACCTCGAATCGATACGGCAACGGCAGTTCGTCCAAGTCGGAGACGATTTCTTCGGCACGCAGGGCGTCAACGTCCCCCCAGACGGCCAGATCCACATCGGAGCAGGGCGTATGGGTGGCTTTGGCTCGCGAGCCGAATAGCGTGGCCGCGACGACCTCCGGATGACGCCGGAAGACACTTGTGATGAGGTCCAGCTCGTGCAGGCTCAGCGCGGGTGTTTTCATTGCAGCGTCGCGTGGATGAAGAACTTGTGGAGTGCTTCCAGTGCCGGCAGGTAACGGCGTGAATGGCTATCACGGAGGTTTCAAAGACGGAGAAATCATAGGTGTGGGAAAGCAGATTCCGTTGGTTGAGCATGTCTATCCAGAGCTGACCGTCGGCGATGACCTTGGCGGCAAAGGCTTCCTTAATGACCTGCCTTGGTGTAATGGGGGTGATGATGACGCCGCTGTCTTCGAGGAAGTCCTTCACGGTGTTCCAGGCAAGCTCGAAGGTGTATTCAAAGCGTTGAACCACGCCCTCCTGCTCAAGCGGCGATAAAGCGGAGGGGTGTTCCTCAAGCGCCTCACGCAGCAGGACGACGCCCCGGTCAAAGCTCTGAAAGCGTTGTTTCCAGCGGACGTCAGGGTTCGAACTCATGGCATGAAGTTTAGTCCATTTAGGTTGGCCCGGATAGCGGCTTCAAGCCGCGCCGACTCCTTGAACTGTTCTTCGAGTGTGCGGCCAGCCGCTTCATCTTCACCGCAAACGGCTCGCCGTCGTCCTCCTGCGCCTCGGCGCCGACGTAGCGCCCAGGCGTGAGGACATGGCCGTGCTTCCGGAGGTCGTCGAGCGTGGCCGACTTGCAAAAGCCGGTAATGATCGGTGTAGTTGCCCGCGTCTTTGTCGCCACGCCAGGCGTGGTAGGTGCCGGCAATCTTGGCGGGTCGTCGTCGGTCGGCTTCGATGATGGCCTTGCGGATTTCGCCCTCGCCCGACTGGTTGGTGGCCATCGAACCGTTGGCAAGCACGAAGCCGGCGAGTCCCGTCGGCGCGAGGTGGTGGATGAAGTGCTGCACCCAGGCGTCGGCCATCTGCCAGAGCTGGGCTTCGTAGCCGACGGTGGCGGCGGTGGCGTTCTGCTTGGTTCGGGGCCCGGGCGCAATTCTACTGACTGCTGCGTTGCCTGTCAATCTCGCGCGCCGCGAGGCGCGCCACTCTGTCGCCATGCTCATCGTCATTTGCGGGCCGACGGGCACCGGCAAGTCGGAGGTTGCGATCGAACTCGCGGGACTCATCGGCGGCGAGGTGGTGTCGGCGGATTCGATGATGGTCTATCGCGGCATGGACGTGGGCACCGCGAAGCCGACGGCGGAGCAGCGGGCGGCCGTGCCGCACCATCTCATCGACCTCGTGGAGCCGACGGACGATTATCACGTGGCGCGCTATCAGCGTGAGGCGCGGGCCGCGGTGGACGAGGTGCTGGCGCGAGGCCGTCAGCCGCTGCTCGTTGGCGGCACGGGCTATTACATTCAGGCCGTGGTCGACGAAATCGAGTATCCGCCGGTGGCGCCGAGGAGGGACGATTTACGCGCCGAGCTTTCCGCGTTTGCGCAACGGTCCGGCACCGGCGCGTTGCACGCGCGGCTGGCCGCGCTCGATGCGGCGGCGGCCGCGCGCATTCATCCGAACAATGTCCAGCGCGTCGTGCGGGCGCTGGAAATCGTGCTGCAAACGGGGAGGCCCATCGCGCCGAACCGCGTGCCCGGCGCAACGGACTCACGCTATACTCTGCGGATCTTCGGGCTGACGCACGCGCGGGAGCGGCTGTTTGCGCGGCTCGACGAGCGCGTGGACGCAATGCTGGCCGCGGGATTTGTTTCCGAGTTGCGCGCCCTGCGTGCGCGCGGCGTCACGGCGGCGCATCAATCGCAGCAGGCGCTCGGCTATCGCCAGTTGCATCCAGTGCTCGACGGACAGTCCACTCTCGACGAAGCGGTGGCGGCGTGGAAACGCGGCACCAGGCAATTTGCCAGGCGCCAATGGACCTGGTTTCGCGGCGACGCGCGTGTCACGTGGCTGGACCGGGACGAGTTCGCGTCGCGGCGGGCCGTTGCGGAAGAAATCGCGCAAAGAGTCGGATGACATGACCCTACGCTTCACTAAAGTTCACGGACTCGGCAACGACTTCATAATCGTGGACACGGTGCGCGCCGCCGTGGACGTGGACGCCGTCGAGCGCGCGGCGGTGCAGTTGTGCGACCGCAACTTCGGCGTCGGCGCCGACGGCGTGCTCTACTTCAAGCGCTCCTCGAAGGGCGACTTCTACATGCGGATTCTGAATTCCGACGGCTCCGAGGCGGAGATGTGCGGGAACGGGATCCGCTGCATGGCGAGGTGGGCCTACGAGACCGGCCGCGTGAAGGCGACGGAGATGAAGATCGCTACGCTCGGGGGGATGCGGGTGTGCCGCCTCAACCTCAACAGCGACGGCACGGTCGCCGATGTCAC
>Ga0247727_10010962_pt1 | contig 15932 bp, 15 predicted proteins | sample WisWelCaveWW1625_FD_202498 | JGI IMG/M metagenome (GOLD analysis project Ga0247727, IMG submission 202498) | Biofilm microbial communities from Wishing Well Cave, Virginia, United States - WW16-25 | ecosystem: Environmental > Aquatic > Deep subsurface > Groundwater > Cave microbial mat | place...
TTTGACTGCTATGGGCGAATATAGCACCGTCTGTCAAGCTTTGCAACCGGGTCCTGCCGGCTGGAAGCCAGCAACTGATTGTATCAACTAGGGTTGCCTTAGTTCATAAATAAACCCACAGTCCGGTGGTGTGGCTTGAACCAGGCGACCGGACTGTGAAAAGATTGAATCATGTCTAAGGCGATTCCCTGGTATCTGTGGTGCACCGTGCTGGCGGTCACCTCAGCGATGGCCGGCGTGCATTGGGATATCTCCTGGCACCGCTCGATCGGGCGCGACACATTCTGGACTCCGGCGCACATCGCTATTTACGTTTGCGGTGTGCTGGCCGGGATCTCTTGCGGCTACCTGATCCTGGCATCGACTTTCTCGAGGGGCGGCGGGCTGAGGGAAACCTCGGTGTGGATCTGGGGGTTCCGCGGACCGCTCGGCGCATTCATCGCCGCCTGGGGCGGGATCGCGATGATGACATCGGCGCCGTTTGACGACTGGTGGCACAACGCCTACGGGCTGGACGTAAAGATTCTCAGCCCGCCGCACATGGTGCTGGCGGCGGGGATATTCGCGGTCGAGCTCGGCGCACTGCTGTTGGTGCTGGGGCGGATGAACCGCCGCGGAGGATCGTCGCGAGGCTGGCTCTACTGGATGTACATCTATCTAGGCGGGATGCTGGTGATCAACATGGCGACCGTCACGATGGAGTACGCTTCGCACGTCATCATGCATTCAGCGATGTTTTACCGTGTCGTCATGATTGCGATTCCCCTGTTCCTGGTGGCCGCCGCTCGCGGCGCCGGCGGCCGATGGGCGGCAACCCACGTCGCGGCCATCTACATGGGCTTCTGGCTCGCGGTCAACTGGATCCTGCCGTTGTTTTCCGCCGAGCCGAAGCTTGGGCCCGTGTATACGCAGGTCACGCATTTCGTGCCGTCCTATTTCCCGCTGCTGCTGGTGATCCCGGCCGCTCTGATGGACCTGGTTTGGGCACGAACGTCCGGATGGGGCGCGATCAAGAGCGGGCTATTCACGGGGGCGGTGTTTTTTGCGGGAGTGATTGCCGTCCAGTGGCCGTTCGCGAATTTTCTGATGTCGCCAGCGTCACGCAATTGGTTCTTCTTTACGATCGCCAGCGGCTACATGGACTCGCCCACCAGCTATGAGGTGCGCAGCCTCTTTTATGCCTTGGAGAAGACGGCCGGCGAGTTCTGGAGTGGCATGGCGATCGCGCTGGTGATCGCGATGTTGATGTGCCTGATCGGCATGAGCTGGGGCGGCTGGCTGCGGAAGGTGCGGCGATGAAGTGGCACGGGCTCGCGCTGTTGGCGGTGGCGTCGGTACAGGCCCATGTCGGCAGCCCGGACGTGTTTTTCGAAGGCGCGGCCGGTCCGTACCCGCTGTTTGTCACCATCCGGCCGCCGGCGGTGATTCCTGGCGTCTCGGAGATCGAAATACGGACTTCGGCGGTCGACGTCGGCCGGATCCGAATCACGCCGCTGCCGCTCTCCGGCGAGGGTGCGAAGTACGCGCCCACCCCCGATACAGCCACTCGATCCAAGGACGATCCGCAGTACTTCACGGGCTCGTTATGGCTGATGGTGTCCGGCTCATGGCAGGTGCGGATCGAGGTCGATGGCGGTAGCGGCGCCGGGGAGCTGTCGGTACCGGTGCCGGCGGTAGCGCTGCGCACCTCCGAAATGCAGGTCGCGATGGGCGCGCTGCTGTTCGCGTTGATGATCCTGCTCTCCTGGGGCGCGGTGAGCATCGCCGGAGCGGCGGTGCGCGACGCTCAGCTCGAGCCGGGCCTCGAGCCGTCGGCGGACCAGCGCCGGCGCGGGCGAAGGGTGATGGCCGGTGCGGCCGTTGCCGTATTGGTGGTGCTGTACCTGGGGAACGCCTGGTGGAAGGTGGAAGCCGGCGCCTACGACCGATACATTTACAAGCCACTCCGGATGACCGCCGCGCTCGAAAGCGGCGAACGCCTGGTGCTGAAGCTGAGCGATCCCGGCTGGCTCCGCATGCGGTCGCTCGATGACTTTATCCCCGACCACACTCACCTGATGCACCTGTTCATGATCCGGTTGCCGGAGATGGAGCGCGTCTGGCACCTCCATCCCACGATGCGTGAGACCGGCGTGTTCGTGCACAAGCTGCCGCCGGCGCCCGCCGGCCGATATCAACTCTACGCGGATGTCGTCCACAAGAACGGCTTCCCGGAAACTCTGGTTGCCGAGATCGATCTGCCCGAAGTTACCGGCAAGCCGCTCGAAGGAGACGATTCGGCGGGCGCCGGCCCAGCCATGAGCCAGGCCGGCAACGACCGCGTGGTTGCCGAGCTTTCCGGTGGTGCTCGCCTGCTTTGGGATCGGCCGACGGAGCCCTATCGCGTCAAGAAACCGTACCTGTTTCGTTTCCGCGTCGTCGATGCGGATGGACAGCCGGCCAAAGATCTCGAGCTCTACATGGGAATGCCTGGCCATGCCGCTTTCGTTCGTCGCGACCGTAAGATCTTCGCGCATGTGCATCCGAGCGGCTCGGTGCCGATGGCGGCTTTGGCTCTCGCGCAACGCCCGGCGCCCGTCGATCCGCACTCCGGGCACGGCGCCGCGAAAAGTCTCCCGCCACAGGTAAGTTTTCCGTATGGCGTTCCGGAGGCCGGCCAGTACCGGTTGCTGGTCCAGATCCGGAAAGCCGGCAAGGTCGAAACCGGCATTTTCGATTTCAAGGTCGAGTAATTAACGCATCCGCCTGTCCGATAAGGATAGGGGATGGTTCGCAGCAAAGGTGGCAGGGGCGGCTTGCTCGAGCTCGTCAGTAGTTTTCAGGCCGATCCCGTCGCCGCTCGAGGCGGGATTCGAGAGTTGTTTGAACGCGATCGGACCGAATTCCTGCGCCAGGCCGTATATGCACTCCTGTCCTCGGCGGGCCCCGGCCAGAAGTACCTCGCCACCCTGCTCGTCTCCAATGACTTGGTTCCGCAACTGCTGGTCGAACCCGGCGGCGCCTGTTCGACGGAAGCAGCCAAGTGGCTGGCCGGCCGCGTTGCCGGCGTCGATCCGCTGCTGGACGTGAAACTCATGCAGTACGTTTGGAACAGCCCGGCGGCCGGCAATTGCGAGGCTGTGCTGCGAGTGTTGGAGATCATCGAATTCATCTCTGACGGCACGCGGATACTCCCGATTTTGATGCAGGTCATGCGGAGCCCCGACAAGCGTCTGCGCTCGAAAGCCACGTTACTTGCCGGTCGCAGCAAGAGAGATCCATGGTGGCTGGCGAAATACCTCGAAGAGGAAGACCCTCGCATTCGTGCCAACGCGGTCGAGGCGTTGTGGGGAAAAAGCACACCGGCGGTGGTGGGACTATTCCGCAAAGTCGAGCGAGACCCGCATCCGCGCGTCATCGCCAACGCATTGGTCGGCTTGTATCTGGCCGGCGACCTCGACGCCCGGCTGTTGCTCGAGCAACTGGCCACCGTCGGAGACGCCTCGCACCGCAGGTCGGCGGCGTGGGCGATGGGGGAGAGCGGCGATAGGGTTTTTGTTCCCACATTGCAGGAGCTGGCGGGAGCGCCGGAGAGCGTAGTGCGGCGGGCGGCGCTGCGGGCGTTGGTGAAGCTGAATAAGGAATCGGCCGAACGCGCCGGGCGCGAGTCTGGCTGCTAACCCTGTGCCGGCTGCCGCGGAATCACAAAATCCACCTCGAACAACTGGTACTGCGTGCGCTGCATTCCGAGCCGCTCGTAGGTCCGCTGCGCATGCACATTCTCGTTCTCGACGTACAATCGCACGCCGCAAACGCCGGGTTCGGCGCGAGCCCGCGCGAGGACGTGCTCATACAGACCGCGGAACACGCCGCGACAGCGCCAGCCGCGGTCGACGTAAACGCTTTGGATCCACCAGAAAGTGCCGTTGCGCCAGTCGCTCCACTCGTAGGTGATCATCATCTGGCCGACCACGCTGTTGCCGGCTTCGGCCAGCCAGTAGACGCCTCGGGAGGCGTCGCCGAGAATCGATCGCACGCCGGCGAGCAGACGCGCGCCGTCCAGCTCGAGGTGCTCGGTCTCACGAGCCATGGCGGCGTTGAACCCGGCAATGACTTCGGCATCGGCGGGGGTCGCCGCTCGTATGGTGAGGTTCATTCCACCTCGATCCGTAACCCGGGCCGAGCCGCGCGGAGCGCGTCGATGCCCTTGGCGGTCATGGCGGTGTCCTTGAGGTCGATCCAGCGGAGGCGGGGCAGGGCGGCGAGCGCGGGGACCGCATCGTCGCCAACACGCCTGGCGCCGTGCAGGTCGAGATGCTCGAGCCTGGCGAGCTTGGAGAGTCTGGCGAGGCCGCGGGAGGAAAGTTGCGAGCCGCTCACGTTCAGCTCGCGCAGCTCGACCAGTGTCGCCACCGCGTCCAGCCCAAGATCGGTTACGCTCACAACCCACAGCCCGGAGTCGGTGCGCTGCCGGCCGCTCAAATCGAGGCGCGCCAGCTTCGGCAGCGCATGCAGGACTTCGAGGCCGACTTCATTGAGCTTGTTGCCGCCGATCGCCAGCTCCCGCAGACTCGAGAGCGTCGCCAGGTGACGCAGGCCGGCGTCGGTGATCTCGGCGTAACCGGCGTCCAGGGAAACGAGCGACGGCATCCCCGCCAGCATGGCGAGCGTATTGTCGGTGATCTTGGTGCCGCGCAGATTCAGTCGCTCGAGTTTTTTCCAGCCCCGGATGGCGGCCACGCCTTCATCGGTGATCAGCTCGGCGTAGAAAAGGTTCAGCTCGGTAATCCGGGCGAGGTTCTTGAGCCGCAGCAGACCCTGGTCGGTGATGCGGGTCAACGACAGATCGAGGCGGGCGAGGCCCGGCAGCCGCCCCAGCGCATCCAGATCGGCATCGGCTACCCAGGTGCCGCGCAACACGACGCCGGCGGTTTCTCCGGCGGCGTTTGGCTCGACTCGGCCGCCCAGGGCGGTGATCCATTCTTCGGCGGCGCCGGGCATGCCGGCGGCTGCGGCAAGAACGAGCAGAGCGCCCAGTCTCATCGGCGGTCAGCTCCCGCGCCGGTTCGGCAGCGCCGAATCGCGTTCCCAGATCATCCGGCAGTTGGGCAGCGCCTGCCGCAGCTTTTGGTAGCCTCTCTCGGTCACCAGGGTGTGATAAAGGTTCAGCGTCTTCAGCGTGGCGAGCGACGCCAGCTCGGCGGCACCGGCATCGGTGATCGCGGCCGTGTCCAGCCGGAGCTCCTCGAGCCGTGCGAGTGATTTCAGCAGCGGGACACCCTTGTCGGTGATGGCGGTGTAGTCCAGGTTCAGGCGGATGAGCTTCGATAACTTCGATACGGAGGCGAGGCCTGCGTCGGTGACCCTGGTTCGCGCCGCTTCCAGGCGCTCGAGATTCTGCAACGACTCGAGCGCGACCAGGCCCTTGTCGGTGAAACGGCAGTAGCTGAGGTTCAGCGCGGCCAGGTTCGTCATCCGGCCGAGATGGACGAGGCCCTCGTCGCCCACGTCGGTGGCCGTCAGGTCGAGCGACCGGAGAGCCGGCAGCGCCGCCAGCGCCGGCATTCCCGCGCTGGTGATATCGGTGTGGCTGACGCCGAGCGTGGTGAGATGGTCCAGTCTGGCGATGGCTTGGAGACCATCATCGTCGACCGGCGCTCCGGCGAGTCCGAGCTCGCCAAGGGTCGTCAGGCGCGCGAGTCCAGGGCCGCGGACGGCCGTCTGGTTCAGCATCAGTTTCCGCAGCCGGGGCAAGCCGGCCAGCCGCTCGACGCCGCGGTCGGACACGGTGGTGTGGCTGAGATTCAGCTCGGTCAAAGCGGCCAACGAGGCGAGCGCGTCCATCCCGAGATCTCCGACCTCGGTGGCCTCGAGATCCAGCGTCTCGAGCGAAGTGAGCCCGCCGAGGGGCTCGAGTTGCGCGTCGCCGATGGGACGCGAAGCGAGACGGATTCCGACCAGCCGTCCGTTTCGCGTCACGGCCTTCCCGCCGATTCTCTCGACCCAGGCGGCCACCGCCTTCTCCCCCTGGCCCGCCGGACGGATCTTCGCCGACTCGCCGGCGCGTCCCGGGGCCGCATCGAGAAACGCAATCCGGCAGGAAGGCAGCGCATCGCGCAGCGCATCGACGCCGGTCCGCGTGACGCGCGTGTATCGGACATCGAGCGCGGCCAGATCGGCGAGCGGCTTCAGCTTCCCCAAGCCGGCGTTGGTGATCCGGGTGCGGTACAGGTTCAGCTCGGCCAGCCGCCGCATGCCGGCCAGACGATCGAGGCCATCGTCGGTCACCGCGGTGCCGAGCAGGTTCAGCTTGCGCATCCCGGTCAGACCCGCCAGGTGCGCCAGCCCGGCGTCGGTCACGCGGCATCCATACAGCTCGAGCTCCTCGAGTCCCCTCAGCGCCTCGAGATGACGCAGCCCCTCGTCGGTGATCATCGTGTCGCGCACCAGCAGCCGCTTCAGTTTCTTCATTCCGGCCAGCGACTTCATGCCTTCGTCGTCGAACTGTGTGAAGCGGAGATCGAGCGACTCGAGATGGACGAACGGCGCCAGCGTGGCCCCCTTCACCCGCGTTTGCGCCAGCCGGAGTTCGCGCAGGTTCACCAGTGGAGCGAGGTGGGCGATGCCTTTATCCTGGATACTGACGTTGGTGAGAAAGTGCAGGCTGACGTGGAGTTTCTCGAGGCTCTTCAGACCCGCCAGGTGCGCCAGCAGGTCATTGGAGTCCCGGCGGCTGCCGGCGCCTTCGTTCCACATCGGTCCCGCCAGGTACAACTCGCGGAGATTGGCGAGCTGCGCCAGCCGCGGCAGCTCCTCCGGGGTCATCAGCGTGCCGGTGAAGTCGAGGCCGCGAATCACAATCGCGCCGGACGGCAGATCTTCGAGACGGCGGACCGGCTCCGGCCTGCCCTCGAGGCTGACGCCGCCACCCAACCGCAGCACCCACTGCGCAATGGCGCGCTCGGGCTCGGCGGCGGAAACCGCCGTCGCCAACACCAACGCCATGGCGCCAAAACGCAGCATCAATGATCGGCCACGCCTCCGTCGGAGAACACGTAGTTGGGCCGGTTCACCGGCTTGTAGGGATGCCGGGCGGCGACCTTTTCGTCCAGCTCGACGCCGAGCCCCGGCCGGTCGGGCAAGTCCGCGAATCCGGCGGCGACTTTGACCGCGCCGCCCTGGAACAGCTCCGCGATCCACGGTTCGCTTCGAGGATTGTATTCCTGGATCGTCGAAGCCGGCGTGGTGGCATCCACGTGGAGCGAGGCGAGCGTGCTGACCTCGCTCTGCGGGTTGTGCGGAGCCATCTCGACGCGATAGGTCTCGGCGAGAACGCCGATCTTCTTCATCTCGAGAATGCCGCCGGCGTGACATACATCCGGCTGGACGTAATCGACCAGGTGGCGGGAGCAGAATTCGGCGAAGCCGTACTTGGTGAACGAGCGCTCGCCGGTCGCCAGCGGCACCTTGGTCTTCCGGCGCAGCAGCTCGAGCTCGCCGAGATCCTCGAGTTGAGTCGCCTCCTCGACGAACAACGGGCGCAGTTCCTCGACGCGGGTGCAGAAATCGATCGCCATCACGGTCGTGAGCTTGCCGTGGGCGTCGATGCAGATGTCGAAATCCTCGCCCACCGCGCGCCGGACTTCCCCCAGGCGCCGTACGCCTTCACGCACGGCGAAGGAGGGAACGACCAAGTCGTTGTCGACGCGGATGAAGCCGCTCTTGGCGGCGGTGTAGCCCTCCTCCCTGGCTTTGAGAAACGCCTCGACCGTCGAGCCGACGTCTTTGTAGAGCCGGATGCGTTTCCGCGCCGCGCCGCCCATCAGCTTGTAGATCGGCGTGCCGAGCGCCTTGCCGAGGATGTCCCACAGCGCGATCTCGACCGCGCTGATGGCGCTGTTCAGAATCGGCCCGCCGCGCCAGCGCGGGTATCGATACATCCCCTGCCACAACAGCTCGATGTCGGTCGGGTCCTTGCCCACCAGAAAGCGGTGATGTTCGAGGATCGCCTGGGAGAGCGTCGCTTCCTTGCTGGTGATCGAGCCTTCCCCGAGCCCGGTGAGTCCCTGGTTGGTGTAGACCTTTGCGAACACCCAGTTCACACTGCCGGCGTTGACGACGAACGTCTTCAGGTCGGTGATCTTCAGGTTCAGCGGCCTGGCCTTTTCGGTGGCGGCGCGCAACGGGGCCAGCGCGGCGCCGAGCGCCGTGTAAAGAAACGTTCGGCGGTCCATGGCAGTTATTCTACTGCGATCAGGAGTATTTCTTTCGCCAGGCATCGAGCTCCCGGCGCAGGCGGTCGCGCACGGTAACAAATTCCGGATTCTCGTACTGGTTGACCTGCTCGCGCGGATCGCCGCGGAGGTCGTACAACTCGCTCGGTCCGTCCCCGCCGTTGCGCAGGACGAGCTTGAAGCGGTTGTCGCGGGCCATCCCAGTGTTGCGGAAGTGGCCGAAGACGGTCGCCGGCCAGCTTTGCTTGTTGGCGAGCGGCCGGTTCAACGCCAGGCTCAGGTAGCTCCGCCCGCACAGATTGCGTCCGGCGGGCGGCTCGACGCCGGCGACTTCACAGAGCGAGGGGAAGACATCGTAAAAGCTGACCAGCTCCGGCCGCGTCGCCTCGACCGGGAGCCGCCCCGGCCAGTTCCAGATCATCGGTGTCTGGACGACCTCTTCATACATGTTGATCGGGTCCGAAGCCAGGCCCTTGCTCCAGAGACCATGGCGCCCGAGCAGGAAGCCGTTGTCGCCGGTGAACACGATGAGCGTATTGTCGAGGAGCCCGCGCTCGCGCAGTTTCCTCTGGAGCGGAGGAATCTGGTCGTCGAGCGCGGTGACGCTGGCGGCGCACTTGCGGATGTTGCCGACGATGTCCCCGAGCATCTCTTTTTCCCGCAGCGCGTGGGACGCCGGCCGCTCATAGCCGAACGTGCGGAAGGTCGCCTGTGCGTACATGTCGTAGTACTTGGGCGGGTGGCCGCTGTAGGGCGTGTGCGGGTTCAGATAGCTGAGAGCGAGGAAGAACGGCCGGTCCGGCTTCTGCTGGTCGAGGAACTCGAGGGCTCGCCGCGTTTTGTGCTCGGTGAGGTATCCCTGTTCGTCGACGCGCTGGCCGTTGAGATACATGGAAGGGTTCTCGTAGGACCGCGACCCGCCGAGCATCGTGTAGGAATACCGGTAGCCGTGCCCCGGCTTCTCGTCGCCGCCCATGTGCCATTTGCCGACGTAGCCGCAGTCGTAGCTGTTGGCGGCCAGCACGTCGGAGATCATCACTTCGCCGGCGAACGACGGCGGCGGCGCCGCCTGGCCCTGCGGCGGATTCGCGATCGGGCTCGCTGTCAGGAAGTCGTGGATGCCATGCTGGCGCGGCAGGCGGCCGGTGAACAGCGTGGCCCGGCTGGCCGAGCAGATCGGCGTCACGACGAAGTTGTTGAGAAAGCGGACACCGCCGCGCGCCAGCAGGTCGATGTTCGGCGTGCGGATCTCTCGATTGCCGTAACAGCCAAGCATCCACGCCGCCAGGTCGTCGGCGAGAATCAACAGGATGTTCGGGCGTGGCGCCTGGGCTCCGCGCCTTTGCGCGAACAGGGGGGTGGCGACGCCGGCCACGAGTTGACGCCGGGTGAGGGCCGGTTTAGAGGACATCGGCGAAGCCCCGCTTCAGCTGGCGGAAGAACAGACCACCGGCCAGGAAGGCAGCGAAGCTCCAGGCCGTCAGCGCCAGCATATCCTGAATGTCCGGCAGTCGCGCCGACAACAGGCGGTCACGGTAGGCGCGCGCCAGGTATGCCAGCGGATTGAACCAGAGAACCCACCGCACGCGCTCCGGATACTGATCCTCGTTGATGAAGATCGGCGTCACCCAGAACCACAGCGTCATCACCACGGTGACCACTTGCGCCGTGTCTCGCAAGTAGACGTGGAGACCCGCGACGATCCATCCGACACCGATCGCCAGCAGCCCCAGCAACACCATGTAAACCGGGAGCGCCAGCAGCATCAGACTGAAATGATCCTGCCAGAGCCCGACGACGGCGATCACCACCACCAGCGCCATCAAATGATTCAACAACGACGACAGAAAAATCGACACCGGGATCACCTCGGCGGGAAACACCGTCTTGGTGATCAGGTTCGCGTGATCGACCAGGCAAGTCGCCGAGCGATGCACCGTCTCCTGAAACAGCAGCCAGGGCAGGAAACCGGCCACCAGGAACAGCGTGTAGTGCTCGGTCACTTCCCCGCGCGGCAGCGTTACCCGGAGGCACACCTGAAAAACGAACGTCCAGCAGGCCAGCAACACCAGCGGATGAATCAGCCCCCACAGCCAGCCGGCTGCCGAGCCGACATAGCGCTGCTCGAAGTCGCGGCGCACCAGTTGGACGATTAGCGCGCGGCGCTCGAGGAGATTGCGCAGGAAAAACGATCCGGGGAGCCGTGCCAACGCGCTACCGCCCGGCCCGGTCGAGCACCATCAGCCCGTAGAGCGCGGGCAGGTAGACGACCGACGCCAGCAGCACGCCGCGGGCGCGTGCGAGCGTCTTCTCCGACGCGACCCGGACAGCGGTGTACAGGAACAGGACGCCGAGCACCAATGCGCCGGCGGCGTACATCTGGCCGCTCATCGAAAGCCAGGACGGCAGCAAACTCACCGGAACCAGCGCCGCCGAGGCGATGAGCATCTGGCGAGCCGTGGACACGCCGTCCGGCTCGACGACCGGCAGCATGCGGATTCCACCGCGCGCGTAATCGTCGCGGTACATCCAGGCGATCGCGTGAAAGTGCGGAAACTGCCACAACAGGAGGATGGCGAACAGAATCCAGGCTTCGGCGGTGAGCGTGCCGCTGGCGGCGGCGTAGCCAATCATCGGCGGCATGGCGCCGGGAATCGCGCCGATCGTCGTCGAGTGCGGCGAACGCTGTTTGAGCGGCGTGTACACCAGCAGGTAGCTCAGCAGAGTGAACAGCGCCAGCAGCCCGCTGAGCAGATTCACGCCGGCCACCAGCTCGGCAAAACCCGCCGTCGAAAGCGCCGTGCCGAAAACCAGCGCCCGGGTGGGCGAGAGGCGTCCGGAAGGAATCGGCCGCGACTCGGTGCGCCGCATCCGCGCGTCGGCCTCCCGTTCGCTCCACTGGTTCAGCGCCGCCGTGCCGGAGGCGATCCAGCCGGTGCCGAGAACGGTGTGAAGCACCGTCCACCATTCCCAGCTTCTGGCCCCGAAAAAATACCCGACGGCGGTGCTCATCAAAATCAGCCAGGTGATGTTCGGCTTGGTGAGCTCGACGTAGGCGGCCAGCCGCGACAGCCGCGTCGAGGCCCGCGCGGGGCCGCTCAAAGGCGGGCGGGCGAGACCGGGGGCGCTCATGGCGTCGCCGTCAAGCCTCCGGCGGGCGCTTCCATCATGGGACGGCGCACGTTGCGCAGGACCTGGATCGCGAACACGACGCTTGCCGCCATCGTCAAAGCTCCGGCCGCCACGTGGATCACAGTAAACAGTACCATAACCGGCATCGGTTGCGGGCTCCCGGCCGCCGCCACTCGGCTCATGTAAGCGCCCACGCCGAAGAACACCTGAAGAACCGCGATCGCCAGCAGCGCCATCGCCGAGTTCCGCAGCGCCCGGTTGCGCGGGTACGCCATCAACACCTGGATCGATGCCAGCAGCGCGAGCGCCGTGACCACCATCGCGCCGGCAACGTGCGGGACCAGGTCGAGCGCCTTGTGACGGTAGGCGGCGCCCAGCGCCAATTGCGCCAGCACCGACACGGGCACAAAAGGCGCCAGCGTGCGCAACGGCAGCCCGCCGGCCGGATCGACCAGAGCGGGGCCCAGCCGCCACGAGCGCGACGTGAACAGCGCCACCGCCACCGTGGCCGCGAAGAACAACTGCGCCAGGCAGGCGTGGGAGATGCTCACCGGCTTCGGCAGCAGGTAGATCACCGTCAATCCACCCAGCACGCCCTGGACCACGACCGCGCCCAGCGCGCTCCAACCCAGGCGCCGCACCCATCGGCGATCTTCGGCGCGCCAGAGCCACAGAGCCAGGATGATGGTGAGGATTCCGACCGCCGTGGCCACCATCCGATGCCCGTGCTCATACCAGATGCCGCCGGTCATCTCCGGCATCAGCTTCCCGTACGACAGCGGCCAGTCGGGCACCGAGAGGCCGGCTTCCTGGCTCGTCACCAGCGCGCCGGCGACCACCAGACACAACGTGGATGCCGCGACAAAAATCGAGTAGCGATGCAGCCAAACGTGTTCCATTTGGCGGCCGGAATCAGCCTTTGAAGTTGAAATCGGCGGTTTTGCTCTCCTTGGCGCCGACGGTCACCTTGGCCTCCTGCGCGCCGAGCTTCTCGTGCCACGCTTCGACGGTGTAGTCGCCGGGAGGCAGGCCCTTGATCGAAAACGCGCCATCGGCGCCGGTCACGGCGAAGAACGGATGGTTGACCACGCCGATGTAGGAGCGCATCCACGGATGGACGTTACACTTCACCGCGATCATGATCTCCTCGCGCGGAAACGACTTGCGCTTCGGATCGCTCTTGGGCGCCTGCGACTCGTTCCATTCGCGGTTGACCTTGGGCAGCGGATGGACGTTGTGATTGGTCGGGTCGCTGTTGCGAATCTCGATCTCCTGGTTTACCATCACGCCGAGCACGTGCGGCTGGTAGACGCAGGTGTGCTGGTCGAGCACCGGCGTGGTGGACGGCATCGGCCACTGCCGCTCGGCCACGCCCGCCTTCACCCACACAAAGACGTTCTTGAGTGTGCCATCGGCGTTCAGCGCCACTTCCTCGGACTTCGGCGGCGTGGAATGCTGCCGCGCGCAGGCCGGCGTGGCGTCCATGCTGATGTTCTTCATGACCGGCGTGGCGCCGGTGAAGGAGACTTTGCCGGTAATCGTGCCCGCATTGGCTTCGTCAATCGGAGGCGCGGACGCGGCCGGCGTTGCGGCCGGGGTCTCCGTCTTGGTCTCTTCCTTGGAGCCGCCGCAGCCCGCCAGGAACAGAACCGGAATCAACAACAGGGCGAGGACCAACTTCTTGCTCATTCTTCTACCTTTCCTTGGAATCGGACTTTCGCCGGTTGACCGGCGAGCTGGCGCTCGCGCGTCGGCGGAGTCCAACTGGGGATTATACCTCGGCCGCCTGCTGCGGCGCAGACTCAAGCGGGCTCGATGACCGCCGACATCGAGCCTTTCGACCGCGGCATGCGCGGGTCGGCGCCATAGGCGTGAATCTGGTCGCGGCCGAACTCGGCCTGGGGCAGCTCACAGGTGATGACGATGGTGCGGCCGGTGGCGTCGACCTCGACGGCCTTCTGGTACGCCTGGGTTTCCGAACACAGAAACAGCTTGCACAGCATCTCGATGACGTAGTCGTAGGTATGGTCGTCGTCGTCCAGCAGGACGACGTGATAGAGCGGCGTTATCTGCTCCCGCTCACCGGATTGGGTGATCGTGCCCGGCTGGGCCGTGGTCGTGGCCATTCCCGGTTCAGTTCTTCTCCAGCCGCTGAAACGTGTGCTCGACGTTGGTCCCCACCACGGTGGCGAGAACCAGATCGGCGGATGTGCCCGGCGGCGTCATCATATATTTCATCACGTTCTCGGCAAGGTATCGGCCGTAGCCGCCGTCGGCCAAAGTCTTCAATGTCGCCGGAGTGATCTCGGACTTCAACTGGGCGAGATCCTTCCCCTGCCGCTTGCCGCGCACGACCGCTTCGGTGACATCCTCGATGTAGTTCGCCATTTGGTACAGACGATCCTTGCCCGGCTGGACGGCGCCGTGGCCGCCGGCGACGCGCGTGAAGTCGAGATCCGCGAGCCGGATCAACGTGCGCGGCCAGTCGATCGGATACGAGTCGCCCATGTAGGGACCGAAGCTGTGGAGCAGGTCGCCGGTGGCGACGACCTTCTTCTGCGGGCAGAACACGACGACGTCGCCGGCGGTGTGGCCGCGGCCGCGGAAGGCGAGGTGGAGGTCGTGCGCCTTGTCGTGGAGGATGAGATCGTCACGCAGCGTGACATTGGGGAGTTCTGGCGTGAAGTTTTTCATCTCCGCCAGGTACTCGTTGGTCTCGCGCGCCATGCGTTGAAAGTAGGTCTTCTCCTCCGGACTTTTGGCCTTCGCGAGGCCTTCCTTGTAACCCGACAGCGACTTCGCCAGCTCGTTGAAGGAGGCTTTCAGCCGGGGCATGGTCTCGGCCGACATAAGCTGGCGCGTGGCCTCGGTGGCGACAATATCGGCATGAGGCGCAATCCGGCGGTAGGCCGGCGTGCCTTGCGAGTGGTCCCAGTGGAAGTGCGAGGCGACCACGTAGCGCACGGGCTTCGGCGTGATCTCGTTGCGGATCTGGCGCACCAGCGCGGCGACCGCCGAGGGCTTCGAGTGCGTGTCGACGATGAGCAGATCGGCGGCGTTCTCGAAGATGACCGCGTTACAGTTGAGCAGCGTCTGAGGCTTCGCCAGGGCGGAGTAAATCCCGTCGGCGACCTTCTCGAAATCGAACAACGGGGGCAGGGCGGCGCCCGACTGCGCCCGGGCGCGGGCGGCGCGGAAAACGGACTGCTCGAGGATGGCGGCGCCGGTGAAGCAGGCACCCAGTGTCTGGCGGAGGAAACCGCGGCGGCTGTGTGTGTGCATGGGTCGATTATAGGCCACCGGCCGCGGATCCCGGATTCGCTACCATGGTTCTCTCAAGGCATGCTCAAGCTCGACGGTATTCTCCCCCCGATTGCGACTCCGTTCGACCACGAAGGCAGCCTCTTCAAGGCCAAGCTCCGGCACAACCTCGAGAAGTGGAACCAGCTCGCGCTGGCGGGTTACGTGGTTTGCGGCTCGACGGGCGAGAGCGTGATGCTCACCACCGAGGAGAAGATCCAGCTCTGGGAATGGGCGGCCGAATACTCCGCCTCCGGGAAACTGCTCGTGGCCGGCACCGGCATGGAGAGCGTGCGCGAGACGGTGCTGCTGACCAACCGCGCCGCCGGGATCGGCTACCAGGCGGCGATGGTGCGCACGCCGCACTATTACAAGAGCCTGCTCAATTCGAGCGATGCGCAGATGCTCTATTTCCGCGCCGTCGCCGACTCGGCCCGGATCCCCATCATGATCTACAACTGGCCGCAGGCGACCGGCGTCGACATCGCCGCCGAGGCCGTCGCCGCGCTGTCGGACCATCCCAACATCATCGCCGTCAAGGAGAGCTCGGGGAACCTCGAGAAGGTGATGCAGATGATCCGCGAGGTGAAGCCCGGTTTTCAGGTGCTGGTTGGCTCCGCCCCGACGCTGGCGCCCTCGCTCGCGGTCGGCGCCGTGGGCGCGGTACTGGCATACGCCAACGCGGCGCCGTATTCGGTGATCACGATCTGGGAAGCGCACCGCCGGCGCGAACCGGAAGCGGCGCTGGACTGGCAAAACCGGATCGGGCGCGCCGCGTACCTGGTCACCGCCAGGTATGGCGTGCCGGGCCTGAAATACGCGATGGATCTGAACGGCTACTACGGCGGCCCGCCCCGCCTTCCCCTGTGCCCGGCTTCCCCCGAGGCCCGGCGCGAGATTGAAGAGGCGTTCCGCGACCTGAGGGGATGACGGTCAGGACGCGATTTTGCCTCGCAGGAATTTCACGATCCGGGGCACGGCGGTTCGCACATCCTCGCCGGGATCGCCCGGCTGCCGGCCCGGTTCGTAGACGATGTCCAGAAAGCCGTGGTAGTGCACGCCGCCGAGGATGTTGAAGATCTGGTGGTAGTCGATCCACGGCTCGGAGCCGTCCGGCCCTGGATTGTAGAACTTCACGCGGACGTGGCGGGCGAGCGGGGCCGTCATCCGGATGCTCTCCATAAAATTGGCGCCGGCCAGATCGGCTGGCGCCCTGGCGCTCGCTCCGCGCGAGCCAGCGAACTGGCCCGTATCGAGCACGAACGTCAGGTTGGGATGATCGACCAT
>Ga0247727_10010963_pt1 | contig 15932 bp, 11 predicted proteins | sample WisWelCaveWW1625_FD_202498 | JGI IMG/M metagenome (GOLD analysis project Ga0247727, IMG submission 202498) | Biofilm microbial communities from Wishing Well Cave, Virginia, United States - WW16-25 | ecosystem: Environmental > Aquatic > Deep subsurface > Groundwater > Cave microbial mat | place...
CGACCTTCACCACATCCACCAGCCGGTCGAGCTGCTTCATGATCTGGTCTAATACCCGGTCATCCCCCTTAGCAACAATAGTCATTCTTGAAACTGTTGGATCTTCCGTTTCTCCAACGGCAAGACTATCAATATTGAAACCACGAGCAGAAAATAAGCCGGATACATGAGCCAGCACACCAAAATGATTTTCAACCAACACCGTGATTACGTGTCTCATCGTTTCACCCCTTTTCAAATGTTGATTACGCCATTCCTTCGATCATTTCTGAATTCGATTTTCCTGCCGGCACCATCGGAAATACATTGTCTTCCTTCTTCACAACAAAGTGAAGCACTACGGGACCTTTATAATCCCGCGCCTTTTTAATGATATCTTCCACTTCGTCTTTCTTTGTGGCTTTAAGCCCCAAAGCACCAAATGATTCCGCAAGCTTCACATAATCAGGGCCTGCAAGATACGAGTAGGAATACCGCTTGTCGTAAAAAATTTCCTGCCACTGACGAACCATACCCAGGTAACTGTTATCCAGAATAGCGATTTTCACCGGGAGATTATGATCCACAGCCGTCGCCAGCTCCTGAATGTTCATCTGAATGCTGCCATCACCGGCGATACACCAAACATCTTCACCCGGACGCGCAAAACAAGCGCCAATGGCAGCGGGAAAGCCAAATCCCATAGTTCCCAAACCACCACTCGTGATATTGGTTCTCGGCTCAGTAAAATTCCAAAATTGAGCTGTCCACATCTGATGTTGCCCCACGTCAGTGGTCACCACCGTACCGCGGTCACAATGCCGGCTGATTTCCTCAATCACGAATTGGGATTTCAGTCCTTCATGCTCTCCTTGGGTATATGCGAGCGGATGATTGATTTTCCATTCATTGATTTGTTTCAGCCAAGCCTGGGTATTTACCTTCTTCACTTTTTTGGTAAGAATTTCAAGAATCGACTTCGCTTCGCCAATCACATAGCAATCAGCCTTAACATTCTTTGACACAGAAGAAGGATCCACATCGAAATGAATGATTTTCGCCTTGGGCGCAAAATCGGATACCTTCCCGGTCACACGATCATCGAAACGAGCCCCCACTGCGATCAACAGATCGCAATTCTGCACCGCATGATTCGCGTAATAGGTACCATGCATACCCAGCATCTTCATCGAAAGAGGATCATCTTCAGGAAAAGCACCGAGCCCAAGCAATGTGGTTGCAACGGGAATACCCGCTTTTCGCGCAAACGCAGTGAGCGCTTTTGCCGCATTCGAAATGATCGCACCATGCCCCACATATAACACCGGCCGTTTCGATGCATGAATCAATTCCAAGGCATGATCGATATTCTCAGGAGTCCCGAGAGAACGTGGTTTGTAGCCACGAATATCAACTTTTTCCGGATAGACAAATTCGGTTTCCATCTGGCTGATATCAATTGGAAGATCAATCAGCACAGGGCCGGGACGTCCGGTTCGCGCAATATAAAAAGCCTCGCGCGTAATTCGTGCAAGTTGTGTTACATCTTTTACAAGATAGCTGTGTTTGGTAATTGGACGAGTAATGCCGATCACGTCCGCTTCTTGAAAAGCATCGTTTCCAATGAGATAACTTCTCACCTGACCCGTGATCGCCACCATGGGAGAAGAATCCATATAGGCCGTTGCAATGCCAGTCACAAGATTCGTGGCTCCAGGACCTGAAGTCGCCATACACACACCGGGTTTTCCCGTCACGCGACCGACGGCATCCGCCATATGAGCCGCTCCCTGTTCATGACGCACCAAAACGAGTTTCAAATCAGCATCATAAAGTTCATCAAAAACGGGAAGAATAGCTCCGCCTGGATAGCCAAAAATTGTATCAACGCCTTCGCGTTTTAAACATTCCACTAAAATTTTCGCGCCACGCATTTTCATAAGAAGCCCCATTGTCATTCCCCGGCTTGACCGGGGATGACAGATAAAGAATTAATGTAAGTCTAAAGAGAGACGCGAATTATAGCACGGGTGAATGTGTTGTCAAACTGCTTTACTGCAAGGGGTTATGAATAAAGAGGTTAAGTAAAGGCCACTATTACCTTAAAACAAATTCCCGAGCTTTTTCCATTTTAAACTCATCCCTAACGATTTCCATATAAGCCCTGAGAATCTCTGCCACACTCCAAGCTTGAGCAATAGCTCCACGTGAAGTATGAGGCGGATCTCCATCAAAAATTTCAGATACAAAGCCAAGGCCAGCATCCTCAAGATGAAGCAGCGCGGAATCTAAAATCTTCATCAGTTTCGCTTTCACTGCTTTAGTACGGCCATAAGCCTGAAGTGATGCAATCACATAAGGGCCGATAAGCCAAGGCCAAACACATCCTTGATGATAGATTCTGTCTCTTTCCATAGGACTTCCTAAGTACACACCGCAGTATTCCGGAGACTTTGGAGAAAGGCTTCGAATTCCAACCGGAGTCAACAATTCTTCATCAATTTTTTTGAGAACCCCTCTCCACCGCGTCTGAGCAAGCACGGGAAATGGAAGGCTGATTGAAAAAATTTGGTTCGGTCTTACCGATTCATCATTAACATCGTTTCTCACCACATCATAGAGACTCTCTATTTTCCGGTTCCAGAAAACTTCATTGAAACTTTCTTTCGTCAAAAACGCAAAATCGCGGAACAATCCTCCCTCTTTTTCATCTTTGAAAAGAGAGCCAAAGAATTCCATAATTTTCAGAGCGTTATACCAAAGCGCATTCACTTCCACTGCCTTTCCGTAACGACCGGTTATCGGTTGATCACCTACGACTGCGTCCATCCATGTGAGATGAGTTCCCGGATCCCCGGCCTCAAGCAATCCATCCATGTCCATGTGAATTCCGAAACGGGTTCCTTCTTTATAATATTTTACGATCTTTTTCATTTGAGGATAAAGATGACGCATCACTGTTTCATCATCTTCCGTTTGAATGAAATATTCATAGATCGCATTCAGGTACCAGAGAGCGGCATCCACACTATGATAATCAGGGTTTTCTTCCAAATCCGGAAATCGATTTGGAATCATTCCCTGGCTGACATGAGTCGAATAAGCCAAAAGAAGTTCCTTCGCCACTTCATAACGTCCAGTGACAAGAGTGAGTCCTGGCAACGAGATGAATGTGTCCCGTCCCCAATCCTCAAACCAGTGGTACCCGGCAATCACCCGCTTTAATCCATCTTTTGCTCGAACGATGAAGGCGTTTGAGGAATACCACAATGTTTGAATTTCTTCTTTCTGAATCTCGAGCGGTGCTTCTAAACTACTTCTTCTTTTCTCTTCTTGGAATCTCATTTCATCCACGTTAATTTTTTCTTTTATCTGCGTGGACGCTATCACATAAGCTTGCTCATCATTCAGAAAAGAGTAAATAAGCGCGGAGGGACTATAAAGATCCTCCTCGCAATCAAAACCGCGCTCTTTTTCTTCGTAATATTCAACCCGCTTGTACCAAAATGAAGATTTATCAGTCACAGCCGCGTTGTGATAGAAGTAAATGGGTGGAAGCTCAGAGTAAGGCGACAAAAATAAAACACCTTTTTGTGAATTAACTTGCGTATTCATACTCGAATTTTCAGAAACCAGACTGTGAAAATCCCGATAGGCAATCTTGGGGCGAACCTCTAGACGAATGCGGCCAGGTTCTCCCGCAAGCAGCCGATAGGTCACAACGGTTGTATTCTCGCCAAAAACCATAAAAATTGTTTTTTCGACCACCACCTCATCAATCTGATAAATAAAAGTGGGAAAGGGCGAAAGCATGAATTTGGATAGGAACACATATCCCTTGGGGTATACGACATCGGGATAGATATTGGTCGAGAGATCAAATTTTTGATTATCGATGAATAAGGCTTCCTCCAGTGAAGAAAGAAGCACATAACGAGCACGGGGCGGCTGTGTGGCGGCAACTAGAAGTCCGTGATAACGACGGGTATTGGCTCCGACCAATGTTGAAGAACTGTATCCCCCAAGCCCATTAGTCTCAAGCCATTCTCTTTTGAGGGCGAATTCCAAATCCTGGCAGGCGTCTTTACCAAACGACAGTGTTTTCATTTAAGCCGCCCTCCCAACTCGAGAAAGAAAGGAAAAATTAGCGGACGACTTTCAAACTTTCAACTTTATCGACGAATTGCTTCGTACGTTCTGTGATCGCACTCCAATCATGATTGCGAACCCAGCTCTTTTCCACCAGTCCCGTTCCCAAAGCGACCGCGACGGCTCCGCTTTTAAGATAATCCAGAACGTTTTCTAAATTGATGGCGCCTTGTGCAATCATTTTAAGAAACGGGAAATTAGCTCTCAGACGTTTAATAAAATCCGGGCCACCGCAAAGATCCGCTGGGAAAATCCGAACCAACTCGGCTGCGAGCTCCTGCTTAACAAAAATGGCCTCAGTCGGTGTGGCAGCTCCTTGGATCACAACAGTCCCACTGTTCTTCGCAACGCTCACAATGTCATCTGAGGTGAAGAGACAGGAAACGAATTTTGCACCCGCAGTAATGGCACGCTGGGCATCTTCCCCGTTCAGTACATTTCCAATCCCCACACACAAATCAGAATCTTTGCTAAGCGCCTCGATAGTTCGATAGGCGTTGGGCACTGTTTCTGCAATTTCAATACAGCGGATCCCGCCCTTCTTAATCGCCTGAACCACATGATCTGTATCTTCAGCCTGGGACACGCGCACCATTGCAATCAATTTTTGATCGTCGATAAATTTAACTGTCTGATCGTCCATGCTTTTCTTGTTCCTTTCTTCTTTGTCATTCCCGCGTCCGCCAGAGGACGGATCCGCCAATGTCTTGTGTGCGGAAAAGCGGGAATCCAGGGTCTTTTCAAAAACATCTTATTTTGAAATAGCCAAGGAACTGGATCCCGGCCTTCGCCGGGATGACAAGTCTCATTAAAAAAGTATCACAAATTGGGGGGGCAAGCACGTAATATTTCACTTTTTGGAGCGCTGTTTGGGCTTCGTTTTGATTTTCGGAGCCGCTTTCGGAATCACTTCAAGACCGTATTCGGCTTCCACTTTTCGAATTTCATCCCGAAAACGAGCCGCTTTTTCAAAATCAAGGGCGCTAGAAGCTCTCTCCATACGTTCTTTGAGATAAGCCACATAGGATTTAATTTCATGCTCCTCTTTGGTTTCACCCACTACTTCATTGACATAATCTTCAGCTCGTCGAACTGCTTCAATTCCATCTCGAATCGCCTTAACAATAGAAGTGGGTGTGACGTGATGCTCCTGATTGTATTGGCTTTGAATTTTCCGGCGACGTTCGGTTTCCTGGATCGCAATGCGCATCGATTGGGTAATCTGATCTCCATACATGATGACTTTTCCGTTCACATTTCTAGCCGCGCGGCCGGCAGTCTGGATGAGTGAAACATCGCTACGCAGAAATCCTTCCTTGTCAGCATCCAAGATTGCCACCAGTGAGACCTCAGGAAGATCAAGGCCTTCTCTCAATAAATTGATTCCAACGAGACAATCAAATTTCCGCATCCGGAGATCACGTAAAATTTCCATGCGCTCGATGGCGTCGATTTCAGAATGAAGGTAGCGGACATTCACGCCCATCTCTTTCAGGTATCGGGTAAGGTCTTCAGACATGCGTTTCGTAAGCGTGGTCACCAGCACACGCTCTTTCAACGCAGCGCGTTTCTTAATCTCGTTCATCAGATCATCAATCTGGCCTTTGGTAGACCTGACCTCAATCTCGGGATCCATCAAACCCGTCGGCCGAATAATCTGCTCCACCACTTGATCCGTGCGATTCATTTCGTAAGGCCCCGGTGTCGCCGACACAAAAATCATCTGGCCAATCACAGTTTCAATCTCTGCGAAATTGAGCGGCCGATTGTCGAGTGCAGAAGGAAGACGGAATCCGTGCTCCACGAGCGTCATTTTTCGCGAACGGTCTCCGTTGTACATGCCTCGGAGCTGAGGAACAGTGGCGTGAGATTCATCGATGATGGTCATAAAATCCTTCGGGAAATAATCGATCAGCGTGTACGGCTTGGAACCGGGCTCGCGACCGGAAAGATGGCGCGAATAATTTTCAATTCCCGAGCAATAGCCCACTTCCTGAAGCATTTCGAGATCGTACATCGTTCGGGAATAGAGTCTTTTAGCTTCGAGAATTTTTCCAGCTGTCTCTAGTTCTCGAACTCTTTCAGAAAGTTCCGTCTCGATGGATTTTATGGCTCCTTTGATCTTCTCGGAAGTTGAGACGAAATGTTTGGCTGGATATACGGCAAGCTTCTCAAGTTCTTCGATTGGGGCGAAACTTACTTTGTCGAGCACAGAAATCCGCTCGATTTTATCACCCGACATTTCAACGCGAACCGGATTCTCGCGATAGGATGGAAAAATTTCGATCACATCGCCGCGCGCACGCAAAGTGCCGCGCTTGAAATCCGTATCCGAACGTCCATATTGAATCGCGACGAGTTCACGCAGAAGCGCGTCCCGGTCGATGGTTTCTCCTTTTTTGATCTGAACCAAAAGTCCCGCCCAGTCTTCCGGTGAACCCAAACCGTAAATGCAGGAGACAGAAGCCACGATAATGCTGTCCCGCCGGGAAAGCAATGAACTCGTGGCCGCCAAACGCAGCCGGTCAAGATCATCGTTGATGGAAGCATCTTTCTCGATGTAAGTATCGGTATGCGGAATGTAGGCTTCGGGCTGATAGTAATCATAATAGGAAACGAAATATTCGACGGCGTTATGTGGAAAAAATTCTTTGAGTTCGGAATAAAGCTGAGCCGCGAGGGTTTTATTATGCGAAATCACAAGCGCAGGGCGGCCAATCTGGGCGATGATATTGGCCATCGTAAACGTTTTTCCGGAACCCGTGACGCCGAGCAAAACTTGCTCTTTCATCCCCTGCTTGATTCCGGAAACCAGTTTTTCGATCGCCTGGGGCTGATCCCCTTCGGGCTTGAATGATGAAACGAGTTTGAATAAAGACATAATTTATTTAGACCAGTGACACGAGACCAGAGACTAGAGACCCATTGTTTATTTTCTAGTCTCTGGTCACTGGTCTCTAGTCTGCATTGTCACCTCCAAACTAAAATCGATGGCCCGCGGCGAATGGGTAATCGCTCCGACAGAAATACGGTCGACACCCGCTTTTACAATTTCACGCGCATTTTCGAGTGTGATACCACCCGAAGCCTCCAGTAGAGGTCTCGACGCCTTGCGTTCCTTTGTTAATTCTCGCACAAATTGAATAGCTTTTCTGAGTTCGGAGACAGTAAAATTGTCGAGAAGAATCATGTCAGGACGGAAGGATAAAGCCCAGGGAATTTCCCGGATAGAGTCCACCTCCGTAATGAAAGGCACATTCTTTTTCCTCCGCTCGCGGATTTTGAACGCGGAAACGCGCGAAAAGCGATGCCCCATCAATCGCATCACTTCCTTATGATTGTCTTTCAGCATGTACTGATCAAAGAGTCCGTGACGATGCGTATGTCCTCCGCCACATTCGACGGCATACTTTTCCAGATCGCGCCAAATCGGTGTCGTTTTGCGTGTCGCCAGGAGCTGGCAGCGATAAGGCTTGATTTGTTTCACAAATTCATGCGTGGTCGTCGCAATGCCGGAAAGTTTGGAGATAAAATTGATGGCGAGGCGTTCATTCGTCAAAATTTCACGCGCGGGACCGGAAATTTTTGCGACGACGGTATTCGGTTTAATCCAAGAGCCCTCTTTTTTAAGCATACGGACTTTCGAACGTTTGAAAATTTCAGGCAATAAAGGAAGCCCGCAAACGACGCCCGATTCTCGCGTCACCAGAGTTGCTTGAATTTTAAAATCCGGAGGAACAATAAGATTGGTGGTGATATCTCCCGAGCCGACATCCTCACGAAGCGCTTGCCGGATGCGGCGACGAAGAGAAGAAGTAATTTTAAGCCGTATCATCTTGAATCCAGTAAAGCTGATTGTCTTCAATCTTGTAAATGAACGGAGCGATTTCAATTTTGGGATATTTTTGCTTCAGGCGCTTCGTTTCACTGAGGACAAACTCCACTTCATTTCCGATTTCAAAAAGCGGCGCGAACTGAGAAAAATATTCTTCCGCTTGTTGGCGGGTCCAACCAGCTCGCTCCATCAGTCCCGTAATAAATTGTTCTTTCCGCTCGATCAAATTCACCATGCCGCATTGATTGTGTCCCATGAGGGCAATGTACTCAACGCCTCCGACACCAATCGCGTACGAAACTTTGAATTCGCTGTAGCGGAGATTGCCCCCTCCGGCGCGAATGATGTAAGCGAAATTTTCGGGAATATGTAGATGTTTGCGGCTGTCCATGCACATACCAATCAAGAGTTTTGCATTGGCGTAAGTATCGAACGGCCGGTCCAAATTATGATATTCCAGCAAAAGACCAATGGGAGTATTCCGGTACTTTTCTGGAATGTCTTCGATGCTACGAACAGGTTTAATAGAAGCCATAAATTTATTTCTCCCGGATCGTGACAGAAATGCCAAGTCCCGTCAGTTTTTTAAGCTCAGTGATTTCGCGCGGCTGAAGAATGCGCCATTTACCTTCTTTGAGATGTCCCAATTCAATCGGTCCGATGCTGATTCGTTGAAGCGATTTTACGTTATAGCCCAATTTTTCCAGCATACGGCGGATTTGCCGCTTCTTGCCTTCCCGAAGTTCAAATCGAAGTCTCGAAATTTTGTTTCCGATAACCAGAATTTCGACTTTGCAAGGAAGAGTCCGTCCTTCTTCAAGAACAATCCCTCTTTCGAGATGCTTTTTGTCATCCGCCTTAAAAAGTCCGTCAATATCAACGAGATAAATTTTTGAAATTTTGTAGCGCGGATGAATGAGCCGGTTTGCGAGCTCACCATCATTGGTGAGCAAAAGCAATCCGGTTGAATCTTTATCAAGTCGCCCCACCGGATAAATGCGACCGAGCTTTGGTGGAAGCCATTGAGTCAAGGTATTCCGCGAATGCGGATCTTCCAACGTGCACATCACGCCTTTGGGCTTGTTGAAAACCACGTAATTCTGCCTTTTAGTGCGGACGCGCTTGCCTTCCACGTCGATGCGATCTGTTTGAGGATCGACGAGCGTGGCCACATTCGTGACAATTTGTCCATTCACGGAAATGCTACCCAGACGAATCCAGACCTCGGCCTTTCGGCGGCTGGCCACTCCGGCATGAGCTAAAAATTTTGCGAGTCGTTCTTTCATCATACCCTTCTTTGTCATTCCCGCGAAAGCGGGAATCCATTTTCATTTTTACTTTCACTCCGCGAGTTTCCTCATAACCTTATCATACGGAGCCACAACTTCACGTAATAGATTAGTAAATTTCTCGTCATCCATTTTCTGACTGCGTGTTTTAACAGCAATTTTCTTGCTACTTATTTTCCTCTTGTTTTTCATTACATACTCCAAAATTATTTATTTTGATTGTTCTATCATAAGATCCCGGATCACGCTGGCCAGCTACAAGGCTTTGGCGGCCCATGCTTGTCCGGGATGACAACTAACCTAGTTCAGCCAGCGCCTTTTGCTCTTCGCGGAAATGTTTCAGTTTTTGGAGAGTTTCCTCGTGCTTTTTCTGCTCGGCTTCTAGCACTTCTTTCGGCGCGCGTTTCTTGAAATCTTCATTGGAAAGCTTACCCTCGAGCGTTTTGAGATAACTTTCTAGCTTTTTCAAATTTTCTTCAATAGCTCCTTTGCGTTTGGTCACATCAATCGCTGACTTGGCATCCACGTAAAGAACTGCGCCTTTTACAATCCCTACTTTAAGCCAGCCTTTTACCTGTGAATTAAAACTGATTTCATCGGTGCGCGTAAGCAATTTGATCTCGGATTCAAGTTCTTTGAACCCGGCTCCATCAATCGTGACATGAATTCCCTTCTTCGGATCAATGTCATTTTCCGCCCGGAAATTCCGGAGCAAAAACACGACTTCCTGCAATAATTCCGCCTTCTTCACTGCAGACTCGAAAATATAAGATTGATTCACACGCGGCCATTCGGCAAGAGAAATCGTTTTGCCGAGATCTTTCGCGAGAATTTTTTTCAGCGTTTGCCAAATTTCTTCGGTTTGAAAAGGCATCAGCGGATGAAGAAGCCGTAAACTCTTTTCGAGCACGTGCAGAAACACCTTCTCGGAAAGTTTCTGCTTCGACAGTTCAACATACCAGTCACAGAAATCATGCCAGAAGAAATGATAAAGCACCGAGCTGGCATCATTGAATCGGTACGACTCGAGCGCCTTATCCACTTCTTCGATGCTCCGATTCAATTCGGAGAGAATCCATTGATCCACCCAGCCCAAATTTTTGATCTCAGCATCAGTTAAATCGAAATTCTCAAACGATTCCGTTTTCATATTCATAAACACGAAACGGCAGGCGTTCCAGATTTTGTTCGTGAAATTGCGACCGATTTCAAACTTCTCGGGTGAAAGAAAGGCATCCTGCCCCGCACCCGTGATCATCATGAGGCTGAACCGGAGCGCATCCGCTCCGACATGCTCGATCACATCCAGCGGATCAATGATATTGCCGAGCGATTTCGACATTTTCTGTCCCGTTTCCGTGCGAATGGTGCCGTGAATGTTCACGGTCGTAAACGGCGGGTTGCCCATAAATTCACAGCCGGCCATGATCATGCGTGCTACCCAGAAGAAAATGATTTCGGAGGCCGTCACCAAATCCGTGGTGGGATAAAAATAAGCGAGATCTTTAGTTTTTTCAGGCCAGCCCAGCGTTGAGAATGGCCACAGCCATGAGGAAAACCAGGTGTCGAGCACGTCCTCATCCTGCTTCAGCTTCGCAGAACCACAGGACGGACATTTCGTCGGATTTTCGCGCGAGACAATCGGTTTGCAGTTCTTATTTTCACAATACCAAACCGGAATTTGATGTCCCCACCAAATCTGACGCGAAATGCACCAATCGCGGATATTTTCCATCCAGTTCAAATAAACTTTAGTCCAGCGATCGGGTACGAATTTCACTTTGTCTTCACGGACCACTTTGGCCGCCATTTCCGCAAGCGGTTTCATTTTCACGAACCATTGCTTGGAAAGATAGGGTTCTATTACTGTATGACAGCGATAACAATGTCCCACGGCATGCAGATGAGAAGTTTTCTTTACTAATAAACCCTGAGCTTCAAGATCCTCTACAATTTTTTTTCTTGCTTTAAAACGATCCATTCCAGCATAAGGACCACCATGATAATTAATTGATCCATCCTCATTTAAGATATTGGGTAGTGAAAGTGCATGTCTAATTCCCATTTCGAAGTCATTCGGATCATGAGCAGGGGTTACTTTCACGATGCCAGTTCCAAAATCAGGATCTACAAAATCATCCTTAATAACTGGTATTTCACGATTCATGAGAGGAAGAATTACTTTTTCATCCCAAAGATTTTTATAACGTTCATCTTTTGGATTTACTGCCACTGCCTGGTCACCCAACATTGTTTCAGGGCGAGTCGTAGCGACGGTAACGTGCTCATTTTTTTTCCCTTTGATAGGATATTTGATGTAATAAAGCATTCCTTCCACTTCTTTATGCGGAGATTCTTCATCGGAAAGTGCGGTATGACAACGAGGACACCAATTGATGATCCGTACTCCCTGATAAATCAGGCCTTTTTCGTAAAGCCGCACGAATGCTTCGCGCACCGCTTTTGAAAGTCCCTCATCCATCGTGAAGCGCTCACGCGTCCAGTCGCAGGAAGCACCGAGGCGGCGAAGCTGACGCACAATCGTCGAGCCATGCTCTTCTTTCCATTTCCAAACTTCTTTCAAAAATTCTTCGCGGCTGAAATCGTGGCGGGTTTTATTTTGCTTGGCGAGTTTCTTCTCGACCACATTCTGCGTCGCAATACCGGCATGATCCGTTCCCGGAACCCAAAGTGTCGGCTCCTGGCGCATCCGATGCCAGCGGACGAGAATATCCTGAATCGTGTTGTTCAGCGCATGGCCCATGTGAAGAATCCCGGTCACATTGGGCGGCGGAATCACGATCACGTAAGGCTTTTTGGACGGATCCATCTTGGGAGCGAAATAGCCGGACTTTTCCCAAAGTTCGTACCACTTTGTTTCGACATTACGTGGATTGTAAATTTTTTCTAGTTCGATCTTCATAGGAGGGAACATTCGACATGAGACAAGAGACCAGTGACAAGAGACCAAAAACCAGAACCTTTGGTCGCTGGTCCCGAGTCACTTGTCCCTGGTCTTTTCAGATCTTTTCGCCTTTCAACAATTTGTATTCGATTGCTTCGGTCAGAGCCCGCCAGCTGGCTTCGATGATATTTTCAGAGACACCCACTGTGGTCCAAGTGTCTTTTTCATCCCGAAATGTAATAAAAACGCGCACCCGGCCGGCCGTACCTGCGGATTCATTCACGACGCGCACCTTGAAATCGATGAGATGAGTTTTCTCAATCACGGGAAAGAATTTCACAAGTGCCTTGCGAAGCGCTTTATCCAGCGCATTGACAGGACCATCGCCTTCAGCAGCCGTATGCTCCACAACCCCGTTCACACGAAGCTTGACGGTCGCATTCGAATTCACTTTTCCGTCTCCGATGAGTTCATCATGAACATGGGCTTCAATCAGCTCAAAAAACTTCTTTTCTTTGCCAGCGACACGTCGCATCAAAAGCTCAAAGGAGGCTTCCGCTGCTTCGAATTGATATCCCTGATTTTCGAGCTCGCGGACCTTCTCCAAAATTTTTCGCGTCTCGGGAGTCTCATTGTCCAAATTGAGCGAAAGTTCTTTCGCTTTAATCAGAACATTCGACTTGCCAGAAAGTTCTGAGACAAGAAATCGGGTCGCGTTACCAACCAGCGTCGGATCAATATGCTCGTACGTGCGTTTGTTCTTCACCATCGCATTCACGTGCACTCCACCCTTGTGAGCAAACGCGGACTTACCGACAAACGGCTGATTACGTTCAAGCGGCATATTGCAGACTTCGGTGACGTACCGGCTGAGTTCCGTCAGCTCCTTCAATTTTTTCTGCGGAATCACGGGAATTCCGAGTTTCAGCACCAGCACCGGAATTACACTGGTCAAATTCGCATTGCCGCAGCGCTCGCCATAACCGTTTATGGTTCCCTGAACCTGAACGGCCCCATGCTGAATCGCAGCCACGGAATTGGCCACACCCAGATTGCAGTCATTGTGACAATGAATTCCGAGCGGAGTTTTAATTTCTTTCCGGATTTTCGTGATGATCTGAGCCACTTCCGTCGGAAGCGTTCCGCCGTTGGTGTCGCAAAGCACAAGATGGCTAGCCCCGCCTTTTTCGGCCGCTCTCAAAGTTTCAAGTGCATATTTCGGATTGGCCTTGTAGCCGTCAAAAAAATGTTCGGCATCGTAGATCACTTCGAGCCCTTTTGATTTCAAATACGCAACCGACTCCTGAATCATATTTAAATTTTCTTTCGGAGTCGTTTTCAAAACTTCCTTCACGTGAAAATCCCAGGTTTTGCCGAAAATCGTCGCCACTTTGGTTTTAGTCTCAAGAATTTTCGCGAGATTTTCATCCTGCGTTACTTTGATATGCGCACGGCGAGTGGACCCGAAAGCTGCAACTTTGGCATGCCTCAGGTTCAGTTTTTTGACCTCTTTAAAGAATTCGATGTCTTTGGGATTAGAACCCGGCCATCCGCCCTCGATGTAATGAACGCCAAACTGATCCAGACGTTTCGCAAGCTTGAGCTTGTCGTCCAAAGACAGACTCATCCCCTCGCCTTGGGTACCATCTCTTAAAGTTGTATCGTAAATAGTTACTTTCATTGAAATTATCCGTTTCTCTCAATAATCAAATTTATCAGACCAGTGACTCGGGACCAAAAACCAATTTTGATTAAGTCACTTGTCCCTTGTCTCGTGTCACTGGTCATTTCTTCTTTCCCAACTCAAACTTTTTGTGAATGGCTCGAACCGCCTCTTTCCCTCGCCGCCCATCGACCACGCAGGAAATTTTAATTTCGGAGGTGGAAATCATTTCAATATTGATTCCCTTCTCAGCCAAAGCACTGAACATTTTGCCGGCCACCCCAGAATGAGATTTCATACCGACACCCACAAGACTGACCTTGGCAATATTGTCATCCACTTGAATGCCGCGTGCCTTCACCAAATTTGCCGCTTCGCGAACTACAGATAAGGCTCGCTTCAGATCGGAGCGCATCACAGTAAATGAAATATCATTGTAATTTGTCGTCGATTTATTTTGAATAATCATATCGACATTAATATTTTTTTCCGCGATTTTTTGAAACACCTTTGCGGCAATTCCGGGTTTATCGGGAACTTTTAAAATCGTGACTTTCGCTTCGTCCTCATTCAGAGTCACACCACTGACCAATACTTTTTCCATTTTCTTATTCTCCTTCGTAATCAAAGTACCCTGCGTACTGTTCATGCTGTTTTTAACTAAAATTGGAACATCATATTTTTTTCCAACCTCGATAGAACGCGTCTGCATCACTTTTGCTCCCAACGACGCCATTTCCATCATTTCGTCATAGCTGATGATATCCAGTTTACGCGCATCTTTGCAAATTCGAGGATCCGTAGTAAAAACACCGTCAACATCTGTGTAAATTTCACAAACCTTTGCCTTGAGCACACTCGCAAGTGCCACCGCTGTCAAATCAGATCCGCCGCGGCCCAGTGTTGTGATTTCGTGATTCATGGTCTTCCCCTGGAATCCCGCGACAATCACTACCTTCCCTTTTTTTAGTTCTTCAAGCATCCGATTGGAGTGGATGTCCTCGATCTTGGCTTGACCGTGCGCATCATCCGTAATAATGCCCACTTGATAACCCGTCATGGATACCGCGTCCTCGCCAAGTTCTTGAATCGCCATCGCAAGAAGCGCCACCGACATCTGCTCTCCGGTAGAAAGCAGCATATCCATTTCTCGGCGGCTTGGGAGCTTTGAAATTTTATTGGCCAGATCAATCAATTCATCTGTGGTATCGCCAGGCGCCGAAACCACGACAACAATGTCGTGACCTTTTCGTTTTGTACTCACAATACGGCGGGCCACATTTTTTATTTTTTGAACGTTTGCAACTGAACTGCCGCCATATTTTTGAACAATAATCATCCTAAAAACTCTCCCATTAATGTGTGCGCTTTTTTGACCTGAATGGGAGATGAGGCTGCTGCCGACTCCGTAAATTCATCCATTCCCGCAGGCTCGATTCCTTTTCCTGCCATAACGAAAGGAACAGCTCCCCTCACATGAGTTTTGATTTTACAGGCTGTCGAATGGTCCGGCATGATCAAGACGCGTGTATCCGGATGCGTTTTTACATATTCGCGAATCGGTCCTACAACTCGTTTATCAAAATCCTCGATTGCCATGATTTTGAGCTTCACATTGCCTTCATGCCCCGCCTCATCCGTCGCTTCCACGTGAATGTAGGTCAGATCTTTACTTTTAAGACTGTTCAGTCCGTATTCCACTTTGTTTTCATAATTCGTATCGACGTACCCAGTAATCCCGGGCACTTCGAGAACGTCCAAACCGGAAAGACATCCGATGCCACGCACTAGATCCACAGCAGAAATGAGTGAGCCAGTTTTCCCGTATTTTTTTTGGAAGAGTTCAATCTTCGGCATCACGCCTTGCCCCCAAAGCCAAATCATATTCGCGGGATTTTCTTTCAAGTCGATGCGCACCCGGTTAACCTCATGATCACGAAGAAGAATGCGGGCTTCGTCCATTATTTTTTTCAAAAGGTCAGCGCCATTTCCTTTCGGCCAGTATTCGTCGATTGATTTTCCCTGAATATCATGAGGCGGAGTACACTTTGCCGAAAGCCCTTCGACCCCATTCGAATCCCGAATCACCACGATGTGGCGATATTGAATTCC
>Ga0247727_10010964_pt1 | contig 15929 bp, 4 predicted proteins | sample WisWelCaveWW1625_FD_202498 | JGI IMG/M metagenome (GOLD analysis project Ga0247727, IMG submission 202498) | Biofilm microbial communities from Wishing Well Cave, Virginia, United States - WW16-25 | ecosystem: Environmental > Aquatic > Deep subsurface > Groundwater > Cave microbial mat | place...
TGAAGAATCGGGCATAGAGCAGATGGAGCACCGCATGCTCGATGCCGCCGATGTATTGATCCACCGGCATCCAATGGGCGGCGGCCACCGGATCAATCGCCGCATCTTTCTGCCAGGGCGCGGTATAGCGCAGGAAATACCAGGAGGAGTCCACGAACGTGTCCATCGTGTCGGTCTCACGCCGGGCGGGGCCATCGCATTTTGTGCAACGCGCGGCATGGAACGCCTCGCTTGAGCGCAGCGGCGATCCCCCTTGGCCGACGAAGGGAACTTCCCGCGGCAGAATCACCGGCAGATCGCCCTCCCGCACCGGCACCACGCCGCAGGTGGCGCAATGGAGCATCGGGATGGGTGTCCCCCAATAGCGCTGCCGCGAGACGCCCCAGTCGCGCAGGCGATAGTGCACCTGCTCCGTGCCCAGATCCGCCTCCACCAGCGCGCGCACAATCGCCGCCTGCGCGGCCTGCACGGAGAGGCCGTCAAACGGGCCGGAGCCTGTGAGCCAGCCGACCTCGTCCGTGTACGCGGCGTTTTGTAGGGGCGCCCCGTTCGTGATCACCTGTTGAATGGGGAGGGCATATTTTTGGGCAAACTCAAAATCGCGCGCGTCGTGGGCCGGCACGGCCATGACGGCCCCCGCGCCATATTCCATCAGGACGAAGTTGGCCACCCAGATGGGGATCGGCGCGCGGGTGAACGGGTGAAGGGCATAGGCGCCGGTGAAGCAGCCCTCTTTTTCTTGCGCCAGGGCCGTGCGGACGGTTTTGTCGCTGGCGCACGCCCGTGAGATGAACGCGCGCACCGCCGTGGCCTCTGGGCGTCCGGCGATCAGCCGCGAAAGCAGCGGATGCTCCGGCGCCAGGCTCATGAACGTGACGCCAAAGAGCGTGTCGGGCCGCGTGGTGAAAATCCGTAGCGGCTCACCGCCGTCTGCCAAGGGAAACGCGACTTCAACGCCCTGGCTTTTACCGATCCAATTTTTTTGCATGACCCGCACCCGCGCGGGCCAGCCGGTGAGTGTGTCGCATCCGGTCAGAAGTTCCTCGGCATAGGCCGTGATCCGGAAAAACCACTGCGTCAGGTTCTTTTGCGTCACGCTACTCTCGCAGCGCCAGCAACGCCCGTCCACCACCTGCTCGTTGGCCAATACCGTGGCGCAGGCGGGGCACCAGTTGACCGCAGCCGCCTTGCGGTAGGCCAGCCCGCGTTCATACATTTTTAAGAAGAACCACTGGTTCCAGCGGTAGTAGTCGGGTTGGCAGGTGGCGATCTCGCGGTTCCAGTCGTAGGAGAGCCCCATTTTTTGGAGCTGGCCGCGCATGTAGGCGATGTTCTCGTCCGTCCAGGTGGCGGGATGGGTGTTGTTTTTAATCGCCGCGTTCTCGGCGGGGAGGCCGAAGGCGTCCCAGCCCATCGGGTGCAGGACGCGGAACCCTTGCATCCGTTTGAACCGCGCGACGACATCGCCAATGGCATAGTTGCGCACATGGCCCATGTGAATCCGCCCGGACGGATAGGGGAACATCTCCAGGGCATAAAACTTGGGGCGCGCTGCGGTAGAGCCCGGCGCATTCTCCACTTGAAAAAGGTGGCGGGCGGCCCAATAGGCCTGCCATCGGGGTTCGATCTGTGGGGGGGAATAGTCCTCTCGCATGCCGTCTCCAATGCGTCGAGAGACTATCATAGGGCATCTTCCTGAACAAGGCATGATGCGGCCCGCACCCTGCATCGTCCCACTTTCGGGGGGATTGATCTGTGGGTGGGTAGCTCGTTATATTGGCCCGATTAGGCCGCTTTTTGCCTTCAAGTTCAGGGCGGTCCGACGTGGATAAGGCACTTCTTTAGGAAGGATATGGGCGAGACGATGAAAATAAAAGGGTGGGTGGCGGTCTATTCCATGTTCCTGCTGTTGTTTCGTGCTGGATGGGCGCAGGCGGCCTTTTCAGACGCGACCCAAACACAGGGGATTGGACTGGATGGCGGCGGCGCGGCGGGGGCCGCCTGGGGCGATTACGACAATGATGGGGATGAAGACCTCTACGTCACATACCAGGGCAAAGAGAATTCGCTCTACCGAAACAACGGCGCGGGGAGTTTTAGCGATGTGACAGGTGAAGCGGGGGTTGGAAATCCAGACTTAAGTTGCGAGGCATGGGGGGCCGCCTGGGGCGATTACAATAACGATGGGGCGCTGGACCTGTATGTTACGTATAGCACCGGATGTGTCAATCAGTTGTTCAAGAACAACGGCGATGGCACGTTTTCCGACGTTACGGAAGCGGCATCCGTAGAGGGCGGGGGGATTGCGCACAAACCGTCGCGCACGGCGTCTTGGGCAGACTATAATCGGGACAACCTTTTAGATGTGTATATAGCCAGTCGCGGGGATGACGCGCCCGATACCCCGGATCGCAACCTACTCTACGAGGGCCAGACGAACGGGACGTTCAAGGAGGTGGCGGGGGAACGGCAGGTGGATGGGGGAACGGCGCTCTCTTTTACTGGCGTCTGGTCGGACTATGACAATGACGGAGACCTGGACCTCTTCTTGGCCTCGGACTTTCACGGTTTGGAGCTATTCAGGAACGATGGCGCGGCCTTGAGTCGAGTCACGGTGAATGCCTTCCCAGGCAAGCTGATGGATAGCCTGGGCCCTCCCACCCCCGGCGCGGAGTGTGTTGACAATAATCCCTACGACTCGCATCGTGTGCCCGTTGCGGAGAGGGGCCTACCGGGCCATTCGCACTGTCTGCTGGATGAGCCTACTGTCGGAATGGGGGATCCCCCCTTTGGGGCAATCCCGCTGAATGCCATGGGGATTTGTGCAGGCGATTACGACAATGATGGTTTTGTGGACTACTATGTCACCAATTTTTCGGCGGATGACTATTTTGGAAGCGCGCAGGACGAACATGGAAAACTGGAATCGGCTCTCTGGCATAACAATGGCGATGGAACCTTTACGGAGGGGGCGCGCGCTGCGGGGTTAAACAAGCTGGCCGGCGTGGAAACGATTGACCGCAATGGCACCGTGTTGGAGAGCATCCAAGAGCGCGAGAACGTGGAGTGGGGATGCAATTTCCTGGACTACGATCTGGATGGAGACCTGGACCTCTATGTCGTCAGCGGAGACCCTCCGGCCTTGCAGGATCCCAAGCTGAGCAAACGGGACAGCCTCTATCAAAACAACGGAAATGGCACGTTCACCGATCGGACGGAAGATGAGCACCTACTGGGTAGCGGCAGTGGTTGCAGTGCGGAGTGCAGCACGGATGGAGAAGCGGCGGGGCTTGGCAGCGCCGTGGCCGATGTAGACAATGATGGCGATCTGGATATCTTCATTGCTAACAACCGGTATGGCAGCAGTCGCCTCTATTTAAACGAACCTCCGGCGGGGCGGCATTGGCTGAAAGTCCGGTTGCAAGGACAGGTGCAAAAATTCGGCGTGGGGGCGCGCGTGATTGTGACGGCTGGAGGTAAGACACAGATTCGTGAGGTCATCGCGGGATCCGGCTATCTCTCGATGGATAGCCTTATACAGCATTTTGGACTTAGCAATGCGGAGGTAGTGGATCAGGTAGAAGTCCGCTGGCCAACTGGGCAGATCAGCGTCGTGTCCAACGCGGCGGTGGACCAAACGCTGATCATGCAGGAGGCACAGGGAGGCTGTGACGGCGCGGATACGAAGCCTCCTGCTCCACCCGAGGATGTCATCGCGACGGCGGTGGGGGCAGGACGGATTGAACTGACATGGAGTCCGTCCCAGGATAATCTGGGGGATGTCTGTGTCCAGGGTTATCGGATTGATCGCAACAAAAAAGGTGTCCCGGTGAATGTGAGCGGGACAGCTTATGCCGATGTAACGGTATCCCCTGACACCGTTGACTATTGCTACGTCGTGACCGCCATTGATACGGCCGGTAACGTCTCTGAAGATTCCGCCGAGGTCTGCGCCAGCACCGACACCGATGTCACCGCACCCTCGGTACCGGAGGGGCTTGCCGCGACCGTGCTCAGTTTCCGCGATATGTCACTGACCTGGGCGTTGTCCGAAGACGACGTAGCAGTGGATGCCTATCAACTCTACCGTGACGGACAACTGCTCGTCACACTGGAGGGTCCCCCCTATCAGGACCGTCGTCTGACAACCGGCGTCTCCTACTGCTATAGCGTGTTGGCCCTCGATGCGACCGGCAATGCCTCCAACCCCAGCGTAGAGATGTGTGAGACACCGCGAGACATGATCCTCCCAGTGTCTCCGACCGGGCTGATAACAACCCGCGTGGGGGCGACCGATGTGGATCTGCTCTGGGGTGCTTCCACGGATGACGTAGGGGTCGAAAAATATATCATCTATCGGGATGGCATCCTGATAGGGGAGCCGACGAAGGCGACCTTCCGGGATACCGGACTTCTCCCCGGCGTTACCTATGCCTATCTCGTTTACGCGGCGGATGCTGCGGGCAATATCTCGCTCTCCAGCGCCTCCCTGAAGGTGACAACTTCCACCGATGCAGGGGATTCTGGCGGGGGGGGAGGCGGCAACCGGATCGAGGAGGAGAGTGACGATCGGAATGAATCGGAGAAATGTTTTATCTCCACCGCAGCATTCGGATCGCTGATGGCCTCCCAACTCGATATCCTGCGGGCGTTTCGGGAACACTACCTTCAACCGTATCGTTTTGGACGGTTTCTGGTCTGGCAATATTATCATCACTCCCCCTCCCTGGCGCAGGCCATTGTGGGCAACGCGCCATTGCGTGCCCTGGTTCGGATGGCGCTCTGGCCCATCATCGGCATGGCCTGGATGATCGTTGTGTCGCCGCTGCTCACGATGCTGTTTGTGGGGTTTGGTCTGGTGGTCTTGCTGTGCTACGTCGCATGGAGGAAATCGGATCGGGGAGAGGGGGGTGTAGCGCATGCCCGATTCTAGCGCAGCGAAGTCTTTCGCAGCCCCTTCAGAGACAGGAACGTCCCAGGGCGGGCCTCGTCTTTTGATCGTTGGCCTAGATGGAGGGACGTTTGATCTGATCGAGCCGTGGGTGAAGGAGGGGAAACTCCCCACGTTTGCCCGCCTGATGCGCGAAGGGGGCTACGACCATCTCTTTTCCACGATTCCTCCGGTGACGCCGCCCGCCTGGACCTCTTTCATGACCGGTCTCAACCCTGGCAAGCATGGCCTGTTCGATTTTTTGGAACCCAGGTCGGATCGCTATGGCATGCAATATACCAATGGCCGATCCAGAAAGGCGAAGAGCCTCTTCCGGTTGTTGAGCGACGCGGGCATCCGAGTTGGAGTGATGAATGTCCCGATGACCTACCCGCCGGAGGAGGTCAACGGCTTCTTAATCTCCGGCATGGATACACCCGACGAAAACTGCGATTTCACCTATCCCTCCTCCCTCAAAGAGGATCTTCGGCAGGCCGTCGGCGGGCTACAGGTGGACATCCGCCACCTGGGGCATATGCGCAGCGATGCAGCACGGGACGCCACCCTAAATGATCTGTTGGAACTGGAAGCGCAGCGCACGCGGGCGGCGCTCTATTTGATGGAGCGATACCCCACCGATGTGATGATGGTGGTCTTTAACGCCACCGATCAGGTGCAACACCACTTCTGGCACTACTACGATCCCCGACATCCCCAATACGATCCGGAGGGGGCGAAAAAATATGGTGGGGCGATGTTGCGGATTTATCGTAAGGTGGATGAGTCGCTTTCTCTGCTGCTTGCGAAGTTGCCCGCGTCGTCCGCAGTGGTGATGGTTTCGGATCATGGCGCCGGGGCTGCGGCGCCCAACTATCTTTATTTAAATCGCTACCTTCAGCAGTTGGGGCTACTCAAGATGGCAGAGACACGCCCCTCCCTGCGTTCGCTGGCGATGGAGAAGGCCGATCTTCTGTTGCGTGGTCTCCTGACGCCCAAGCAGAAACTGAGATTGTCCAAGATGTTGCCCAAACTTCGAGAGCGGTGGGAGTCGTATCTCTCCTTCGGCGCGGTGGAGTGGGGAGAGACAAAGGCCTACGCCTTTGAAAACGCGGCGGCGGCCCCCAATGTCTGGATCAACGTACAAGGAAAACGTCCAAACGGGATTGTATCGCCCGGGAAGGAATATGACGATCTCATCGCCCTGATTCGGGAAAAACTAATGGCGCTCAGCGACCCGCTCACCGGTCGGCCTTTAATGCGCCAAGTCTTTCACAAATCCGAAATCTATAGCGGGCCGCATCTGGACGCCGCCCCCGATCTGATTCTGGATTGGTGGAGCGATCCTTCCTTTGTGGTACATCAGAGTTTTCCCTGTCGAAGGGATGACCCCGTGGTGGTTCGGAAGGAGAAGACACTGGCCGGCGGCGTGGAGTGGAGCGGGACGCACCGGAGCAATGGGGTGATGCTCTTTTCGGGTCCAGGATTTAGGAGAGGGGGGAAAATCGGCCCCGCCCAGATCACCGATATGGCGCCGACACTACTCTACTACCTGGGTCTTCCGGTGCCGGAATATATGGAGGGGCAGGTCATCACTGCGGCGTTTGAAGAAGCGTACCTGGCCGCGCATCCCGTGACCTATCAAAAGGGGGTGGAAGACCAGGTTCAGATGGCGGGTCAATACACCGAAGAAGAGGCGGAAAAGATACGGCAGCGGCTGGCTGGGTTGGGATACCTGGAGGAGTAAGTTGGCTCAAGTACTGATTTTTGGATTGGACGGCGCCACATTTGACCTGATTGATCCATGGGTGGCGGCCGGCAAGCTCCCAAACCTTTCTCACCTTTTGGCCCGAAGCGCGCGTGGACGGATGGTCTCCACGACGCCGCCGATGACCTTCCCCGCGTGGAACACATTCATGACCGGAAAGAATCCCGGTAAACATGGTATTTTCGATTTCACGCAGCGGAATGGGTTGGAGATTGAAATTGTAAATGCCCGCCATCGGCATTCCAAGACCGTCTGGCAGATCCTAAGCGAGGCGGGGAAGCGGGTGGCGGTGGTGGGGGTGCCGGTCTGCTATCCACCCGATCCGATCAATGGCGTGATGATTAGCGGTTTCGATGCGCCGGTGGCGATGGCGGATGAAAAGTGCATGTATCCGCCGGAACTTTGCGAAACACTGAAGCAGGAGATTGGTGGCTACATCATCTCCGCGGACATTGTCCCGTTGCTCAACAAAGGGAAGATCGAAGAGGCAATCCAGGCGCTCGAGGAATCTATTGCGCGAAAGGGGGCGGCGGCCCGATACCTTCTCAAGCAGGAGAAGTGGGACTGCCTGATGGTTACGTGGGGCGAAACCGATGCGTCTGTCCATTACTGTTGGCGATACCATGATCCAGATTCGCCCCATCACGATACCGCGCGCTGCGCCGGTATTCGAGACCCGCTTTTGGCCGTCTATCAGAAAGTGGATCAGCAGATCGGCGAGATACTGCGTCAGGTAGGCGATCAGGCAACAGTCCTATTGGTCTCAGATCATGGCACGGGCGGCGCCAGCGATAAGGTCGTTCACCTGAATCTTTGGCTGGAGCAGCATGGATTTTTGGGCCATCTCTCCGCCACTCGGAAGGGGCCGGTCGCGCAGCTCCAGGACTTTGTCTATGGCAAGCTGCTGCACGACGCCAAGGCGTGGGTGCGGGCTGTCCTCCCAAAAGGCGTCATAAATCGAATCCGTTTTGGGAAAAAGGGGCTGGCCTATAAGCTCGAATCGAAACTCCGTTTCGGCGCCATTGACTGGGAGAAGACGCGGGCCTTCTCCGAAGAGACCCCTTACTATCCGCAGATATGGATTAATTTGAAAGGGCGCGATCCGCATGGCGTTGTTTCGCCTGGAAGCGACTACGACGAAACCTGTAGACAGATCATTCAAGCATTGCTGGCCTGGAAAGACCCAGAAACGGGCGAGCGGGTGATAGAGCGTGTGTATCGTCGGGAAGAGATTTACCAGGGACCGTATGTCGAGAAGTCGCCCGACCTCCTGGTTCAGTGGAGCCTGGATCGGGGTTATGCCTACCTCTTCCGTCCCAGTTCAGCGTCTGCGGCAAAATTGCCGATTGAAAAGGTGAGCAAAAAGGAGCTTTGGAGCTCTCGCTTTATGATCAACCGCTCCGGATGTCATCGCGATGACGGCATCTTCGCGGTCTCTGGCGCAATGGTGCCGCCTCAGGCCGCGATACAGGGCGCCTGCATCGCGGATGTTGCCCCCACGCTGCTGCATGCGATGGGGCTGCCCGTGGACTCGGATATGGATGGGCGGGTGATCACCGAGATATTCCATCCGGACATTATCAAGGCGCATCCTGTCGTCTATGTAGCGGGGAACGGCGATGCCGTCCCGACACCGTCTGGCGAGGCCTACTCCGACGAGGAAACGGCCAAAATCACGGAGCGCCTACAGGGTTTGGGCTATCTGGAGTAATGAAGCGGATATATGAAAACCTACCGTATTGCCATGGTGGTGGCCAGCCCCTTCCCCGCCAATCATGGAACACCCGCAGCCGTTTTGGAAGCGGGCCTTGCGCTGGCTCAACAGGGTCACTCCGTCCATGTGGTGACCTATCACGTAGGCCAAACCCTCCCAGGGGACGCACCGGTGGAGGGGATGGCGATTCATCGTGTGAGAGACTGGGGTTTCAGCCGGAAGGTGGTTGTGGGACCGACGGCACAGAAACCGCTTCTGGACCTGCTGCTTTCGATAAAACTCTGCCGGGTTATACGTGCGGAGAAGATAGACCTTATCCATGCCCATAATTACGAGGGAGCGCTGGTCGGATATGTCGCCAAAAAATGGACAGGTCGTCCGCTGCTCTACAACGCCATCAATACGATGGGAAGCGAACTGCCTGGCTATGGTTTTATCCGGCCACGGCTCTTGGCGATATGGCTGGCCAAGCTTTTAGACTGGATTGTTCCCCGGCTGGCGGACCACATTTTAGTCATCTCCGACACCCTTTCCGATCTTCTGGTGCGGCAGGGGATTGCGCCTGATCGCATCACCACGATCCCCCTGGGCGTCGTGGTGGAACCGTTCATGGGGATAGATCCGCTGCCCGTCCGCGCGCGTCTGGGTGTCGGCGCACGGCCGATGGTTATCTACACCGGCGTGCTGGATGCCTTCCAGGGGATTGATGACCTACTTAAGGCGATGCGGTTTGTCGTGGCCGGTTGTCCCGATGCGATCCTGCTGATCGCTGGAACGGTTGCAAAGACCGAGGACATCGCGCGGTATCAGGCCCAAATCGAGGCGCTCGGTCTTCAGGCGCATGTCATTTTGAAAGTGGAGCAGCCGTTTGAAGTCATCCCCTCTTTTTTGGCGGCAGCCGACGTGGCGGTGGTGCCCCGTTCCGACTGCCCAGGCTTTCCGGTCAAGCTGCTCAACTACATGGCCGCCGGAAAGGCCATCGTCTCCTTCAAGGGATCGGCGAAGGGGCTGCGGCATATGTACAACGGTATTGTGGTTGCGGACCATTGCTGGGAAAAGCTGGGGGAGGGGATTGTGAGGCTCATCCAAGACCCCGATTTGGCCGCGGTGCTGGGCACGCATGCGCGCCAGGGTGTGCTGGAGGTCTTTCACTGGCAGTCACTGGCCCGTGGCATGGCGGTGCTCTATGACGGGATGATGGAGACAAAACAGGGAGAGCGGATCATTCTTGATGCGCGGCAACTACGCCAGTATGTCAAACGTAGCTACGCGCCGATCTTTTATGAGCGCCGCATTGAACCTGTGCAAGCACACAATCTGAATGCGAGGCGACAGGATCGGCGCCAGAAGGAAGAAGAGATTTCGTTTTTGGAGCGCAGGCGGATGGTGTACAAGTAAACGACATGGGCGACTATTTTAAGGAGTTAAGATGAAAAAAATAGGGGGTATCATTCCATTCTGGAGTCTGTTGCTGGCGACAGCCTTGCGTGCGCAGGCTGCGGATGTGACCTTTACCGACATAACGCAGTCGGCGGGTTTCGGAGGAATTAGCAACTGCAGTTGGAGTTTTGCCTGGGCCGACTACGACGGCGACAACGATCTGGACGTGGCGACCATTGGGCACCTCCAAGCGCTGACCGAGTCGGCCGATTACTTCTTCGTCAACAATGGAAATATGACATTTACAGAGACAACGGTGGCCGCTGGGATCGTTCCAGGGACGGGAGACCCGCATGGCGCGGGCTGGGGAGATTTCGACAACGATGGCGACAACGATTTACTGATTGTGCATGGAACAACCAAGACCGAACCCGGGGTCAACGACAACGAGTTCTATCGCAATGAGGGCAACGGCACATTCACGGATATTAACGATCTAGCCGGCACGACCTATCCGGATTATAGGAACCGCAGCGCCAATTGGATTGATCTGGATTATGACGGCCTATTGGATATCTTTTCCACCGGCAAGGTCAACGAGGACCCTACGGAGCCAGATGGCATCAAAGGGTCTGGAAATCTGGTGCTCCATAACAACGGGGATGGGACATTTTCGGACATCTCCGCCTCATCCGGCCTGTTAGTCCCTACCGAGGAGAATTTCATGTCGGCCTGGGCGGACTATGATGGCGATCACGATCTGGATGTGTTCATTGCTTCGGAGGAGTGGCTCTTTTCCAATAATGGCAACGGCACGTTTACGGACGTGACGGTGGCGGCGGGTATTCTCCCTATCGGAGATTCGAAGGGGGCGGCTTGGGGGGATTACGATAACGACGGAGATATGGACCTGGCCGTGACGTCGCTGTCATCCACCCCGGCGCATCGGCTCTATCGGAACAATGGGGATCGGACATTCACCGATGTGGCGGCGGCGGCAGGTGTTGACGGGCAGTTTTCCTCCTCCTCCACGATTTGGGGAGATGTGGATAACGATGGCGATCTGGATCTGTATATCGTCTCGGGGAATTTCACGGTCAGCGCCAACCGTCTTTACCGAAATAATGGGGATGGCACATTCACGGATATTGCCACCGCCGCAGGGGCGGAGGCGTCGGTGGCGCCATTTCAGGGAACGGATGGCGGATTCGTGGATGTCAACAACGACGGCTTTCTGGAAATTTTTACCGTTAATGGTGAAAGCTCTGCCCATGAGCCTTGCGAAGGGCCCTATATCTTTCTACAAAACAATACCAATGAAAACCACTGGTTCAAGCTAACACTGATCGGTGTGCAGAGTAACCGTAACGGGATTGGCGCGGAAATCACGCTGCGGACGGCCGACGGGGTCACACAGGTGCGGCACTATGTTGGGGGGCAGCACTATATTTCCCAGGACCTTGTGCCGGTCCATTTCGGTGTGGGGGTCCACACACAGATTGACCATCTGGAAGTGCGCTGGCCCAGTGGCATCGTGGATATTCTCACGGACGTTCCCTCGCATCAGACCCTCACACTCACGGAAGGGGAAACGGGGACCATTATCCCATTGGCCATCACGACGACCGCGCTACCTAATGGGCAGGTAGGCGCGCCCTACAGCGCTACGGTCGTGGCAATCGGAGGGACACTTCCCTACAACTTTAGCCTCAGCACGGGTAGCTCGTTGCCGGCGGGCCTGATCCTAGATGCCACAACTGGCGCTATTTCTGGAACGCCGACGGGCGCAACCCCCTCCTCTTTTACGGTCAACGTGACCGACGGGGCTTTCGGTTCGGTCAGCGCGCCGTTGACGCTGGCCGTGAACAACCCCGATCCACCTTTGATTACGACCATGTCGCTGCCCGATGGACGGGTGGGGATCTCCTATGGCAGCACGGTAGCGGTAACGAGCGGGGTGTCACCCTACAACTTCAGTGTGAGTGCGGGGAGCTTGCCGACCGGCTTGACCCTGGATGCCACGAGCGGCGCTATCTCTGGGATTCCCACAACAGAAGAGGTGGCCTCATTCACCGTAATGGTAGTGGACAGTCTGGGCGCTTCAGATACGGCGGCTTTAACATTAACGATCAATGCTCTCGGAGTGGACGTCACCTTCACCGACATCAGTCAAGCCGCCGGATTTTTCAACGCGACGTCGTGTAGCCTGTCGGCCGCCTGGAGCGACTATGATGAGGATGGGGATATAGATGTGATCGTGGCCTCACACGTCCAGAATAACACCGGTGGGACGGATCACTTTTATCGCAACAACGGCGACCTGACCTTTACGGACGTGATTGATCAGAATGGCGTGGTGGGATTTACCGAAGACCCCCACGGCGCGGGATGGGGCGATTTTGACAACGATGGTGACGCGGACCTGGTGCTGGGACATGGTCTACTGCTGGGGAAGAGTCCACAGAATAACGAGTTCTATCGCAACGCAGGAGATGGAACCTTTACCGAGATTGCGGCGGCGGCAGGGATCACACCCCAGGAGACACAACAGATCACCGGCGTCTCCTGGGTAGATGTGAACAACGATGGTTTACTGGACCTGTTTCTTTCGGGTAAGTCGCGGGATCAGTCGCTTTTGGGTAATTTTCTCTACCAGAACAACGGGGATAGCACCTTCACGGATACCGCAGTAGCCACGGGATTAGATGAATACGATGGCCAAACCACCTCGGCTGCTTGGCAAGATTACGACGTGGATGGGGACCCAGATGTATTCTTGTGTTTTAACAGAGACTCGAGTGTTACCACAAAATTGGGGAATAGTGTCCTGTACCAGAACAATGGGGATGGTACATATACCGATGTGACGGTAACATCTGGGCTGGTCACGCACAACACCTGCAAGGCGGCGGCCTGGGGCGATTATGACAACGATGGCCTCTCGGATTTATTTATGACCTCGCTGGCTGCGAATCCGACGCTCCTGTACCGTAACAACGGAGACGGCACCTTTACGGACGTGGGGGTTGCTGCGGGGGTGAGCGAGACACTAGAGAGCGATGGGGCGGCGTGGGGAGATGTGGACAATGATGCGGATCTGGATCTGCTGGTTGTGACGGGAGAGAACGATACCCAGCCGAATCGGCTGTACAAAAATAACGGGGATGGGACGTTTAGCGATGTGGGCGCTTCCGTGGGGATTGCCGGGCAGGTGGAGGGTAAAGGGGCGGACGGCATGATGATGGACGCGGACAATGATGGGTTCTTGGACATCTTTATAACAAATGGAGCGGGAGGCACAGACGCTTGTCCTAATGGCCCCTATCTACTCTTTCACAACAACCACGAGAATGGGCATCATTGGTTAAAGACGCAACTGGTGGGTCAGGTCAGTAATCGGGATGGCATTGGGGCCAAGGTGTGGGTTTCGACATCGGATGGGGTCACGCAGTACCGGCAACATTTTGGGCCACAGCATCTCATGGCACAGGATCGCCTGCCTCTCCATTTTGGGTTGGGGACTCAGGCGGCGGTGACCCGGATTGAGGTCCATTGGCCCAGTGGTCTCGTGAGCGAGCTGACCAATGTTCCGGCGGATCAGATGGTAACGCTCGTGGAGCCGGGCCCTGCCGAGATATGCGATGGAGTAGACAACGACGGCGATGGGCTGGTGAACGAAGGATTCCCTGATACCGATAGCGATGGAGTGGCCGATTGCGTGGACGCGGACGATGACAACGATGGGGTTTCGGATGCCGATGAGGTTGCGGCGGGTTCCGATCCGCTGAATGCGGCCTCCACGCCGGAGGTCTGCGACGGCGTGGACAACGACCTGAATGGTCTTGTGGACGAAGGGTCTCCCGATACCGACGGAGATGGCGCCAACAACTGCACGGATGGCGATGATGACAACGATGGGGTTTCAGATACCAATGAGGTTGCGGCGGGTTCCGATCCGCTGAACGCGGCCTCCATACCCGAAGTCTGCGATGGGGTGGACAACGACCTGGATGGTGCCAGCGACGAAGGGTTTCCGGATACGGACGGGGATGGTATTGCCGACTGCGTGGATGTCGAGGCATGCGATGGAGTAGACAACGACGGCGATGGGCTGGTGGACGAGGGATTCTCGGATACCGATAGCGATGGAACCAGCGACTGCGTGGATATAGACGATGACAACGATGGAATCGCGGACGCAGATGAGATCGCCGCTGGTTCCGATCCACTGAATGCAGCTTCCACGCCGGAGGTCTGCGACGGACTGGATAACGACCTGGATGGTTTTGTGGACGAAGGATTTCCTGATGCCGATAGCGACGGAATTGCCGACTGCGTGGATGTCGAAGAATGCGATGGGGTGGACAACGACGGCGATGGGCTCGTTGATGAGGGATTCCCGGATACGGACGGGGATGGAATTGCCGACTGCGTGGATGTCGAGGCATGCGATGGAGTAGATAACGACGGTGATGGGCTGGTGGACGAGGGATTCCCTGATACGGATAGCGATGGAACCAGCGACTGTGTGGATACAGACGATGATAACGATGGGATTGCGGACGCAGATGAGATTTCTGCCGGTTCCGACCCGCTGAATGCGACCTCTGTGCCTGAGACCTGCGATGGCGTGGACAACGACCTGGATGGCGCCAGGGACGAAGGGTTTCCTGACGCCGATAGCGACGGGATCGCCAACTGTTCGGATAAGGACGACGACAACGATGGATTCTTGGACGGCGATGAGGGGGACGCCGGTTCCGATCCGCGGAATGCGGCCTCTACTCCGGAAGTCTGCGATGGGCTGGATAATGACCTGGATAGCCTTGTGGATGAAGGATTCCCTGACACCGACAGCGATGGAACCATTGACTGTGTGGATGACGACGATGACAACGATGGGGTTTCGGATGCCGATGAGGTTGCGGCGGGTTCCGATCCACTGAATGCGGCCTCCACGCCGGAGGTCTGCGACGGGCTGGATAATGACCTGGATATATCCATTGACGATGGCTTCATCAACACAGACAGTGATGGAATGGCCGACTGCATGGACGCGGACGATGACAACGATGGGGTCTCGGATGCCGACGAGGTTGCGGCAGGTTCCGATCCGCTGAATGCGGCCTCCACACCAGAGATCTGCGACGGGCTGGATAACGACCTGGATCGCTTTGTGAATGAGGGCTTCCCAGATACCGATCAGGATGGTGATGGAACCAACGACTGCGTGGATACAGACGATGACAACGATGGGGTCTCGGACGCCGATGAGATCGCCGCTGGTTCCAATCCGCTGAATGCGGCCTCTATTCCTGAGACCTGCGACGGCGTGGACAACGACCTGGATGGGGCCCGCGACGAAGGGTTTCCTGACGCCGATGGCGACGGGATCGCCAACTGTTCGGATAAGGACGACGACAACGATGGCTTCCTGGACGGCGATGAGGGGGAGGCCGGTTCCGACCCGCGGAATGCGGCCTCTACCCCTGAAGTCTGTGATGGGGTGGACAACGATCTGAATGGTCTTGTGGACGAAGGGTCTCCTGATACCGACGGAGATGGAATGGCCGACTGCGTGGACGCGGACGATGACAACGATGGGGTCTCGGATGCCGATGAGGTTACGGCGGGTTCCGATCCGCTGAGTGCGGCCTCCACGCCTGAAGTCTGCGACGGGCTGGATAACGACCTGGATACATCCATTGACGATGGTTTCATCAACACCGACAGCGATGGGATCGCCGACTGCATGGACACGGACGATGACAACGATGGGGTTTCGGATGCCGATGAGGTTGCGGCGGGTTCCGATCCACTGAATGCGGCCTCCACGCCAGAGGTCTGCGATGGGGTGGATAATGATCTGGATGGTCTTGTGGATGAGGGCTTCTCAGATACAGACCACGACGGAGTGAGCGACTGCGTGGACACGGACAATGACAACGATGGGGCCCCGGATGCTGACGAGATGGCGGCCGGTTCTGACCCGCTGAATGCGGCCTCCACACCCGAGATCTGCGACGGGCTGGATAACGACCTGGATGGTTTTGTGGACGAAGGGTTTCCTGACACCGATGGCGACGGGATTGCGGATTGTGTGGATGTCGAGTTGTGTAACGGCATTGATGAAAATGGGG
>Ga0247727_10010965_pt1 | contig 15929 bp, 18 predicted proteins | sample WisWelCaveWW1625_FD_202498 | JGI IMG/M metagenome (GOLD analysis project Ga0247727, IMG submission 202498) | Biofilm microbial communities from Wishing Well Cave, Virginia, United States - WW16-25 | ecosystem: Environmental > Aquatic > Deep subsurface > Groundwater > Cave microbial mat | place...
CACGTAAACAGAATGCGCAGGCCGCCTGATTGCCGCGGCAAGGCACGCAAGCACCGACACGCCCGATCAGGCGCAGCTGCCCGCGGTCTTGGCCGGATGCTTACACCGTAACTATCTTGTAAGTTGTTGATTTTGATATGGAGCGGGTGAAGGGGATCGAACCCTCGGCCATCTGCTTGGGAAGCAAGTTCACATTAAACTATATCAATGACTTACCAGGCGTTTGCCACAGATTTGCCACATGGAATCTACTGGAGATAACGGAGCACGCCGCCTTCGTCCTCATCGCGTTCGGTCTGCTTGCGGCGTATCAGGTGTCCATAAACAGAAAATGTCATGGAAATATCCTCATGGCCGAGCGCCGTTTGAATGTACTTGGCGTCCTTGTTCTGATGAATAAGCATGGACGCAAAAAAGTGACGTAGGGCATAGGGGGTAAATTTCCGAGAGAGGACAGTCTTGCCATCTCTCTTCTCCTCTTCGACGAACCCCGCTTTTTCCATAAGGATGTACCAGCCGCTTCGCATGTAATGGCGATATTGCTGGGCGCCATGCCCGTTCCGGGTAGGGAACACAAGATCTTCGGTGCCGTGCTTTTTGGCGTAATGCTTGGCCATTCCGAGGGCTTCCGCCCCAACTGAAATGTAGCGACGGCTTGCCTTGGTTTTGGGCGGTCCAATTTCGTTGTTCCCATCGAGCGCCTGTACGACATTGACACCTTTTGGCATCAGGGAGGCCGGTGGCAACGCCAAGTATTCCTGTGGCCGCATACCACTGTCGGCGGCCAGGTAGATCATTGGCCGGTACCGCTCCCACGCGTCCGCGACATCTTGGTTCTTGGAGTTAGCGAGCAGATCCGCAGTCCTGAGGATGTTCTGCAACTCCTCGACAGTGGGAATCTCCACCGGGTTATCGTAGCGCGATTGCGCCTTGATTGTGACCTCTTCGGCGGGATCGCTAGCGATGATTTTGCGCCTTTTCATTTCCAGCATAACAGAGTGGAAGGATGAGAGGACTTTCTGGGCCTTGTCCCTCGTGTAGGTGCGTTTCAGCCACGAACGGAATTCGACGATGTCATGCTCTTGTAGTTCATGAAGAGAATGCTCCCATCCATAGGCTTTCATAGCGCGAGCACGCCAGCGATAGTTGTCGAGAGTGCGCTCAGCGACGGGCTCACGCTCGCCGCGACCTTCTTTTTCACAGATGTCCAGCCAGCGATCGATAGCCTGCTCGACGCTCAGGGCGTCACGTGGTGAACTATTGCCTTCCGCGCGCGCAGCTCCGCTTTCGATGAAGGCCTTCGCTTCCTTCGCTGTTTTGAAGGTCTTCCAGGCATAGCCCGATTTGTTCTTCTTGCTTTTGAACCGGACCTGGTGGCCCGCGCGCCTTTTGCCTTTTCTACTTCTACTGTCTGCCATTGCCTCAATAATCAATCATCGAGTCCACTCGAATCAAGCAAATTCGTCTGATTACGGATGTTTGGAGTTGCGTTCCGCCTGCACTTGCAATTCCTGATAAATCCGAACAAGCGTGCCTTTCTCAATCTTGAGCGTTCCCTCGATGGGATCGACAAAAAACGGCAGCTTCCTGTAGCCGCTCGCGTCCTTGTCGGCCGCCCGCTTCATCTGCCGCGGGTTGAGCTCAACGCCCATTTCGGCAAGAACCTGCCGCGCCTGGGCGAGGTCGATGTAACAAGGCTGCTTCAATCTCCATCCCTCCTTCCTACAGGTCGTAATCCTTGCAGGCCGGCCGGTAGTGGTGCGTGTCCATGTAGTGGATCGTGCCGCCTGCGGGCCTGCGGACCCTGATCTCCTCGCCGTATTCGTTGGTGACGAGCAGCTTGAGCCGGGCGGCCTTCACGTAGCGGACGTTGTAGCCATCTCTGAGCGCATGAATATCAGCGAGGAGGGCATGGGCCAGCTCGTCGATGCTGATCGTGCCCAGCTCCTTGTAATTGATGGTCAGGCCATCCGGCTCAATAGGTCCCTTTTTATTGCCCATCCGAAGCCACGCTGAAAATAACTCAAGTATATATACATAATACAACCTCAGATATTAATACGGACTTAATAAATTGCACTTGCAAATATTAGCAAACGCTTGTGTTCAAAGAGTTTTCCTTGGGCCTGCTTGGCCCGTCTGAGCCGGTGCATCCCTTCCATTCTTGCAAGGTTGCAACCTCTTGGTGTCGGGCTGATCTCCCTGTTCCATCCGCCTTCCTTCCCGTTCCTCCGGCCCGCCCATGGCGGGCCTTTGCCTTCCGCGATTTTGGGTCCTGGGCAGCGCGAAAGGCCCGCATTAGCCGGGCCTCCGGAACGAAAAGGAGGACGAATTGTCCAGAATCATCACCCCTTCCGACCTGCAAGGCCGCAGCCTCTCAGAACTTCAGGCGCTGCACCGCTCAGTCCATGACGAGCTGGTGCGCAGCGCGCCCGGCTCTGCAGACCGGCGGCAGGCGCTGGCCAGTCTGGAGACGCTCAGTCTCGCGATCGCGCGGCTGCGCAGCCTCGGCGGCCCGCGGCCGTAGGCCAGGCCGGCCCGATCCCACGGCAGCTTGCCGTGGGATCGACGCTGCAAGGGCGTGACCAGAACATGCTCAGGGCTGACTATTTAAGAATGTCCCTTCCCTGCCGAATTGAGAGGGGCACGGCGCAACGGGCGCCGCGCCTGATCGGGTCGCACGGGCCATGTCCGGCAGGGCCAGCACAGCACGCAGGAAGGCGGGAGCGAGGACGCAAGCTCCCGATCCGCGGCTTGCCGCGCTGGCAAAGTTGCTCGCCCGGGATCTTGCGCGCCGCCATCTCGAAAACGCCTTGGGACGGACTCAGACAGATGCTAATGCAGCGGACCCGTCCAGTGAGGATGCGTCATGACCCGTGTTGCGATCTACGCGCGCTATTCGTCCGACAAGCAGCGCGAAGCCTCGATCGAGGATCAGATGCGGCTGTGCGAGGAGCGCGCCGCGCGCGAGGGCTGGAAGATCGTCAAGCGCTACAAGGATCAGGCGATCTCGGGCGCGAGCCTGATGCGTGCCGGCATCCAGGCGCTGATGCAGGATGCGCAGGGACACAAGTTCGATGTGGTGCTGACGGAATCCCTCGATCGCCTCTCGCGCGACCAGGAAGACATCGCCGGCGTCTACAAGCGCCTGCGCTTTGCCGGCGTGAAGATGGTCACGCTCTCGGAAGGCGAGATTGCCGAGCTGCACATCGGCTTCAAGGGCACGATGGGCGCACTCTATCTCAAGGACCTTGCCGACAAGACACGGCGCGGCCTCCGCGGCCGGGTCGAAGCCGGCAGGTCCGGCGGCGGCAATTCCTATGGCTATGATGTTGTTGTGCGCGTCACGGAAGGTGGCGAGCCCGACCGTGGCGAGCGGCGCGTCAACGAAGTGGAAGCCGCTGTCGTGCGCCGCATCTTCAATGAGTACGCTTCGGGCAAGTCGCCGAAGGCAATCGCGCATGCGCTGAACCGCGAAAAGATTGCAGGACCGGCCGGCGAAGGCTGGGGACCGTCCACGATCAACGGCAACTGGCGCAGGGGCACCGGGATTCTCAACAACGAGCTGTATATCGGCAGGCTCGTGTGGAACCGGCTCGCCTACATCAAGAATCCCGACACCGGAAACCGCGTGTCGCGCCTCAACGATCCGTCCTCATGGATCGTGAAGGACGTTCCCGAACTGCGCATCATCGACCAGGCGCTGTGGGAGCGGGTGAAGGAGCGCCAGCAGGGCATCCGCAAGGTGCATGCCTTTCATGAGAAGCAGCGGCCCCGCAAGCTGCTGTCATTCCTGCTCAAGTGCGGATGCTGCGGTGGGGGCTTAAGCAAGGTTTCCCAGAAGCACTACGGCTGCTCGACCGCGCGCAACAAGGGCACGTGCGATAACCGCCTGACCGTCCGGCAGGACGAAGTGGAAGGCATGGTGATCGGCGCGCTGCAATCGCGCCTGATGGACCCTGCGCTGCTTGCGGAGTTCTGCGATGAGTACACGCGGCACATCAACAGGCTGCGCGGCGAGAAGAACGCGTCGCTCGGCGCTGCCCGAAGCGAACTGGCAAAGCTCGCAAGGCAGCGCGAGAAGCTGATCGAGGCGATCAAGGACGGCGTGCCCGCGAGCGAGGTCAAGGATGATCTCGCGCGCATCGCCGCGCGCCGGGAAGAACTGGAAGCGTTGCTTGCCGGCACGAAGGAAGAGCCTGTGCTGCTGCACCCGAACATGGCGCAGCACTACCGGGCGCAGGTCGTAAGGCTCGCGGAAGCGCTCGCCGCCGAGCAGAACCGGGCGGAAGCCGCGGACATCCTGCGCTCGCTGGTTGACCGGATCACGCTCACCCCCAACGCCGAAGGCAAGCTCGATATCGACCTCTATGGCGATCTTGCCGGAATCCTGAGCCTCGCCATGAACGGGAAGGCTCCGGCGAACGCGCAAAAGGCCGAATTTGTGCGGCAGGTTAAGGTGGTTGCGGGGGCCCGCTACAGCCTTCGCAGTCCTGGGCCGAGGTGCGGTTTTCAGCCTGATGAAGCGCTCGCGGCGTAACCCTTCAACCAACCGCGGCGTATCGACCAAATAGGAGGCTCGATGTAGCCGGGACCGACACGCAGAGACCGACACCTCGTGTCGGCGCCCATTTGAGCCGACATGTCTCGGAAGATGCTCCTCGGTGATTCTCCGGTGTTGGGCCATCGAGCGACCTCTGCCGACTCAGCCTGTCCCTCGCCACGCGCTGACAGCGCTGGGCACCTCCCGCGCGCCCCGCTCAAGGATCGATGCGGGTCGGTGGATCGCGGAATGGATTGAGCAGGCGTACCCCTCGCCCTTCAAAGTCCTTGACATTGCGGGTCACGAGCACGAGGTCGTGCACAATTGCGGTCGCCGCAAGACACAAGTCCCAGCGGTCCTTGTTCTTGGTTCCGATGAGCCGCGTCCACTCCGCAACCACGGCTGCGCTCACAGCGATGATCCGATCTCGATACGCTTTTTCCAGGGCGGCAATGCCGTCCAGCAGCTCTGCTGCCCGCACCGGATCCTTGCGCTTCAACATCTCCGCGCCGCGCCGTTTTTCAAACAGCGTGGCCACGCTCAGACGCAAGTCGGAATCATCGACGGTCGCGATCCATTTGCGCACATTCGCGTTGCCACGTGCCCCGAGCTCCCGGAGAACGTTCTCGTCGAGCAGATAGGCCGTCACCGCATCTTGCGGGGCGCGATCTCGCTCCGGTCCCCGCTGTCGTCGAAGACACCGAGATCCGCCAGCTCCCCAAGGGCCCTCTTCAGGCTGCGAGCCGGGTAGGGGCGACCACGCTTCGGGTATGCCTTGGCATATTCCTTCGCAGCTGCGACTTGGTCATGGGTGAGCGACGGGAAATCCTCGAGAATCTTCGCGGTCGTCTGCTCTCGGGCGAGAGCCGCCACCATGTAGACGGGAATCCGGGTGCCCTTGATGAAGGGCCCCTGCTCGTCGTCGCTTGCATCGACCCGCTCGCGCACGGACTCCAGACGGTGGAGCCGGTTCTTGAGATCCTCGTCGATGCGCGCGAGGTCGAGTATGACCTCGCCGAGCGACACACGATGCACATCCCCAGACAAGCGCCGTACCGCATCATAGAGACGCCGCCGCCCAGATGGGGTCAGGTCCCCCTCGAGCTTTTCCGAAAGCAGCAGAAACCGCATCTCGGCTCGTCCGATCAGTCGTTGAACGGCGTTGCCGACGCGCCGTTGCCGCGCACGGATGACGCCAGTGTCGACCGCCTTGTTGAGGGCGGCAGACGACCGTTCGAGGACGTACCCCGCTTCGCTCAATGTAAGTGCCTCAGCCGCTGCCATGTCTTTGTCCTCACTTAATTCATCCCAATATAGGGATGATTTATCCGTTTAGCAAGGCGAGGTAGGCGGGCCGAGGAACGAGGAGGCCCTGGTTGATGGTAAGCGGTCGAACGACCCACCTCGACAGGGCGTCAGGCGCGCTTTGCGGCATAATTCCAGGGCATCAGTTCGTCGATACGGAATGCGGGCCAGAGATTGACGGAGTTTGGTGAGCGTGTCGGTCATCGGGGCGAGCCGTCAACCGCGTTTTCAGCTTGCACGTCTCGACCAGCTTCGTGGCCCCAGGATCTGCGTGGTGCCCGGAGGCACTGATGGTGGGACCGATCATGCCCACGCCCGCAGGGGTCGCGAAGGTCTGCAAAAAGCGCATCCGGGATATGAAATGCCCCATCCTCCCGTGTATCCGATCGGTTGAAGTATTGGATGCCGCCGAGTTTAAGACGGTTATAGACCGATGAGCGACCAAGCGACGATGACGTCGTAACGGCCAGTAGAGGTGAGCACAACGTCAACGAGTCCTCGCGCTGAGCCACGCTGAGACAGCTTTCTCAGGCCCCGCGTGCCGGTATTTCTCCGCTGGCGTGCAATCGATGACGCAAGCAACCGAACGGCATCTCACGTTCACCCAAAATTAAGCATGTTTCGAGCTTCTCGCGGTTTGTCGTAGATCGGCAACGTGACTGCTTCCGTATGCGGATCGCACGCTCGAAAACAGGGGAGCGCCATGTTTCCTAAGCAACACACTCAGCGCGTCTCCCGTTCGCCGTGCAGATCCGTCCAGGGAGATGCAGATGAAACCCCCACACCATGCCGCCGCTCCGGCCTGGCCGCCCACCCTTGAAAGCTACGACTATCTGAGCTCGCTTGTCGCACGCGACTGGGCCTGGGAAGGCCTCCGGCGCAACGAGCGCTACCAAGCCGAGGCCCGCGCCCACGCTGCAACAGCCAACGTTACCGAACCACTGGAGGGTAGAGCGCTTGTCACGCGGATGCAGGAGGCCTCCTCTCCTGCACATGCGTGGGCGCTCTGCACCTTTCGCCGACCCATCGCTCACCGCTCTGCAGGCCCGTCACATGTGGCTGCCCGGCGCCGGTGCGTCCACCTTGCTTGGCGCGACCGAGCCGGCCTACGCCACACCCGCCAGGAATGAGCGCATCTTCCTGCCATCCCTGCCGAGCCTCGAGCACATCCTCATCGACGCCACCGGCCGGCAGCACGTCGTGCTGCGCGCCAACCAGGCTTCCATCCAGCTGACGATCGAAGGTGCCGACCTGACGGCCCGGCCCGTCGCCATCACCTTCCTGGTTCCCGGTTTCGAGAGGATCGTCGAAGCCCGCAACCAGCTTGACCTCCTGGATCGGGTTCTCTCACCGAACCGCGGCCCGTCCTCACTGCTGCCGCGCTGGACGACGCGCACCAGGAACCTGCGCGATGCGCTCATCACGTTCGACGGCCGCCGTGCCGGCGCCGGCAACAAGGAGATCGCCATCTTCATATACGGCGCCGAAGATGTCGCCGCAGATTGGGATGTCGGATTGAGACAGCGCATGCAGCGTCACTACAGCCGCGCCGAAGCGCTCGCGGCCGGCGGTTACCGAGACTTCCTGAGATAAGTCGCCCGGTTTCAGGGGGGTGCCGAATCCATGCGTTACGCGGAGGATTGAAATGCAGCACACTGCCTCATCAGCATATGAGGGAGGACTCCATGACAGACGATATCGACGACCCGTTTCTCACCATCGACGAGGCTGCCAAACTGCTGCGCGTCAGCCGGCGCACCCTCGACAACTATCGCTACCGAAAGCAAGGTCCACCGTACCGGCGTCATGGCGGCCGCATCGTCTACCGCCTCAGCGACCTCCTGGCCTGGTCGGAGCAGCGCCGGGCCCGCCACCCGAAGTGCGACAAGGACCAGGAAGCACCGCCTTTGCACAATAGCGCTCCTCGGGATCGGCTCGGTCGCGGTCCTCTCCCCCAAGGCCGGCGCCCCGGTCCTCGTCTGGAACGCCAGCCCCAGCGTGCCGATCGGTCTCTACCGCCTCACCTCCCGGCCGTCCCAGACGGCAGCGCTGGCGGTCATCCGCCTCCCTGAGCCGTTGGCGATACTCGCTGAGACGCGCGGCTATCTGCGCAAGGGCGCGCTGCTGGTCAAGCCCGTCGCCGCCGGCGCCGGCGATACCGTCTGCCGCCACGGCGCGCTGGTGACCGTCAATGGGCGGATCGTGGCCCGCGCCAGCACCTTGGACGCAGCCGGGCGGTGGTTGCCAGCGTGGTCCGGCTGCTTTCGCCTGGCGGCAGACCAGATATTCGTGCTCTCAGCGGACCCCGACAGCTTCGACAGCCGTTACATGGGGCCCATCGACAGCGCCCACGTCTTGGGCATTGCGCAGCCCGTCTGGGTGCGCCCAGCCGCGCCGATCAGCGCGCCTGGCGCTTCTTGAGCTCTTCGAGCGTCGTGTCCAGCCGCGCCAGGGCCCGCACCATCTGTCCGCGCAGAGCCGTCAGGTCGCCCACGGGGTCCTCCTCGCCGCCCAGGAAATCCAGGTTGAGACACCCGGAGACGAGGGACTCCAGCGTCTGATCGCGGAGTCCACCAGCGGCGCTCGCCGCTTCCAGCACCTCGTCGCTGAGGCCCTCGCCGTCGAGCACCAGGCGTCCCTCCGGAGACAGGCTCACGGAGAGACGCGAGCCGGTCAGAACGGTCCGTTCCACGATTTCCGCCGGCAGCGTGATCTCGACGCCCCCGCCGGTCCCGCTGGCGCACCGGAACCCAGCTACATAGGTCTCGGCGGGGAAGCCGTCGTGATTCATCTGCCCCCGCTCGAAGAACGGTGAAACCTCCACACTCTCGCTCATTGGCTGCCCTCCTTTCCATCCATGAACCCAATAGCTTGGTGTCGATGTTCCTTAATTCGCGAACGACTGATGCACGAACATGAGTGATTTCTGCGGGTTGGCGACATGGGCGCTGCTCTTTGATCGTGAATCGGCCCGACGATGTGCCTTAGACGCGAACTGGTTTCCGTGCTGAGTGCAGGTTGATCGGCGACGCATACTACTCACAGACGGTCGCACCGGCGTCCGGGCGCTCCCGACTGGCATCGCGGAGCACGAAAGCGCCCTTGAACGGGACTTCGTCGCGCTGACCGCCTGCCTCGACGCTGGGGCCGAGCTTGATGGTGACGCTCGCGGCCATCCCTCATCCAGTTCGCGATTTAAGGAACCAGTTCACGTTTAAGGCACCGATCCGCGAATTACGGCACATCGACAATGGGTGCTCACGTTTAGCATGATTATGTGAGAATCGGAACTATCGTTCCTGGAACGATGGTTCCGATGGCCGTTTCACTCACGCCATGGACCTGAAGGAGGTCATGGCGGTGAACCTGCGTCGGGCGCGTCATGGCCGGCAGCTGACGCAAGAAGAACTCGCGGACCGAGCGGGCCTGAGCACGCGTTACGTCGGCAAGATCGAGCGTGCGAAGGTGTCCGCCAGCGTCATTGGCACAGGCACTCGCCGTCGATCCGTGCGACCTGATCCGGGTCAAGCCACGTCCATGACGCGTTTCCGTTTCCATCGATTCAAGATAAACCCCGGCTTCGCCGTTGACCTCAACAACTACGCTGCCAAGAACTTGCCCCGACTCCTGAGTAGAGACTCGCTGTGATTCCCTGCGACAAAGACGTTTGGGCGTGCCCCGACCTTCGGTCGGGTCGCGTGCTATCGCGCGGCGAAGACGCCGCGCGACCGAGCCGCCTACGGCGTCTCGGCCCATTCGGGTGACGCCCGCTCACGCGGAGCAAGCGGCAAGGTCGTCACTCATGTCCGGCCATGGAGCGCGCTGCGAGCGCGCCGGCGGAGCAGCTGTGCGAGCCCTGTGGCCTCAATCCGCTGGGTGGTCCGACGGGGCACCGCCACGTCCTCCCGCCACGTCGCATGCGGAGAGCCATCCCCGCCTATTGATGCGCCGAGGGTGCGGCAGCCGTCCGCCCGAGGCAACCCGCCTGCGGCGGGTCCTCCACTGCGTTCCGGCCCAAGCGAGCAAGCTCGCTTGGGTGCCACGGCCGAACGACTGCCGCGAGGGGGCGCATGACGGCGGGGAAATGGGTCTCCGCCGGTCAGCGAAGGAGTGAGCACATGGCTACCATCGGAACCGTGACCAAGCACGACGACGGCCACTACGAGGGCGAGCTCAAGACCCTCTCCGTCCGGGCCGACATCACCATCATGCCGGTTACCGACAAAGCGGCCCACAACCAACCCGACTTCCGGGTGCTCTCCAAGGGCGTTGAGATCGGTGCTGGCTGGCTGCGCCTGGGCCAGATGTCGGGCAAGGAGTACGTGTCGCTGTCGATCTCCGCTCCTGAACTCGGCTCGAAGACGCTCTATGCGAACCTCGGCCGGGCCGCGGGTGAGACCGATCCGAACGTCTATGCGCTGATCTGGAACCCGCGCGAGTAAGCGCAGTTCGTCCTCGTCTCCGCGCCGGCAACGGCGCGGAGGCTCTTGGCGGCTTCCGCCGCCATCCCCCACCCGCCCACCCACCAGGCTTCGCGCTGCGCGCTCGCCAGCTGGCCGGCCAGGCGACCCGCAAGCGCGCCTCCAGCTGCCGGTAACCCCGAACCACCGATCCCGCCCTCTACCGGCGATCACCGCGCTGCGAGGTGGTTGCCACCCCACCCAACCCCGCCCTCCACCCCCAGGCTTCGCGCTGCGCGCTCGCGCCGACCGCCCGCAGGACAGGCGACCATTGCCGACGACGCCCCAGCTCTCAGAGGGCGCACATGCCACAGCGATGTTGCCAACGTGTCACCAAGAGCTGCGACGCCGTGAGACGCTCTCTCTTCCTCGCGTCGAACCGAATGCTCCGTGATGAGCGGTTTGCCATCCGTATCGTCTCGACCCTGAAAGCGGGTTCCATGTGGACCTCACAGATCGCGTCTTGAGCAATTGAGTTTCGATGGGATTTTGGACCGGCCAGGACTGAAGTTTTGGACATCGAGATAAAAGACAGGAGTCGTCCAGGCACCAATCCGAGCAATTGGCGGTGTGGATGCGCCTCCAAGCGAACGCGCGCAGAGTCGGCAGTCGAAATGCGCGCCTCGATTCAACCGCTTGCAACGACTCCGTCTTGAATTTCCGCGCCCCAACGGCATCTCACCTCGCACTCGGAGGATGTTCGGGGGACCGCCATGCAGCAGGACGACTTCAAGCCCAAGCTCGGTCGCATGCGCGACGCCGGAGGCGCGCGTCTGCTCAAGCATACGACGCGCGTGTTCCGGCGAGCCGGCAAAGCCGGGGTCCGCGCCCTGCGGCAGAAAGGACACGTGTCGCCGTCCGCTCTCAAGCGCGGCATGGGCGCCGGTGTCCGGGCCGCAGCCGGGCTGATTGCCCCCGGCAGCCGCCGTGTCATTGTCAAGGCTCGCTACACCAGGATCGTGGGCGGCGACCTCGGCGCCGCCCGGGCCCACATCAAGTACATCCTGCGCGATGGCGTGACCCGCGAGGGAATGGCCGGCCATCTCTACGACGCCTCGCACGACGAGGCGGACGGCCCGGACTTCCTCGCCCGGTCCGGGCAGGACCCGCACCAGTTCCGGTTCATCGTCTCGCCCGAGGACAGTGCCCGGCTCGCCGACCTCAAGCCGTTCATCCGTGACCTGCTGTCCCAGATGGAGCGCGACCTCGAGACGAAGCTGGACTGGGTGGCGGTCGATCATTTCAACACTGGGCATCCCCACACCCACATCGTCATCCGCGGCCGTGACGACCAGGGGCGGGACCTCGTCATGGCGCGCGACTACATCGCGCATGGGGTGCGCGCACGGGCGCAGGGCCTGATCACCCTGGAGCTGGGCCCCGAGACAGACCTCGAACGGACGCAGAAGTTCTTCAACGAGACCGGGCAGGAGCGCCTGACCCGGATCGACCGATCGCTGCTGGCGCGCGCCAAGGACGGCATCCTCGTCGTCACCGCGGCCGAGGAGCAGGACCCCGTCCAGCAGACCCTGAGGATTGGCCGCCTCAGGACGCTGGAGCGGCTGGGTCTCGCTCAGGAGCGGCAGCAGGGCGTGTGGCAGCTCGACGGCAAGCTGGAGAGCAAGCTGCGCCGGCTTGGCGACCGCGCCGACAAGTTCAGGACCATGCAGCAGGTGCTCAAGGAACTCGGCATCGACCGCGCCGCCGCCGCCATGGCTCTGTTCGAGCGCGGCCCGCGCAAGGTCCCACTGATCGGCAAGGTGGTCGGCGTCGGCATGGTCGACGAGATCACCGACCGCACCTGGGTGGTGGTCGATGCGGTGGACGGCCGCGTCCACTATGCCGACCTCGGCCGGATCACGCCCGACGACATCCCGCGTCGGGGCATGCTGGTGGCGCTTGCTGGCGACGAGACCCTGCGCGGCAAGCCCACCTCGGTCCCGCGCATCGAGGTCCTGTCGGCGATGGAGATCGGCCGTCTTGCCACGTACGACGGGCCGACCTGGCTCGATGAAGCCATGGTTGGCAGGCTCCAGGTGCAGGAGGACACGGCAGGCTTCCCGGCGGAGCTGCGGCAGGCGCTCGCCGACCGCGGCCGCTGGCTCGCTGGGCAGGGGTTGGCCGCCGTTTCCGGCTTGGGCGAGGTCGCGCCGAAACCGGCGATGATGCGCAGCTTGCGACAGCGTGAGACCGCGCACCTGGCCGAAACGCTGTCGCGCCAGCTCAACGCCGTCCATGTGCCGCACGAGCCCGGAAGCCGGATCTCCGGCGTCTACGAGCGCGCCATCACGACGCCGACCGGCAAGCTCGCCGTCATCCGGAGCGCGGACACCTTCACCCTGGCCCCCTGGAAGCCGGCCCTCGAACCGCTGCGCGGGCGCGCCGTCCTGGGCCTCGTCGGCCCCAATCGCGTCATGTGGACCCTGGATCGCGGCCGCACGCTGCCTGGGCGGGGGTGAGCACAAGGATCGCGCTGTCGAACCAATCGAGCCCTGCCAGGCGAGCACGCCGCCTGCAGGCCCGTTCAGCAAGGAAGAGACCCATCATGAATGACAGCAATCCTCCGTCATCCCCTGCGCGGCCCGCGCAACCAGCGCGCAACAAGGGCAAGCTCACCGGTCCGAAGCCGCCGCTGCGGCCAGGGCACGTGTGGTCCATCCGGGCGAAGTTGCAGCTGGAGCGGCGTACCCGCGACCTGGCCCTGTTCAACCTCGCCATCGACAGCAAGCTGCGCGGCTGCGATCTCGTCGCCTTGCGCGTCGATGACGTGGCGCCCAATGGCTACGCCGTCGACCGCGCAACCGTCCGGCAGAGCAAGACCGGGCGACCTGTCCGGTTCGAATTGACCGACGTGACGCGCCACTCGCTCGACGACTACCGGCGAACCACCGGCCGCGGGCCCGGCCAGTGCCTGTTCCCCGGTCGGCGCGGCCCCGACGAGCATCTGACCACTAGGCAGTACGCGCGACTCGTCTCAGAGTGGGTCAGCGGCATCGGTCTCGACCCGCTGAAGTACGCCACGCATTCGATGCGGCGGACCAAAGCCACGCTCATCTATCGGAGAACGGGGAATCTCCGTGCAGTCCAGCTCCTACTTGGCCATTCCAAGATCGAGAGCACCGTGCGCTACCTCGGCGTTGAGGTCGACGACGCGCTTGAAATTGCAGAGAAGACCGATGTGTGAACACTCGAGACAACTTCCGTTCTTCGCGCGATGCTCCAAGGGCACTCCGCGAATGTAACTCCGTTCCCTGCCGGGCCAGTCCAGTCGACGGTCTGGCAAGGTTGCGGCAGGGCCTGTCCGTCTCCGGTGCGCAAGACTACTTCCTCATGCCGCACCTTACGAACGACTAAGTGGGCCGGCCGTTTTCCCCTGTTTGACCGCACAATGCGGCTCCCATCGCGGCTGTCGCCCTCGCACGAGCGTTCCGGCCACCGCGCGTCCAGGCGGGCGTTCGCGCGATCACCCGGCGTCCGTGGGTGGAACGGCCGCTTGCCGGGCCAAACGAAATGCGTCGCGTAGGCGGCTTCGAGGCGTGCGTCGCCGCTCTTGCTGAAGCGCAGCCGTCGCTTGGGGCCTTTGCCGTATCGGTTGTACACCGTCGCAGAGGGCTTGAGGTCGAGATCGTGCCATGGAAGCGCACGATTCGCAGCAGCCGCGACAAGCGGATCAGGTTGCAGTCGATCACGCGTTCGAGATAGGGCACGCGACCGCGCCGCCAATCGTGGAGATGGCCAGGGCGCAGCAGGCCCATGCCGATCAGCACATCGACCGGCGTCACGACATTGCCCCTGGCGAGCAGGTCGGCGACGACGCGCTCGATCCGCCGGAACATCGGATCCTCCTGGAAGTCATGGACCGAGACGCGCTTTCCCATGTCAGCTCTCACGGTTCTCCTCGGCGCGGCGGCGGCTCACACCCAGCCACGGTCGCCATTCGTCTCAACCGTCGGCTCGGCAATGCGAGACCATCGAGACGATCTCCCGGCTTCCGGGCGTTGGCCTCGTCACATGGTCGCCGCCGCCCGTCGGCGCTCGGTCGACACGACGCACGGGCCCTCGGTTGCCTGCCAGCAGCACCGAATCCTCCGGAATGGCGCCATTCCGGATCGTGTCATGTCGGGATCGGCGACGAATAGCCTGGGTAAATCCACCATCGGCTGAGTCCGGCAGATAGGACCAGTAGCGCTGTGGGCTATGCACCACGAAAATGACATTTAACGAGGGAGGCGCTCTGGCCGGCGTGGATGCACAGCTCCCACGGAAGCCCATGAGAACATTGCGGGAATGGGTCATCTTCGCGCGCCGCATTGCCCGCTCCGGCCTGTCAGCCGGGCCACCGGCAGCTGAAGAGTCGGACCGACCAAGGTTTTGCCCTTGAGTGGCGTCAGTGTCGGCATAAGTAAGCGTCGGAAGCCTCGCCTTGCCTTGCACGGCATGGGCCGCGTCTGGGATAAAGCGCCAGTGCGAACAGGGATGGACCCGGAGGCCAGGTGCCTGAGCGCAAGTTCCAAGACGTCTGGAAGGACCAATGTCAGGCAGCGCGCGGGGTGCGGCAGCGGCACGGCGTCGTGCCGGCTCTGGACTACCTCATCGGCGAGAAGCTCATGGACTATGCGGAGATGGCTGCTACGCGGCCGGAGTTCGCCCGGGAGCTGCCAAGCTTCGTGGCGGAGATCCGCAAGGTCTTTGGCGCCGAGGAGATCCGGGTCTATGTCGAGCATCTCGAGCGAATGCATGTTCTGGAAAACGAAGCGTTGTCGGCAGAGTCGCCTGGTGATGACGTGTACATCGAGTCACCGCAAGAGCGTGCAGCAGCGACAGAGCGACTTCGCCGGCTGACGGAGCTCCTCACCTCAACCGTGTTGGGGACCGCGTAGAGCGCAGCACCTGCCAGGCTCGTTTAGGTAGGCAAACGGGAGAGATCAGCATGAACGCCACGCATCGCCGGGTCAGCCACCTCGTGCGGGTGGCGCGCATCAGGGTCGAGACAGCCATTGTCCAGATCGAGGGGGACGACAGGGACGATGAGGAAGCCGAACGCCAGGCCATCGAGAAGGCCGCATCGCTTCCCGACGACGTCTGGGTCATGCAGCCGTTCGACGAAAGCGCCTATCGGTCCCACGTGCAGTCGATGATCTCACGCGAGGAGATCGCGGAGCTGACCCAGGAGGGCAGGTCGGCAGATGCCGAACTCGCCGACTTGGGCGAAGCCATTCGCTACCAGCTCCTCAAGGCGAATTGCGACACGGCCGAGGGCGAGCTGGCTCTGCAGCCCTGGCTCGAGGTCGATGAGCCCGATCTGCTCGCCTCCGACCTCTGCAGCGGGTGGATCGGCGCCCTGCAGGACCTCGGCTTGACCCATTTATCCGAGCGCCTCGACGATCTGACGGCGGGCAGTCCACCGATGCCTTCCGATCTCGTTCTGTTCAACGTGAAGCGGCGCTCCCCGCCCAAGGAGTAGGGGTCGCGGAAGGCCCAGTACGAACGATGGGCCGCGCAACGTCAGAAGTACCCCCAGCTAGTCGTCCGTGAAGTAATCGCAAGGCGTTGACGGCGTTGGCATAAGGCCGGTTTGGGGCGTTGCAGGTTTGCCGGATTTTCCGCATTGAGGCGGGAAA
>Ga0247727_10010966_pt1 | contig 15927 bp, 14 predicted proteins | sample WisWelCaveWW1625_FD_202498 | JGI IMG/M metagenome (GOLD analysis project Ga0247727, IMG submission 202498) | Biofilm microbial communities from Wishing Well Cave, Virginia, United States - WW16-25 | ecosystem: Environmental > Aquatic > Deep subsurface > Groundwater > Cave microbial mat | place...
GGGTTTACGGGTTGGAGTTGTCGGTGGCGCCGCTTGATTGCGGCGGCGCTTACAACCCAGTTTGCAATCGGGATCGCCTGCGGGTTGTTTGGTTTTGTTGAAGCGTTCGGTGACATACGCTTTGGGATTATTTTCTTTGACCCAGGCGAGAATGTGTTTGGTATCGAGCGAGAGGCACTCTAGCGGCAGGGTTGTGCGTGCGGCGAGTTCTGTGCGAATCAGGCGCACACTGTCGCTCAGCAAAAATTGCAACGCCGCATTGGGCACCTCGCGCAGCAGTTGGGTCAGATGACGTGGGGTGCGATGTAATCATCGCCGCAAACTGGCACGGGCATTGAAACCGAGCGGGTCTGTTGGCGCAACCGAGAGTGGAAACCCGAGCAGCCATATGAAACCCGGATGCTCGACTAAGAAAGTGAACAGGGGTTCGATGGAAGGCAGGTTCTCATTCAAACGCACGAGAGTGGCGGCGGCGAGGGTGGCGTAGGGGATTGAAACTTGCCCATAGTTGCGCGCCAGATTGCGTTCGGGAAATTGCTCCCACGCCAGCGGTCCGAGTAATTCGCGACAGCGCATTACGGTGGGCGAAGTGGTGACGCAGGGCGGCAAGCGCGCGGCATCGTCCCAGTGGGCATGCAAAGTGCGCGGATTGTCGCTTTTTTTCGGCGGTAACAGTGCATCGTCCCACAAGGCGAGTTGGGTTAGAATAGATGGGTCGGTCATAGTTTTGCTCCTTGGGTAGAAAAATGGAAGTGGACAAATTCCATTGTATGCCCAGAAGCGCGCTGTGACTGACAGCGTAAGCAGTCGCTGACTGCTTACGTTTGCACAACGCCGCGCCGTGACGCACAAACACTTTCGCCCATCAAAACGTAATCAGTCGTTTGACTGTTCCAACCCTCCGCAAGCGGTTTGAAACGTACACATATCACCCCACCCGAAAACCCACGAATTGAAATCTCAGGTCAAGCACATATACTGCACGCGACGCCGCTGTCGGCAACAAGATTGTTCGATGAATTTTCAACTCTGATTCGAAAATAGCCCCTCACCCTCCAGCCCCTCTCCCAGTACGCGAGAGGAGATTTTCATTTGTGCGGGTGAACGGAGTTCATGTTGACTAATACTCTGACTTGATGAAATTGCGGAGTCGCCCGATCAAAACCTCCGATGTTTCCGAAACATCGGAGGTTTTGAACCCCGCAACTTCATATTGTTCAAGTACTAATCACTCACGTTACGCAGTTTACTTACCAACAGGCGCTTTTGACAGGATTAAGGCGATGATTACATCGCAATTTACAGGATTAAAAAATAATCCTGTAAATCCTGTTAATCCTGTCCATAAGGTTTCTCTCTGCGTAACGTGAGTAAGCAGAAAGTAAGGAAGACAAAGCTTGATTCTCATTTACGTCGTCGCCGGATGGGTTATTGGGATTCTCGCCGCGTCCCTTCTTAAACTGCCAACAGACATTTGGCTGTTGCTTCTCCTGCTGCCGCTCGGCTATCTCCTCCTCTTTTGGCGTAACCTTCCCCTGCGAAAATGGCATATCGTCCTCGTGTTCTTTCTTCTCGGCACGTTGCGTTATCAGCTCGCGCTCCCCAGTGAAATTAACAAGCAACTCGCCCAATTCAATGAACAAGGACGCGCCTCACTCATTGGTATTGTCGCCGCCGATCCCGATATTCGCCAAACGCAAGCGCTTTTGCGCGTCGAAGCAACAAAAATTCAGACCAATGGCGAATGGCGCGAGGTGCATGGGCTTGCGCTCGTTTCCGTTCCACGCGACACACCCGTCAAGTATGGCGATGAAGTGCAAGTGGATGGCGCGCCCGAAACACCGCCCGACGGCGCGGATTTTTCGTATCGCGATTATCTCGCGCGCGAAAGTGTTTTTACATTGATCCGCAACGCGCGTTTGTATGTGGTGTCTTCGGGAAAGGGCGAAGCATTTTGGGCAGCAATTTATGGATTCAAAGATTCCGCGCAGCAGGCGATTAATCAACTCATGCCTGAACCAAGCGCAGCATTGCTCACAGGTATTCTGCTCGGCGATGATCGCGGTCTGCCGCCCAATTTGAAACAGGCATTCGCCGACACCAACACCGCGCACATTATTGCGATTTCGGGATTCAATATCGCGGTGTTGATTGGCGTACTCACGTATGTATTTCGCCGTCCGACAACCGCCCTCCAAGCGCGCGTCCTTACATCGCCATCGGCGGGAATTGTTCCACGCATCCTAGCTGCATTGACGCAGCATCTCGCAACGGTTCTCATCATCCTCATTTTGATTCTTTACACGCTGTTGGTCGGCGCGTCGGCGTCTGTTGTGCGCGCATGTATCATGGGCGCGCTTGTCGTCATCGCATTGGAATTGGGTCGCCAGAGTTGGGCGTTCAATGCGTTGGCGATTTCTGCCTTTGTGATGTCTCTTTTGAATCCGTACGTGTTATGGGATGTGGGCTTTCAACTTTCGTTCTTGGCAACCTTGGGACTCTTGATTTACGCGCCGCGCATGCAAAATCGCATTGAGGGTTGGCTCAAAGAACGGGTGAGTGATTCGCGCGCCCGGCAAATCGTTGAATTTCTGAAAGACGCATTCATTATCACCGCCGCCGCTTTTTTGGTGACCGCACCTTTGATCGTCGTTTATTTTCATCGCCTCTCGCTGATTGGTTTTCTTACCAACCTCTTGGTTTTGCCCATCCAACCTTTCGTGATGCTTCTAGGCGGCGCGGCGACCCTGCTGCAAATGGCGTCGAACGCCTTGCAGGGAATACCCTTTGTCGGACTCATCATCGGCGCACTCGCGCAAGTGTTCGCATGGGGCGCGTTCGTATGTTTGCAGTACACGATTCTGGTCGTGCAAGCAACAGCGGCGATTCCCTTCGGCTCGTTTGAAGTCAATCGCATTGATGCGCCGCTTGTGATTGCGTTCTATGCTGTTTTGTTTGTTGGGACGCGGCTGGGTGTAAAACGCGCGACGGGGTTATTTCTGGCGCGTGTTTGGGTTTCGATTGCGCTGCTTGCACTCATCACAATGTTTGTATGGACAACTGCGCTTGCTTCGCCGGACCCGCGCACGCGCGTCACCTTCATCGCCGCCTCCGAAGGCGATGCCACCTTCATTCGCACGAATCGCGATGAACGCATCTTGATTAACGGCACAGGCGAATCCAGCGCGGTGTTGAGTTTTCTCGGCACACAATTGCCGCCGTGGGATCGCCGTCTCGATCTCGTGATTGCGACGCATCTCGACGACGACAATCTTTCGTCGCTCAATGCAGTCGTGGAACGCTATGCGATTGGAAAAATTCTAGAACCGCGCGCGCCCGCGCGCCCCGGTGTGAGTTATACAAAATGGCGCGAGTTGATTGCAAAAAATCAAATCGCGGTGACGTTGGCGGAAAAAGGAACGACGCTGCGCGCAGGGGATGCGACGCTGGAGGTGATGTATCCCAATGCAGACACGGACGCGTCCTATGTCGCGCTGCGTTTATTGACGAACGGACAAACCTTTTTGTTTGCGCCCGCGTTACGCAAAACAGATCGCGATGCCATGTTGAAGGAGGACGTGTTGTTCGACGCGGATGTGGCGGTGTTGCCGAACGAAATTGAGAAAGAATGGTTAGAGGTTGTCACGCCTTCAACAATCATTTTGTTTGTTGGAAAAAATCCGCGCGATAAACCGTCACCCGAAACGTTAAAATTATTTGGCGGCATGACATTGCTGCGAACGGATGAACGCGGCACGATCGAAATGTTTTTGGATGGGGAGGCGGTAAAGATGCAGGCGCAAAAGTAAAACCTTCGAGGTCTTGGAGACCTCGAAGGTTTCGCGTACAATCCTCGCAATGGAACACACCCAAACATTTTCGTACCCCCAAACCATCCCCGAAGACAAGCACTGGTGGTTCGCCACGCGCACGTGGGCGATTAAAAAATTTTTGAACGCGATTCCCCAAAAACAAAATGAACTCGGCAGTGCCGAGTTCGATGTTCTCGATGTCGGCTGCGGCGCGGGGAACATGATTCATCATCTCGCGCGCTATGGACGCGTGCGCGGCATTGAAGTGGACGCGCGCCCCGTCAAAATCGCGCAGCAGCGCGGGTACGATGTGCGGCTCGGCGACGCGACAAAGGAAATTCCATTCCCCGACGCGTCGTTCGATCTCGTCACCGCGCTCGATGTGATCGAGCATGTGGACGCCGACGAAACCATTTTGCGCGAAGCATTGCGCGTCTTGCGCCCGAACGGGCATGTTTTGCTTACAACGCCCGCGTTTCAATGGCTCTGGAGTCACAACGACGATTTGAACGCGCACAAGAGACGGTATACGGCGCGGGTAATACGGGAAATAATGGAGCGCGCGGGTTTTCGAGTGACGCGGCTCTCGTACAATTTTTTTCTGGTGTTTCCGTTAGCAGCTGGAATGATTGCGCTGAAAAATGTGACGGGCAAAAACGCGAAACTAAAATCGCATCATTTCGACAATGACGCGTATCAAGTGGATATGGAACCTGTCGCGCCCGCGTTGAATACAATTTTGCGCGGCGTGGGACAAGTGGAAAATGCGATGTTGGGCGCGATGAATTTGCCGTTGGGGACTTCGCTAATTGCGTTAGGAAGAAAAATCTAAAAAAACAAAACCCGTCCTGTCAGGACGGGTTTTGTTTTTTTTACAGTATGAGCTTTTACAATGCCTTGACGCGCACATTGCGAAACGCCACGCGCCCGGTGTGCGATTGCAGTCCGATGAAACTCGGCGCGTTTGGCACGCTCGGCAGCCCGCGATTCGCCGTTGTGTTTTGGAAGGTCGTCACTTGCGCGCCATTCAGCAAGACGATGTAGGTCTGCCCCTGCACGCGAATCTCAAACTCGTTCCATTCGCCGAGCGGGTGCGTGGGTTGCAAGGTCAGATTTTGACTCGGCTCGTTGTAAATCGCGCCGGTTGTGCGAAATTTTTTGTCAACGTTTTGACCAGAGGGACTGGAACCTCTGCCGAGATCATCAATCTGTGCCTCAAAGCCAAAGTCAACGCCCACATACGCGGTGTTGTTGTAGCCCCTGCTGTTTGGATCAGGAAAGCGCAGGAACATACCTGAATTGTCATCATCGCGCGTCCGCAGCCATTCCACTTTGAGAATGAAATCTGCCGGCATTGGTGTCGTACACCAGAGCAGACCCAGATCATTGCCGGGCGAGGATTCCAACGCGCCGCCGACAATGTTGAAATTTCCTTGACCTGCCATTTGCCAATTGTTGAACGTCACGCCATCAAATAGAGATTGAAAGCCATCGCCGGGCGGAGGGGGCAGCAAATGATCGCCCAACCGCCGCGCGAGCGCGATGCCTGTAAGCATTGGGTTCGGGGAGCCGATGGTAGGGAACAGCGCAGGACCGGCGACGAAAGTGTTACTGACAAAGTGAAAGCGCGCATTGGAATCGGTGATCGCTTTGGTCGCGTCGTCGCCCATCCACAGCGTGCCGGTCTCGTGATGCGTCGTGCCCAAACCGTCGCGTCTTTTGCTCAAGACCGTTAATGGTGCCGCGCCGGCAAAAACTTGCCCCACATCGTCGGCGGCTTGATCCATAGCGTTCCAAAGCGCGTTGTCTTTTGCGGTTGGCGTCATGGTCACGAACGCGCGCGGCGCGCCAAATTCGTCCGCATCGAGATTGGGATCGCGAATCACTTCACTGTGCGGTGCATTCAAGTCATTCAAATCGCGCGGCTCCATCTCGCCGATGCCGCGTATGGTAATGACCACGACTTGATCGTTCACGTTTGGATCGCGCAAAACATCGAGACCGTCAATGTCGGGCACCTTTTTGAACAATTCCGCTTCCGAGTTGCCGCCGCTCGCGCTGCCCAAACCCGCCGCCGTGATTTGTAAATGAAAATGCCCCACCGCGCCATCGTTGTGCGTGTGCTTGCCTTTCACAAAGAGCGCGGACGTTTGCAAGTCTTTGATTAGCGGATCAAGCGTCCCCAGCGCGGCACGCGGGATGCTAATATCCAGATTGGAGCGCAGATGCGCGATCAAGTTTTTGCCAATGAGGTTGTAATTGGGAACACCGCTGAACGAATTAAGCGCGAGGCGCGTGCTTTCAATCGTTCCCAACGCGATAATGACCTGCCCACTTGGCGGCACCGGCACATCTCCCAAATTCGTTTTGATCGTCGTCACACGCTTGAGCACGGGACTGCCGGGCGCGGATACATCTTCGGTGCCCAATTGCATGACGTGGCAATTGGGCACGACCATCAAGCGTTTTTTCACATCATCGTTGCCCGCTTCGTCCTGCGCTTGGCGTGACGCGCGCATAAGCAGCGGCACAGCGCTGAATTTGTTAAAGGGGAAAAAACCCGCGCGCGCTTGACGACTCTGAACAGCGAGTGGGGCTTCCAACTTGAGCAATTTTTTTTGGGCAGCGCTTGTCCCGGACGGCACATCCAAATTCAAAGGCAGCAGTGCCAAAGGGATCGCGCCGGTCACGCGATTCGCGTTGATGCCGTCGAAAAGCTGCTTACGCAGCGCGTCATGCAAATTTCCAAAAATAAAATCATTGGTGGTATTTGTGCCAAGCTGTTCACTCGCTTCGCGAAAATAACGCGCGTTCAGATCATTCACGACGGTGGCAGACCAACGAGCGGTAGGCATCTCGCTGTTCAATAATTGCGGCGACCAGCCGCCCCAAAAAAGCGAACGTCCACCGAGCGTGTAAGCGAGTCCGGGAAATGGTGTACTCGAATGCCATGCGAGGCCCCACACTTCGTTGCGCCATTCCGCTTGCTTTTGTGGCGGCAGCGCGCGCAGCGCGGCGATGCTTGTAGGACTCGGCGCGCCCAATCCCATTGGCGGCAAATTCTGCGCGTGTTCGGTCAAGACAAACGGTCCGCCCTCCAACACCAGAATGCGATGCGCGCGGTTCTTGTCGCGCGCAAACAGATGTTGTGCCAGCGCCGCGCCGAACGATCCACCACCGATTACGATAATGTCGAAAGCTCGCAGGTCATTGCGCGGTGGCAGAGCATTGCCGCGCACATCGGTTGCGTTTGCGCGATAGGCCGCATCAGAGTTGGCGCGCGCTTCCTCGAAGGTGTTACAAATGTAACGCCCAAGCACATCGAGTCCCAAGATAGTCGGTTGAGAAAGTAAATTGATATTCATACGGGTTTCCTCTTTTCCATGTGGATGCCCGTTGACGGTCGGCAATTGCGACACAACAGTGGCGCTCCACATAATTTTCCAGACGCTTTTCTAACCAGGTTCACTATACAAAGCAATGGACTCAAGTCAAGCCCGCGAGCGATACAAAAAAGGATACATCTCAGGTGGGCATGGAACCTGTCGCGCCCGCGTTGAATACAATTTTGCGCGGCGTGGGACAAGCGGAAAATGCAATGTTGGGCGCAATGAATTTGCCGTTGGGGACTTTACTGATTGCGTTAGGTTTCAAGAAATAAAAAAGCGCGGATTCGAATTTTTCCAAAATTCGAATCCGCGCTTTTTTATTTTAGAGGATAGCCGTCGCCAATTTATTTTCAAATTTTTGCTGAAAATTTGAAAATAAATTGGCTCTACTCTGGGAACAACGGTCGCACTCGCACCACCTTCTCCCCCCGCACCGTTACCAACCCCGGATGCGCACCCGCGCCGCGAACGCGATGCACATTTTTGCGCGGCGCATAAAACACTTCCACTTGCAATTTGCTACCTATATCAACGCATCAAAACCCAACGAAAATTCAATTGCCGCCCGCACTTGGCGCATGCGCTCCTGGGAAAGCTGCACAATAAATTCGCCCAGATTTGCTTTTTGAACGGTCTGGAGATTGTCAGTGTTAACCGCACACGCCTCAAACACGCCGTCATCCTCAGGCGTCAAGATCACTTCGGAGGGAATGTCGCGGAATGTAGTTGTAAGTGGCGCAACGGTGATGCCCGACAAAAATGAGAGCGCCGAACTGCGTGTCAATATCAAGACAGGGCGGCGCTTGTCTGGGACGCGAAACGTGTACCAATACACTGCGCCTTGATTCACGACTCACCCCACACCTGTTCGGCTTCCCATTCGCTCACTTCATTTGCCGTGCTGGGATGACGCGCATACCCTTGGGCATGCTGCTGTTCGAGCGCGATTGTTTTCTGATTCCGCAGCGCGAGTTCAAGCGCAAGGCGGACGAACACGGTGCGCGTTACCGCAAGTGCCCGCGTTGCCCGATCTACCTCTGCAAGTAACGGCTCTTCCAGTGTCAATTGAATCGTCTCCATTTTCATTTTTCCTCCATGCCAAGCTATTTTGATTTTAGCACATCTGCAGCGCGATCGAATTACTCGGACGCCACAGGTCGCACTCGCACCACCTTCTCCCCCCGCACCGTTACCAACCCCGGATGCGCACCCGCGCCGCGAACGCGATGCACATTTTTGCGCGGCGCATAAATCACATCCACCGCGCCGTGCGCGCGCGCTTGCGAAAAATACGCGGCGAGCGACGCGGCAAATTCGAGTGTCGTTTGTGGAACATCTGCGCCGTTCGCCAAAATAATGACATGCGAACCCGCGTGTCCGCGCGCGTGCAGCCACACATCGTCAGGTTTCGCGCGTTCAAACGTCAGCGTATCATTCTGGCGCGCGTTGCGTCCAACGAGAATTTGAAAATTATCGGGTGAGACAAATTGACGCGGTTCCGCGCGCGGCACGTTTCCCCCACGCTGCAATTTCGTTTCCCGAATCAAATTTGCCTCGCGTGCTTGATCCATCACCTGATCAATTTCCGCGCGCGATTCTGCCAAATCCAAATCGTTGAGAATTTGCTGCGCGTAGGCGAGATCATTTTCGACAACCACGAGACGTTCGGGGACTGCTGCTTGTGCGTCGCGCGCGTGTTTGTATTTTGCAAAATACGCGTTGGCGTTTTCGACAGGATCCAGTTTTGGATCGAGCGCAATATCGAGCGTTAAATCTTCCGTCACCGGAGCGCGCAATTTGGATTGCCCCGCTTCCAAAGAATACTGATAGCCGAGAATCATCTCGCCCTTCAACTTCAACGTTTCAATTTCCTCCGCCGACACCAATTCGCGCTGCAAACTCGCGCGGATCCGTTCCAATTTTTCCAACGCCGTCACAATCTGCGCGCGCAATGGAACTTTGACCGCTTCGTACGATTCTTCCGCGCCAAAAAATGTTTCCAACGCCGCGCTCATCGAAAGAGTTTTTTCGACGCGCGCAAAACGCGTCAGGTCAAACGCCGCAACCGCAATGGGCGTTTCATTTTCATACGCAATGCTCGGCTCGGCGGGCGCGCTCCACGTGCGCGTCAACTCCGCGTGCAATTTGGGAATGTGCGCGGAGGTGTATGCCGCGTCCGCTGCCCCCGTCACGCGAAACGAGAGTTCATTCGCCAACAAGGGACTCGTGCCCGCAATTGCTTGCACCAATTTTTGCGATAACGTTTCACCACTTGCTTTTTCCAAAACCGTTTGCAATTGCGCGGCAGTGAGATTCAACGGATCCACTTTCGCTTGTGGGGGCGGAGGAAAGTATTTCGCGCGCGGCACAATTTCACGCGCGCGATTCACGGCGGCAGGCACGCGGCGCAGCGCGTCGAGAATGACGCCGCCCGCGTCGAGCAAAATCAAATTCGCGCGGTTGCCCATCAACTCCACCACGAGCGTTGAAACGCCTTGTTCGTAATGATCGAACTCGATATGCAAAATGCGTTCGTGCGTGATAACGTGAATGTGATTCACAAACGCGCCTGTCACATATTTTTTCAGCAGCAACAAGAACGGCGTGAGCGGCACGGACGCGCTGCGTAATTTTTCGGTCGCGAGCAGCAAACGCGCGCGTTGTGGTTCACCTGACGCGAGAACATAATGGCGTTTGTGATTCGCGTACACTTCCAAGCCAATCACCTGCGGCGCGACAAAAAATAAATTTTGCACGCGCCCGCCCGCAATCGTTCCCTGCAATTCCGCGCCAAGCGCGCGGATGGTGAGAGTATCAATCATTGGCGACGATTATATGCGCGATAAAAAATTTGGCTCTACTAAAGAAAGTGTGAAAAGATGCCACGCACTTTCGGAAGTGCGTGGCATCTTTTCACATTGGCGGCGATTATGCCAGACTTAAATGTTTCGGAAACAGCGGAAGTCTGATCGCGTGTTCTGGTGATATACTTTCCGTATGGACACACCCACCTTCCCCAACCTGACGCGTTTTTTGCGGCGCGGCGTATTCGTGTGGCTTGGGTATTTGCTTGTTCTGGCGGGGTTGGGTTTCGCGTTCGCGCGCGAACCTTTTTTTGTCCCATGGTTTTCCCTTTCGCAAAGCGCGGTCGCGCTCGTTCTATTGGGCTTGACATGGGAGCCGCTCGCCGCGCGTTTAGGGCGCGCGTATTTACCCAGTGTGATTCTGCTCATGTCGGCCCTGCCGATTGCCTTGAATCATCTCGTCGTTCGGCTAGGATCCGGCGCGCCTTTCAATTCCGCCGAAGGCACAACCCTGCGGCTCTTGCCACTTTTGGTGATGGCGCTGGTGTTGATCAGCTGGTGTTATTCCTGGCGGCATGTGGTTTTGTTTGCCCTCGGCGCAACGCTTTGGGAGATGGTTTGGGTCGTGTTTAATAGCGCGTTTCCCGTTCCGCCCAACCCGAACCAACCGCGGCCCCCGCTGCCGCCCCAACCCACCGTTTTTGGGCTTGCGCCCCAATTCATTCCCGCGACCGTCGCGAGTTTTGTGCAAATGGGCGTGCTGTTGGTGATTGGCTCTTTTATTTCGCGTTTGATGTTGCGCGTGCGCGAACAAAACGCGGCATTGGAACAGCTCGCGCGCACTGACCCGCTCACCGGACTTTTGAACCGCCGCTATTTTTGGGAATTGGCGGAAAAGGAAGTGCAGCGCGCGCGGCGGCACGAGCGCGTGTTGGCGGTAGCATTGTTTGATCTGGATCATTTCAAAACGATCAATGACACCTACGGTCATCTCGTCGGCGATCAGGTGATTCGTTTTTTCGCGGCAGAGGGGCAGAAAAATTTTCGCGCCACCGATCTGTTTGCGCGGTACGGCGGCGAAGAATTTGTCTGCTTGTTGATGGAAGCGAGCGCGGAGGACGCGTTGCATAAAGCCGAAGCGATGCGGCAATGGATTCAGGCGAATCCCGTTAAAGTCGAACAACAAAAAATCCCTGTTACAGTCAGCGTTGGCGTGGCTGAACTTTCGCCGCGCGAAGCGATCACGTTGGGCGAACTCGTCAACCGCGCGGATTTCGCGTTGTACAAGGCGAAAGCGGGCGGCAGAAATCGCGTGACGCTGTTTGGCGCGCCGTAATACCAGACTTACGATGTTTCGGAAACATCGTAAGTCTTGGCGTGATATTTTTTATTTCGTCATCACCATCACGTTCGATGCTTTGATCACAGCGGATACTTTTTTGCCCTTTTTGAGTTTCAAAGCTTCCGCCGAATCTTTGGTGATCACCGAAACGATTTCTACGCCGCTCGCCAATTCGATAATCACTTCCGAATTGACCGCGCCGTGAATCACCTCTTTGACCGTGCCTTCCAAAACATTACGCGCGCTGATTTTCATTTTGCCTCCTCCTCTTGATGTTTGTCATTCTGAGACCAACATCACGCGCAGGCGTGATGTTTAAGGACAGAAACGGGCAGCTTGTCATTGCGAGGGACGAAGCAATCTCGGTTGTCGCGTGTGAGATTGCTTCGTCGTTGAAGGGCGCTCCTCGCAATGACAGGCGGAAGTTTCTGAGCAGCGGAGCGAAGAATGACAGTTGGTTATTTATACCTTTCATCCGCGCGCACTTCATTCACGCGCGCGATCTTGCCTTCAAACCAACCGATTGTTGCGTCCGCGCGATCATCAATTTGCGGCACATACGGTTTCAGATCCAACAACGGCGTCCCGTCGAGCATGTCCACGTCCTCAATGTGCAGGATATTTTTTTCGACGCGCACGAGGCGCACCGTTGACAAGCCAATCGCGTTCGGACGTTTGGGACCCCGCGTCGCAAAAATGCCGCGCGGCTCTGTATCTAGATACGGCGTGACGGTCAATCTGTAATCCGTCATCTGATGCAAGTGAAACACCAGAATCAAATGCGAAAATCCTTCTACGTCGCGCAAGCCCTCGACAAAACGCGCGTCAAGTTCGATGTAACCCGCGATGCCCTTGCCCGCGACAGCTTGAATCGGCATCCCCTTCATTTCTTGAAACGGCGTGTGAATGATGCCGATCGGCGTGAAACAGATTGGACTCATGTTTTTATTTTTTCACTGGCACAAGCTCGATACTCTTGATCCATTTCACTTGCCGATCCGCAAACTCGTAACTCGAAATGATGAGCCGAATCACGCCTTGAATCGGCGTCATCGGTTTGCCATTCTCTTCGTACGCGAGAATCGTCGGCTTGCCGTCTTTGGGTTCAAACACTTCCACCGCGCTAACCGATGTCTTGAAGCCATCGCTCGCCGTGAGCGTGACGGACATGATGCTGCTGGCGCTGATGGTTGGATCCGCTTTCAGCAAAACGTCTTTGAGCGATGCGCCCGTCCAGCTGAATGTGCCGAGCGGTCCGCGCGTCTTGCCCACCAGCGCGTAATCTTTCACTTCCACTTTTGGTAACGCTTGCAAATCTGCGAGCGTAATCTTTGTCTCTTTGCCCGCCGCGTCTTTGAACGTCACTTGATTCGTCGCGAGAACTTCGGGCGACGCGGGAATGAAATTCCATTTTTTCAGAATTTCTTGCCCGCCATCTTTTGCCAAAACATACGCGAAAAATTCCTTGGCGAGTTCGGGCTGCGGCGCATCTTGAAGCACGACGATGGGATAGCGCGCGATTTGATTGAACTTGTCAGGCACCGCGATAGTTTTTACTTTGGCGATAATGTCGGGTGTAATGTCGCTCACATACGCGACGCCCGCATCCGCTTCACCCAACACCACTTTGGCGACGACAGCTTTGACATTTTGCTCATGCGACACGACATTTTTCAGAACCGTCGCGCCGAAATCGCCGCCGTATTCCGCATCCGCCGACATCTTTTCCAACATCGCCAGCGTGTAGGTTCCGACGGGCACCGCTTTTTCTGCCATCACGAATTTCAAATTTGGTTTCGCCAAATCAAACAGCGATTCCACTTTGCCCGGATTGTCCGCCGGCACAAGTACGACGAGGCGGTTGTTGACAAAAATTTCATCGCTGTTGTCTGCGAGTCCCGCTTTGCGCGCGTTTTCCATTTCGGTAGCATTTGCCGAAGCAAACACATCCGCTTTCGCGCCCTGTTCCAATTGTGTCCGCAGCGTGTTCGACGCGCCAAAATTATAGGCGACTTTGACGCCCGTATGTGTCGCTTCAAATTTTTGTGCAATTTCTTTGAACGCGTCGGTCAACGACGCGGCAGCGAATACGGTGAGTTCCGTGGCTGCGGGCGCTTGCGTTGGCGCGGTGGTGGGTTGCGGGACTGCTGTTGGTTGTGGAACTGCGGTGGGTTGTGGCGCGCTCGTTGGCGGTGGTGGCGCGGTGGTGGGGGTTGGCGCAGCAGCGGGCGCACACGCCGCGAGCATGAGCGCGAGGACTATCAAAATTGTTGTACTGACGAAATTCAAACGCGGTAACATCTGCTCCTCCTTAAATGGGTAATGGGTTTTTCGGGTGATCTCCCACACCGCGTAGGAGGCGTTCTCTAACGCCGACGGATCGCATTAGAGAATGCTCTCTACGCAAGCTGGGGAAATGGGTGTTCAATAAAAATTTAGAGTCAGACGCAGCTCACGTCCTTGATCATTCCATTCGCTCATTCGGCAACCAGATGCAGCACATTGGGTTTGAGCGTAATCAACCAATGCCGTTCGCGCGCCAGATTCAAACGTTCGTACACATACACGGGCATATCAATTTGTAAATCGAAAGGTTGCGCGGGCTGCAAGCGCGCGCCGTCCGCGCGAAAACGGAGCATCACATCATTGCCGTCGCTCTCTTGATCGAGCAATTCCCCTTGCAGCGTATTGCTGTGAATCCGCGAAGGACCATCGGGGCGCACAAGCAAGACGCGTTCCGCGCGCACACATGCCTGCACTTGCGCGCCGAGGGCGAACTTGCGCGCATCGGCTTCCAATTCGCGTGCGCCGATGCGAATGCAATTCGCGGCGACGACGACGGCGGGCAAGATATTTTTCACGCCGACGATTTGCGCGACGCGCGTATTCAACGGCGCGCGCAAAATTTCATTCGGCGTCGCAAATTGCAGGACGCGTCCATTTTCAATCACCGCCATTTCATCGGCGAGCAATGCTGCTTCACCCAAATCGTGCGTGACAAACAACATGCTCGTTTTCAAGCGCTGCTGCAATTCTTTTAATTCGCGCCGCAATTCGATGCGCGTTTGCAAATCCAACGCGGAAAAGGGCTCATCCAAAAGCAACAAATCAGGTTCAATCGCCAACGCGCGCGCCAACGCAACACGCTGCTGCTGTCCGCCCGAAAGTTCGGCAGGTTTGCGCGCGCCGAAATTTTCCAGCTGCATGAGGGCAAGCAATTCGCGCACGCGTTTTTCCTTGTCCCCGCGCGCCCCTTTCATCCCATACGCGATATTTCCCGCCGCGCTCAAGTGTGGAAACAACGCGAGGTCTTGACGCACCATGCCGATTTTGCGCGCTTGCGGCGCAAGATTCACCCCGCCTGCCGCGTCAAACAACACGCGTTCCCCCAGCACAATCCGCCCCGCGTCGGGCGCGAGAAAGCCCGCCATCGCCGCCAAGGTCAACGATTTCCCCGCGCCGCTCGCGCCAAACAACACTGTGATTTTTTCAGAGGGCGCGTCGAGATCGAGCTCGAGGTGGAACGCGTCGAATTGTTTGCGGATGTGAAGGGAGAGCATTTCATAATGCACAATGCACAATGAACAAAATTCCGTTGTGCATTGTGCATTATTCATTCTCCATTCATCCCAACGTGATTCCCTTTGGACTGATTGCGCGCACGATAAATAAAATCCCAAAGGAAACGATCACGAGAATCAGCGAGAGCGCGAGCGCGGTGTCGAGATTTGATTCGAGACCCGAATAAATCGCGAGCGGCATCGTTTGTGTGCGTCCCGGAAAATTTCCCGCGAACATGATCGTTGCGCCAAATTCGCCCAACGCGCGCGCCCACGTCATCAACAACCCACCAAATAACGAAGGCGCGGCGAGAGGCATGGTGACGCGCAAAAAAGTGCGAAAGGCAGAAACGCCGAGCAGTTCCGACATTTGTTCCAGTTTGCGATCCACCGCGCCGAATCCCGCTTTGGCGGAACGCACATAGAACGGCGCAGCGACAAATGTTTCGGCAATCACTACGGCGGCGACAGTGAACGGCAGCGTAATGTCAATCGCCGAAAGCGAGGGTCCCAACAAACCGCGTCGCCCAAACGCCATCAAGAGCGCGAGACCTGCGACAGAAGGCGGCAGTACCATCGGCAAATCAATCAACGTATCCACGATGGTTTTGCCGCGAAAATTTTCGCGCGCGAGCAAGTACGCGACGGGCGTGCCGATGAGGAATGAGATAATTGTTGCAAGCGAGGCGGTGACAAGACTCAATTGCAGCGCGTCGAGCGTGTCTTGGCTCAACCACGCGTCGAGACCGAGCGGCAGCGCGCGCAGAATGAGCGCGACGAGGGGCAAGGTTAAAAAGAGGACGAGCAAACTTGCAAAGAGGAGAAATAAAAATCGTCCGCCGTGAAAACGCACAGCGGTTGGGAGGGAGAGGGCTTGAGGTGTGGTCATTGGATTTAGATCGGTTTCCATTTTGATTTAGGGTAATTCGGTGGGATATATTGGAACATGAAAGCCTATTCTCTTGATCTCCGCGAACGGGTCCTCGCGCGCGTGCAAGCGGGGGATGTCTCGCAAGCCGA
>Ga0247727_10010967_pt1 | contig 15926 bp, 14 predicted proteins | sample WisWelCaveWW1625_FD_202498 | JGI IMG/M metagenome (GOLD analysis project Ga0247727, IMG submission 202498) | Biofilm microbial communities from Wishing Well Cave, Virginia, United States - WW16-25 | ecosystem: Environmental > Aquatic > Deep subsurface > Groundwater > Cave microbial mat | place...
GAGAAATGCCCACGACGCATAAACCCGCTTTAGATTCGTTACTGACCCTGCGCTTTCAGCGGTTTGAAAAAGCGCAGTTTATGCCCGCGTGAGGTATAGCAGGGCGCTGGCCAGCCGCACCCGGCCCCGCTGTTCCAGCGCCAGCAGGCCCAGGCCGCCCACTCCAAAGCATATCCCCAGCAACACATAGCGCCCGGCATTCGGCGGTGACACCAGCGCCAGGGGCAACATGAACACCACACTAATCACCAGAAACGTCAACAGCATCGGATGCAGAAGGCGAGCCGAATACGTCTGGTCCTCATTGGCAAAAATGGGTGGCGTCAAAAATGCGCGCATCGTGGTCTCCTGTCCGGCGTCCCGATAACCCAGAGTGAAATAAACGTCGCACTAAAAGGTAGAGGGTGGAAGGATGATATTACCTTTCAAGGTGTAAGTCCAACCCTCACTTATTCCGAAGCCTCGCCTCGCCTTCCGCGCATTGATACTGACCAAGCGAGTGCTATAATCACGCCATCTTAATTCTCCAGCGCCCTGCGCGGAGCGGGCTCGAAAGGATCATCCCCCATGTCTGCCACAATCAAAAACTCGTTTGGGGCGCGCGCCCCACTTGGCGATTTTTACATTTATCGCCTCGACACGCTGGCCAAATCTGGCCTGGCACCCCAACTCAACACTCTGCCCTTCTCGATCAAAATTCTACTGGAAGCCGTGTTGCGTAACTGCGATGGCTACTTGGTCAACGATGATGACGTAAAACGCCTGGCGCAATGGAATGCCAGGAGTCCAATGCCCAGTGAGTTGCCGTTCCTCCCGGCCCGCGTGGTGATGCAAGACTTCACCGGCGTGCCGTGCATCGTTGATCTGGCGGCGATGCGTGACGCGATGAAGCGCCTGGGCGGCGACCCAAAGAAAATCAACCCGCTCGTGCCGGTGGATTTGGTGATTGACCACTCGGTGCAGGTGGATTATTTTGGCAGTGAGTTGGCGCTGATGCGAAACGCGCAATTGGAGTTTGAGCGCAACGGCGAGCGGTATGAATTTTTGCGCTGGGGCGCTAAAGCGTTCAACAATTTGCGCGTGGTGCCGCCCGCCACCGGCATTGTTCATCAAGTTAACCTGGAATTTTTGGCGCAGGGCGTATTGAGCAAAGCCGAGGGGGATGGCCATGTGCTCTTCCCCGATACGTTGGTTGGCACCGACTCACACACGACCATGATTAACGGCCTGGGCGTGTTGGGCTGGGGCGTGGGCGGCATCGAGGCCGAAGCCGTGATGCTGGGCCAGCCGCTCTACATGATCACGCCGCAAGTCATCGGCTTCAAGTTGTTTGGCGCACTGCGCGATGGCGTGACCGCCACCGACCTGACTCTGACCGTCACGCAAATGCTCCGCAAGAAAGGCGTGGTGGATAAGTTTGTGGAGTTCTATGGCACGGGCTTGTCCAGCATGAGTCTGGCCGATCGGGCCACCATGGCCAACATGGCTCCGGAATATGGCGCGACCTGCGGCTTCTTCCCCACCGACGCCGAGACCTTGCGCTATCTGCGCGCCACCAATCGCGTTGCCTCGGCCGATTTGCTGGAGCGTTACACCCAAGAACAGGGCCTGTTCCGCACCGACGCCACGCCCGACCCAGTGTTCAGCGACACATTGGAATTGAACCTGGCTGAGGTCGAGCCGAGTCTGGCCGGGCCAAAGCGCCCCCAAGACCGCGTGCCAATGAAGGATTTGAAGACGACCTTTCGCAAATCACTCACCGCGCCGGTGAAGGAACGCGGCTTTGGCCTGCCTGAATCCGAAGTCGCCAAAACCGCCGAAGTCAAAGACAACGGCCACAGCGCAACGATGACACACGGTTCCGTTGTGATTGCGGCCATTACGTCATGCACCAACACCAGCAACCCGAGCGTGATGTTGGGCGCGGGCCTGGTGGCTAAGAAAGCGGTGGAGAAAGGGCTGACGGTTAAGCCCTACGTCAAAACCAGCCTGGCCCCCGGCTCCAAAGTCGTCACCGAATATCTTCAAAAGTCTGGCACATTGCCGTATCTGGAGCAACTGGGCTTCAACGTGGCCGCCTATGGTTGCACCACCTGTATCGCCGCCGGCACGCCGGTGTTGTCAGGTGACGGCACCAGCCGCCGGATCGAGCAGATTCCAACTGCCGGCGGTATTAATGTCTTTGGTCCGAACGGGGACTCCAGATTAGAACTTGCGCTACAAACGGCGACCCTGGTTCAAGGTGTGCGGGAGTGTGTCGCCCTGATCTTGCGGGATGGCCGTGAGCTCGTATGCACCCCTGACCACAAGATTCTTTGCGACGACGGGCGTTGGGTACGGGCCGACCAGTTGGTGTTGGGTCAGGATCGGGTGGTGATGGGCCTGGAGGCGCCGCTGGATGAAGCCCAGGCTGATGAGGCGGGCTATGTGCTGGCCGCCGGCCAACTCAGTTTCAGTCTGGATACGCCCCAGCAACGGCGGCGCACCCTGGCGTTGGCGCGGCTGATTGGCCATCTGCTCAGCGATGGTTCCATCAGCGTTGCGGGTCAGGGCCGGATGACCGTGGGCCAGGCCGTGGATCGCGAACTGGTCGTTAATGACGTCGAGTTGATCACGGGCAAACGTCCCGCGGCCAACCGCTACGACGAGCGTAAATGGACGATCGTATTGCCGCTCGAACTGACTAACGCCATCCGAGCCTTGCCGGGTGTGCGCATTGGTCGTCGCATTCAACAGCCCCCGGCGCTGCCAGCGTTTGTGCTGGATGAGAACTGCCCGGTGGCGGTGGTGCGCGAGTTTCTGGCAGGTCTCTTTGGCGCTGACGGGCAGGCCCCTGTACTGCACCGGTTAAGTGATGAGGAGACGGACGCCGTACTCGAGACCCCGGCGTATTCGCAGACGGCCCGCCCGGAGCACATCAAGCCGCTCAAGCAAGTCATGCAAGCGGTTATTCGGCTGTTGGGTCGCTGTGGGGTGAACATGGAGGGTGCGCGGGTATACGAGTATCCGGTCCGCCGCGCGCCTTCTTCCTACCCCAGCGCCCAGGATGGCGAACCGCGCGTTGAAGTGCGCCTGCGGCTGCCTGACGGGCTTTCATTCATCGAACGAGTAGGTTTCCGCTATTGCGTCGATAAAACCCTGCGCGCCAGTGCGGCCGCGGTCTATTGGCGCATATTGGATCGGATCAATCGGCAGCGGCTCGATATGGCGGCCCGCCTGGATGAGTTGCACCAGGCTCAGCCTGAGCTGACCTTCGGCCTGGCGCGCACGATGGCGGCGGCCGAGTTGACCAAGCGGGAAGTGGGAGTATTTCCACACTATTCGTTGCTCGAAGGCCATGACCGCTTTGGCCGGTTGCCGAAGAGCAGTGACCGCCGGTTCCGCCCTTTGCATCGTGACCGCGCTGGCTTTCCGTCGCCAATCGAATTGTTTACGCAGCTCGGCGTGCGCGACTGGTTCGCGCCCTTGCAGGCGCGGGACGAGACGGACTATGCCAAACGCTATTGCGTCGCAAAGACCGACCAAACCCTGCCTACTTTCTCCCTCCAGGTGCTGGACCGGCGGCCAGCGGGCGAGCGGCCCGTCTTCGACCTGTCGGTAGCTGATCTACATGCCTTTGTTGCCGGCGGAGTATGCGTGCACAACTGTATCGGCAACAGCGGCCCACTGCCCGAAGCCGTCGCCCGGGCCGTCACCGAAGGCAACCTGGTCGCATCAGCCGTTATCAGTGGCAATCGCAACTTTGAGGGGCGGGTGCATCCACAAGTGAAGGCCAACTTCCTGGCCTCGCCGCCGCTGGTGGTGGCCTATGCGCTGGCTGGGACCACCGACATTGACTTGAACACGGAACCACTGGGCATGGGTAAAGACGGACAAGCCGTCTTTCTACGAGACATTTGGCCCACCCAAAAAGAGATTGCCGACACCATCGCCGCTTCCATTGACGCCAGCATGTTTGCGCGCTCGTATGGCAACGTCTTCGACGGCAATCCCGATTGGAACGCCATCCCGGTCAGTGGCGGAGATTTATTTGAGTGGAACGCCGACTCGACTTACATTCAGAATCCGCCTTTCTTCGATGATTTGAGATTGGACGCTGCGCGTGGAGCATTGACCGGGATTCGCGGCGCGCGCGTGCTGGGCGTGTTTGGTGATTCGATCACTACCGATCACATCTCCCCGGCCGGCAATATCGCCAAAGACTCTCCGGCGGGCAAGTATCTCATTGAGCATGATGTCCAGCCTAAAGACTTCAACCAATACGGCACGCGGCGCGGCAACGACCGGGTGATGACACGCGGCACGTTTGCCAATATCCGTATCAAGAATTTGATGTTGGGCGGTGAGGAGGGTGGCAACACCCTTTACTTGGGCAAGCCCCCCTCTCCAGCCGGTGGTGTCCCGGCTGGGGAGGGGTCGGGGGTGGGGTCAAAGATGAGCATTTATGAAGCGGCGCAGAAATACAAGGCCGATGGCACGCCCCTCATTGTATTGGCGGGCAAGGAATATGGCACCGGCTCATCGCGTGACTGGGCCGCGAAAGGCACGTTGCTTTTGGGCGTGAAGGCCGTCATCGCCGAATCGTTTGAGCGCATTCACCGCAGCAACCTGGTGGGCATGGGCGTTTTACCGCTGGTGTTCAAGGAGGGGCAAAACGTCGAGTCGCTCGGCCTGACCGGGCGCGAGACGTTTGACATTCTCGGCATCTCTGACTCCATTCAGCCGCGTCAAGCGTTGACGGTGACGGCAACCGCGGAGGAGGGTCGCCAGATCGAGTTCCAGGCCATCGCCCGCCTGGACACGCCGATTGATGTGGAGTACTACAAGAATGGCGGAATTTTGCAGACCGTGCTTCGCAATTTGATGAAGCAATAAATTCGAATCGCAACGCGCCGACTTAACCAAGTCGGCGCGTTGCGTCTCTCTGGAATACTGACCAAAATGGCAAAGCTTAAACTCGACCTGCACGACACGCCGACTGAAACGGCGACAACGACAGCCGCGCGCTGGATAACGAACTCAATCGCATTATCACCGAGGCCCTTCGCAAAAAAATCAGCCTGGTCGAAATCATCCCCGGCCAAGGTTCGGGCCAGTTAAAGAAAAAGGTTTTGCGCTTTCTCAACCAATCGCACATCAAGGCGCTTTATCACCGGGTCGAGAAAGACGACAAAAACTTTGGCCGGATTTTTGTCCACTTCAAAACATGACCCTCACCCGCCTCCATCACGCTCAAATCACCATTCCTAAATCGGCGGAAGCGGAGGCCCGCGTTTTTTATTGCGATCTGCTCGGCCTGACCGAAATCGAGAAGCCTGACTCGCTGAAAGCGCGTGGCGGCTTCTGGGCGCAACTCGGCGAGGCGCAAGTCCATGTCAGCCTGGAAGAGGGCGTGGACCGCCAGGCTACCAAAGCCCATGTGGCGTATGAAGTAACCGATGTCGCTCACTGGCGAGAAAAATTACAAACACATGGCATCGCTATTGGCGACTCGGTGCCGATACCGGGTTATGAGCGATTTGAGTTTCGGGACCCGTTTGGGAATCGGGTGGAGTTTATTCAATGTTTACCCCACCCTCCGGCCCATTGAAAAAATTGCCGCTCCCCGACATACTGGCCTCTACAACGAGAGGAGTGCCAGATGAGACTCAATTTACCGATAACATACATTGCCATCGCCCTGCTCTTCATGGCCGCCCCAATCATCGGCCATCCGGCCAGCGCGCAGGGCGGTTGTGAATACTGGCTCGCTCCCTCGCCCGCCGGGGACGACGGCAACCCCGGCACCTTTGCCCAACCCTGGGCCACCCTCAATCACGCCTCCGCCAGCGCGCCGGATAACAATTGCACCGTTTGGTTCAAAGATGGAACTTACAATGGGACACACAGCCTGTACGAGCGTTTCAACACATCGGTGACGTTCAAGGCCGTCACACCCTATCGCGCCATCCTGCAATACAGTGGTACGGTGGTGAAACTCTTTGGCGCGCGGGGCATGACGTTCGAGGGCTTTGAGATTCGCCACGACGGGCCAGGCGCGGGCGCACTGGTGGTGCAGGTTCAACAAGATGATTTTGGCAATTGGGCCGAAGACATCACTTTCCGCAACAATGTCTTTCACGACTCCTACGACAACGACATTCTCAAAATCAATAACGGCGCCCGGTTCGTCACCGTTGAGCACAACGTCTTCTACAATCAGGCGGGCAGTGACGAACACATGGACGTAAACAGCGTCACCGACATCACCATTCAGGACAACATCTTCTTCAACGACTTTGCCGGAAGCGGGCGCGCCATTGACAGCGACGGCTCGTTTATCGTCATCAAGGACAGCAACGCCAGCGACGACGGGCAGATTGGCAGTGAGCGTATCACCGTCCGGCGCAATGTTTTTCTCAATTGGGAGGGCGACAACGGGCATAACTTTGTGCTGATAGGAGAGGACGGCCAGCCGTTCTTTGAGGCCAAAGACGTTCTCATTGAAAACAACCTGATGCTGGGCAATTCCAGCGTTGAGATGCGGACCGCGTTTGGGGTAAAGGGCGGCCAGAACATCACCTTTCGGAATAACACCATCGTCGGCGATTTGCCCGCGCTGGCCTACGCCTTCCGCATCAATCAGGAAGGCTCGAACCCGGTCAATGACACGATTTGGTTTTACAACAACCTCTGGTCGGACCCCACCGGGACGATGGGCGCGGAGTCAGGCGGCGGCGGCAATGATTTTTCGGATGGCGACCCGGATGAGGTGACGAATCTGATTCTCGACAACAATCTATATTGGAATGGCGGCGTCGCTATCCCCACCGGCGATCAGGTGAACCCCAATACAGCGGATGTGAATCGGGTAGTGAACAATCCTATGCTGGGCGCGCAAGCAGGCATTGTCTTACCCCGTTGGAACGCTGGCACGGGCCTGTTCGCCGATGGTTCGACCACCATCCGGCAGGCGTTTGAGCGATTGGTGGATGTGTATGGCCAGCCCGCTTCCGGCAGTCCGGCGCTGGATGTGGCCAATCCCGCGCAAACGCCCACCGACGATATTTTGGGCCGCCCACGCTCCGGCTTTACGCCCGACATCGGCGCTTACGAGCGCGAACTGACGCGCGTGTTGGATTTGCGCGTGACCAATGCGCTAACGGCGGGTGGCACAATCACGGCCACGCTCAACTGGGCCGCGCCTAGCGACGCGGTGACGTATACGATTCGTTACAGCGCCGCCCTTATCACCGACGCCAATTGGGCCGGCGCCACAACGCTGACCAACACCTTGCCGGGTGCGGCGGAGGCATTCACGACAACCGTGTCATACACCAATGGCACGCTTTACTTCGCCCTGAAATCACAGGGCGCGGATGGCGCATTTTCGGCGCTCTCCAACAACGCCTTCTGGCCGCACTTGGACATTTACTTGCCGCTGATTCGTCGGTAATGCTGTCCGCGTAATAAGACCTGCCGGGTTTGGCTTGTCTCGATTCCAGCGGGTTTTCAACTAAACCCGGCAGGTCTGAGTCGCTAACTATAGATGTTAAGATTTGCTTGTTGAGTCCGGCGTCAACGGATACGCAACAGATAAACGGATAGCGCGTCCAGCGCGGGTGAATCTGTTTATCCGTTTTGCGAAGCAATCCGTTGACACCGATTCAAAACCATTTTCTTAATGTCTATAAAAAGTATTGTCTCATGTCGAACTTCACCTCTCGCCTTTCGCTGCTGGCCAATCTGTGGCTGATTCTCAACCTAGCCGTGCCGGGCGCGCTGCCGCTCTCGACCTCCGCGCCAGTGGGTCAGACCTGTGGCCCACTGCCCCCGCCCTCCGGCAACATCGTCAACGTCGCCACCGTCCCCGAATTGCAGGATGCGGTGGATAACCTGACCTCCAACACCACCATCCTGATTGCGGATGGCATGTATACATTGACCAATCTGCTCAATATCCGCAGTGTGAACAACGTCACCCTGAGGAGCGCCAGTGGGAATCGAGAGGCCGTGATTTTGCAAGGTCAAGGGATGAACAACAGCAACTACGACAAAGTGCCGCACGTCGTCGCCATTTACGACGCTAACGATGTAACGCTGGCCGACCTGACCCTGCGCGACGCTTACTACCATCTCGTCCAGGTGCATGGCGAAGACGGCCCTCAGCGCCCGCGCTTCTACAATCTGCATTTGATTGACGCGGGCGAGCAGTTTATCAAAGGCTCGACCAATCCGGCGCAGTTGCCGCGCCTATACACGGATGACGGGGTGGTGGAATGTTCACTGTTTGAATACACCGACCGCGCTCGCAGTGATTACACCAACGCGGTGGACGTGTTGGCCGGGGCGGGCTGGATGATCCGCGACAATGTCTTCCGCAACATCCGCGCGCCGGTGGGCCAATTGGCCGGGCCGGCCATCCTGATGTGGCGCAATTCACTCGACACCATTGTTGAACGCAATCAATTTATTGAGTGTGACCGCGCCATTGCCCTCGGCCTGAGTCCGCCTGACTCCAATTCCCGCAACGGCGAGACGACCTATGACCATCAGGGCGGCGTCATCCGCAACAATTTTATTTACCGGGCGGCCGGGGCCGCCACCGGGGATGTCGGCCTCACCGTCAACTATGCCAACGATTATGAGATTTATCACAACACCGTAATCCTCAACGACTCGTTCCCGTGGACGATTGAGTATCGGTTTTCGGTGAGCGATGGCGCGTTGGCCTACAACCTGACCGATGGCCCGATCTTCCAGCGCGATGGCGCACAAGGCACGCTCACCGGCAATCTCACCAACGCTCAGATGAGTTGGTTTGTAAATTCGGGCTTGGGCGATTTACACCTCAACGCTAACGCGGTCGCGGCGATTGATCAGGCCCTGCCTCTCGCTAACGTGACTGATGATGTTGATGGTGATCCGCGCCCCATCGGCCCAGCCCCGGACATCGGCGCGGACGAGTATGGCCTCCCGCCCCCAACAGCGGTGACCGACCTGCGCGTGACCAACGCCATTACGGCGAGCGGCACGCTCACCGCCACGCTCGGCTGGACCGCGCCCGGCAATGCCATCACGGACACGCTCCGTTACAGCGCCGCCCTGATCACTGAGGCCAATTGGGCCAGCGCCACTCTGCTGACCAACACCTTGCCAGGCGCGGCCAATACCTTCACAGCAACTGTGCCATATACAGGTGGTACGCTTTACTTCGCCCTCAAATCGCAAGGCGCGGATGGCGCGTATTCGGCGCTCTCCAACAATGCCTTCTGGCCGCACCACGACCTCTACCTGCCGTTGGTGAGGCGGTAAAGCGTTTTGTCTTTGTCAATCTCTCGGCTACAATTCATGTACGCATCTATCCAAAGGAGCACGTCCATGCCCGGTTCCCTTACCCTCTACCAAAACGACCCGCTCTGGAAAGACAAACCCCTCGGCTTCTCCACCGACAGCACACTGGGGATGTTCGGCTGTTTGCTCACCAGTTTAGCCATGGTATCCAATGCCTTTGGCGCGGATGAAACGCCCGACACGCTCAACGAAAAGATGAAGGCCTCGAAAGCGTTTCAGGGGCCGTGGATCAAAGCCTTCCTTATTGGCGCGGCTTTGCCCAACGTGAAGTATGTCAAAAATGTAGAGTGCTATGGCGATGTGCCAGCGCCGATGAGCGAGATTGATGGCTGGCTGGCGGCGGGCAAACCCGTCATCGTCGAGGTGGATTATTCGCCCGACCCCGATATTCAGAATCACTGGATCGTCATCTATGCCAGGCAAGGCGATGATTATTTGATTCGGGATCCGTGGAAGGGCGCAAAGTCTGATCAGACCCTGAATCAAAAATACAGTTTCGCGGGTAGCCCGTCTCAATTGATTAATCGTGTAATTCTGTTGGACGGCACACCGATGTCTGGTTCGACGACCGCCTCCGCGCCGCCATCAACGCCCCCCGCCAAAACAACGCCCCCGCCAACGACCCCACCGCCGCCCACATCATCGTCCACACCCTCCGGTTTTGTGGTGATGAGCAATGTGGATGCCCTCACGCTCCGCTCGTCGCCGCAAATCGCCGACAACAACATCCTCAAACGCCTCCCGGCCAATTCTAAATTACTATCGTTGGAGGCCGAGGCCACGGCCAAAGGCAAAGTTGGCCAGCAAAATCAGTGGATCAAGGTGAGGGACATTGAAGGCAAAGAGGGTTATGTGGCCGCGTGGTATGTCACCTCCGCCAGCGAGCCAGCGTTGGGTGCGCGCCCCACGCCCACCGGCGGCCAAAAAGCCGACCCGCCCAAGACCCTCACCGTCCGCACCACCGCCGATAGCGTGACCCTGCGGAGCAAGCCCGTCGTCGCCAACGACACCGCCATTAAGACTCTGCCGCTCAACTCGGAGCTATTGGTGATTGAAACCGGCGCGCCCGAGAAAAAAATCGGCGCGCAAAATCAGTGGTTGCAGGTGAAAGACATTCAGGGCAAAGAGGGCTATGTGGCGGCGTGGTATGTGAAGAAAGGCTAAGACGCGATGCGGCTGTTCACCATCGGCCACAGCAATCACTCGCTTGACACCTTCATCCGCCTGTTGGAAGAAAACGGCGTGATGACGCTGGTGGATGTGCGCTCCGCGCCGTATAGCCGCTTCAATCCCCAGTTCAACAAAGATAATTTAGAGCGCGCCCTGCCCGAGCGCGATATTCAATATGCCGCCGCCGGAAAATTTCTGGGCGGGCGGCCCCCCGACCCCAAATGCTATAAAAAGCGCACCCTGCCAGCGGAGGGCGCGGACTATCTGCACGAAGTAGATTACCCGGAAGTGATGAAGCGCGAGTGGTTTATCAACGGCATCGCCCGCCTGCTGGAAATGGCCGACGAGCAGACCACCGCGATTGTGTGCAGTGAAGAAGACCCGGCCCAATGCCACCGGCATCATCTCATCGCCAAATATCTTCTGCGCGAACATCCCGAGGTGAAAGTGCAACACATTCGCGGCGATGGCACGGTCTATGGCGCGGCCTCCATTTTGGAGTCGGTGGACGAGCCGGGCGAGGCAGAGCAACCGTCACTATTTTAAATGAAACTTTACACCATCGGCTTCACCCAAAAATCAGCGCAGGAGTTTTTTGAGTTACTGCGCGCCAACGGCGTGCGGCGGCTGATGGATATCCGTTTGCGGCCCGGCGGGCAACTCTCGGCCTTTGCCCGGCAGGAGGACTTGCCTTACTTTCTGCGCGAACTCGTCAACGGCTGTGAGTACCTTTATCAACCACTGTTGGCCCCTACCCCCGAAATTCTCAAAGACTATCGGGTGGATGAGGATTGGTCGCGCTATGAGAAACGCTTTGACGCCTTGATGGACGAGCGCGGGGTGCCGGGCGTGCTGAACCCGGCCGATTTTGAAACGCCTACCTGCTTGTTGTGCAGCGAGGCCACGCCTGAGCAATGCCATCGCCGCCTGGTGGCCGAGCGGCTGGCCGCGCACTGGCCGGAAGTGGAGGTCATCCATCTGTGAAGACTCTGCTTGCCATCACCGATCTGACACGGATGCAACGCGGCGCGGTGTGCATCGCCGGGCAGAACCCCGAGGGCCAATGTGTCCGGCCCGTCCTGCCGCCGCCCGGCATCGCCGAGCAATTGATACGGGCCGAGGGCAAATCTATTGTCTTTCCATTTGCCGTTGTTGAACTTGAATTACTGAAACATACCCCGCAACCCCCGCACGTTGAAGACCATATCTTCTGGCCGGAATCGCTCACGTTCAAAGGCACGCTCAAAGAAGAACAGAAATTGCGTGTGCTGAACAAATCGCTCTATGAAAGTGTGGCCGCGATTTTTGCACAACCCATTCAACATGAGGTGGGCTTCTCGGTGGCTGATGGGGTCGGGCCACGCTCACTGGGCACCCTCCAACCCAAAACCATTCATGGCGTGCATTACACGCACGGCGAAGACGCTGGCTGGAACTATCGGCTTGACTTCACCGATCACGCCGACCAACACTATCGCCTAAAAATCACCGACCTGACGTGGAACTATTATTGCGCCGCGCGTCGCGCCACCCATCCCGACCCGGCCCACATCGCCGCCGAACTCAACCAACGATTGCATGACTCAACGGTTTATCTTCGCATTGGCCTGTCGCGCGGCTGGGCCAAATTTCCGGGGCGATGCTTCTTGCAAATCAATGGCGTCTACACCTTCCCCGATTATTTGGAGGGGAAGACGTTTGCTGACTTCGCTTAAGTAGAGACGTTCCGACGTAAAGACGTTCCAGCGGAACGTCTCTACTAGGCGCAACCGGCCCGCGTCCGGCGGCGTATACACGGCTGATTGACTTTAGACTAGATTGGAGAATCAACCATGAGTAACCCACCCTATCGCGTCCTGCGCCGTTCTCGCAAAAATCGCGTGCTACTCGGCGTGTGCGGCGGCCTCGAGTCCTTTTTCGGCCTCAGCGCCTTTTGGTTCCGGCTGGCGTTTTTGATCGCGTTCCTGCCGGGCGGTGTGCCGGGCCTGAGCCTGTATCTGCTCGCGTGGCTCATTATCCCGTCAGAATAAATTGCCATTGTAGGTCACGCTTGTAGCGTGACGGTTTCCATCGCTCAAGCCGTCACGCTCAAAGCGTGACCTACTGAAACCACACCGCAATCTCCTCCCAATATACCAACGCAAACCCCATCCCCGCCAGCGCCAGCAGGAGGATGCCGCCGCAGGCAAAGACTTTCAACGTTAACCGCAATACGAACTTCAACAACACCCAACCCACGGCCAACGCGGCGATGGCAATCACAACACCGCCCCAATCAATTTGCACTCCTTCCGCTAATAACGACTCAAACGACATAGCCTGCTCTCCATGGTTGATGGCTCATCAGCAATCGCACATTTACACTTCCAGCACTTGCCCGGATTTTATCACCGTCTTCACCAAGTTTGTACCATACCGATAGCCCAAATGTCGGTAGTCGGGCACATCCAAAATGATAAGGTCGGCGCGCTTGCCTGCTTCGAGACTGCCGACTTCATGTTCCAAACGAATGGCGCGGGCGGCGTTGATGGTGGCGGCGGCGATGGCCTGCGCAGGCGTGAGTTTCATATAGCGGCAGGCCAACGCGATAACCATCTGCATAGATTCACACCACGTCGTCCCCGGATTCAAATCGCTGGCCAGGGCCAAGGTGCCATTGGCGGCCAGAATTTTTTGGGCGGGGGTGTAATCTTTCTGGGCCAGCCCAAAGGGTGTGCCGGGCAGTCCAACGGCCACCGTCTCGCCCCCTTCGGCCAACGCGGCGATGTCATCATCGGGCGTATACACCAAATGGTCAGCAGAGGCCGCGCCCAGTTCCACCGCCAACCGGGTGCCGCCCAAACCCACAAACTCATCGGCATGAATCTTCAACCCAAAACCCAATTCTTTCGCGCGCTCCAAAATACGGCGGGATTGGGTAACGGTGAACGCGCCGTCTTCGCAGAAGACATCACAAAAAACGTTATTAGTAATTGGGGATTGGTAATTGGAGACGGCAGGCAACATTTCATTGACCACCAAATCAACGTACTCATCATCGCGGCCTTTGTATTCGGCCGGGATGGCGTGCGCGCCGATGAAGGTGGGCACGAGCGTCCACGGGCCTTCGGCGTTGAGGCGGGCGATGGCGTCGAGGGCGCGCAGTTCGGCTTGAGTCTCCAAGCCATAGCCGGTTTTCACTTCCAGTGTGGTCGTGCCGTGCGCCAACATCCGTTGCAAACGTGGGCGGGCGGCGTCCACCAACTGCTCCACGCTGGCGGCGCGGGTCTGCCGCACGGTGGACATGATACCGCCACCCGCGTTCATAATCTCCATATAACTTTTGCCCGCCAGCCGCATCTCAAACTCGGCGGCGCGGTCGCCCATCCAGATGGCGTGGGTGTGGGGGTCAACGAAGCCGGGCATCACCACTTGACCCGAGGCGTCGAGCGTGGCGCGGGGGGCGTAGTTCGTTTTCAAGTCAGCAGTTTTGCCGACAGCGGTAATTAGGGAATTGGTCATTGCGATAGCGCCGTCTTCAATGAGGTTCAACGTGCCGAGGGCCGCGCCGCGTTGGGGGCCGCCGGAGAGGGTGAGCAGTTGCGCGGCGGAATGAACGAGTAAATCACAGGGAGTCATTTTTGTTCCTTCACCAGGATAATGACGATGATGAGCGCGAGCACATTGAGCGCCATGGCCGCGAGGCTATTCCAGACAAAGCCATAGTGAAAGAGCCAACTGCCCAGCATCACGCCCAACATCCGGCCCGCGCCGTGAAAGGCGACGTTGGTGCTCATCATCAGGCCGCGCGCCGAGGGCAGAAGTTCGGTGACGAGCGGGATGCTGGTGACAATCGCAAACTCAAAGGCGATGTAGACGAGAAATAAGGCGGCGAGCGCGAACGATAAATTAAAGAGCGCCATAAACGGCAAAGTCAAATACGCCGCCGCGCTCGCCAACAATCCAATGAGAATCGCGCGGCGCTTGCCCAGCCGGTCGGCGAAACCCATCACCAGACCTTCGCCCGCGAGTTCGGCGATGCCGATGGTGATGGTGGTGAAACCTAAGGCACCAATGCTAAGATGAAAAGTGTCTTCCATCCATAACCCATACACCGAGTTGAGGCTTTCGTTGGCCATGGAGGAGAGCAGGCCAACCCCCAATGCGCCCAGAATGGCGGGGTTGCGCCAGAGGGCCGAGAGTTGCCCCCCGTTGTTGAGGGGCGTTGTGGTCGCCGTGCTGGCGGTGTGGGGAAAAATCACCCACAGGGCCGCGCCCATGAGCACGCCCAAGCCCATCAATGGAAAAAATGGCGCGCGCCAAGTGGTCAGCCCAATCAGCACACCCATCAATGGGATGCCGATGAGGGCCGCGCCCGACCAACCCAGTTCGGAGAAGGCAATGATGAGGCCCCGCCGGGCATAGGGCGTGCGTTCGCTGAGGTAGGCTTGCAGGGCCGGGTCAAAAATAAATTTGCTGACCGTGACGAGGATGATGGCGATGAAAAAGATCGTGTAATTGGCGATGAGGCCGACGAGCGCCATGCCCAAACAAAACACGCCTACGCCAATGAGCATGGCGCGTTTGCGGCCTACGCGGTCGGGCAGTGCGCCGAAGAGCGGGGCCGTTAGGCCCAGTGCGCCGCGCACACTGAGGATGAGCGATAACTGTTCTGGCGCGACGCCCAGCCCGCGACTGAACTCGGGCAGGAACGGGTAAATCATGCGGTGGGCGGTATTGATGACCAGCCGGGTGAGGGTGGCGATGATGAGTTGAAAACTGAATTGAGGTGGGTTGGTCATTAGAAACAAGGCGACGCACTGAAGAGTGCGTCGTCGCGTCCAGTCAAAGTGTTGTTTGGCCCAAGCCCGGTTTACGTGTTGGCGTTGAGGATGTTGGCGATGTCGAGCGCGGCCTGGCGGGAGGCGTGCAGGGCCAGGCCGAGTTTGGCGTCTTTGGCAATTAACACTGTCAGCGCGGCATCGTGCGTGGCCGGGAACACGCCCACGATGTTGGTCTCGCCTTCAATCAACACGCGTTCCAAATTACCGAGAGCGAGGCGGCTCATGGTGCGCTCGGCGGTGCTGACGACGACGGCGGCCATGGCGGCCACGTTCTCGCCGCCGGTCGGGTCGTGAATATCACCCTCCCAACCCGGCGGATAGGAGGCGATGATGAGGCCATCGCCGGTGATGATGGCCGAACCATGCACATCGGACGACTGACGATGGAGGTTGGCGAGGCTTTGGCGCAGGGCGTCGGAGCGGTATTGGATGGGCATGGGCGATAATTACCTTCTAATTGTTTTGTCGAAGCACGTCCAAAATCTGTTCGCGTAATTGTGGCGCAGAATAGTTTGTTTGAATCATAACTCGCTTAACCGGCAACCCTACGTTTTTAAAAGTCTTATCTTTGAATTCATCACTTGTCTGACGGTCATATTT
>Ga0247727_10010968_pt1 | contig 15925 bp, 15 predicted proteins | sample WisWelCaveWW1625_FD_202498 | JGI IMG/M metagenome (GOLD analysis project Ga0247727, IMG submission 202498) | Biofilm microbial communities from Wishing Well Cave, Virginia, United States - WW16-25 | ecosystem: Environmental > Aquatic > Deep subsurface > Groundwater > Cave microbial mat | place...
ACGTCATGCTCCGACACCTTGAACCTCCGGCTCCGCATCGATGCGACCACCCCGTGGCGAGCGTCGATCGCGTACACGGAACGGCCATCGGGTGACGCGGCGAGAGCCGATGCCTGGGTGGAGACGGTCCCGAACGACTTCGGCAGGCCGATGCAGACCGCCGTCCCATACTCCAGGTTCAGCGTGTGGATGAACGCGAGAGCATGCGGTGGATCCACGTCTTCCACGCCGACCAGGAAGTCGGGCGGCTGGTTCGTGTAGAGCGTGAACAGGACGTCCTCTGACGGAGACATCGCCTGGTGCACCCGGGTCGCCGTCATGTTTTCCACGACGGTGGCGGCCTTGCCGGGACCGTACACGGCCCCGACGCGCCCGGTCCGAAGCGTGAGGCTCGTCACTCGGTAGGAGGTCGGCGCGAGCGCCGGCTGATACCGGAGCATGAACAGCCGCCTCGCATCAGTGGAGAACGCCTCCGGCTCGAGGTTGCCCGGGATCGAGAACCGTTGCATCTCCCCTGAGGAGGTGTCCAGGATCGCGAGATGCGTCATCGTTCGAGGGACCCACGCCCCGTCGGGCGTCGCGGGCATCAGCGCGATCCGTCCGTCGGGGGAAACCACCTGGATCCGCAGGTCGCCATCCACCGTGGTCCCGGAGGCCACCTCTCCGGATGCCGGATCTATCCGCTCGACCCTCGTGACCGTTCCATCGCTCTGGGCCCGATAGAGCTCGGACCAGTCGGGTGCGGCAACGGCCCCCACCAGGTCGAAGCGCAGCTCACCCGTCGATGCATCGACCACGCCGATGCCGTCGTCGGTCGTCACGAGGAGGAACTCGCCGGCCTGGAGATCCTCAGCCGGCGGTGGACCGATCTGTGGGGGTGGGGTCGTGCTTGTGCACGCGACGAGGACGAGCACGGTTGCGGGGAGAAGCGCGAAGGATCGAGCGCGCATGGTGTGGCCTCCTTCCCGATGCTGCCGGGCTCGTGAGTGGTCCCGGCCTGCTGAACCTCGTACACCCGACGAGCACAGCCGGTTCCCTGGTTCTGCCCACGCGCCCGCGGGATCCGGCTTGGCCCGGCTATCGGCGGCGAACCTCGAGGAGCCGGTACCCACGGGTAGAGCCCCGCCTCTTCGCATCGAGGCCCTGCTCGACGAGCCACCGCGCGAGCGAGTCGGAGCCGAGGTTCCGTTGCACGACGAACCACGCGGAACCCGCCGGGTCGAGGCGGCCGATCCATCGCAGGAGCAGGTCGTGGAGCACGGCCTTGCCGATGCGGATGGGTGGGTTCGAATAGATCGCGGCGAACCGAACTGGCTCCGGAACGCCCTGCGGTGCCGCCACGATCACGTTCGTGAGGCCCGCGGATCGGGCGTTCTCGCTGGTGAGGGCCAGAGCTCGCTCGTTCACGTCGATCGCCCATACCGTGGCAGCGGGCGAGCGCGCGGCGAGAGCCAGAGCCACGGGCCCGTAGCCGCAGCCGAGGTCCAAGAGGAGCCCTTCCTCGGGGGGTGGCGGCATCTTGCGAAGCAGGACCATCGTGCCCGCATCGATCCCGCCCGCGGAGAACACACCTCGGTCCGTGACGAGCTCGAACGGACCGACGTCGGGAAGGACGAGCCGCACGGAGCCTCGTCGGGATCGCGCTCGAGGGCGCTCCTCGAAGTACTGCCCGGTCGGATCTCCGGCGTTCATCAGGCGAAACTACAGCCGCGCCGATCGAGCGGGCCTCCCGAGCGGTGGGCGAGGGGGGAGTTGAACCCCCACCCGGGTTAACCGGACACGGACCTGAACCGTGCGCGTCTGCCAATTCCGCCACTCGCCCGAGGTGGAGCTGCGATGGTAGCAGTCGCTGTTCCCGCTGGTCGGGGGTACGATCGGACCGATGCCTCCCCCGGAAGCCTGGGTCGGCCGCACGCTCGGCGAGCGCTACGAGCTCCGCGCTCTGATCGGGCGCGGCGGCTCGGGCGTGGTCTACGAGGGCGTCGACCGGCTGTTGAACCGCAGCGTGGCGGTCAAGGTCCTTCGCGCGACGCTGAACCCTGCGCTGGCGGCGCGGGTGCGGCGCGAGGCGCGCGCGGTCGCGCGCCTCGCGCATCCCGGGATCGTGGCGGTGCATGACGTCGGCGAAGCCGACGGCAGGGCCTATCTCGTGATGGAGTTCGTCGCGGGCGGGGCACTCGCCGCCGAGCTCGAGTCGCGCGGTCGCCTGCCGGCTCGAGAGGCCGTCCGGATCGCGGTGGCGCTCGCCGACGCGCTGGGCCACGCGCACGAACGAGACGTCGCGCACCGCGACGTCTCGCCGGCAAACGTGGTGCTCACACCCGAGGGCGCGGTGAAGCTGCTGGACTTCGGCGTCGCCCGCGAAGCGGGCGACGCCGAACCCCCGTCGTGGGCGACCCCCGCCTACGCCGCCCCGGAGCAACGGCGCGGCGAGCCGAGCGGCCCTGGCGCCGACGTCTACGCCGTCGGCGCCATCCTGGTCGAGATGCTGACCGCGCAGCCGCCCGTGGATCCCGAAGAGCTCGCCTCGATTCCGCGGGTGCTGCACCCGATCGTCACTCGCTGCCTGCAATCGAGGCCGGGCCACCGGTTCATCGACGGGCGCGCGCTCGCGCGCGCCCTCCGCGAGGTGTTCCCGACCCTGGGTGACACACAACCGGTCGCCGTGGCCGCCACCATCCCCCACAGCCCGCTGTTCCCCGCGGAGACCTGGCCGCTCGGGACGGCCCGTCTGCGAACGCCGACGGCGCCCGTCTAGCCGCGTCCCGCCATCGGGGGAGGCTCGCGACCCGGGCGGTTGAGCCACATCACCGTCGAGGGACCGATACGCTACCCGACCCTTGCCTGCCGATGCTCCCTGGAGATGAGGGCGCACGCCCGGTTGGAGCTCGACCTGTTGATGCGGCACCTCATGGTGGTCGGGTTCCTCGCCCTGGCCGGATGGGCGCTCACCGCCGCCGCCGGTTCCATGTCCGACACGATCACGGTGGCCCCGCGGCCGACCCTCCGGTTCCTGCTGGCGGTCCTGATCCTCGTCTTCTCGCGCCGGACCTACTGGGAGCTCCGCGAATGGCGCTGGAGCAAGCTCCCTCCCGACGAGCGGTTCGGGTTCTCGAGCCCCCTGTGGGAGCACTCCAGCTCCTCCGAACACCCTGACACGCCGGCAGCCGGATAGCGAACGCCCTCCGGGTAGGATGGCCCGGTCGGGGTCCTTGGCCCCGCGCCCGTGACCGTGCCGATCCTCCGCGACTTCGAACGCCGGCTGGGAGGCCTCGTCGAAGGCCTCTTCTCCAAGACGTTCCGCAGCGGCGTGCAGCCCGTGGAGCTGGCCAAGCGCATCCTCCGCGAGATGGACGCGCGCAAGACGGTCGGGGTCTCGGAGATCTGGGCTCCCAACCGGTTCGAGTTCTCACTTTCCCCGGCCGATGCCGAACGGTTCGAGCAGATGGAATCCGCCCTGGTGGCCGAGCTCGAGCAGGTCGTTCGCGACCACGCCACCGAGCGGGGATGGGGTCTCGTGGGCCCGCCCAGCGTGGAGCTCTTCGTCGACGGAACCCTCAAGAAGGGAGACATCGCCTGCGAGGCACTGCTGCAGGAAGTCGAGGACAAGGTCGAGCCCGTGTCGCAGGCCATCCTGTCACTCGTCGTGCACGAAGACACGGGCGAGCGCACCGTTCTGCTCTCCCGAGACGTGATGACGATCGGCCGGCTCCCCGACTGCGACATCGTGCTGCGCGACAAGGGCGCCTCGAGGCGGCATGCGCAGCTCAAGCGGGACGGCGCCGGCATATGGACGCTCACCGACCTCGGCTCCACGAACGGGACGAAGCTGAACGGCGCGACCGTCCAGGGCCGGGAGCTGGACGACGGCGACCGGATCATGATCGGCACGACGCTCCTCGTGTTCCGGAGGTCGTGAGCTCGTGCTCGCGCAAAGCGTCACGCCGTTCGCCTTGTCCGCGCTGAAGTACGGACTGCTCGCGCTGCTGTTCCTGTTCATCTGGCGCTCGATGCGATGGGCGGTGCGCGGCCTGAACGTCGACCGCGTGGCGGCGGGCCGGGGTGGAGGTCGCGGCAAGGAGCCGCCCGTGCAGGCGCCGCCGCCCACCACCATGGTCGTGTACCCGCCCGATGGAGCCCGGCCGCGCACCTTCAAGATGGCCACGAGCATGACGGTGGGACGAGCCCTGGAATGCGAGGTGAAGCTCGAGGACACGTACGCGTCGCAGCAGCATGCACGCGTGTTCGGCAAGGAGAGCTCGTGGTACGTCGAGGATCTGGGCTCCACGAACGGCACGTTCGTGAACGATCAGAAGCTCGCGGCGCCCGCTCTCGTGCAACCAGGTGACCGGATCCGGATCGGCACCACCGTCTTGGAGCTCCGGAGATGAAGATCGAGGCGGGGTTCGCCACCGACGTCGGCCGCATGCGTGAGAGGAACGACGACGCCTACCTGATCGAGCCGCCGCTGTACGCGGTGGCCGACGGGATGGGCGGCCACCCGGCGGGCGACGTCGCCGCGCAGCTGGCGATCGCCACGATCGAGGGCCTCTTCAAACAGGGGAAGGGCACGCTCGGAGAGCAGGTTCGTGAGGCGAACCGCATCGTGTTCGAGCGATCGGCCGACGATCGCCGGCTTTCCGGGATGGGAACGACCCTCACGGCCGCCCTCATCACCTCCGAGGGCGCCCACCTGGCGCACGTCGGCGACTCACGCGCCTACCTACTTCGAGCGGGCGCGCTCAGGCGCCTGACCGAGGACCACACGTTGGTGAACCGGATGATCCGGGCAGGTGAGATCACACCTGCCGAGGCCGAGCGTCACCCCCACCGCAACGTCCTGCTGCGCGTGGTCGGCACCGAGCCCGACGTCGACGTGGACGAGGACTCCATCGGCCTGCTCGACGGGGACCGGCTCGTCCTTTGCTCCGACGGCCTCACCGGCATGGTCGCCGAAGAGCAGATCCAGGCGATCCTCGAAACCTCGGGAACCGCACAGGAGGCTGCCGACCGGTTGGTTCGGACCGCCAATCGGGCCGGCGGAATCGACAACATCACGGTAGTCGTGCTTGACGTAGGCGAGGGCGACGGCGCCATGCAACCAGGAGCGGGGGCGCGCGCCGCCCGTCCTGGGCCTGATCGAAGCACGCTCCTGCGATGGGCGGCGCGCGCCGCCGTGGCGCTGGCGGTGGCCCTCGCTCTGCTGTTCGGCCTCCGCGCGTTCGTCGAGAGCCAGTGGTACGTCGGCATCGACCAGGGCCGGGTGGTCATTTACCAGGGGATCCCGGCCGAGGTTCTGGGGTTCCGCCTCAGCCACGTCGAAGTGCAGACCGACATCATGGCGGGCGACGTTCCGCAGATCCCCCCGTGGGATGACTTGGAGCGAGGACTGACCGCCCCGAGCCGGGAAGACGCCCTCCAGATCGTCGGGGAGATCGACCGAGCCGTGTCGGCGGCGGTCGAGAAGGGCACGACGTGAGCGCGACCGTCGAGGAGCGCGAGCCTCGTGTGAGCACTGGGCTCGCCCTCCTGCTGCTCGCCGTCCTCATCTCGGTTCTCGCCTACGCGCTCGCGTTCCTGGGGCTCCGAGGAACGCTGCCGAAGGAGCTGCGGGTCTACGCCGTCCTGTACATGGCGGGCTCGATCGCGGCCTGGCTCGTCATCCGGTGGACGGCGAGACGCGCCGACCCCGTCCTGTTCCCCCTCGCAGCCGTGCTGGGGGGGTTGGGTCTGGCGATGATCTACCGGATCATGGTCGGCCGGGGCGAGCCGAGCTTCGCCGACGAGCAGGCCCTGTGGCTGCTGGTGGGCGTGGGGGTCTTCATCTTGACGCTGGTCCTCATCCGCGACGACCGGCAGCTCGACGGGTTCACCTACACGATCGGGCTGGCGGGGCTGGGACTGCTCCTGCTTCCGCTGGCGCCCGGTATCGGGTTCGAGGAGAACGGAGCACGGCTGTGGGTTCGTTTCGGGTCGCTCGCGTTCCAGCCCGCCGAGTTCGGACGGATCTTGATCGTGATCTTCTTGGCTTCCTATCTTTCCGGGAAGCGAGAGCTGTTGGCCGAAGGGATCGGGAGGTTCGGCCTGCCGCGCGTGAAGGACCTCGGGCCTCTGCTGCTCGCATGGGGGGCCTCGCTCGCCGTCCTGTTCTTCGAGCGCGACATGGGTGCGTCGTTCCTGCTGTTCGGTGTTTTCGTCGTGATGCTGTGGATCGCGAGCGGGCGGGTCGGCTACCTGGTGTTGGGGGTGGTGCTGTTCGCGGTGGGCGCCACCCTCGGATACCTGGTCTTCTCCCACGTCCAGGCACGGGTTGACATCTGGCTCCATGCACTCGAGCCGGCCACCGTGCTCGATCAGGGGTACGGGCAGCTCGCGCAGAGCTGGTTCGCGCTCGCGACCGGCGGCCTGGTTGGGACCGGTCTCGGACAGGGATCGCCCACGTTGATCCCGCTCACCGCGAGCGACTTCATCTTCTCGGCGTTCGCCGAGGAGTTGGGGATGCTGGGCGGCGCCGCTCTCCTGCTCCTCTACGTCGCGCTGATCGGTCGAGGTTTGCGCATCGGGCTCGAGCGCATGGACGGGTTCGGGAAGCTGCTGGCGGTCGGGATCACGACCGCGCTCGCGCTGCAGGTGTTCGTGATCGTCGGGGGTGTCACGCGCTTGATCCCGCTCACCGGCGTGCCTCTGCCATTGGTGTCCTACGGGGGGACCAGCCGGGTCGCCACCTTCGTGATGCTGGCGCTCCTCGTCCGCGTGTCCGCCGGACCCTGGCAACGGAAGGCGACCTAGATGGACCGCCAGATCCGGCGCGTCGGGATCGGGTTCGTGCTGCTGTTCGCGCTGCTGTTCGGGCAGCTGACGTACGTCCAGGTCGTGGCCGCCGATCGGATCGCGAACGACCCCGCCAACGCCGCCAGGCAGATCATCGCCGAGTACAAGGTCGAGCGGGGTGTGATCCTCACCCGGGACGGCGTCGTGCTCGCCGAGAGCGTCCCGGCCGAGGAGGGCTCCGCGCTCCTGTTCGACCGCGACTACCCGCAGGGAGCCCTGTACGGGCACATCACCGGCTACTACTCGAGGATCTTCGGGCGCTCCGGCCTGGAGGATGCGATGAACGAGGAACTCTCGGGCGAAGCCCCCGAGCTCGCCATCCAGAACCTGTCGGACCTGATCCTTGGCCGCCCGAGGGAAGGCGCATCCATCGTGGTCACGATCGACCACGATCTCCAGACGGCAGCGGCCGACGCGCTCGGCAACCTCCCGGGCGGCGTCGCGGCGATCGACCCCAACACCGGCGACATCCTGGCCCTCGTGTCGAACCCGTCGTTCGACCCGTTGGAGATCTCCACCGGAACCGACCGGGCGATCCGCCGAGCCTGGAAGCGGCTCACCGACGCTGAGGACCGTCCGCTCATCTCACGCGCCACCGACGAGCTGTTCCCCCCGGGCTCGTCGTTCAAGATCGTGACCGCATCGGCAGCGCTCGAGAACGGGTTCGGCATCGACAGCACGTGGCCGAACCCGCACAGGCTCGCACTGCCGCAGACCACGAACCAGCTGCGGAACTTCGCGGACGTTCACTGCAACGGAGGCTCTGCCACGATCACGCTCCTCGAGGGGTTCGTGGAGTCCTGCAACGTGACGTTCGGCCAGGTGGCCTTGGAGGTCGGCGCACGGGAGATGGCCGAGCAGGCTCGTGCGTTCGGCTTCTGCCCCACGTTCCCGCCGACGCAGACGGACTGCCTCGAGGAAACGATCCCGTTCGTGCTCGAGTTCGAGACGGGTCGGTTCCCCGACCCCGCATACTTCGCCGACCAGCAGCCGCTGCTCGCCTTCAGCGGGGTCGGTCTCGACAACGACCTCACCAACCCCTTGATGCAGGCACTGGTTGCCGGTGCGGTTGCGAACGAGGGGACGATGATGCAGCCCCGCCTCGTGACCACGGTCCTGGATCCACAGGGCCGGCCGGTCCGCGAGTACGGCGTGGAGCAGTTCAGCCAACCCATCAGCGACGAGACGGCCCGCGCCCTCACGGAGATGATGCGGCAGGTGGTCTCGCGCGGCACGGCGTTCAGCGCGTTCGCCGACTCGCCCTGCAGGGACCTCGTGGCGGGCAAGACGGGCACGGCGACGGGCGTCGAAAGCGAGGCCCCCCACGCGTGGTTCACCGCCTTCGCTCCCGCAGGGCCGGGCCAGAGGCAGATCGCGGTCGCGGTTATCGTTGAGAACGGCGGTGGCGACACCGAGGCGACGGGCGGCGCGGTGGCAGCGCCCATCGCCCGCGCCGTCATCGAGGCCTACCTGGGGGGGTGCGTGAGGGAGTGAACGGCACGGTTCTGGGCGACCGCTACCGGGTGCAGGCGCGCATCGGCAGCGGCGGCATGGCCGAGGTCTACCGCGGCCTCGATCCCGTGCTGAACCGCACGGTCGCGATCAAGATCCTGCTCCCCCAGTGGGCCCGCGACACGAGCTTCGTCGATCGGTTCCGCCGCGAAGCCCAGGCCGCGGCTCGGCTGAACCACCCCAACATCGTCGCCGTGTATGACTCGGGGGCCGACGGCGACACCCAGTGGATCGTCATGGAGTTCATCGAGGGTCGTACCCTGCACGACTTCATCGGGGACGGCCGGCAAGCCACACCGATGCAGGCCTGCGAGATCGCCGGAAGCATCTGCGGTGCGCTGGCGTCGGCGCACGGCCAAGGTGTGATCCACCGCGACATCAAGCCGGCCAACGTGATGGTCACCCGCGACGGCACGGTCAAGCTGATGGACCTCGGCATCGCGCGCCTCGTGACGGGTCCGCAGACGGCCCCACAGACCTCGGCCATCCTGGGAACGGCTGCGTACATGTCGCCCGAGCAGGCGCAGGGGCGCCCGGTCGACGAACGGACGGACCTGTACTCGGCCGGCGCCGTGCTGTACGAGCTATTGACCGGTCGCCCGCCTCATACGGGCGACTCGCCGGTCGCGATCGCCTACAAGCAGGTGAACGAGGTGCCGGCGCCACCGTCCGGGTCCAACCCGGACGTGTCGCCGGCCCTCGACGCCGTGGTGATGCGAGCCCTGGCGAAGAACCCCGCCAACCGCTACCAGTCCGCGCGCGAGTTCGCTGAAGACTTGGAGCGGGTCCGGAAGGGGCAGGAGGTGCATGCCACGCCGCTGCTCGCCGCCGGAACGGCTGCCGCAGCGACGCAGGTCATCTCGCGCCCGCAACCGACGTCCGTGTTGCCGCCGCGCGAGGAGCCGGCAGGCTCCGGCCGCAAGGTGTGGCTCGGTGTCTTGATCGGCGTCCTCGTGCTCGCGGTGCTGGGCGCGGGCGTGTTCTTCCTCGCCCGCTACCTGACCGACGACCCGAATCCCAGTGAGACCTTGAAAACGGTCCCGTCGGTGGTAGGGAAAACCGCGGCCGAAGCTGAGCGGATCCTGGGCGAGGCCGGTTTCACGAACGTTCGGGTGGAACGTGAGATCGTCGAGAACGAGGAGGACATCGGTGTCGTCCTCAGCCAGGACCCGGGAGAAGGCCTGCGGAAGGATCCTGCCACCACGCAAGTCATCATCACGGTCGGCAGGAAACCCCCTCCCGTCGAGGTGCCCATCCTCACGGGACTCACGCAGGACGAGGCGGAGGCGCTCCTGTTGGACGTCGGGTTGCAACTCGGCGTTGTCACCCCAGCCGCGAGCGAAGAACCGGTCGGGCTGGTCATCTCTCAGGACCCGGCAGCCTTCGTCGACGTGCCTCCGGCCACGGCGGTCGATGTCGTGATCTCGTCCGGGCCGGGCATCGTGACGGTTCCCGACGTCGAGTGCTTCACGTTCGGCCACGCGAGAGCAGTCCTTCAACAGAATGGGCTGCAGGTCGCTGAGGAGGAGGGTACCGCCGAGAACCCACAGTGCCCCAATCTCAATCGGGTAGCCGCGCAGGATCCGCTGCCCGGGACTCCGGTGGAGCCTGGGTCGACCGTGACGCTGTTCACGAACCCCACGACGTCGCCGTCGCCCGGAGGCGTGTAGTGACCTGGTACGCGGCGGAGGCTTTCACCGATGAGGAGCGAGTCACCCTCGGTCCGCATTTCACGAACCTCGACGGTCCCGCCTTCGCGCTCACGAACCTGCCGGAGGTGGTCAAGGGGGCCTTGTTCGCTCGCTACTCGCGAACGACCAGGTCCCTGCGGCGGCTGTTCCTCGACGAGTTCGCCGAGGACGTCGCGCCCGGCGGCGCCCTCTCACGAACGGGCGTCGCCCGGGCCGAGAAGCTGTACGACCGGGTGTTCGTCGAATACGGGGACGACTCGATCGCCCAGCTCGGCGGCGTGCACCTCGCGTGCGAGCAGGCGTCCCAGCTGCTCTGCAAGGCCCTGGAATGGGGCCGACTGGCGGCGTACCTCGAGCAGTCGACGCGATACATGCGCTACGACGACCGACCGGGTGGCCGCTGGCGAGCGAGCGTCCCGCCCGAACTGGAGGGCACGCTGCTCCAGGAGCGCTACGCGTCACTCCTGGACGAGGTCTTCGCGACGTACGGGCGCATGTACGAACCGATGGAGGCGTACTACCGGGACAGGTTCCGCCAGGACCCGGCCGACTCGGACTTCGTCTACCGGCAGACGATCATGGCCAAGACCTGCGACACGCTTCGGATGCTGCTGCCGGCCGGCACGCGCTCCAACCTCGGGATCTACGCGACCGGTCAGTCGTATGAACAGCTGTTGATGCGCCTTGCGGTGCATCCGCTCGAGGAGGCGCGCGAGTACGGGGCGCTGATGCTCACCGAGCTCCGGAAAGTGATCCCCGAGTTCCTGAAGCGCGTCGACGTCGAGGATCGTGGCGTGGCGTGGTCCCGGTACTGGCGCGACACTCGGGAGCGTACCGAGGAGCTCACGGCGAAGCTGCTGGACCGCGTCGCGCCCGAGGACCGTCCGGTGGTCACGCTCACGGACCACGACCCCGAGGGTGAGCTCAAGGTCACGGCCGCGGTGCTGTACGCCGCGAGCGATCTGCCCGATGACCAGCTGTTGCGGTTGGCGCGCGGCATGTCATCCGGCGAGCGCGCCGAGATCCTCACCGCAAGCGTGGGCGAGCGGTCCAACCGCCGGCACAAGCCGGGCCGAGCGTGGGAAAGGACCTCGTACCGGTTCGATGTGCTCTGCGACTACGGGGCGTTCCGCGACCTACAGCGCCACCGGCCGCTCACGCTCGAATGGCAGCGGCTGACGCCCGCCTTCGGCTACGACGTCCCGGCCGAGGTCGTGGACGCGGGCCTGCGCGCCGACTGGGAGCGAGTGATGGAGGACTCGGGCGAGACACACGACGCGATCGCCGCGGGAGGGCTCCTCGATGTCGCGCAGTACGCGGTGTCGATGGCCTATCGTGTTCGGTTCGTGATGCAGATGACCGCCCGCGAGGCGATGCACCTCGCCGAGCTCCGCTCACAACCGCAGGGGCACCCGACCTACCGGCTGGTCGCCCAGGAGATGCATCGCCTCATCTCCCGCGTCCACCCGGCGATCGGCGCCGCCTTCGCGTACCTGTCCCACGAAGACGTCGACCTCGAACGCCTGGAAGCAGAACGCCGCACGCACGCGAAGCGTCGAGCTCGCACCTGAGACGACGCGGGCAGCGCCGGGCCTGTTCGGTACCCTGAGGGTCTTCCATGGACCGCGATTCGACCTTCCTGTTGGCGCTCGGCATGCTCGTCGCCGCGGCCGCCGTGGTGGGCGTGAGCGGATGGGTGCTGTTCGTTCGCGATCGGCGCCTCGCGAGAGCCGCCGGATCCCATCACGAGGAGTCCTGATGCTCGAGCTCCTCGACCTGCGCGAGCGGGGCGGGCGACTTGAAGGCTCCAAGCTGGATCTCGACCCCGCCGTCTCCGAGACCGTGCGCGGCATCCTGCAGCGTGTCTTCGTCGAGGGCGACGAGGTGTTGATCGAGCTGGCCCAGCGTTTCGATGGTGCCGATCTGTCGGGATCCGGCATCCTCGTCTCCGATGAAGAGCTCGAACGGGCCGAGCGCGAGACACACGAGGACCTTCGCCGAGCGCTGGACGAGCTGTGCCTGCGCCTGCGCGATCTCCACGAGCGCCAGCTCCCCCGCGAGTGGTGGGAAGAGACCGACGGCCTGCGCTACGGCGAGATCGTTCGTGCGCTCGGTTCGGTGGGTTGCTACGTTCCGGGCGGGCGTGCCCGGTATCCCTCGTCGGTCTGCATGACGGTGATCCCGGCCATCGTGGCAGGCGTGGGCGAGATCGTGCTCTGCACGCCTCCCCAGGCGGATGGGAGCATCCACGCCTCCGTCTTGTACGCCGCCAAGCGGGCAGGGGTTGCGTGCGTCGCGAAGACGGGCGGTGCGCAAGCGGTCGCAGCGATGGCGTACGGTACCGAATCCGTCCCGTCGGTCGACCGGATCGTGGGGCCGGGCAACGTCTACGTCACGGAGGCCAAGCGCCAGCTGGTCGGGCAAGTCGGCATCGACGGTTTGGCAGGCCCCAGCGAGCTGGTGATCGTGGCGGACGGGGAGATCGACGCCGAGATCATGGCGCTCGACCTGATCGCGCAAGCCGAGCACGACCCACAGGCGCGAACCTTCCTCATCGTGCGCGACGAGCAGATCGCCCAGAGGATCTCCGAAGCTCTCCAGGCCGCACTGCCACGCTCAGGGCGTCGCGATATCGTCGATGCAGCGCTCGCGCACGCTCGGGCAGTGGTGGTGAGGGACCTCGACCAAGCCATCGACGTCGTGAATGACCTGGCGCCCGAGCACGTCCAGCTCGTGGTGGACGAGCCGGAGAAGCTCCTGGAGGGGATCCGGAACGCCGGAGCCGTCTTCCTCGGGCCGTGGAGCGCGGTCCCGTACGGGGACTACGGGCTCGCTTCCAACCACGTCCTGCCCACCGCCGGGACGGCGCGGTTCTCGAGCGGCTTGCGCGCCTCGGACTACGTCACCGTCTCATCCGTCGTACAGGTGGCGCCGGAGGGCGTCGCCCGACACACCGAGGGGACCTCTGCGATCGCGAACGCCGAGGGCCTGGTCGGGCACGCCAAGGCGATGGATGCCCGGGCCCGACAGGTCGGCGGGTGAGCGCCGAGCCGCGGCCGGGGCTGCGCGACACTGCGCCCTACCACTCCCCACAGCTCGACGTCGCCGTGCGGCTGAACACGAACGAGTGTCCGCTGCCGCTCCCGGAGGGGTTCGCCGAGGAGCTCGCCGCCGCCGTCCGCGACCTGTCGCTGCACCGGTATCCGGACGGCCAGATGAACGAGCTCCGCGAACGGCTGGCTGAGCGGATGGATCACTCGTTCGAGGGAAGCTGGGTCGCCAACGGGTCCAACGAGATCCTGACGCAGCTCCTGCAGGCCTACGGCGGCTCGGGGCGGGCGGCGGGGACCTTCGAGCCGACCTACCTGCTCCACTCGCGCCTGTGTTGGCTCACGCAGACCTCGGTAGTCTCGCTCAGACTACCTGAAGGCTTCGTTCTGACCGAAGGGCAGGTCGACGATGCCGTGACGGCGGCACCCGACGTGGTGTTCGTGTGCTCGCCCAACAACCCCACGGGAAACGCGCAGCCCGTGCAGATCACCGAGGCGCTCGCGGACGCGTTGCCCCAATCCTTGGTGATCGTGGACGAGGCTTACCACGAGTTCGGAGGTGAGACCGCGTTGAAGCTCGTCGCCGATCACCCCAACGTGGCCGTCGTGCGGACGTTCTCCAAGGCCTTCGCCATGGCCGGCGCGCGCATCGGGTACGTCCTGGCGGCGCCTGAGGTGGTCGAGGACCTCCAACGGGTCCGCCTGCCCTACCACCTGTCGGCGTTGTCGCAGGCCGCCGGGATCGTCGGCCTGCGACACCACGACGAAGCCAACGCGAGCGTGGAGGCCATCCGGTCGCAACGCGACCGGATGGCCTCGCGCCTCGAGGCGATGTCGGGGATGACCGTGTACCCCTCCGACGCCAACTTCCTGTTGTTCGTGCCGCCCGGCGACGCGCGCACGCTCTGGCAAGGCCTGCTCGACCGAGGTGTGCTCGTTCGAGACATGACCGCTGTCGTGCCGAACGCGCTTCGCGTCACGGCCGGCACGCCCGAGGAGGTCGACCTGTTCCTGTCCGCGACGCGGGAGGTGCTCGCCGCATGACCCGTCGCTCGACGGTGTCCCGCACGACGACCGAGACCGACGTCCGCGTGGACCTCGGACTCGACGGCGCCGGATCGTCGTCGGCTGACACCGGCCTGCCTTTCTTCGATCACATGCTCCAACAGTTGGGCAAGCACGCGGGCTGGGACCTCGCGATCACCTGCAAGGGCGATCTGGAGGTCGACGGCCACCACACTGTCGAGGATTGTGGCCTCGCGCTCGGTCAGGCGTTGGCCGAGTCCTTGGGCGACAAGGCGGGCATCCGCCGGTTCGCCTCGATCACGGTGCCGCTGGACGAGGCCGCCGTCGAGGTCGCGCTCGACCTGTCGGGACGGACCTTCGTCGTGCACGAGGTGGACGTCCCGGCCGAGATGATCGGCAACTTCGACACCGGACTCATCGAGGACTTCGTACGGGCGTTCGCCCAGGCCGCGAACCTAACGATCCACGTTCGTCTCAGGTCAGGACGCTCACCGCACCACGTGCTGGAGGCCGAATTCAAGGCGATGGCCAAGGCGCTCGGCGACGCGTGCTCGCGCTCGGGCCGCGACGACGTCCCGAGCACGAAGGGATCCCTGTAGGTGCCGGACGTCGCGATCGTGGACTACGGGAGCGGCAACCTCCACTCCGTCTCGCGCGCGGTCGCGAGGGTGGGGGGCGAGCCGATCGTGACCGGCGACCCGGCGGAGCTCGCGTCGGCGGATGCGTTGGTGATCCCCGGGGTCGGGCACTTCGGCCACTGCATGAGGGCGATCCGCGACCGCGGTCTCGACGGCCCAATCCGACGCTTCGCCGGGACCGGTCGAGTGGTCGTTGGGATCTGCGTCGGGATGCAGGTCCTGTTCCAGGGGAGCGACGAGGACGACGAACCAGGCCTCGGGATGCTTCCGGGGCGCGTGCGCCGGCTTCCTGCGCACGTCAAGGTCCCTCACATGGGATGGAACACGGTGAGCTGGACCCTGGAGCACCCATTCACGGCGGGGATCCCCGACGCCACGAGGTTCTACTTCGTGCACTCGTACGCGCCCGATCCGGCCGATGGCTCGACCGTCGGCGTGACCGAGCACGGGCGCCCGTTCGCCGCCGCCGTCTCCAGCGAGAACCTGTTCGCCGCGCAGTTCCACCCGGAGAAGTCGGGCGACGCCGGCCTCCAGATCTACGAGAACGTCGTGAAGGCGCTCACGTGATCGTCATCCCTGCGATCGACCTGCGAGGAGGCCGGGCCGTGCGCTTGGTGCGCGGCGACCCGAGCGAGGAGACGGCCTATGACGACGACCCCGTCGCCCTCGCGGTGCGGTTCCAGGAGGAAGGCGCTCGAAGACTCCACGTCATCGATCTGGACGCGGCCCTCGACGAGGGGGACAACCGCGACGCGATCGGTGAGATCTGCCGAGCGGTAGCGCTGCCCGTGCAGGTGGGCGGCGGTGTCCGCTCGCACGAGCAGATCGCTGAGGTGCTCGAGATGGGTGCGCAGCGCGCGATCCTCGGAACGGCGGCGGCCGCGGACGTCGCGTTCGTAGCCAGGGCCGTCGAGGAGCACGCAGAACATGTGGTCGTCGCCGTCGACGTCCGCGGCGGCCGCCTGATGATCAAGGGCTGGCAGGAGGAAGGGCCCGAGATGGACGAGACGATCGCCGCGCTCGACGACGCCGGCGCGCCCCGCTACCTGCTCACGGCGATCGCGCGCGACGGCACCCTTGCGGGTCCCGACATGCGTCTGTACAAGCACATCCTGCAGCTGACCGACCGTCCGGTGATCGCCGCGGGTGGCGTGCGCACCGCCGAGGACATCTGGGC
>Ga0247727_10010969_pt1 | contig 15924 bp, 11 predicted proteins | sample WisWelCaveWW1625_FD_202498 | JGI IMG/M metagenome (GOLD analysis project Ga0247727, IMG submission 202498) | Biofilm microbial communities from Wishing Well Cave, Virginia, United States - WW16-25 | ecosystem: Environmental > Aquatic > Deep subsurface > Groundwater > Cave microbial mat | place...
AAATAATCATCGAACTGCGCGAGTTTCATGCCGTATTTTTTTTCAAACTTCTCAACAATAGCGCGATAATGCTCAATTTGATGGAGAATATGACCCGCCATCAGATCTTTAACGGCAGCCTCGGCAGTTTCATACAATCCATTATCCACTAAGGGGTGAACGATTTCAGCAAGATCCTGTGACATGGCAATGGGAACTCCAATAATGATACAAAGATAGTTTTAAACTGAGTCTCGTAGAGAAAGATATTCAATTCTCTCGCAAAAGTCAAGCCGGCGCTTCGGATAGTTTATCTTTTCCATTTAGAAATCCGTTCGCGAATTTTCCCAAACCCGAGCCGGTCAAACAGCGGTTCGATCTTTTTGCGATCAGCGCCGTTGTATTTCAAGGTTTGCAATTTCACTTGCAGCGGCGCCTCGCAGGCAATGGTCGCGAGTTGTTTGGAGAGAAACGCCATTTCATGATTTTGTTCCAACTTGGCGCGAATGGCCGCGGCGCCGCGCAATTCCATTTTTTCAACTTGATCTAATTTTTGATAAAGCACTTCAACGTTTGCAAACTTCGCCAACAGCGCTGCCGCGGTTTTCTCCCCGATGCCTTTCACGCCCGGAATATTATCGACCGCGTCGCCCATCAGCGCGAGGAAATCGATAATTTGATTCGCGCGCACGCCAAAATGTTGCTTCACGGCTTTCTCATCGAAGTGCCGGTCTTTGGCAAAATCCCAAAGTGTGATTCGTTTGTTGACAAGTTGCGCCAGATCTTTGTCGCTGGACACGACCACGAAGTTGCAATCTTTTTTCGCAAACTTCGCGATGATCGTGCCGATGATGTCATCGGCTTCGTAGCGATCATCGATATACGCCTTCATCCCCAACGCTTCCGTCACTTGCCAGCAGGCGTCCAATTGTGCCGTTAATTCCGGATCGGGCAACTCGCGATTGGCTTTGTACTCCGGATAAAATTCATTGCGAAACGAGCTCGTCAAGCTGCCATCAAAAGCAACGGCGAGATGCGTGGGTTGCGCGCGTTTTATGAGATCGAGCAGAAAAGCGGTGTAGCCGTAAACAGCGTTGACCGGCGCGCCGTCGGGCGCATGCATGGATGAGGGAATCGAAAAGTAAGCGCGAAAAATGTAGGGGCTGGCGTCGACTAAGTAGATGGTGGGCATGATTTTTCTCTTGACAAATTTGTTTTACAAAGCATCGCGCCAATTAGCGATTTGTTGGCGCACGATTTCTGTATTCGGATCTGCAAGCGGCTCGAAAATTTTGAGCGCGTCTTCAGCGTGCGTGAGGGCCTGAGTGCGATCACCGAGCTTATCGGATAAACAGCCAAGGTTAAAAAGCGCCATGCCTTCACTGCGCTGATTGCCGATCTCGCGGGCAAACAGCAAGGCTTTTTTAAAAAATGCGAAAGCTTTGTCAGTATCGTTTGAAGAGGCGTAAAGGTTGCCGATGACATTCAACACGAGGCTCTCGGTTTGGCGATCCTCGATTTCGCGAGTGACGGCCAGTTGTTGCTCGTAATACGTGAGGGCCTGGCGATACTCGCCGAGGGTGAAATAGACAAAGCCGAGAGAGCCGAGTACGTTGACTTCGTCTTGGCGGTTTTGCAGCTCGCGGGCGATGACAAGTTGCTGTTCATAAAACGTAATAGCCTGGCGAGACTCGCCCATGCGAACATAGGCGTTGCCGAGAGCATTCAATATCATGCTTTCAGTTTGGCGATCATGGCTCTCGCGAATGATGACAAGGCGCTGTTCGTAAGATGTTATTGCTTGACGCATCTCGTTAAGAGCGAAATGGGCGATGCCAAGCCAACCGAGCGTTGTCCCCTCGCCGCTCCGGTCGCCGATTTCACGGCAGATAGCAAGCTGCTGTTCGTAAAACGGAATGGCTTTGCTGTGCTCGCCCATTTTGATCTGTGCAACACCAAGAAAACCCAACGCAGCGCCCTCGCCGCTCAGATTGCCGATCTCGCGGAAGATGACGACTTGCTGTTCGTAAAACGTGATGGCTTTATCATTGTCGCCCAGCTCGGCGTAGATATTGCCAAGATAACCCAGGACGATACTCTCATTGCTCCGGTCGCCCATCTCGCGGGTGATGGCGAGCTGCTGCTCGTAAAACGCGATGGCTTTGTTAGTTTCACCCAACTCAGAGTAGGCGACGCCGAGGATACCCAGGAGACTGCCTTCGCCGCGACGGTCGCCGATTTCTCGGGTAATAGCCAAAGCCTGTTCGTAAAACGCGAGGGCTTTATTGTTGTCGCCCAACTTAACAGAAGTGAGGCCGCCGAGGATGGCGAGAGCATCGGCTTCGCTGCGGCGGTCATCGATCTCGCGAGCGATGCTCAATTGTTGCTCGTAAAATGCAATGACCTTGTCGGGATTGGTCAAATCAGCGGCAGCAAGAGAGATGATGGCCATGGCCTCGCCTTCGCCGCGGCGGTCGCCGAGATCGCGGGCGAGAGCAAGACGTTGTTGATAATATGTCGTGGCTTTCTGATTCTCGCCTAAAGCAGCGTGGGCTTCGCCAAGTTTACCTAAGGCAATACCTTCGCTGTAGCGATCACCGAGGTCGCGGACGATCACAAGCTGCTGCTCGTATAATACAATGGCTTTGTGAGGTTCGCCTAAGTTGGCATTGGCAACGCCAAGGGCTCCCAGCGCCATGCATTCGCTGCGGCGGTCGCCCATCTCCCGCGCAATAGCGCGTTGCTGTTCATAATAAGTCATGGCTTTGCGGGCTTCACCAAGTGCTATGCAGGCAAGACCGAGACACCCTAGGATAACACCTTCATTGCGGCGGTCGCCCGTCTCGCGCGCGATAGTGAGATGTTGTTCATGAAACTCAATTGCCTTTTGGGTCTCGCCGAGAACGGTGTAAACGACACCGAGCGCAGAAAGCACGCCACCTTCAACACGCCGGTCGCCGTTTTCCCGCATGATTGCCAACGCCTGTTCGTAAAACGAGATGGCTTTGCGGGGTTCGCGCCGGAGGGCGTGGACAGAGCCAAGGCCGCCCAGCGCCAAACTTTCGCTGCTGCGGTCGCGGATCGTTCGGGCAATTTCCAACGCCTGTTCGTAAAACGTCATGGCCTTGCCAAGTTCACTTAACCAAAGATAGGCAGTGCCAAGATTTCTCTGGTGAGTGCCTTCGGCCATATGATTTTGCAAGCGCCGCGCCGCAGCAAGAGCCGGCTCGAGCCAGCGAATATATGCGCGTGGATGCAGCCGCAAATCAAGACAGTTCCAGGCGCAGCTCGCGTAATCACTGCACAACCTCGCCGCGTCGTCATCGTTGGTGCGGCGCGATTCCGCCCAGGCTTGCCCGGCCTGAATGTTACGCCATTCCTGGTCGAACAGCATCAGCCCGCGCATCATGGCGTCGCCGCCTTCGAGATAAAGCGCTTCGGTTTTTGCCAGCACAGTTTGAAAATGTTCGGCATGTTTCAACCCAACACTGACGCGTTCGGAATCGTTGAGGCGCGAATCCGCAAAAAGGCGAGTCAGGTTCGAGAGGCGGTAGCGTGAATGAGCTGCGTTATAATCCACCAGGCTCAATTTAACCAAAGCGCTCAATTGCTTGTGACCGAGATCGTTGCAGATGGCCTCTTCCGCTGTTGCATCGAAAGTGTGCGCGCACATGGCTAAAGCGCGGAAAACGCGAGCGGTTTCCGCAGGCAGCCGTGCATAGCTCAAATTAAAAGAAGCCTCCACACTCAAGTCTGCGCCTTCAGCGCCGAGGGCTTCGAGTCGCGTGCGCTCGTTGCGAAGTTGGACGGCATAAGCGGCGGGATCAAGGTCAGGGGTTTCAACTAGCAGGCTGGCCACGGCGCGCAAAGCCAACGGCAGACTGTCGCATAAAGCAGCAATCTCATCTGCGGCATTATCTACATGCGGGGCAATGGTCGTCAGGAGAGCGCGCGCCTCTTCGTTAGAAAGCGCCCCCAAATTTATGGCGTGCATGCGTGGCAGAAGAAACTTTTGCTCCGAGGTGACGAGCAACGCACAACCCGTGGGAGGCATCAGCGATTCAACTTGCATACGGCTGGCGGCGTTATCCATCAAAAGCAAGGCCCGTTGACCATTCAACACCGACTGATACAAGCCGCGAAGTCCGGCTTCGTCTTCCGGAAGTTTGTCGGTGGGATGATACGCGCGAATGACATGCGCCATTGCCTCAGCAGGTGAAAGCGGCTTCGCGCTCAAGCCTTTCAGATCGAGATATAATTGCGCGTCGGGATAATGATCTTTGAGACGGTCGGCAAATTTTAGCGCGAGCGCAGTCTTGCCCACGCCACCCATGCCGCGGAGGCTAAAGATGGTTTCGCCCTGATTGAATTTTTCCAACAATTCGCGAAGTTCAGCTTCGCGCCCGGTGAAGTCACCCGGAGGTGGCGGAAGTTGATGCAGGGCTTGCGCAGCTAGAACTGGATTGATGTTGACGGTGCCGCCGCCAACGTTGACCACGGCGATCCCGCCCGCTTGCGCCTGGGCAATATAATTGCCAATCGCGGTTTGGGCGGAAGAGTCTTTTTCTTCTGGCATAAATCAAGGCTTGGGCACACCCACATTGACAGTGGCTGTGCTGCCGCCGCTCGCTTGGGCGATATAGCTGCCGGTTGCTTGTTGGATGATTTGCGTGCCGCCAGGTTGCGCTTTTATCTTCTCCAATAATAACTGCGCTGCTTTGAGCAACTCTGCATCTTGTTCAGCTTTTACCGCCGTCATTTCCTCTTTCAGCGTTTCTTTGCGCCCGGCGGAATCCGGCTTGGCTTCCAGTTCATCCACGGCCTTGGCCACTGAACTTTGCGCGCCAAACTTGCGCTTGATCAAGTTTTTGAGCGACTCATAAGAGTCCATAATCGCTTTCTCCCCGACTTTGGTCATACCGGATGCCAAAGCCGCGACAATGGCGATTGTAATCGGCTCCATATTGGCCTCCTGCTTTCGTAAACTATGAGAGAGCGCTTCAAAAATCGAAGCCTGAGTTTTTAATTATGGCATACATGAAATTAAAGGTTTTTGGCGAATTGTCAAGAAATAAATTGGCGGGACTTTGCGGATAGTCGTTTACCCTGTATAACCGCACATGCCCATGCGCGGCGAATTGACGACCGGCAGCAGCATCTCTTCGCCGCATTCATGTTCTTCCGCGCAATCATCACAGACGAACGGGTTGCCATCAAATACGCATTGGCTGCAAATTTGGGTGGCGATTTCTTCACAGGCGCTGCAGTTATAAATCGGCGCTTCATTGCGCGCCACTAATTTGGTCTCGCCGTGTTTCATCTTTGCTTCCCGCTCGGCCAAAACTTTGATGGTCAATTCGGTGGTCGTGCCCATATCGTAGTCGTGCTCAAATTTCATTTTCGGCGTGAGAATTTTATCCAGCGTGATGTTCATATTTTTGTCGCCAAATTCCTGCATCGGTGAAACTGAATAAGTTTGCCCGCCGATGTTGAATGTGCTCAAATGTCCACAGCATTCCAACCATAGATTGCGGAGAAGTCCATCCAGATCTTTCAGTTTCGCACTTGCCGGGGCTTCGAGATGGATCCAGTATTGCGGCGCATAACGCCCTTCGACCAGAAGATGTAAAATACGTTGCGGTGATGCGCCCGTGGGGGACGTTTTTCCGCTTTCGCACGAGGCAAGATGTTTCGCCATCGTTTGTTTGCTGAACGTGCCTTTGCAAAACAAGCCTTGGCCGTTGGTGGTTGGTTTTGCCATGTTTTCTCCTTCGCGGGTGTTATTTGAAAAAATTTTCCAATTGTTCGGTGCATTCGCGGCGGTTGGCAACATGCATTAAAATGACGATCATCATGTAAATGGCAACGGTTTGCAAGAGCGCGAGAATCTGTCCCCACAACGGCAAATAGGGCAGAAGGGAGGCCGTGACGCCGACGCTGAGTGCGACGAGATAAATAAAAATCACCGCGCCGCGCGGGCTCATGCCAAGCTCGACGAGGCGATGTGAAAAATGACGGCGATCACCGATGAACAGGGGCCGATTTTCTTTATGGCGAATGAACATCACCGAAAGCGTATCAAAAATCGGCAGGCTGAGAATGAGCAAAGGCGAAATGACGGGCAGCAAATTGACGCTCGTCGGCACCACATAGCTGCTGGTGATCGAGAGCGTCGCGAGCATGTAACCGATAAACAAGCTGCCGGTATCGCCCATGAAAATTTTTGCCGGATTAAAATTATAAATGAGAAACCCGGCGACCGCGCCGATGAACAGCGTAAAGAGCATTGCCGAAAACACCTGTCCCTGCACAGCGGTGATCACAAAGAAGATCAACGCCGCAATCGTTGCCACGCCGGCGGAGAGGCCGTCCATGTTGTCGAGCAAATTAAAGGCGTTGGTAATACCGACGACCCACGCGATGGTTACAAGCGCATTCAACCAATCGAACGCCATAAAGTCGGTTTTAATTCCGGCCACGACGAGAATAGCCGCCGCGAAAATTTGCAGCACAAATTTTATTTTATATGAAAAACCTACCCCGCGACGATCGTCAACAAATCCCAGAATCATCATGAGTGTGCCGCCGCTCCAAATTGCCAGCAGCTTCGGCAAAATTTCACGAAAGTGTGACGCTTGTTCCGTTAAAAATGGAAAGCGCGCGGCAAACCATGGATGATTTTGAAAAAAGTAGTAACCACAGATCTGCGCGAGCAAAGCGATGGTGAAAGCAAAATACATGGCCAGCCCGCCCAGCAACGGTCGCGGCTGCTGATGCGCCTTGCGGCCTTCGGGGTGATCAATCATGTTGAGCCGAAACGCGAGCCGTCGCGTCCAGGGCACAAAAAATAATGATAGCGCGAGGGCAAGCAAAAAAAGGTAGAGGTAAACAAGTGCAAGCATGGGCTGGATTCTTTAAACTGCAATTCCTGTCAACAATTGTTCCAGTTTGTGCGCGGCGCGTTCGCGCGAATAATTTTCCGCGACAAAGCGGCGGCCATTTTCTCCCATTTGCCGGCGGGCGGCCGGGTCGTTTTTTAATTTAAGAATAGCGGCGGCAATGGCGGCGGCGGCTTCCGGCTCCGTATGAAGACCGGCCTGCGCGTTCTCCAACACCGTTCGCGCTTCGCCATTTACACTCAAGATCACCGGACAGGCACAGGCCCACGCCTCAAACATTTTGGACGGCAACGCGCTGTTGAATAAATCGAGTTTGCGCAACGGTACCAGCGCGACATCGCCGGCGGAAAAGAAGCTTGCCATTTCTTTTTGCGGCTTCTCGCCGAGCAAAGCGAGATTCGTGAGGTTCAAACTTTCTTGCAGCGCTTGCACCTCGGCCTTCTTCGGCCCCTCGCCAATGACAAGAAAATAAATATCACGATGATCAGCAAGTAAACGCGCAGTTTCGACGATGGTCTCCATTCCCTGCGCGACGCCGATAATTCCGGCGTACAGAACGACGAATTTACTGTTTAATCCAAACTCGGCACGTCGCTGTTTGCCTGCTTCGGGTTGCGGCTGAAAAATTTGGATGTTCGCGCCGTTGGGAATGAATGTTATTTTTTTTGCCGGCAGGCCGCGTTCGAGCAGTCGGCGACGAATGCCATCGGTGGCTACGACGATTTGTCGCGCGCGGCGATAACAGGCTTCTTCTAATCTTGTCGCCCACGACACCGCGCGAGGATTTTGCAACTCGCCCATCGCCACCGCGGATTCCGGCCACAGATCGCGCACTTCAAAGACAAATGGAATATGCCGCAAATAACTGAGCGCCAAGCCGGCCGCGCCGACAAATAACGGCGGTGAGGTGGTGTAGATGACGTCATATTTTTTGCGCGCCAGAAGAAGTCCGGTGAGTATTGCCATCAGCATGTAGCTCAAATAAAACGCCATGCGGCTACGAAAATTTTTTACCGGTGAGGCTTTTACCCAGACGCGGATGACCTCGATGCCGTCCAACGTCGTACGCTCATAAATTTTGCCGCGATATTCCGGCGGAATGATGCCGCCGGGGTGATTGGGCACTTCGGCAATCATCGTCACGTGATGTCCGGCCCGGACGAGGCCGCATGCCATTTCGTACGCGCGCGTTTGCGTGGCGCCCACTTCCGGCGGAAAATATTGTGAGAGATAGAGAATGCGCATGTGCCAGTAATCAGTGATCAGTAACCAGTAATCAGTGATCAGTAACCAGTAATCAGTGATCAGTAACCAGTAATCAGTGATCAGTAACCAGTAACCAGTGATCAGTAACCAGTGATTAGTAACCAGTGATTAGTAACCAGTGATCAGTAACCAGTGTTTCGCCCACTGTTCTAAAATGAAAAAGCGAAAAAAGAATTCACTGGAAAGCAGCGGGCGTTTGCCGTTGACGAAGGCGGCAAAATGGTTTTGTAATTCCGGCAGCTTGATGAACTCCGGCAAAAAAACGGCTTCAGCAAATGTTTTTTGAAGATCATCTTTCAGTGCGCGCCGGAACCATTCATCTTCCGGTGTGGCGAAGCCGAGCTTGTCTTTGCGCTGAAGTATTTCCGGCGGGACAATGTTTTGCGCGCCACGGCGCAAACAAAATTTTGTCCAGCCGTCGCGTAATTTGAGATTGAGCGGCAACGCGGCAACATACTCCACGAGACGATGATCGAGAAAAGGCACGCGGGCTTCGCGCGAGAACGCCATCGAGTTTTTGTCTTCGTAGCGCAACAACACCGGCACGCTAAAACGAGTCATATCCGCTTTGATGCGCTCAGCGAGATTATTTGGCTGATTGAACGACACGGATAACATAGCAAAATTTTTCGAAAAATCATCCAGCAAAGTCGTCTTCGCCACCGCGCTTGAACCAAAATTTCTACCCGGCCAATAACGCAGGCCGCGCCGCAGTTGCAAGGTTTTGAGAACCTCCCACGAGCTAAAATGTCTGATCATTTCTTTGAAACCCAACAGCGCGCGGTGCTGGCGCAACAAATGATTGATATAAAAAAAATAAAACTTCCGATAGCCCAGCAATTGCTCATCAGCGCCCTGCCCATCGAGCAAAACAATTACATCGTTTTCTTTCGCAAGCCGCATCACTTCCCATTGCGCATAAATGCTCGTGCTCGCAAACGGCTCTTCCTGATGCCACAACAGTTGCGGCAAGGTTTTTCTAAAGCCCTCCGCTTCCGGAAAAACGCGATGCGAAAGCGCGCCGGAAGACTGTGCCGCTACATTTATGTAGCGCTGCTCATCAATGGCACTGTTTTGATAACAAGCCGAAAACGTCTGCTGACGCGGCCCAACCGCGTTAGCCTGATTTTGTTTGATCAATTGACTGATAACCGAGACGACCGCCGACGAATCCAACCCGCCGCTGAGACAGGAGCCGACGGCGACGTCGCTGATCAAATGCGAACGCACCGCGTCCGTAAAGAGATCGAAAAAGTCGCGACATTGATCATTGACCGCTTTTTCTGAGAGAGATGCAATTTCATTGCTGACGGCAAAATCCCAGTAGCGCGTCGTTTGTTGACGACCATCAGCCTCGACGAGCATGTAATGCGCCGGCGGCAATTTTTGTATGCCCGCAAAAAAAGTTTCATCGGTGTGGTCGAGCATGCCTATCGTTAGAAAATCATAAACGAGCTTTTGATTCGGCTGCGGGCGGTTTTCTAAAATCGTCAGCAGCGCTTTGATTTCTGAAGCAAAAAGAAGCTGATGCGCCGAGCGATAAAAATAAAGCGGTTTGATGCCGAAGCGATCGCGCGCCAGAAACAAGCGCTGTAATTTTTCATCCCACAAGGCAAGAGCGAACATGCCGTTGAAATGCGCGAGGCATTCCGGGCCATATTCCTGATAGGCGTGCAAGATGACTTCGGTGTCGCTTTGCGATTTGAAGCGATGTCCTTTCTTTTTTAATTCGGCGCGCAGCTCGAGATAATTGTAAAGCTCGCCGTTATAAATGATCTGTGTCGAACCGTCCGACCCGGCCATCGGTTGATGCCCATCCGGAGAAAGATCGATGATGGACAAACGGCGATGCCCGAGGCCGATTTGTCTATTAATATAAATGCCCTCGTCATCCGGCCCGCGATGGCGGATGGCGTCCGTCATTTTTTTTATTTGTGCTGCAGTGACGGGCGAATTTTGATGAAACAAAAATATTCCAGCTAGGCCACACATTTAGAATTTTACTCTTGCTTGAGTATTTCTCGATAAAGAGCGAACAAAGTTTTTTCGGCGACACGCCAATTATATTTTTGAGACGCGGCGCGTCGCGCGTTGCCGGCGAATTGCGCCAGCAAATCTAGTTGGCGCATTTTGTCGATAGCTTGTGCCAACAAGATTGGCGTTGGCTGCTCGACAACGAGGCCGCATTGCTCAGCGCGGACGATATGCGCGATCTCGCCGACATTGGTGGTGAGTAAGGGCTTACCCGCGGCTAATGCATGAAAGAGCGCATTGGGACAACTATAATGATTATTACGATCATCTGAATTTAAACCATAATAGATGACGTCGGCCAAATTTGTGTAATCGGGCACTTCTTCTTGCGGCACCTGCCCGAGATAGCGCACGCGAGGATATTTCGGCAATGCCGCTTCAATGGCCGCGCGTTGTGGGCCATCGCCAAGTAAAAGCACCGTGACTTCGCGCAGATGTGCGGTTGCAAAGAGCAGCGGCAGAATTTCTCGCGAGGGAATGAAACTTCCAATATAGGCGACGATAAACGCAGCACTTGAGAATCCCAACGCAGCACGGGTTATTTTCGCTTCGGGTTGTGGTTGAAGAATTTGATAATTACCGACGACAGCAACGCGGCCGCCCATTTGGCGGAACCGTTCCGCCAACAAATTTCCCACGGTGATGACGTATGTCGTCCGTTTTGTCATGAAGCGTTCTAAAAGCAGAAGAAAATAATAAATCGCCGTGTTCGTGTGCAAGCGTGTTTGCTCCGGATAGCATTCGTGTGCGTCAAAAATCCACGGGAGACGCTGCACTCGCGCGTACCAGTAACCGGCCGGTGTGGTTTCGAGATCATGACAATGAACAGTGTCTGGACGGAGCTTGCGCAACTCTCGCAACGCCTGTCGCCAGAACCGTGGCAAATAAAACATTTGCCGCGAACCGGCTTTGTAAACGGAGCGAACGCCGATACGGTGGATTGCAATTCCGTCAATGTCTTCGTGCGATGCCAATTCGCTCTGCCGATCCCAACAGATGATCGTCACTTTGTAACCGGCTTGCACCAAGCTCCGCGCTTCTTTGTGTACGCGCGGATCAGGGCGAAACGCGTTGGAGAGGAGCATGGCGATGTGATGAGGCATTCTTTTTTAAATTCGATCCGCCTCGCAATCAATTGCGGGACTAATAGCTGAAGTCCGCTGAAGCGGACTCATTTAAATTTGTAGTTTTAATCAGTCGGCTTTAGCCGACTTGAGTTATTAGCCCCGAAATTTATTTCGGGGCTTTCGGAGCATCAATAAAATTCTGCAGCCACATTTCCGTCGTGAGCCAGCGAAAAACTTGCCAGCTATGATCAGCGGCGCCGGTTTGGTGTTCGCGCCAGAGTTGTTGCACCATCGGGACATTGTAAAAATTTCGGCGACGGAAATGTTCCTGTAAAATTGCGTCAGCCTGTGAACGCAACGGCCCGCGCAGCCAGAGCGCGAGCGGTGTCGGATAGCCCATTTTATCACGGCGCGCGCGGACGGCCTCCGGCAAAATATCTTTGAAGGCCTGCCGCGCCACATATTTTGTGGTGGCGCCTTTGATTTTCATTTCACTGGGCAACCCGAGCGCAAATTCAACGAGGCGATAATCCAAAAACGGGACGCGCGCTTCCAATCCGAATGCCATACTGCTGCGGTCTTCATAATGTAGCAATGCGGGAATGCTCGTTTGCGTAATATCGCGATATAACCGGCGATTGAGCGGGTCATGCGTTGGAATCGGATTGTGCGCATTGATCACCGTGCGTCGTTGCGCTTCGGCCATTTCCGCATTCAGCCAAAGATTGGCGCGATATCTTTTGCCGGTTGCGCGCATGAAAATTTTTTTCAAAAATTGTCGGGCGCTCAATTCCGGAAAGAAATAACGCCGGCCGTCGCGCAGAATGACGCTGCTGTCTTGAAAAAACCGCCCGAGTAAATTCAGCCGGCGTTCGCGGAAAATTTTTTGACCGAGCGCCGCGAGGTGCAACGGCAGATACGGCGCGTAACCGGCAAAAAGCTCGTCGCCGCCCTGGCCGTCGAGCAAAACCGTGACGGATTGTTTGGCGAGTTCCATGACAAACCATTGCGAATAAACGCCGGGACCGGCGGCAGGCTCGTCCGTATGCCAGATGATTTTGCCGAGCCGATTGAAAAAAAAATCGGGATCGGGACTCGTAAAATGCGCCTGCGTTTGGTTGGCCTGCGCCACGAGGTGAATATATTTTTCTTCCGAATAACCGGACTGTGAGTAGATGGAGGAGAAACTGTTGATTGAATGCGGCAACAGCTTTGAAGCTAATGCCACAATGGCGCTTGAATCGAGGCCGCCGCTGAGGCAGGTGCCTACCGGCACATCACTGCGCAAACGCAATCGCACTGAATCTTGCAATAAATTAAGCAGCGTATTTTCGGGTTGCGCGTAATCATATGCCGCTTTGATTTCTTCAGGAATGATATCCCAGTAGCGTTGCGGCACTGGGGTTGTGGTTTTGGCGCTGATCCTGAGATAGTGAGCCGGCGGCAGAGTGTTGATCGACGCAAAAAAAGTTTGATTGTTATGATCGAGCAATCCCGTCAATAAAAAATTGGCGAGCTGGGGATGGTTAATTTGTCCGAGGCCCGAAGTCGCGGCGAGTATGGCTTTGATTTCGGAAGCAAAAACGAATTGCATTCGGTTAAAATAATAATAAAATGGTTTCACGCCCAGACGATCACGCGCGCAAAACAATTCCTGTTGTTGTGCATCCCAGATGGCCAAAGCCCACATGCCGTTGAAGCGCGAGAGGCATTCGTGTCCCCATTGTTGATAGGCCGCTAGAATCACTTCAGTATCGGAGTTGGTGCGAAATTGACGGCCATATCCTGCCAGTTCGGAACGCAGCTCGAGGTAATTATAAACTTCGCCGTTGAAAATAATCCAATGCCGATGATCGGCGCTCGCCATCGGTTGATGGCCGGCAGGGGAGAGGTCGAGAATCGAAAGCCGGCGAAATCCAAAAGCGAGATTGAATGAAGGGTGATTCACATTCTCGATACGCGGCAGGTTGAGTTCCGCGATCGTGTCTTGTCCGCTAAATTGCGCAACGCAGTTGTTCGCCGTATTGACGAGCAGATAACCTTCGTCGTCCGGGCCGCGGTGGCGCAGGAGATTCGTCGCGCGCTGAATCGTCGCGGGCGCGAGAGGTTTGTTATCCAGATGCCAGAGGCCGAAAATGCCGCACATGGTGCTAAAACGTAAATTGTTAAAACATAAAAATTCCGCGATTGGAAGCGGAGTGCGAAGCTTTAGCTTCGCAAAGCATGCCGACTTGGTTTCGGCTCGCTCGTGTTAGGTCAATTGTTTTCTGACTTCAGGCGCAAAGGCGATGATATTATCGCCTTGACCGGCATGAATTTTTTCGATTGGCACGGGAACGAGTTTACTCGCATGCAGCGTAAAAATTTGATAACCGGCATTCGTCAACAGCCGCTTGATTTCAACGGTTGAATGGCCGGAACGATTTGCGTGTGATTCGACCAGCTCCAGAAAAATACAACCGATGGCCTGTGATTCCAAAAGGTTTTTTGCGCCGAGCAGGGCGTCGTATTCGCCGCCTTCGATATCCATTTTCATGAGGTCGATGCGGGTGATGCCGTTTTGCCGGCAATAATCGGCGATAGCAATGACGTTGATCGGAAGATTCGCGTTCTCCAATGGCTGCGGCGAGATAAAATTCATACCGTCATAAATATCCTCGCCGCCCATGAAACGCTGGAGAAAAGCCTCGCCGCTGCGGTTGTCGACGCCGAGTGAGTTCACAACAATGTTTTTAAGATGATTGAGCCGAATGTTCTCGCGGAAAGCCTCGCCGATTTCCGGCGTCGGCTCGAAAGCATGAATGCGGCTCGCGGGATTGGCCGCCGCCGCGAGAAGCGAGTATAATCCGACGTTCGCGCCGATATCGAAAATTATTGCGGCGTGCGGCGCCAGCTTCATCCAGTAATCACAGTATTCTTTTTCATAACCGCCGAAAAAGTAGAGATGGCGCTGCAGGAATTTGGTTAAATCACAACGTAGTTTGATATCGGCTTGCAGCAAAGTTGCCTCGCGATGATATTCGCCGAAGGAAAGCGGTTTCCACAAGGCTGAAAAGATTCGCGTCTTTCCGCGCGAGATGGGAAAGCGGCGCAAGTATGATTTTAAGAGATTGTGAAAAAATTGTTTCATCTTTGCTTTACAAGCCGCATGAACAGGCGCAACATGAATGTTGCGCCACTTCGCTACTTCGCCCAAACCTCTTCGTATAGCGCCGAAATATTTTTTAAAAAAGCGGCTTCGCCAAAACGTTCGACGACGCTTTGCTGCACTTGCCGAACATCGAATGGTGAACGTTTTTCAATAAAATCCGCCATCACCTTCGCCAGCGCTTCCGGATTGGAGGCCTCGACTAAAATACCTGTTTCTGGCGTGACAACAAACTCCGGGCCGCCACAGCGAGTGGCAATGGCCGGTTTGCCGCAGGCCATCGCTTCGGCCAGCACGAGGCCGAAGGTTTCGTGCAAACTCGGCAGAACGAAAACATCACATTGCTGCATGTGCTGTTTGACTTCGGCGCGCGTGAGCAATCCGGTAAAGCGGCAATAATCGACGAGGCCAAGCGACCGGGCAAGCCGTTCAAGTTGATTGCGGTCAGGGCCATCGCCGCCGATGGTTAATTCAAATGCCGTGATGCCGCGCTCAACGAGTTGACGCGCCGCTTGAAGTAAAAATGTTATCCCCTTTTGCCGGGTTAATAATCCGACTGTCAAAAAATGTGTTTTTGTTAAATTAGTTCTTTTAGTTTCTACAGGGACAAAGAAATCAGTCTGAATCAGGTTGCCGATCACACGCGTCGCGATGGTGTTGTCAAAAGCGTGAATTTGTTGCGTCAGCGCCGGGCTGACCACGATCACGCGATCCATTTGGGTTAACGTTTCGCGAACCCAACGGCGCCGGGTGGCGGTTTTCAGATGCGCGCTGAACGGGCTGGTGTGCTCGGTTAACACCGTGGGTATTTTATGTTGCCTGCCGAGTCGCGCCGCAGCCAATCCACCGGGCAAAACCACGTGCGCGTGAATCAAATCCGGCTTGCCCCAGCGCGCGAGCAACTTGTGAAAACTTTTTTCTGCTGAGAGAAACCAGCGTTGATAGGCTAACACCGGCGCACGCGGTATCGGTGTGATGACACGCCCACGGCTCACGAGCAATTCGCCTTCGGTTGATATTTGTGATGACGCGCCGAATTTTCCTCGCAAAATTTCCCGCCAGCCGACCACACGCGGAGCTAAAACGGCGACGTCATATTTTTTTGCCAACGCCTGCGCTTGATCCTGCACAAAGACGCCGCTCACGGGCGAGTCTACACTCGGATACCACGAAGCGATGAGGAGAATTTTGGGGCGCGCCACGGCAGATTTCCTTTAACGTTGAACCAGCGAGCGCAGCAATGAAACTCCCAGCGCAAAATCTTCGCGCGTCGGCCAGAGAAGCTGGCGCACTTTTATATCCGAGGCGCGCACGAAAAAATAAATGATCACGACCGTGCTGGTCAAATAGGACAGCGTACTGGCAATCGCCGCGCCGACGATGTTGAAGCGCGGGATAAGCAGCAGATCGAGCGCAATAGTAATGATCAAGCCGGCGAGCGACACATAAAAATTCAGCCTGGGTTTGCCGGCGCCAGCCAGATAAGAGGCGATGACATTGGCGGCGCTGAAGGCGACGATGCCGGGCAGCA
>Ga0247727_10010970_pt1 | contig 15924 bp, 17 predicted proteins | sample WisWelCaveWW1625_FD_202498 | JGI IMG/M metagenome (GOLD analysis project Ga0247727, IMG submission 202498) | Biofilm microbial communities from Wishing Well Cave, Virginia, United States - WW16-25 | ecosystem: Environmental > Aquatic > Deep subsurface > Groundwater > Cave microbial mat | place...
AAATTCTTGATGAAGAAGATTGCCAGTCCGAGCACGGTGATGGCGATGATGAGCACGACAATTGCGGTGATAGAAAGTTCCAACGCTGCCTTCTTGTTCCAACGCATATGATCAACCTCTTTTCTCTGGAGACGGTGATGACGTGATTTGTTTATAAACTTTTCTGAAGCAACACCACATCCTCAAAGACCTATTGCAAAGAAGTCAGCGCGAACTGTTCGCGTTCTGCGTAAAACTACTTGACTTTCTCCAGCACGTTAAGGATTTCAATCATTCCTTCAGTATCCTGCCCACAATATTCAAGAAGTGCTCTTCTCAACGCGGGCTTATCGTATTTCTCTCCTTTGTAGGTCACCGCAAGGAATTTACGAGCTGCTTCGTCTCCCTTGCTTACTTCAAGGTGTTCATAGCTCTTACCCGTAAGCGCGGGGAGCACTGCTTTGATTGAGCAACTGCCGTGCTGAGTGGGGTGGTAATACCAGAAGTTTCTAAATGGCAAGATAAGGTCATTCATTCGCTCAATAAGTGGGTGTAGCCATTTCTCCTTTGGGAAAGCTTCTTGCAAATCTTCAATAACTCTTTTTTCAAAGCTCATATTGTAAGCAAGAACAGTCCCTTTTGCAGTGATTGTGCGCAAAGCGTGCACGATGTGCTTGCGCGGGTCGGAGGCATCATCTGCGAGAAATTCAACGTGCTCCGGCTTCGCGCCTTGCTTTTTCAAAATGTGAATTGAAAGCTGAAAAGGAATGTGCTGATACGGGCGCGTGCCATCAAACAACGGAATTGCAGGATTCACCGTCTCAAAATCCAAGCAATACACAGGGTATTTAAGCGTTCTCAAAAATTTCTTGACTGCTGCAGCATCAGCAACCGCTTTTTGAGAAAGTATCGCTTTCACCTGAATACGTTGCTTGTCATTCAATTTGAATGTCGGAGGCAACTCGTTAATTTGAGTGATGCCATCATTTAAGAGAGGATATGCTTTCTTGCCAATCCAGTAAAGCTCAGTCACGCTGTTCTCTGGAATTTCGGTTAAGCAAACAGGACATTCAGCAGGGTCAACACACTCCGTGCCCAGCTCAGGAGTAGGCATTTTGGGACTTTTGATGACCTTAACCATGCGACTAAGCAAGTCGCCAATTTGAGGCAACAATTCAGACACCTTGTCGGTAATGTCTTCTTGTGCAAAAAGCTTTTCAGGGTCAATCTCACCCTTCTTCACATACTCATTATTGATGTGTAGCAGGTGGCATCGGCGAATCTCAAGCCCTGCACCTTCAATGCAATATTTTTGGAATGCAACGTCCCAGACGTGCTCGTCCTTCACTTCAGTGGAACTCTTCACCTCAACGATGTCCCAATCTTTTCTACCAATAGGAACAAGAACGTCAACCTTACAATACGCGTGTCCATAAGTAAAACTCGCCTCAAAAAGAGGAACGCGCCTCTTCAAAACAGCCTGCGTCAGCTTTACGGCATCCTTTCCAAGCGGGATTTCAATCCCTTTCGGATATCGTTTCTGCGCAAGCAAGCCAACTTCTTTACCTTGGTCAAGAAGTGCCTGCGTTGATTCATCCATCTCAGGAATACTCTCTGGCTTATTGAACACGCACCACAGCCAACGAGGACAAGCTAAACCAATTAAAAACTTCGATTTAGAAAGGATTATGTTTCTATTCTTTTCCTGATTCATGCTTTAGAACTCTCTTCAACTATTAATATCTCTTCCTCAGTCAAACCGTAGAGGTCATAAATCATTTTGTTAACTTCTGATTCCTGCAAGGAAATCTCATTTTCAACTCTTGCCGTTCGTTCTGTTTTTTTGTCACCAATCTCAAATAGCTGTTTCCTCAAATCTGACAGTTTGTCTACCAAATGAACGAATTGTTTTTGTTGTGCACCTGTTAAGTTCTTGATGGGGATTCTCCCCGAGTATTCGCCATCAAAATGCATTGTTCTTATTGCCCTGAAGTAAATGAAATAGTAGGTATAGAACGAAATTAGCTTTGAATTGAGCAATGCCAGAATATATTTCAAATCGTAGTTTTTATCACTCAGAACGATGTTATTGACGGTATCGAGAACAATCTCGCCATTGCCATCATATGCACAAGTTAACTTGATGTGGTCGCTAATGTGTGCCACAATATTTTGTGCGATAATCTTGGGTTGTTTAAGCCGGGCGATTTTATTCTTGTATTCCGATAAGAACTTACGCTCAATAGCGCCGTAATGCCCTTTAATCAGATAGCGGTCAATCTGCTTGCCACCAATAATTTTAATTGACGAACTACTGGCTTCATTAATGGCAACGCAGTGCTTTTGAGCACCTATTCCTCTAAAGTTTTCGGATATGTCTCTGAGTGGCTTCGAGTCTTTTTGTAATTTCTTATAAATGCTCAAGATACGTTTATCGAAGACGAAAAGACCGGATTCAAGGAGCTCTTTTTGCTTTATCTTGTTTTCCAACGGACGGTCAATCTTAAGTAACGACTTCAGTTGCACTTCCGTGTTCAAATTCGGTTTTTTTTTCTGAAAGACAACAATTACTTGTTCTAATTTCACGTCCTCGAAAGCTTTGCTGACATCGATAATTTGCAACAATTGAGTATTCTTGAGAATGAAACTTCGAATGGGCTCCCAAGATTCAACGTAAATAAATGACTTTGGAATAATGAAGCCAAAATATCCTCCCTCGCGTAAAAGGTCGAACCCTTTCTTGATAAAAAGAGCCGCAGAGTTAATTATTCCTTTAGATAATCCTTTGAAAAAAGGTAAATCTTTGAGAGGGTCATCTTTATCCAAATTAAAATAAGGTGGATTTCCAACAACTACATCAAAACTACCTTCCGAAAAATCATCAATCCACTTAAACGCATCCAATTTTGCAATATTCTCATCATCTATTAGGCTATTCCCGTGTCTGATGTGTAAATCCGCTTCCGGTGGGAGCTTGCGTCCCTTTTCGGCAGCCTTCAACAACAAATTAAGCTTCGTAATTTCAACTGCCTTATTGTCCAAATCAACTCCATAAATGTTGTTCTTGAGGATTTCTGTCTTGAAGGAATAAGTTCCCTGCGAATCAATCCTTTTTTGCTTCACATCATCAGTGGAAGATACTTTTGCGTAAAGATAATCAAAAGCTTTTATTAAAAATGAACCTGAACCACAGGCAGGGTCAAGAATTTTAATATCTTTGATGCTCGTCTTTTTGTGCTTCAGTTGCTCGCCAACGGTACTTTTGACAATATAATCTACAATGTATGCAGGAGTGTAGTAAATGCCTTGTTCCTTTTTATGCGCTTGGCTATCTTTAAGCTGTGCCTTGCCCGATTTAGTTTGCGCAAGAATCTTACCAAGATACTGTTCGTAAACCTCTCCTAATACGTCGGCATCAATCCAATCGAAATTGTAGATATAATTTCCATCTTTGGATTCATAAAGATAATAAATAAGTTTCTTAATAATACCGCCGTCGATTGTAATCCTATCGCAATCATTGTCTGCACCGATTGCGAACAGCCCACTATCGTATTCCACATTATACGTTTTGAATATTTCTCTAAGACGAAGATATGCTTTATTATCAGGTAGGTGCTTAATCTCTTCAAGTGTGGTGTTATCAGGATTGATTCCTATATCTTCACAGCGTCTAATGAAAATCAATCGGTCGATAATTCTTTGAACAATTTCGTCCTTTTCGTTCAGGTCATATTTTTGCGGGTAAGTTTTCTCAATGTCGCTTGCAATAAGACTTCTGACCCGCATCAAATCTTCTAGCAGAGTTTGGTCGATAGTGATACGTTTCTTCAAGCGACCTTCATCTTCTGCCTTCTCAAGAGTTATTCCTTTCTCAAAACTCTCTTTCGATAAGAACTTCAAATCAGAAAGTTGAGTTGCATATTCCTCAGGTCTTGAAAAGACACGGAAAACATTTTTAATTGTGTTCTGTTGCTCAACGCAAAAGATTTTCAGTTCCTCAAAGTTTGTGGAGACTGCGAAGGGGATTCTCTTTGAAAGCGCGTAAGAAATGACTTGCTTGTCAGCTTCTTTGTCAAGTGCGATACCGACTTTCTTTACCTCTAAAAAGAACACAATTCGGTCATTAATTTTGAACGCATAATCTGCGTGCCCTGCCCTTTGACCACGACGCGCGGTGGCTTGTTTTTCAAAGTCAGAAGCAGTCCAGCCAAGAAGTTTAAACAATGGCTCAACGAGCTTGGTTTCAGTATTAGCTTCTAACTCTTTACGATATTTGTCATAGTTTGCTCTAAAATTGTCAACGAGCTTCTGAATCTCCCTCTTTAGTTGTGTATCATCCATTATTACTCGTGAACAATCTTAAGTCCTTTTTAAAACCTTTCTGCCAGAATTAGCTACAGTGTTCGTAAAAGGGAAAGCATCTGAAGCAGTTATTGAATACCATCTTGAGGTCGGGGTTGTACGCCTTCTCAAGTGATTCGCCGCAAACGCATTTGCCGCCAAACCTTATTTATTGAGACCTCGAACAAATGAATCAACAGACCATCTCTTTTTGGTAAAAGCCATCGAAGAATATGTGCGGAGTTTTACAGATAAGATTGAAACACCTCATACACGCGAAGCCGATGTCATTTTTGAGGATAAGAAAGGAAAGAAATGGGCATTCGAAGTTGAAACGGGCAGTGTTCCTCACAGTGATAAAAGAAAGTTTGAGAACAAAATCGCCCAACTAAAGACAAAATACGATGCCCATTGGGCATTTGTCATTACAGACAGCCGGAAATTACTTGAAAAATATCAAAAATTTGGCACCACATATGTCCGCACGGATATCACTGGCGTGGTCAATGAGATTTTCTCGCATCAAAACATCCTGAGGCATAATTCATGCTCCGAAATCAAGCCAGAATATGCCTCAGAAAAACGCAGCAAAATTTCGCAGAAAAAACCCAAAGCATCGACGACAAAATCACAAAAGCCGAGTTCCCGAGGCATAACCGCCTCCACTAATACATCTACGTCAAAAAAGGAATAAAAGGTAAAAATGGCAAACGATAAGACTCAAGAATCAAGTGATATTTTTGGTATCTTGGTGCTGCTTGGTGGTGGCGCTCTGATAGTTTACAACTTGTTTTTCCCAACGTATGTCAAATATTCCCAGATAGTTCAGACAAAAAATCCCTGGATCCTGATAGTGCTGATACCAATCCTGTTTGCCCTGTGGATTCTGATTAAAGCGTTTCTTCCACCAAGCCTGTTCTCTCTTCCAAAACAAGCGCGAGGTGATCAAAAATGAATGAAGATGATATTGGTGATGACCGAATGTGTCATCATTGCGGGGCTTTGAACTGGTATTTTCTTGATCGCTGTCATGAATGCCAGGAGCCCCTTGAGCGCAAGGAGGATGAGTGATGATTGCTGGTTCCAAAAAAATCTGAACGGAGGTGAATCATGAAAGATTGTGATTATTGCGGTGGAATTGGCATTGATCCGGAGGACGAACATAATGAAAAACCATGTCCGTACTGCGGAGGCGAAGAATATGATGGAAATTAACAAAATTCACTGCATCGATGCATTGGAGGGAATCAAACAAATTCCAGACAAGTCTGTTGATGTCATAATCACAGACCCGCCATACTACATTGGCTTCAATAGTTCTGCAAATGGTGACAAGCAGGACTGGGGAAACCACACGATGCTTGGGCCGTTGTTCGATTTTCTCTTCAAAGAGTTCGCCAGAATATTGAAAGACAACGGAAGGGTATTTTTGTTCACGGATTGGAGAACATATCCTTCAGCGTATCTCTCTGCTAAGAAATTCATCAAAGTCAGAAACATGATCGTCTGGGACTTTGGATGGATTAAGTGCGGTTCGCAATTCAGGTTTACGCACGAGCTCATCCTGCATGCTACAATGCCGAATGCCAAGCCACCGAAGAACAGGTCTACTTCTGATGTCTGGAGAATCAAGCCAGTCAACTACACGGTCAAGAGGCACCATCCTGCAGAGAAGCCTGTAGAGATTATCAGGAAAATGCTGGAAGAAACGACAGAGCGAAAAGCATTGGTGTTTGACCCATTTGTTGGCAGCGGAACGACAGCTGTTGCATGCAAGGAGCTTGGAAGAAACTTTATCGGCTTCGAGATAGATCCGAACTACGTTGAGATTGCGAATCAGCGATTGCGCGAAGGCAAACCACAGAAGGTGACGGCACAGTCATGTTAGCGGTTAATGAGATTCATTGTGTTCATGCTCTCGAGGGCCTGCGGCAATTGCCTGATGAGAGCGTAGACTGCGTAATCACTTCGCCGCCGTATTGGTCATTACGTGATTACGGCTTGAATCCGATTGTTTGGAATGCTAATCCTGATTGCGATCATAGTTGGGGCAAGGAGAACTTTTGCCAAAATTGTGGTGCGTGGAAAGGACAGCTGGGCTTGGAGCCAACATTTGAGCTATACGTAAAGCACTTGTGCGATATTTTTGATGAGGTGAAACGGGTTCTCAAGAATTCTGGCACGTGCTGGGTAAACCTTGGTGACACGTATTCAGGCAGCCATCAGGGATACGGCAAAAATGCGCAAGAACGCCTCTCAAAGAAGAAAACTGAGAACCTAGGCTCCACAGAGGCTTACCTGCAAAAATATGCGCATACGATTAACCAGAAACCGCCTAATTGCAAAACTTCAGTGCCAGATAAATCCCTTTGCCAAATTCCGTCAAGGTTCGCTATAGAAATGTGCAATCGCGGCTGGATACTACGAAACCGCATCATATGGCACAAGCCTAACTGCATGCCGAGCTCTGCCAAAGATCGTTTTACTGTTGATTTTGAAGAAATACTGTTCTTTGTCAAAAGCAAAAAGTACTGGTTTGAGACGCAGCGAGAGCCTCACAAAGATGCCAGCTTGATACGAGTCCGTGGAAAGTGGAATGGTCACCGCGAGCCGATGAGCAGTTATCAAGGCATGCAAATCGAGAAAATGTGCCATCCAGAAGGCCGCAATAAACGCTGCATTTGGACAATCAACACCCAACCATTCTCAGGAGCGCACTTCGCAGTCTACCCCACAAGGCTTATCCAAACGCCAATAAAAGCCGGTTGTGCGCCAAACGGCATCGTCCTAGACCCTTTCATCGGCAGCGGCACAACAGCGCTTGTCGCCCTTCAGTGTAAGCGACGCTTTATCGGCTTCGAACTCAACCCAAAATACGTAACAATCGCCAACAAAAGACTTAGCCAAACATTTAAAAATCAAGAAAAACTAAACGGAGGTGTATTGAAATGGCAAGATATACCGGAACCTGTGTATGTGGAGAACTGCTAGAAGATGCGTGGAATGCTGACTTGAAAATAGTATTCAAGAATTGCTTCAAGTGCTTTCCGCAGTATGAACGTGCATAAACGTATTTTACTCCATAAAGTTAATAAACTGCTTGTATCTAAAATGTAGCTATCATTATATATCTTTGTATTATGAAAAAGAAACGAGATGGACAAAAAAGTGGTAGAAGGGATCGCATTAGTCAAGTCATCCGAATATCGCCGCAAAATATTAAAAGCAATAGGTGACGGCATTTTAACGCCGTCTGAGATTGCGGAAAAGGTGGGGATTAGACTTAATCACGTCAGCATGACGCTCCATTCGCTAAAGGAAAGTGGTTTGGTTGAGTGCCTTAATGAAGAGGCCAGAAAAGGGAGGTTGTATCGCCTGACGGCGTTGGGAAAAAATGTCATTGGTAAATATAGCTAAAGCTGATCCAAAAAAGCGGGGTATAGATCACACTTGGGATTTTAGAGGAGTCGATACTAAACCGCACACTCATGGATTTCACACCTATCCTGCTATGATGATTCCTCAGATTGCCGACCGGTTAATTGATACATATGGTAAATCGGCTAAATACGTATTTGATCCGTTTGTTGGTTCTGGAACTGTTTTGGTGGAAAGTAAACTTAGAAAGAATGTGCGAACCGCAATCGGTGTGGACTTAAATCCATTAGCACTTCTGATAAGTAAAGTTAAGACTACTCCTATTAAACCCAGCATATTGCTTAAAATTCATTCAGAAATATTGGAAAAATGTAGTAAAGATATTCAATTTCCTAACAAAATTTCCGTGCCAAACTTCAATAATATCGACTTTTGGTTTAAACCGGATGTTAAAATTGCTCTTGCTACACTCAAAAAGCAGATATCGAGAATAAAAGATGAAGAAATTAGAAATTTCTTTTTGGTGGTTTTCTCGGAAACTGTAAGAAAAGTTTCTAATACGAGGAGTGGAGAATTTAAACTATATAGGATTGCGGAAGAGAAATTAAAGAATTACAAACCTAATGTGCTAGAAACATTTAGAAAGAAGTCAATTGAAAATATAGAAGCGATGAACAGTTTTTATCAAAAAGCAAGTTCTTGTGATGTTCAAGTTATGGGCACAGATTCACGCGATCTTAAGGAAATTCCTGACGAAGAGATTGATTTAATTGTTACTTCGCCACCATATGGAGATAGTAGAACAACAGTTGCATATGGCCAATTCTCACGATTAGCACTTCAATGGTTGGGATTTGATGATGAGCTTGTTAGACAAATGGACAAAGAAAGCCTTGGTGGACGACCTACTTCCAATCTCGAACACGATTTAGGATCAGCCACATTGATAGAAACGCTTGAGCGAATTCGCTCTAAAGATGAATTGCGCGCCCGTGATGTTCTTAGTTTTTACGTTGATTTCAATGATTGCGTTACAGAAATCGACAGGATATCCAAACATGGCGCATTTCTTTGTTTTGTTGTGGGCAATAGAACTGTAAAAGAAATTAACATCCCGACTGATTTAATAATCGCAGAACTTTTCCAGAAAATGGGATATATTCATCATCAAACAATTGTTAGAAGTATTCCTAGTAAGCGTATGCCCAAAAAGAATAGCCCGACAAATGAAAGAGGGAAATTAGTTACAACAATGAATGAGGAATATATTGTAATTTTACAGAAGAAATGATTAAGTTTCTTCTACATTAAATATTGTTTGAAGGTGTCTCTTTAAAAATCTAAAACCGGAACCGTGATCATGGGTTTTTCCTTTGTTTTTTCCGCTGCGGTAAACACCAATTCTGAAGTCATAAAGAATAATTCCATCTTGTATCAATTTTATAAATTTTTCAAAGGTAAGCCCTGTAAGAATGTATGATTTCTCGAAGTGGAATAATTCCTTTCCATCTTGTTCCTTATGTTTTGCAATAATGTAAGCAATATACTTACATTTCTTTTCAATGATTCCAGAAAGTTCATCAAATGAATAATAAATATTATCTTCAAGTATTTTTCTACTCTTAAGGTCCGTTACTATAATGAAAATTTTCTTGGCAGTAGGATCTACAGAAAGACGAAATCCGAAACGATTATTAAAAGTATTGAACCTCGTGGCCGATAGAGTTGTATGAAGAATCTTCATTCCGTCTGCTTTTGCATCCATCTTGCCATAATTTTCACGTAAGTATTCATTTGCACCTTTCGGATGCGTCGGCGATTTTGTGAATAAGGTAATCATACTACTCGACAATTCGCGATGCGATTTCAATTCTAAAACGTCTTTATAATCTGCAAGCTGGTTATTATTCTCGTGGATTCGCATCATTTCTTCAAACGTCTTGCCAATTCCGGTATTATGCGAGCGCATAGATTCTATAAATCCTTTCTTGCGGATTGCTGCGAAGTCCCGTTTGAAACTTGCCAATACTCGATCATCCATAAATCGATAAGGGTGATGTGGCTTTTTATGCGCATATTACAACATAGCTACAATTTAGTTCATTAACAAAACTCAAGCCTTAAATGACGCACTCATTTTTCGAAGCGTCAATGTTTCTGGCACGTTAGATGAACCAAGGTTTATTTTCCAAGCTCGGGTGTAACTTAAAACGATCCGACGTGCGTAAGAATGCATTCATAAGATACGCAATATTTCTCGAAAATTTTAATGTTATTGGCTCGTGGCAGAATGACTTAGTTGATGCCCAATTTAATTTTGTTAAGCTTAGAATGTGTTGTGCTGTAAGTTTGAGATCGATATATCTTTCTTTTGGATATGGGGAAACAGTCACCTCCAATACTTTCGGTGTGCCCATCCCTTTTTGACTTAATGCATTATCACCAGTAGTTGCCAAGTACAACCGATTTCTTGCCGTAATGATATATTTGCCACGACCTATACTGCCGTCCCCTATTGGAGAAAGGTCATAAAGTCTGATGGGATGATCTTGATTGATCCTAATGAAGTATACCGTGATTCCTGGTATGATCGATGACAAATCGTTGTAAACTTCTTCCTTAATGTCTTTATCTAATTTATATGAATGATGTATGTGAACTTTCTTGATATTGCGCTCTTTACCGAGTTGTTCCACAGTTGCTGATATGAGTTTCGAGAAGTAACTTTTTCTTTCCTCGAACGGAAATGCTTCAAGATTTCCTTTACAGAATTGCCAGCGGCCAAATTTATCGAAAACATTCACATAACCGATTATTCGATTAAGACCGCTCTTTGTCGGAATCGAAGAATAAGTCATACCAATAAATAAGTCGGCATCAGCCAGACCTTCGGATAATACCCAAGGAACGTTACCGTTCTTTGCAAAGATGTCTAGCGCTATATTGAGATCCTTGAATGTCGGATTGTTAAGCGTGCCACGATCTACCATTTGGGAAAGATGTCCTCTTTCCAGTAAAAATCTCTTGACCTTGTAATACGGTGAATTGTAATTATCAAGAGGATACTCAGTCTCCGAGCAAAAAACTAAGAACAAATATTCCTTAGACTTGTCAAGCATTGGAACTATCTTTTCACATTCGGACAAGTATTCCTCAGGTGATGCAACGACACGCGCCGGCTCTTCAACAAGTCTTAACCCAAAAGTGCGTTCCATTCCTTGATAACGATAGCTGCCCTTCTTCAATAACTGTATGAGTGAGATCATATTCTGTGATTCATTAGGCGTACATAGCGGAATCACGTGGAGGTCTTTTTGAGGCTTATCGAAAGCGCCGAACTTGATAAGCCCGTTAAGGATAACTGCGTCTCTCTGGGTAAAACCTTTGTCGAAAGTAACTGGCGGTTCACTCAAGTCTCTATTGAAATAAAAGTTTGGAAGAATCAGCTTATCTGGCTCTATGCTCAGACTGACATCAGATGAACCAAATTTAATTGGAAATACCTTTTCCGAGAGCTCTTGCGCAATTTCCTTCGTCTTAGCGAATCTTAGACGAGCAGAATTTGGTTGGAGCAGGTATGCGTATTTCTTAATTTCTTTGTCAAGATCAAAGCTAACACTCTGCCGTGCCAGAATTTGTTGGGCTACCGGTATTTTCAACGATGGAATTATGTTATTCAGCGCAACATTAGAGATTTTCTCACCAATTGCAATTTTTGCGGTTTCACCATTAATTTCAATTATGCGAATCTCGACCGTCTCGTTTAGATCTTGAACCAAATAGCCCCTCGAGAAGCGGGAAGGCAGGTTACACATTTCGGGCAAGATTTCGAAGAGTTCACTCAGCCGTAAGTGATTTTTGAATTCAACACGTGGATCGATCGCCAAATAGATATTCTTTCCGATGCGTTGGAATGAAAATCTAAATGAGTTATATGCCCCACATATCTTCTTTCCATTTGCTTCTACGACAAAGATTGGTCTCGAAGGATCATATGCTGCTTGGAAGAATTTTTTAATCAGGTAACCATTTGCAACCAGCTTTTTCATAAATTCTTGCTTAAATAACCATGGAAAGTCAGGACGATCGTAGCCTTCTGGAATGCTATTTTTAAGAATCAGGTTGAACAAATTTCCGGTTTGTGTTATCGTGGCTGATTTTGTCTTATCCCACTTCTTTGTTCTTTCATCAACATGATTAAATAAAGTAACCAAGACGTGAGTGGGGTGTTCGCGAGGTGCCTCCTTAATTTCTGGAGGAGGAAGTTGCATCTTTGCCATTTCATAAAACATCCTCTTGGTTCCTTCTCTTACCATCTTCACATGCCCAAAATATTTCATAGCGGTCATGAGAACTGGATTTCTTGGATAATGAATCAGATTGTGCGACGTGACCACTCCAGGGAACTTTCCAGGACTCTCAATTATTATTTTGTCATCAAATAGTTTGATGAAAATCTTAGAATTCTTAATGCTATACGACCTGTGAACAAGCGCATTAACGATCGCTTCCAACCACGCGAGTTCAGGATACTCAGTTTCTTCAACAAATTTTCCCGTTTCATCGAGATGTTGAAATTCGCGTAGCTGACTTTTAACAAAGTCGCGCACTTTGAGAATGACTTTTGGAAGAGGTCCATCAAAGACTGCTTCTTTAACAACATTATGCTCTGCTCCGAACTTTTCTTCCGTTCCAGTGTACTTCAAGAAATGAATTTTTGCGCCTGGGAGAAAATATGCAGGGTCCTTGGAAAGTAGGATTATTCCAGCATAGTTCAGATAAAGTTTATCAGCTTTCTTTACTACAAGTCCTTTGCTCAGCAGTAATTCATCAACCGCAACAGGCATTATGAGTCCCTCTTTAGCCTTCATCTGGTCAACAAATTCAGTAACAACGTCTTTGTCAAGTAGCTCTGGATTAAATTCAGCAGGGCACTCCTTTTCAAACTCAAGTTCACCCTTCGCATACCTCAGTTCTCTTTTTTCATCATCGCTCATTCGAAGCGTTTCATCGCCTATTCTCTTGTATGCGTCACCATTTGTCTTTTCTATGACCTTGTCTGGAGAAAAATAAACAAATATCAGAAGGATGCTGTCATCACGACCGCTTGTTGACTTGCAAGGATGCCACTTTAGATCATATTTTGCCTGCGGTATATTATCATTCAGCCCTTTTTGAATCTTATTCTTCCACTCCTGTCCTGATTTTGCCGTTCCTACAATATTCCCCGTATCATCTATCCCCAGAATCAACAACCCTCCTTCATGATTCGAGTTCGCAAAGGCGGATATCGTATTTGATAGCATATCAGGTTTTCGAGTTTCTTTGCGCTCAAAATACTGCCCCTCAAGATACTGCGAGCTGAAAAAATCAAGATCGGGGTTGTCGAAAATCTGCTTTGGGTCCATATATTGTCTGAGAGCTACCAGTCCTTTAAAAGTTCAGCGATAATTCAGCGAAATCAAATAACCCTAGTAACGCGTACCGGTATTTTCTTTCGTGGCGGGATTCCTGGCTTTAGCCATCGTTCAAGGCTGGTTTGCATAGGTTCTTCAACTTTGCCAACAGGATACCATACGCATTTGTGTTCTTTCAGGATTCGTAGTTCGGTCTGGCTTTTGATTATGTTGTGGTATTTTTCTGGGAAGATGCGGTTCATCACTTGGTTGTATTCGCGGTCATCTTTGCAGTAGAATTCTGCCTGCATGTCCCAGTTGCCGAAGCCGTGCACGACAAAGAATGTTTGTGGGATTGTTTTGAGGAATTCCATGAATTGTTTCTTTGTCACCGCATCGACGTATTTGAGTTTGAACAGGACTAAGTGCCAGTTGCGATTGAGCTTGCTCATGTCCAGTAAAGGCTTGAAGCCCATTATGATCCTGTTTTTGATGAGGTAATCCAAGCGGTACGCTATTGTGCTGATGCCTGTCTTGAATTTGCGTGCTAATTCGTTGTTTGTGATGCGGGCATTGCCTGCGAGTTCGCGTAGGATTTCGTAGTCGATATGTTGCAGTTGGACAGGTTGCTCAAGTCTGATACCGACTTCCGGCGCAACAAACAGTTTGCGCGTATCCGGAAGCACTGGGTATGGCAATTGCCAGCTGTCCATCGTGATGAACATGCCGTCGTCAACGATTTCGTGCTCGAAAATGCTGGTTATCCGATTAAATAGGAATTGGAACTGCTGCATATCCGCAGCGTTTACTCCGATTATGAAGTCATAACCGCCTGTGGTAGTGCAAAACCAGTTGACATGAGGGATGTCCACTACGCGCTCGATAAGGTCCTGCTTATGCTCCTCTGTCATGTGTTTCAATTTCAGGCAGATGTTGAAGATGCGGTGTCCAAGCTTTTCCAGGTTGATGAAGGTGACAAAGCTCTTGATGACTCCATCTTCGATAAGGCGTTGGACGCGGTAGCTGACGACCTGTTGTGATAAGCCGACTTTTTTGGCTATTGAAGAAAGCGTCTGCCGCGCATCTTTGTCTAGCTCGGCGAGTATTTTGCGGTCTTTTAAGTCAACTTCCACCATGGTCCCCCAACCACCTCTCCATGTTTTGTGAAGTAACGAATACTTATAAACTTTTTTGTAAAGTCACAAAAAATCGAGCCATTCCGTTTTATATACAAAGAATGCTTCTGAACTATTGAAAAGTGGTTATCGTCATAACGGAATAAAGTTTACCAATTCCGTCTTATGAGCATCACCGAAGCCATACAGCAAAGCAAGTTTGAGGGGTTGGGGTGGGCTGTCCGCTTGCAGCAAAAGAGGGGTTACTTCTTCATCACCCTGGCCAAGGAACTCATAGTTGGCAATATGCTCAAGAGAGGTCACCCTCTGTACTACTACCTTGTGGACTGCGGTGGAAGAAAAGCCATACTTGCATTCCTTGACGGCAAAGAGCGCCCGGCAGAAGACCTTTTGAAGCTTGATCGGGGCGTTTTTGTGTTTAAAAAGTAGCCCGTTTAAGCGCCCGTGAGCCCGTTTCCCAAAAAGTGTGAGCCCATTTCCTATTTTGCATGGAATCGTGAGCCCGTTGCTGTTTTAGATTGCAATTGACGAAAAGATTTATAAATGTCCGCCTGACCAGACGGTACATATGGCAGAAATTAGCGTAATAAGCACGGATTCGGCTGGACGCCAGGAAGAGCTCGTCGAGAACTACTGCGAGCCCGGGTGCTAAAATGGCCCGACTTCGTAAATTCGTTGCATATCGTAGCTTGGAACGACCGTACACGCGGTTCTCGAAGTACAAGCAGCTCTCGTACGTGCGTTCGCGGCCGGTGTGCAAGGTTGTGCGTTTTGATGCAGGCGAATTCACAAGGAAATTCCCATTCACGCTCCATCTGGTGAGCAAGGATAATTTGCAAATCAGGGATAATGCGATTGAGAGCGCACGTCAGACTGCCAACCGTTTGCTCGAGAAGACCTTGGGCAAGACTGGTTATCGCATCATGACGCGCATTTATCCTCACCATGTCCTGCGCGAGAACCCGCTCGCTTCCGGAGCAGGTGCAGACCGTCTCAGCACAGGAATGGCGCACTCATTCGGCAAGCCAATCGGCGTTGCTGCGCAGGTGAAGGCAGGCAAGCCGTTGTTCACGATCTCGATCACTAAAGAAAACATTCCGCTCGCGCGTCAAGCACTGAAGCGTGCCAGTTACAAGATTCCGTGCTCGTGTTCCATCATCACAATTGAAAATAAATGAGGTGAATATATGGCATTAAAGCCGAATGTCCGCGATGCTGAAAACGCAGTTCGTGATCTCAAGAATTGGGTTTTTGTGTTCGCCAAGGAATACGATTTGCCTGAAGAGGCAGTGAACACACTGCACCAGAAGATTGATGAACTTGCGATGAAGATCGGTAATATCAAGTGCTGAATGACAACGTTCAAGTGTCATCGGTGTGGCAAGGAAAGCCCGAAGAGCGGATTGTGCTGTAATACCGCGATGGAAAAGGCATGCGGTGTGTGCGGCTTTACGTTTGATCAATGCACGTGTTCCGGTGGCTCGACCAAAGAGCCCAGGATGAAGCATTAAGTCGTCAAAAAAAAAGAGGTGAATAGGATGAGGAAATTCCTGCTGGTTAGTGTGTTCTTGTTCGTGCTCTCTGCGGTGCTTGTCGCCGCGCAGGGTTATGACGAATGTTATGCGAAATGCAAAGAAGGGCCATACCGCGACTGCATCGCAAAAGGAATGTCTGAGGACGAGTGTTACAAG
>Ga0247727_10010971_pt1 | contig 15923 bp, 15 predicted proteins | sample WisWelCaveWW1625_FD_202498 | JGI IMG/M metagenome (GOLD analysis project Ga0247727, IMG submission 202498) | Biofilm microbial communities from Wishing Well Cave, Virginia, United States - WW16-25 | ecosystem: Environmental > Aquatic > Deep subsurface > Groundwater > Cave microbial mat | place...
GGCCGCCGGTGTTCTGGTACTCGATCCGCTCGGCTCGTCCCCAGGCGTACTGGCCCTGGAAAGGATTGATCCGGCTCGCCTGGCGGGCGTCGCGCAGGTCGGGCCCGGCTGTGAAGTAGTCGGGCGGATCATCGAAGGCCCCCTCGATCCAGGCGTACACCTCGGCGTTCTTGGCCTTGGCGAGATTGGTGATCCGCCGGTCGCGATAGACGAGGCGGTCGACCTTGCCGCCGGCCAGCCGCGCGATGCCGCTCGCTTTCGTTCGGCGGCCGGCCAGCCTGAGATACATCGGCTTTCGGGTATCGATGAATTCCTCGTCCGGATCGAGCTTCAGATAGCGATGCTGCACCTGATCGGCCGCGCCGCTGGTGAGCCGGGCGGGCTGGCGGCCGTCGGGAAACAACTCCCACAGGTCGTACTGGTCGTAGACGATGACCGAGCCGTCGTCCCTGGTCCAGCCGGCGACGCCGTTGGGCCGCTTCTGCGGGGCGGGATGATCGTCGTCCGCATCGACGAACGAGGCGGCCAGCCCCTTCGTCAGGCTGCGGTGGGCCGCGGCGGTCAGGTCGCTCACCCAGTGGTGGTTGTCCTTGAAGTAGAGGAAGTACCGTCCCGTGGGGCTGGCCCCGAACGGGTGAGTAATTCGCTCGGCCAGCCTGGTGCGGGCGCCGGTCACTACATCGATATTGTATACATCCCGGTAGCGCCGCCCGAACATGTCGTCGGTCTGGTGCGGGGTGGGGTCGAGAGCGATGGCCACCGGCCGCTTCCTGGCGGGAGTCATTTCTTCTTTCCAGTTGCTGCTGAGCTGGAGGAGGCCTCCCGCGCCGGGATGCCAGGCCGCCAGGGTGTGGCGCTGCCGGTCGCGTTCGGCGCGGAGCTTCTGCTCCGACATCACGTTGACGTCGCGGGAGTGCCACACCTCCACATTGGAGGGTTCCTCGTCGGGCTTCTTCTGCGGCGGCGGAATCTTCTTGTCCCAGTCCGCCAGCCCGACATAAACGATCGACCCGTCGTCAGACCAGGCGGGAGCCCGGGATTTGATGATGCGCTTCCCGGGCGGGAACCGCTCGTCGGAGCCGGGGTCGTATGCCAGCCGCTCGGTGATATTCCTCCAGGCCAGCAGGACGCAGGTTTCGTCTTCGAACCGGTCGTCGGTCTTGGTGCGCAACGCCGCCAGGTCGCTCGAATCCTTCCGCCACGCCAGGCCGGTGTAGACGGCAGCGCCGGAGTCCACTACCCGGATCGTGCCGGTCGCAGGATCGTAAACCTGAACGCCGTTGCCGGCCTTTCCCTCGGCGCTGATCGTCATGGCCAGCAGCGGGCCCTTATCCTGCCAGGCGAAGCCCGAGACGTTGCCGAAGGTGGTGTCGGCGCCGGTCGAGAGAATGCGCACCACCAGGGTGGCGCCGGCGGGGTCCGCGGGCTTGGGTGCGGCGCCTTCCGGCGCCGGCGCGGCCGGGGGCTTCTCCGGACCGTAGTGGCGCATCGCCAGGAACGCCCCGGTCTTGCTGAAGGCGAACGACTCGATGTTCTCGAGAACGGCGGTCTCGCCGGCGGCGAGCTTCATCAACGCCAGCTTCTTGCGGACCGGCTTTTTGTCTTTCTTCAGCTTCTCCTCCTGGTCCTCGTCGAAGCCGATCAAGCAGGCCAGCCATTGCGAGTCCTCGGAGAAGGCCGGGTTCTCGCCGAAAGCGACGGTTTGCTCCTTGCCGTCCCCCAGCGCCGCCACCCGCAGCTCGTGGTTGCCGTTGGTGCGGTTGACGCGATACGCCAGCCACTTTCCGTCCGGCGACAGCACGCCGGGCTGGAGCATTTCCCACTTGCCCCACTCGGAGAGCGGCGGCGCCGGCTTCGGCTGGGCGTAGAGAGAAAGTGTGAGAGACAACAGCAGGATGTATCGCATGTGGCTACTCCTCAGGCAGTTCGACCCGGGTCGTGGTGGTGATTCTCTCCAGACGGTCGATCAATGGCGGAAGATCCTGCGTGACGATCTGCCAGAGAATTTCGAAGTTCACGGCGTCGTAGCCGTGAATCAGCCGGTTTCGGAGGCCGACGATGTCCGCCCAAGGAATCTCGGGATGGAGGGCGCAGGTTTCCTTGGGAACCCGGCTGGCTGCCTCGCCTACAATCTCGAGCCAGCGCACAAGGGCGAGGTTCAGCCGGCGGTCGCTTTCCAGATCCACTCGGGCCTTGCCCTGCGCCATCGAGGCTGCCTCTCTGGCATGGTCGAGCATGTGGCGGAGCCGGAGGGCAATATCATGGCGCGACGTACTGCACCTCCGCTTCCGAAAGCGCCTGGCGGCGGAAGTAGCGGCTCAGGCATTGCGGCGTGTTCAGGTCCACTTTTCGACCCACCATTTCGGAAAGCTCTCGCTCCATGGCAAAAAACGCCAAGCCTGGGACGTGTTCCGGATCGAACTCCACCAGCACATCCACGTCGCTGTCGGGACCGAAGTCGTCCCGCAGAACGGAGCCGAAAAAAGCCAGCTTCCGGATGTGGTGCCGCCGGCAGAAGGAAGCGATGTGATCCGGCGAGATACTGATCTTTGCCCGCCCCATACCAGAATTGTAACCCAGGCCCCCCTACTCCTCCGGCAGCGGCTTCCCCTTCGTCTCCGCCGCAAAGGGCATCGTGAAAACCCCTACCAGGTAGACCGAAGCCAGCGAGATGGCCGCCGCCCGGAAGGGGCTGTCGAAACCCGCTCCCGAGAAAAACACCGTCAGGCTCCCCAGCGTGAACGGCCCCAGGGCCGAGATGATCCGGCCGACGTTGTAGCAGAAGCCCACGCCGGTCGACCGCAGCCGCGTCGGGTACAACTCCGGGAAGTAGATGGAGTAGCCGCCGAAGACCGAAAGGTTCGAGAAGCCCAGGATGGGAATCATCCAGAAGACGTGCGAAGGCGTGCGCAGCCACCCGAAAGTCATCACCGTGGCGGCCAGTCCCGCTAGAAACGCGATCACGAAGGCCGGGCGGCGGCCGATGCGCGCCGTCAGCATGGTGAAGCCGTAGATGCCGAAGAAGGCCCCCACGTCTTGCAGCAGCGTCCCCATGCTGACGTACCAGTTTTTGGTTTGGGCCGGAGCGTCGCCCAGCGCCTCGCGGATCAGCTCCGGGGTCCAGAAGCCGATCCCCCACAAGCCCACCACCCCCGAGATGGCCAGGATCAGGCCGATGATGGTGTTCCTGCGCCAGCGGGAGTCGGTGAAGAGGTCCGTCACCGACCCCAGCTTTTTACGCTCGGCGCGGGCCCGCTGCCACGCCTCGGGCTCTTTCATCTTCTTAAAGACCGCCACCACCAGCAGGGCCGGCAACACCCCGATGACGAACATCCAACGCCAGCCGAGCGGCAGCACCACGAAGCTGATGGCCGAGCCGAAGATGTTGCCCACCGCCGAGAGCGTCTGCAGCAGCCCCAGGGCATGCGGCCGGGCGCGCTCCGGCATCACCTCGGCCACCAGGGTCACCCCGGCGGCGAACTCACCCCCCACCCCCAGACCCGTCAGGAACCGGTAGAACATGAAATCCCACCGGTTCTGCGACAGCGCCGACAGCCCCGTGAACGCCGAGTAGATCAGGATGGTTAGCATCATGGTCTTGGCCCGGCCCCAGCGGTCCCCCAGGATGCCGAAGTAGAATCCCCCGGTCGCCCAGCCGGCCATGAAGACCGCCGTCGCCAGGCCGCTGTAGAAGGTCACGTCGGCGGGGGAGGTGCCCGCCGGGAGCAGCGAGCTCATGGCCGGCCCCCGCGACAGCACGAAGATGCGCTGGTCCATGGTGTCGAACAGCCACCCCAGAGAGGCGACGATCAGCACCCACCAGTGATATCGGGTCAGGCCGTGGTACCAGGGTTGGTCCCTCATAGGACGACGATATCCGACAATTGGCTGGCGGTGAGCAACTCCACGCCATCCGTCGTCACCAGGGCCGTTTCTTCCGACTTGGCGCCCCCGATGGTAGGATTCCAGGCCACCAGTTGAGGAGCTTCGAGCGGGCTCGTCGAGTCCGGTGTGGCCCGTATCTCTCGTGGCTCATAACCGGTCGGCCCGCCCTCATGATGGAGCTGCCACTCGCCGGGGAAGCCCTGCTCGCCGTAGGCGCGCTGGGCGGCGGCAGACACCTCGCCCAGAGTGGTCCCCGGTCGTGAAGCGTCCAGCATGGCGGCGTGGACCTGTGTCACCGCCCGATGGCGCTGGTGCATCGATTCGCAAGCCGGGCCGAACGATGCGGAACTGAAGGCGCTCCGCGCGCCGCCGAAGACTCTGCTTCCCGCGCCCAGCACGGGCAAGGTGCTGGAGTTTCTTTCGGCGGTCCTGGTGCTGGCCGCCGGGACGAACGTCCTCAACGAAGCCACGGGAACCTGGCAGTGAAGTATCACCATCAATCAGTACGACATCCTACCGGTGGTCGCCTGGGCAACGAGGATCATGACAACACCACCTCGGGCGTAAACTCCGCAAGCGTCGCTCGGGATCATCTGGCTCGCCGCTTCAGGATCACTGTGACTGACCCGTAATGGACGGGAAGATCCTCAGGCACATCGTGTATAATGTCGATGTCGTCGCCGAGCTTGCTCAACCACCCGCATTTTTCCAATTGCCTTGCGGCATGCGTTGGATTGCCCTCGTCGTCTACATACAGGGCCACCTTCTGAATCCCGGGCTCCCAGTCCCGGTTGGTAGCCGGCTCGTACCCCAGGGTCCGGAAGGCCAGAACAAACGCCGGTATGGTGACCTCCCGGGGCGCTTTTTCGGGCCAGTAATACAGCCCCATCGGATCCGGCCACCAGACGCGATCATTCTCCTCGGCAGCGAACGCCATGCAGTTGTAAGTCCAGGTCGCGGGACTGATTTCTTGCCACATGAGCTTTTCCTACCACCGGTAACCTTGCCGCCTTCCCCAGGCGATCCAGGCCCGGGCCATTGCTTCCACTACCCCCTGGTGGGCCGGCTTGATCGGATTCTTTCCCGTGATAGCCTTCAGCGCCCAAAACCAGTGATCCGGCCGGTTCTCGAGTTCACTCAGCAGCAAAGGGACCGCCTCCCATCCCAGTCCGATGATTCCCTGGTAAGCTGGGTGCATTGCCATCTGGGTGACGGAGGAGCACGTCTTGGGAACCTCCTTTCTCCACTGTGCAGCGAGCCGCTGGAACCGTTCTTCGACCTCTGGACGCGGCCGTCGGGACAACAATGCTACTACAACCCGCCGGGCGTCGGCTCGCTGGTCAGCCGATTTCTTCCAAAATCCGTCTGCGCGGAGCTTTAAGGCTCGTACCTTCCATGGGCCGCCGTAATTGGAAAGAACCGCCACAAAGATGTCCGCGTTGACCTGCTTGAGTTTTTCGAGTGTGTCGAGACCCTCGCTGAAACGATCGATCCCCATATTGATGTCGACAATGTAGTTCTTGAGCCCCCTTCTTGCGAGCCGCAGGGCCCCCGAGCTGCTAGATACCGACCTAGCCCTCCAGCCCAAGTCGGCCAGCCCTTGTCTGATCCCGGCAAGATGCTGCCGATTATCCTCCAGCACGACAAACTCACCTTGCGGCCACACCAGACGCCCGCTTCGGGCGATGCTCACCACCGGTCTCCCTGGGTGTTCCTCATGCTAGCAGGCGCTCCTTGGGGAGTCTGACGGTAAACCTGCTTCCTCGCCCCACCTTCGATTGGAATTCGATTCGCCCGTCATATCGTTCCACTATTCCTTTAGCAATGAAAAGTCCCAGTCCCCGCCCGCCCTTTGCCTTGTAAGTACTGAAGCGCTTGTCGTAAATCTGCTTGGCATCCTTGACCTTGATGCCGACACCATTATCTCTGACAACCAGTTGAATATACTCGATTCCCGCCAAGCGCGCAAGGCCAGTCGATACAATGATTCTTCCCCTTCCCCGCCGGGACTCCTCCACTGCTCTGGTCGCATTGGACAGCAGATTGTATATCACGTCCTGCACTTCCACCTCGTTGACGCGAATATCAGGCAAAAGGCTCAACCGCGGGACAACTTCTATCGGTTTGCCGCGGGACTGTAGCGAAAAGTACCGGATCGCATCCCGGACCAGCTGGTTGAGGTTCGTTCGGGAGTACTTCGTCCCTTCGGCGTCGAACTGGCGATCAACTCTCCGGATCTGAGTGTTGATCCATCCGCGGGTCACCGAGATAATCCGCTTGCGCCCTGCATCGGATGCGGCGGAGCGCAGACGATCGAGCCAGCCCAGAGTATTCACAAGCACGCTGCGATTCTGATGGAGAAACCTCTGTGTCGATTCGTTGTAAGCAGCCTGATGCGCAGCGCGCACGATGGCCTGCTGCTGGCTTTCCAGCTCTGCTCGCACGGCCTTGAGTTCACTGGCTATTCTGGCTTTGACGGCGAAGAACGCCAGTGAGGAGGTCAGGCTTCCAAGCAACCCGATCCCTCGGGCGGAAAAGCGGTGGACGTGACCTGTGTAGACGGATAATGTCCCAACCAGTTTGCCTTCGGAAGTCAAGGGGAAGCAGCCGCAGGACTTGATGCCGTTCGCTCTGACCCAGTCAAGATTGGCGAACTTGCCTTTCTCTTCTTCGATGTTTGGCACCACAGCGTAGCGTTGCTCCTCGTAAACGATTCCCGCCAGCCAGCTCCCCTTGGTGATGGGTACGTCCTTCCACCGGGTCCAGTCAACGTTGTCCCCAACCTTCGCCATCACCTCCAGAACCCCGGCGGCGTTCAGGATCCTCAAAACGGCCGCCTGGAAAGGTAGCAAAGGCCCGACGATGAGCCGGAGGATTCGTTCGTAAATCGCTCCCGGCTGCGCCAAGTACTGATCTTCATATGTCTTAGCAAGCACTTGACTGATCTCACCAAGCACGAAGGATTCATGGCGGGACCGAATGCCTGTGATGGTCGACGCAATGACCAGGGCGATTATGGAGACCCAGTTGATATCCTCCTGAGTAATCTGGGGATTCGGGTCGATCGATTTGTCGTGGCGCAGTTTGTTGACAACCTCCAGGGCTCCGTACGACTGTTGCAAACCGTTCAGAGGGACCGAGATTGCTGACTGCAGGATGCCGAGCTTCCGGCGATACAGGACCCGGCCTTTCGGGTTGAGGGCTTCCCGTTCGAGATCGGTTGACCAAGCCGGCTGGCCGTAAGCCGTGTCGCCGGAAGGAAGAATCACAGACGCAGTGAAACCCTCACCAGGCTTATAGGCTTCATCCGTATACCAGTCCGGTCCAATCGGTCTGCCTCGCTTGTCAATACCGTCTATGGCCCTCCGTTCCAGGATTCCGTCCTTTGATAACAGGTAAACCGCTGCCACCTGAAAGTTCATCAACCGCCGCGTCGCGCGCAGACAGATTCGGAAGGCGGGGGCCATATCATCGCACGCAAGCAGCCTGTTCCGAAGTCGGACGATGTCTGCCAGGGAGACGCTCCTGGGGTGTCGTCGTGGCCGTTCCTTCGGGATTTGTGTTCCAGGCATTTCGGGTGCCAGCTTCCAGAGTGACATGGCCGACAGTTGCCGTCTAAATCTACTCCTCCTTATTGGAAGGCTGTCAAATACCTTATCGGAAGGCTGTCAAATACCCCACAGGCGAATCGGGCTTGAACCGGAATTTCCATTTTGGCTCCCGGTTGCCAAGCAGTATACACCCGTTTGCTCCCGTCGAGCCCAGCATGCGGCCGGGCGCGCTCCGGCATCACCGCCGCCACCAGGGTCACCCCGGCGGCGAACTCACCCCACACCCCCAGACCCGTCAGGAACCGGTAGAACATGAAGTCCCAACGGTTCTGCGACAGCGCCGACAGCCCCGTGAACGCCGAGTAGATCAGGATGGTCAGCATCATGGTCTTGGCCCGGCCCCAGCGGTCCCCCAGGATGCCGAAGTAGAATCCCCCGGTCGCCCAGCCGGCCATGAAGACCGCCGTCGCCAGGCCGCTGTAGAAAGTCACGTCGGCGGCGGAGGCGCCCGCCGGGAGCAGCGAGCTCATGGCCGGCCCCCGCGACAGCACGAAGATGCGCTGGTCCATGGTGTCGAACAGCCACCCCAGGGAGGCGACGATCAGCACCCACCAGTGATATCGGGTCAGCTCTTTGTGCCACATAGGAGACAGGCAAGAATGCCTGCCCTACTGACGGGCAGGAATGCCTGTGTCACTGGAACGGATTCTCGTCTCCCGAGGGGCCGTAAATCGACGGCACCTTCCCCCCCATCATCCGCACGTAGACCGAGAGCTGCCCCCGATGGTGGATCTGGTGGAACAACACCGCGCTCCACAGAAACGGTCCGGCCGGAGCGTTGACGGGCGGGATCTTCGCCGCCAGCTGCTCGGCGGTTAGCTGCGAGGCGGTTTCACAGGCTTTCTGGTAGTAGCTCTCGCAGCCCTCCACGATCTCCTCCAGGGTGGCCGGCAGCGGCGGCGCCTGGTACTCCTCGAAGCTGGCGGTGGCCACGATCCGGGCCAATCCATACTGCGAGTAGGCGACGTGCCAGGCCAGCTCGCCCGCCGACATGTTCCGCTCGTGGGGCTTGAAGTCCAGCTTGTCAGCGGGAAGAGCCCGCAAGACCTTCATGGTGACCTTGTGCTCGTGCCGGAACGTCTCCAGGAATTGCGCCACCATCGGCAGGGGCGCGGTTGCAGTCGTGCTCATCGTGATGCCTCCTTTAATTGGGTACCTACCCGAAACTTGCATTATAATCTGCATATGCTCCGCCCAGTCATTTTCGGTCTGGCGTGCGCCCTGGCGTTGCCGGCCCAGCTCTTCTTTGAGGAAACCATCCCCAAGACCAACCCCTACACCGGCGCGGCGGACGTCAAGCGCGGTCAGCAGCTGTTTCTGGGCCAGTGCGGCGGCTGCCACGGCCCCCAGGGCGAAGGCGGCCGGGGTCCCAGCCTCCAGCGGCCCAAGCTCGCCAAGGCCCCCGACGACGAGAGCCTGTACAAGCTTATCCGCGAGGGGGTCCCGGGAACCGAGATGCCAGGCTCCTGGGTCCTGATCGCCCGCGAGGTCTGGCAGGTAGCGGCTTTCGTCCGCAGCCTGGGCCGGACCGCCGAGGAAACGGTCTCCGGGGACCGCGCCCGAGGAGCGGACCTCTACCGGACCAAGGGCAAGTGCGCCCAGTGCCATGTAATCGCCGGCCAAGGTGGGGGCCTGGGCCCCGAGCTGACCGAAATCGGCGCCCGCCGCAGCGCCCGCTTCCTGCGCGCCAAGCTGGAACAGCCGGAGGCCCAGCTTCCCGATGGCTTCGTCCAGGTGCGGGTGGTCGCCAAAGATGGCCGCCGGCTCACCGGCGTCCGCCTCAACGAGGACACTTTCACCGTCCAGATGCGTGACCTCAACGACCGGCTGCATTCTTTTCTCAAACAAGACCTGAAGGAATTCCACAAGGACTGGGGCAGGTCGCCGATGCCGGAGTACCGCACCGCTTTCTCGGCCACCGAGATGGACGATCTGGTCGCCTACCTGGCCTCCCTTCGAGGTGGCTTATGAAGCTCGTAATCTTTCTGCTGGCTGCGCTGTCGCTGAACGCCCAAGTCCCCTATGACCGGATTCGCGGGGCCGACACCGAGCCGGGGAACTGGCTCACCTATTCGGGCAACTACAGCTCGCACCGTTTCACGCGGCTCAACCAGATCACCGCCGCCAACGTCCGGCGCCTGAAGCCGGCCTGGGTCTACCAGATCAAGGCGCGCGAGAAGGTGCAGACCACACCGCTGGTGGTGGACGGCATCATGTACCTCACCGAGCCGCCCAGCGACGTGACGGCGCTCGACACCCGCACCGGCCGGCCGCTATGGAGCTATCGGCGGCCCATGCCAAAGGGTGTACGGGGCTGCTGCGCCCAGATCAACCGCGGCGCCGCCATCCTCGACGATATGGTCTTCCTCGGCACCTTCGACGCCCACCTGGTGGCGCTCGACATCAAGACCGGCCTGGTGCGCTGGGACGTGACGGTAGCCGATTACAACGTCGGGCATTCCATCACCGTGGCCCCGCTGGCAGTCAAGGACAAGATCGTGGTCGGGATCGCGGGCGGCGAGTACGGGGTGAGGGGTTTCCTCGACGCCTACGACGCTAAGACCGGCAAGCGCGCCTGGCGCTTCTGGACGGTGCCGGCGGCCGGCGAGCCGGGCGTCGAGACCTGGGCAGGCGACAGCTACAAGACCGGCGCCGCCACCACCTGGGTCACCGGCGCCTACGATCCGGAGCAGAACCTCGTCTTCTGGGGCACCGGCAACCCGGGACCGGACTGGAACGGCGAGGCCCGCAAGGGCGACAACCTCTACTCCGACTCCCTGCTGGCGCTCGACGCCGACACCGGCCAGCTCAAATGGTATTTCCAGTTCACCCCCCACGACGTCCACGACTGGGACTCCACCGAGGTTCCGGTGCTCGCCGAGGGCGTGGTCCACGGCCAGAAGCGCAAGCTGGTGCTGTTCGCCAACCGCAACGCCTTCTACTATGTACTCGACCGCCAGAGCGGGAAGTTCCTGGTCGGCAAGCAGTTCGCCAAACAGACCTGGGCCAAGGGACTGGACGACAGCGGCCGCCCCATCCGCATCCCCAACACCTCGCCGACCGTCGAGGGGACCAAGGTCTACCCCAGCGTGCCGGGGGCGACCAACTGGTTCAGCCCCTCCTACAGCCCCATGGCGAACCTGCTCTATGTGGCCACCCGTGACGAGGGCGGCATCTATTACATGGGCGAGGCCGAGTACCGGCCTGGCAGCCAGTTCAACGCCGGAGGCTTCCGGCCGATTCCCGGCGAGGAGCCGACCGGGGCTATCCGGGCGCTGAAGCCCAACTCGGGCGAGCTGGCCTGGGAGTTCAAGCTCCATACCCCGCCGTGGGCGGGCGTCATGTCGACGGCCGGCGGCCTGGTGTTCGGCGGGACCAACGAAGGCGACTTCTTCGCGCTCGACGCCACCAGCGGCAAGCTGCTGTGGCGGTTCCAGACCGGCGGACCGATCACCTCCAATCCCATGAGCTACCTGAGCGGCAGCAAACAGCACGTGGCCATTGCTTCCGGCAGCGCCGTCTTCACCTTCGCCCTCGAAGAGCAGTGAAGAGCACCCTGGCCGCGGTCTTGTGTTCCGGGCTGTGTCTGGCACAGAACGGGGAACGGCTCTTTCAGGGCAACTGCGCCCTGTGCCACGGGCCGCGCGGCGACGGCGGCAAGGGGACCAACCTGGCCCAGCCGCGTTTGCCCCGCGCCCCCGACGACGAGGCCCTGTTCCGGGTCATCCGACAGGGGATCCCCGGCACCGAGATGCCCGGCACCCGGCACTTTTCTGACGACGACATCCGGGAGGTGATCTCCTTTGTCCGGAGCCTCGGTCAGACGACGCCGCCGAAGGTGGAAGGGGACGCCGCGCACGGCGCCGAACTCTATCGCGGCAAGGGAAACTGCGCCGCCTGCCACACCATGGGCGGCCGGGGCGGGGCCATGGGTCCCGACCTCACCGAGATCGGCGTCCGACGCAGCCCGGGCCACATTCGAACGTCGATCGTGGATCCGGAGGCTTGGGTCCCCGATAACTTCCTCAACTACCGCTGGTATTCGCTGATCCCCGACAATTTCGTCCAGGTGCGCCTGGTGGCGCGCGGCGGGCAGCGACTCACCGGCGTCCGCATCAACGAAGACCCTTTCTCGATCCAGATCCGTGACGCCGGCGACCGCGTGCATTCCTTCTGGAAGACGGAGTTGGCCGAGCTGCACAAGGACTGGGGCAAATCGCCCATGCCGAGCTACCGAGGCGTGCTGACGCCGGGCGAGATCGATGACCTGGTGGCCTACCTGGTGACGCTGCGAGGAGGGTCATGATGTGGCCACACAGAACAGGCCGGAATGCCTGTGTCACAGTGCTGCTGGCGGCGTCGCTCTCCGGCCAGGTGAGCTACGAGCGGATCAGGCAGGCCGGCCGCGAGCCAGGTCAGTGGCTTACCTACTCGGGCAACTACCAGGGCCACCGCTACTCTACGCTCGACCAGATCAACGCCGCCAACGTCGGGCGCCTCAAGGTCGCCTGGATGTACCAGGTCAACGACCCCAACAAGTTCGAGGCCACCCCGCTGGTCATCGACGGCGTGATGTACGTGAGCGAGCCGCCGTCGAACGTGGCGGCGCTCGACTTGCGGACCGGGCGGCCGCTGTGGCGCTACGAGCGGCCCCTTCCGGCCGGCGTTCGCCCCTGTTGCGGCTTTGTGAACCGCGGCGTGGCGGCCCTGGACGACCAGATTTTCGTCGGGACGCTCGATGCCCACCTGGTGGCGCTCGATGCCCGCACCGGCCGCGTTCGCTGGGCCACCGAAGTCGCCGACTACCGCACCGCCCACAGCATCACGGTGGCGCCGCTGGCGGTGCGCGACAAGGTGGTGGTCGGAGTCGCCGGGGGCGAGTTCGGGGTGCGTGGCTTTGTCGACGCCTACGACGCCAAGACCGGCAAGCGGGCCTGGCGCTTTTGGACTGTCCCGGGACCGGGCGAGGAAGGCAACGAGACCTGGGCCGGCGACAGTTGGAAAAACGGCGCCGCCGCCACCTGGGTCACCGGCGCCTACGACCCCGAGCTGAACCTGGTCTACTGGTCCACCGGCAACCCCGGGCCGGACTACAACGGCGACGTGCGCCTGGGCGACAACCTTTACGCCTGCACCCTGCTGGCCCTCGACGCCGACACCGGCCAGCGCCGCTGGCACTTCCAGTTCACGCCCCACGACGTGCACGACTGGGAAGCCAACCAGGTGCCCGTGCTGGTCGACGGCGCCTGGCAGGGCCAGCCGCGCGCGCTCATCGTCACCGCCAATCGCAACGCCTTCTACTACGTGCTGGACCGGAGGACCGGGGAGTTCCTCCTGGGTACTCCCTATGCCAAGCAGACCTGGGCCAAGGGACTCGACCACCGGGGCCGTCCCATTCGCCTGCCCAACACCGAGCCCACCGCCCAAGGCACCCCGCTCTACCCGAGCCTCCACGGCGGCACCAACTGGTTCAGCCCGTCTTACAGCCCCAAGACCAGCCTCTTCTACGTGGCGGTGCGCGAGGAGGGGACGCTTTTCTACAAGGGCCCGGCCGAATACAAGCCCGGCGCCGGCTACACCGCAGGCAGCGTGCGGGGCCTCCCGGGGGTCGAGCCGACCGGCTACGTCCGGGCGCTGGAGGTCGCCACCGGAAAACAGCGCTGGGAGTTTCCGCTTCAGTCGCCGCCCTGGGCCGGCCTGCTCTCGACCGCCGGCGGCCTGGTCTTCGGCTCGGCCAACGAGGGCTACTTCTTCGCCCTCGATGACGCGACCGGCAAGCCGCGGTGGCGCTTTCAAACCGGCTCGGCGGTGTTTTCGAACCCCATCAGCTACCTCAGCGACGGCCGCCAGCACATCGCCGTGGCGGCCGGCCACTCCCTGATCTCGTTCGCTCTGGAATGATTCCGGGGCTAGCGCTAGGGCCAGGATGGCCGCGAGGCGCCTTGCCAATATCGTTGCTCCTTTCATGATCTGTTCTCCTTTCGAGCCACCCTAGGTGGCTCATTAGCAGAACCGAAAATGGGAGGGAAAAACTCAAGCGCGCATAGTTGGCGTCGTTCCGCCTCTCGGCGTCCCTTCTCTTCATCGATCAGCAGAAGGACCTCCGGCCGGTGGTGTTGCGCCAGCAGAATTGGTTCACATTCGCCCGGACCGAGGGCCGCGCAGCCCGGCGTCGGCGATCGGAGCAGCGTGATGCACCTCGACCCAGGCGGGCCGGTCTTGGATCCAGGCAGCTACCGGCGGGTGCATTTGGATGACGGAGCTCCTCCAGCACTGCCTGTGGAATGACTACTCACCCATATAGGCCGTGGAGGATCTCGGCTTCGCCAATGAGGATCAGGTAATTCAGCGGTGACGTGTCGGCAATGACGATCATCGACCGCTGAACTGCCGGCTTGTTTCGGTGTCGTGGGCGATGTCTTCCAGCGTATAGCTCAAGTACACCCCGTGGTCCTTTAGGAACCCGTCGACCTCCAGGCGAGTTGGAAAGCCTAGTAATCGCCGCACCTGGAACTCGGTCAGCGCTCCGGAGCGGTAGCCTTCCAAAGCTAGACTCTCCAAGGCAGCACGGGGGAGATCCTGGAACCTCGCCTCCAGCTCGTGGGCAATGTCCTCGGGTAGATTCAGTGTTACCTGCATTCGCCTCGCTCCTTCGCTAAGCACAATTTCCCATTTCATGAGCCTACCACAATACAGTGGCGGGCTCGTGCGCGCCCGGCCGGGCGAAGGTCGAGACGAGTCTGTCTCGACCCGGCAGGCTGAAGCCTGCGCTACGAGCCTGGCCTATCAGAACTCGTAGCGCAGCGCCATCTGGAACACCCGCGGCGAGCCGGTCGAGGTGATCCGTCCCACCGCCGGAGCGCTCAGGTTGCCGTTGGGGTTGTCCAGATTCACGCGGTTGAAGGCGTTGAAGGCCTCCGCCCGGAACCGCACCCTGTGCCGTTCCCGGAGGTGGAAGGTCTTGACCAGACCCAGATCCACCACTGCCTCCCCGGGCCCTGCGATCAGGTTCCGGCCGGCGTTGCCGAAAGTTCCGGGGTCGTTCTGGCGGAACGCGGCGGGGTCGAAGTAGCGCCCGATCAACTGGGATCGCGGCCGGTCGGCCGGCAGGAAGGGGTTGCCCGTCAGGTCCGGGCGGTCCTGGTTGATGCCGGTGCCGGAATTGTCGCGCCCGCTCACGACGTTGAAATACAACCCCGACTCCAGGGAGACGATTCCGTTCAGCCCCCAGCCGTCGAGCAGGAGCGCCGCCGGGCGCGAGCCCCTCCAGCGCGGCAGTTCCCAGATAAACGACCCCACAAAGCGGTGCGAGAGATTGTTGGCCGCCAGCGCCTTCTCCCGCCGGAAGTCGGTGCCATCCTGCGGATCCGCCAGGTTGTCGATATGGCGGGCCCAGGTGTAGCTGGCCAGCACCGTCAGCCCGCGCGTCATTCTCTTGTTGGCGGTCAGCTGCAAGGAGTGATAGGTGGAGTTTCCCTCGGCGCTGTTCACGCCGATGCCGGAGAACTCCGGGAACCGGCGCCGCTGTTGCAGGTTGCCCGGCCGCCCGAAGACCCCGGGATTCACCTGCTGGGTGGTCTCCAGGTGATTGCCTTTGCTGGCGACATAGGCGGCGGTCAGCACCCAGCTTTGCCGGAATTCCCGTTGCAGGCTGAAGTTCCACGCCTGCACGATGCCGTTGCGAAAGTCGGCGTCCCAGCCCCCGACCGACACCGGCCGCACGAAGGAAAAGCGGGCGCGCTCCTCCGCGGATCCCGGCGCCGTGAACGGGTATGGGTTACCGCCGATGGACTGGTAGGGATCGGCCAGGCCACCCGGCACCGGGTTGATGTTTACCGCCAGCACGTAGCCGGGCCCGCCGCCTCCGATCTGCTGCAACGCCCGGGAAGCGTAGAAAACTCCATAACCGCCGCGAATGCTGCTTTTGCCGCTGCCGGTCGGATCGAAGGCCCAGCCGATGCGCGGGGCAAAGCGGTTCCAGAGGTTGCCGAAACCGTATTTTTCGGGAACCGCGGCGTCCTGGGCAAAATAGACCAGCCCCAGCGGCGCCCGGGGAAAGAAGGTCGATTGCTGCCCGGGGCGGAACATGGCGCCGGTTCCGCGCTTGTCCGGAGGCGGCAGGAACGGATCCCACCGCAGACCCAGGTTCAGCGTCAGCCGGTGGGTGGCCTTCCAGTCGTCCTGCGCGTACAGGCTCAGCTCGTGCCCCACCGGGTAGCTTTCGGCGCCGGAGCTCTGCACCACGCTGTCGGGCCTCCCGATCATGAAATCGGCCGCCGCCTCGCCGGTAATCTGCCCGCGAAAGGCGATGGCCGGGTCGCCCTGGAAGCGTTCCACGCGGTCCACCTTGTCATAGCGCCACTCGCCTCCCAGCCGCAGCAGGTGCGACCCCCGGGTCATGCTGACTTCCTCACGGGCGTGGAAGAA
>Ga0247727_10010972_pt1 | contig 15923 bp, 19 predicted proteins | sample WisWelCaveWW1625_FD_202498 | JGI IMG/M metagenome (GOLD analysis project Ga0247727, IMG submission 202498) | Biofilm microbial communities from Wishing Well Cave, Virginia, United States - WW16-25 | ecosystem: Environmental > Aquatic > Deep subsurface > Groundwater > Cave microbial mat | place...
ACGCAACCAAACAAAGAATTCATTCTCCAACAAATGCTCTATCATTGTCGTTATGAAAAACGCGCGCGCAAAAGTTACCCACAAAAACTCCGTTCCTTCGGTTGACGCGCATGCGCCGCGGCGGGATTAAAAGCAGTTCAATGATTTTGACTTTAATCATTTTGACTTTTTGCTTTATTAGCTCTTATTCCATGCGATAACGTTCTTCCGCCAGCCGATAGAGCCGGAGCCAGAACGCGCGGTTGATCACGACCACGGCGATCACCAAGACCAACGTGGCGGCCAGGAGCAAGGCATAATCACCGGCGCCGGTGGCTTGCGTGATGAGCGCACCGACGCCGAGGGTGGCATGGCTGCGCCCGCCAAACTCGACATACTCGGCGACGATGCTGGCGTTCCACGCGCCGCCGCCGGCAGTAATGGCGCCGGTAATAATGTACGGAAACAGCGCCGGCAAAATCAACGTGCGCCAGCGATCGCGCTTGGAAAGCCGCAACAGCGCCGTGGTGTCGCGCAGGTCTTGCGGAATCGCCGAGGCGCCGGCAATCACGTTGAATAACAGATACCATTGCGTGCCCATCAGCATGAGCGTGATCGCCGCCACGTTCAAGCCGCCCGGCGCTTGCAGCAACGCCAAGAGCAGCACCGGAAAAAGCGCGGTGGCTGGAATAGACGCGACGATTTGCACGATGGGCTGAAGAACGGCGGCGAGGCGGCGATTCGTTCCAATGGCCACACCCACCGGAATGGTCCACGCCAATGCAATCACCAACGCGACGCTCACGCGGACGAATGTTGCTGCGAGGCCGAGGCCCAACTGCGCCCATTCGGAAAGAGAAACCGTGAACAACATGGCCGCCGCGCGAAAGCTGCCATACAAAATTGCTGACACCGTGGCAACGGCGAATCCCCTCACTAACCACGAGAGCCACCGGCGTGGAATCATGCTTTCTGTTGCAATGACGCCCGCCCGCCAAGGTCTGCTATCCATCCACTCGCTGAGCGGCCGCCACACCCGGCTGCGGAATTGCTTGACCAACCAGGCTCGCGAGAGCGCCTCCAGAAACCAGGAAGTGGGTGGCTTATCGCCTTCCACCATTCCGACTTTGAATTTGTCCGCCCATGCCAGCAGCGGCCGCCAAACCAACTGATCGAGCAGCACGATCACCGCCACCAAAGCGCCGATGCCCCACAAAATCGCGGGCAAATCGCCCGCATGCGCGGCGGTTTGGAGATACGAGCCGAGGCCCGGCAAGCGGAAATCGCGCGACCCCACGCGAAAGATTTCCGCGGCCATCAGAAAAAACCAGCCGCCGGCCCAGCTCATGATGCTGTTCCACACCAAGCCGAGCGCCGCGAACGGCAGCTCGAGGGTTTTGAAACGCAACCAGGGGCTGAGGCGAAAGATCGCCGAGGCTTCGCGCAATTCCCGCGGGATCGTCGTCATGGACTGATAAAAGCTGAACGTCATGTTCCAGACTTGTGAGGTGAAAATCAGAACGATCGCCGCGAGCTCGGCGGCGAAGTCTTCCGGCAGCATGGCGCTCAAGCCGAGCAACACCACCGGCAGAAACGACAAAATGGGAACGCTTTGCAAAACGTCGAGCAAAGGCATGAGCACTTTTCGCGCGGCGCGGTTGCGCGCGGCGGCGTAGCCATAAAACAGGCTGAACAACAAAGAAAAAAAATAAGCGGTGGCCATGCGTCCGGTGGAAAGCAAGGCGTACCACGGCAACGCCAGCGGCGAGAGCGAAATATCCGGCCCGGTGACGACCGCCGGCGCATTGAAGGCGAGACGCGCGCCCACATAAAGCAGCGCCGCAAGGCCCAGCAAAATCAGGCCGTCGCCGCCGGTGAAAGGAGGAGTCGGTGGTAACGCCGGACTAAAGCGGAATTTCCGCATGCTCATCTCGAACACCCATTTTTTTTCTAACTTCGCATTCTTCGCGCTTTTGTGGCTCGGGACGATTTAAGCCGGCGCCGCTTTTTTCCGGCGCGGCGAGGCCACGACGGCGCGCCAAAGATGGCGAATCAAACCGATGAAAGTTGCCAGCCAGGCCGCGAGGGCGAGATACACGAAGTAACGCGGCACGATGAGGAGAAAGGGCAATTCGAGCGCGTGCGCCAATCTAAACGTGCAGACGGTGTACATGCCGAGCGGAAAGACCATACCCCAATACTGCGGATCATAAACCAGAGGAAAGCGCTCGTAGAGATGCCGCCAAATTCCCAAAATCAAAAGCAATGGAATCCACCACGTACCCGCGGCCCAAAAGAAAAGCGTGAACCCTTTCAAGAACGGCAGCAACTCTTGCAGGAAAGTCGAGGCCTCGGCGTTGAGAATGAGCGTGGCGCCGGCGAGGGTGGTGATCGCCACCGCGCCCATGTTGATCCAATACGGCGGGGTGAGGCTGGCGGTGCTCAGCTTCAAAAAAGTGAAGCGATAAAAAATCAACGTGATGATGTTGAGATAGAGCATGCAGCCGAGCAGATACATGCACAGCGCGAAGAAAAGCAGAGGCTCGCGCCCTTCGCCGCGCGGCGCTGCGAGCAGCGTTGCGAGTACAGAGAGCGCTTGCGTGGCGACGGCGGCGATCAACCACGCGCCGTTGATGCCGGTTTCGAGCGTGGGCTTGTCTTGGCGGATGACGACGGCGGTGAAAAAAGTGTACATCACCAGCAGCCACAATACGAGGCCGAGCAGCCACAGTCCGGCCGCGAGGCGATAGCTTTCCATTTGCACCACCATCTGCGTTCCGAGCACGCAGGTGCCGGCGACCAGCGTGAAAAAACCCGGGCCGCGCGCATGATCCTTCAAATCCGCGAGCAGGCGTGGAAAATAAATCGCGACGCGCAATAGCGTCAAGCCGCACAGGAGGAGATAAAACGCCAGATTGAGAAAGAACAAGCTGCGCGCCATGAAGCTCATACCCAACAAATGCGCGGCGAGCGCGACGATGCCGGTGGCCATCACCAGCGCGAAATAGCCCGGAAACAAATCTGCTGCGGCCTGCTTGATCACGCCCGTTTTCAAAGCTCACCTCTCGAGAGCGTAAAGATACCAGAGCAGACCCGCATTCAAAGCGAGACATCCCACGCTAACCAGGGCCGCGGGCCAGAGAATTGTCTCATCGCCGCTGAGGTAGGCGTGCATGGTGGCGGTGAAAAGCCACAGTTGCAGAACGACCATAATCATCACGAAACAGAGAATGCCCATGACGATCATCATGCGCTGCGAGCGCGCGAAGTGCGAGCGTCCGATCATATTGTCTCCTCCTCCCAGCCGAGAGCGCAAATCATGCCGCGGCGAATTTCCAATTTCACGCGCGGCAGGGTTCGGCGCGGCGGGCCGGCAATGGGCCGCCCGGTGGTGAGGTCGAAAACGCCTTCGTGGCATGGACAATATAATCTTCCGGCCTCGGGTTGGGGAATGACGGGACAGGTGAGATGCGTGCATTGCTGGCTATACGCGACGAAGCGATCGGCGTCCAGGCGGATCAGCACGCACGGCGTGTGTTCTTGGGGATAATTAAATACCCGGCTGCCGCCAACCGGAATCTCCTCCACGCGCGCGATTTCATAGAGCGGCGGGCTGCCTTTGCGCTTGCGAAAGAAATTCTGCAGCACGATCCAAAACTGCCCGGCGACGAACGCCAGGCTGGTGAGCACCATGAATTTGGTAAAGTCGCGGCGCGCAACATAATTGTCCTGCGGCCAATCAATCGGAAAATCTCTACGCCACCGCGGCTGCTCGGCCTCCGGCTTGCCATCGGGTGGAATCGTCAAGTGCTCGCGATCTTGCGAGGTCATTTGCTTCCTCCTCAGAAATTCATATTCGCCATTAAGGGTAAAACCTTTGCAGAAAAAGCAAAAGCATTCAAAAGACAGAAAAATGTTTACCCCGCTTTGTCGCAGGCGCCGCATCACGCGGTGCGGGGACTCTTTGCTCCAGGTGAGTATTGCTTTGATGAGACCAAACTCTATTTTTCTGTCTTTGCTTTTATTCAAGCCAACTTAACATTGTCATGCTATATGCCCACAAGCATTTCCTCCAGAATGTTTTGGCCGAGGACGGGGTGATACATGGCCGCGGTGATGTCCACGATTTCCACCGGCGCGTCTTTTGGCGCCATCATTCTCACTTTGGTGGTGATGATCTGAGCGCCGAATTGAAAGCGATTCACCGGCTTGGAGCGCGGCCGCAGCTTTTCGATTTCCTCGCGCGTGCCGAAAAACAGCGCCTGGCTGGGGCAAACCGAAGCGCACATCGGCTTCAATCCGACCGAGGTGCGATCGTAACACATGTCGCACTTCATCATCAGATTCGTCTGTGTGTTCATCTTGGGCACGCCGAACGGGCAGGCCAGCACGCAGTTGTTGCAGGCGATGCAGCGCGGCTTGCGCGCGGTTTGCACGACGCCGTCTTCCGTCTTTTTGATGGCGTCCGCCGGGCAAACTTCCGCGCAGGTGGGCGAGTCGCAGTGCATGCAGATGACGGGCACGGTTTGCGTGGAACTGGCGCGGTCAATGTAGTCGAGCTGGATCATGGACTGGCCTTTGTGCGTGTCGCACTCCGTGCATGCCTGCACGCACGCCTGGCAACCGATACAGCGGCCGAGGTCGATGAAAAATTCCATGTTTTGCGGAACTGGCACGAACGCCTCCTTTTTTTTCTTAGGTTCAAGCTATATGGCCAATTTGTGCAATTGGGATCGTTTAAAAGACCAATATATCGTCATTTATCCGCCAAAAAACCGCCATATCCGCCATTTATCCACCAACATTCAATCGATAATAGGTTCCTTTCTTTTCTCCACTCTTCTTGAATAAATGCAATTCAACCAACCCCTCCAAATCTCTCAATGCTGTACGGTCGGAAGTCTTGCACAATTCTTGATACTCTCTATTCGTAATTTTGTCCGTTTCCTTCACAAACATCACCGCCTTAATCTGTCTTTTATTCAAGCCCAGTTCTCTAAGGTGGTTCTCATTCCACTTGTCTCTGTAAAAGGTAACCATCATCACGCCGTTTTCTTCCACGAAATCCGGCTCCGGCAATCCTTGTTCCCGACATTTCTCGACAATTTTGATTGTTCCTCTCCCCCAAGCTTCGATGAAGCCGGCATAATAAAAAACCTCAGCCAACAACCGGTTGCGTGGTATGGATAAGTGAGTGGTTTTCAATTTTTCCACCGGGATCTCCGGAGGCAATCGTCCTTCATTCATGATAATCATTTTGTCCGAATATACCCTGACCTGAATATGGGAAGTACTGGAGTAATCTCTGTGAATCAAGGCGTTGATAATCGCCTCCCTTAAGGCTTCATACGGATATTCCAGAACATCCCGGCGGTGAATACCTTCGAACTTGATTTCGCTGATCAGATACTTTGACCTGAGTATTTCCAGCGTATTCTCCAATTGCTCGAAAAGATTGCCGTTGACAATATCCGTAAATTGAATATCCGTATCCGATAGAAACTTGCCGATCTTTACGAGGGATTGAAGATAAAGCCGTTGAGGGGCTTTTCCAAAAAGCAGAACTGCAGCACGTGTTGATTTTTCGCCATCAATGAGTTTTAATTTTTGCAGAAGCGTCTTTATATCCGGTTCTTTTGCAGCGGAAGGAATTCTATCGACCGCATACTTTTTGAATTGCTCAATAGCAGCTTTATTCAGCTCATCAAAAGCTGCTCTTTCTTCAACCACTTCATCCCATGTGCTGCCCGATTTTTTCATGAGGAAATCGGCCAAATCCTTTCCCTGCAATTCCTGAACTGTGCTTCCGCTTCTCACGCAAAATTTCCCATCATAAGAGATTGGGACGGAGCATGGTGTAACGACAATTTTAACAATCTCTGCTTTGTTTTTCTTTTCCATCGTGATCGATGGGATAATGCCCAACTTGTTTCTGATCTTGTTCGGCAAATCCTCCAATAAACGCTTGGTGTCTTTTAGGCCAACAGGATTTCCTCGGTCATCCACGCCAATGATTAACTCTCCACCATTGCCATTGGCAAACGCGACAATCGCTTTCAGATACTCATCTCGCCAATTTGGTTTAAACTCGAGAAATTGAGATTCCTTCTTTGGCATTTTACTCTCCACTTTTTAATAAAAATCTGGAAGAGTGAAATTCACTCACGGCTCCGGCGCTTGTATCGCCTTCTTCACCCGCACCGCGCAAACCTTGTATTCCGGAATTTTCGAGATAGGATCTTGCGCGGCGATGGTGAGCTGGTTGGCGCTTTGGCGGCCGGCCCAATGATAGGGAATAAAAATCGTATCGGGCCGAATCGTTTTGACCACCTGCGCGCGCAGCGTACAATTGCCGCGCCGCGACTCGACCGTGGCCCAATCGCCGTCGGCAATGCCGAGACGGCCGGCCAACAGCGGGTGCATTTCAATGCGCGGCTCCGGATAATGATCCACCAGCGGGCCGATGCGTCGCGTTTGCACGCCGGAGAGATATTGGCTGACGACGCGACCGGTGGTGAGAATAATCGGATACTCGCCATCAACCTCTTCCGCCGGCGGCGTGTAGCGCGCGACATTGAAACGGGCTTTGCCGTCGGGAAAATAAAACGGGCCGTTGCCTTGCGCAACCGGATTCCACGAACCCGGCTCAAACAGCCGGGGCGTGCCGGGATCCTCCGCGCTGCGGCACGGCCAGAAGACGCCGTACTGCCGTTCGATTTTTTCATACGTGATGCCGGAATAATCAACAATGCCGCCGGCGGAAGCCTGGCGCAGCTCGTCAAAAATTTCCGCCGCACTGTTGAACGTAAAACCTCGCTCGCGCCGCAAGGCTTTGGCAAGATCTTGAATGATGCGCCAGTCCTGCCGCGCCTCGCCGGGCGCCTCCGTCGCCTGATTGATCTTGATAACGCGCCCCTCGGTGGTGGCGACGACGCCCTCGTCTTCTTCGTGCAACGAGCCCGGCAGCACGATATCGGCATAGTAGGCGGTTTCGTTCATAAAAAAATCGATGGACACGAAGAACTCGAGTTTCTCCAGCATCCGCCGGATGAAATTGTTGTCGGGCAACGAGACCACCGGATTAAAACAAATACTCAACAGCCCACGAATTTCACCGGCGTCGATCTTGCGGAAAATCTCGTAGGCGTTCACGCCGGGCGGCGGCAATTCCTCCGGCGACATGCCCCACACTTTCGCGACATACGCGCGATGCTCGGGGTTGCCGAGATCGCGGCCGCCGGGCAATTGATCGCACTTCTGGCCATGCTCGCGCCCGCCCTGGCCATTGCCCTGGCCGGTGATCGTGGCATAGCCGCAGTTTTCGCGGCCGAGGCGTCCGGAAGCCAGCACCATGTTGATCGCGCCCAAAACATTTTGCACGCCGTGGCTGTGATGCTCGATGCCGCGCGCGTGCATCAGAAAACTCGTCTTCGCCGCGCCCCACCATTCCGCGGCCTGGTGAATGAGTTTTTCGGCGATGCCGGTGACTTCGGCGGTGCGTTGCGGCGTCCACTCTTGCACGTGCGCCGCGACTTCGGCAAAGCCGGTGGTGTGCTGGTCGATAAAATCGTGATCGAGCCAGTCGTGTGCAATCATCAAGTGGAGAATGCCGTTGAAGAGCGCTACGTCGCGGCCCGGCTTGATGGGCATGAACAGATCGCACGTGCGCGCGATCGGCGTGATTCGCGGATCGACCACGATGATCTTCGCGCCGTTCTCGCGCGCCTGCCAAACGTAATCCGTGGTGATCGGCGCGCATTCCGCCACGTTCGCGCCGCTGATCCACACCACCTCGGCGTGGAGAATATCGCTCCACGGATTGGCGGCGCGATCGATGCCAAAGGCTTTCTTGTTGCCGGCCCCGGCGCTCACCATGCACAGCCGGCCGTTGTAATCGATGTTCGAAGTTTTGAGGCAGGCGTGGGCGAATTTGCCCATGAGATAAGCCTTCTCCGTGGTCAGACTCGCGCCGGTCAACACCGCGAACGCATGCGCGCCATATTGCGATTGAATGCGGTCGATTTCCGCGGCGACGCGGCCAATCGCTTGCTCATACGCGAGGGCTTTAAAGCCCGACGGCGCGGTGGCCTCGCGCTCATAAGCATGCAACAACCGGTCGGGATGCGCGCCTTGCAAATAACGTTTAATCCCTTTCGGGCACAGCTTGCCTTGATTGAAAGGAAAGTCGTACCACGGCTCAAAACCGATGACCTGATTGTCTTTGACTTTCAATTGAATGCCGCATTGCTGGCCGCAAAAGCAGCAGTGCGTTTTGACGATTTTATCCGGCGCCACGCCGGTATCCAACCACACGCCATGGGAATAAGCCGGATGCGGCCCAAACGCTTCGATAATGTTGGCGGGATCTGCAAATGTTGTTGACATGATTTCTTTCCTAACAAAAAAACAAAAGCGCATCCCGAAGCTAAAGTTTCTTATTGATGCACGATCAAATTGAACATGAGAAAACGGAGTTAACGGAGAACGGCTTGGGGAAAAATATTTTCTCTGTTCATTCCGTTTTCTTCGTGGCTGTTTTTTTAAAATTCTATTGCTCTGTTGCGGCTTCAGCTTTCGGCTTGTCTGAAATTCGGTGTAGGCATTTAGTATAGTAGAATGCTCATATTGAAGAGTATTCCAGCACTGAGGTGATCCAACTTCAAATTGTCAAACGCTTATCTCCGAACCTCACCGAAACCACCCTACGGGCGCAGCCGAGTGTCGCCGAAAACTTTGGCAGGATGATTTATCGGCAGAATCATTTCAAATCATTCTGCCATAAAATTATTCTGCCCAAAATTTAACGATCACTTTTCTTTGCGGAGCCTTTACGTTTTTGCGTGAAAGCTTTTCACAACCTAAGCATGAAAATTATTTTTGTCTTCTTCTCCCAATGGCCCTTCGCCGATCGCCGGGTTCGCGTAAGACGGCGGCGCGGCGGTGGAAACGCCGAGATCAACGCCGCCGCGTTGGCCCTGCCACAGTTTCCCCTGCGCCAACGCAAACAGGGCGCGGCGGCAGGGCGGGCAAATCCATTGATAGTGCTCGACGCCAGGATCGTTGATTTCATAGCGATAACCCAACTCCGCCTCGACGCGGATCAAATCCTCGACGTGCATGCGCGAGGTGAACGGCTGCTTGCAGCGGCGGCAGATTGCGGCTTCTTCGTGCTGGCCCACATCTTTGTAGAACCGCACGCCGAGCTGCGCCGGCCGTTGAAAGATGTGAAAAAATTTTCCAAAGGGCAGCCACAAAAATGTGAAGATCACTGTAATCGCGTGCACGATGGCGAGAAAATCGTAGGCATAGCCTTTCATCCACGTGTAACTGGCGGTGAGCATGAGGCCGGTGAGGCTGACGGCAAACAGCAGAATCAGCGGCAGAAAATCTTCGGCAAACAATTGCAAAGCCGCCGCGCCTTCTTCGCGCATGCGCCGGCGCATCGCCAACATCACGCCGGCGATGACTAAAAACGAGGCCCAAACCAGTCCATGAAAAATCACAAAGCCAAAAATGGAATCACTGGGAAAGGAGAACGTGGGAAAACCGAAGAAAAAAATGCGGTACCATTCCGGCTGCCCGGGCAGCGATTCGAAGTGCAGCCAGCCAAAAACCAGAGGGAAGGTGATGGCCACGGCAAGGACGCATCCCCACATGATCAGCCAATGCGTCAGCCCGCGCACGCGGTCGCGCGACCAGATGAAACGGTTCAACACCATGTCATTGAAAATGTGCTTGAACCAGTTGCCGATATTCCGCGCGCGATAATCGCGCTTAAGGAAAACCTGCCAGCCGCGTTTCCAATAGAGCGCCGTGGGCGGCCGTTGCAGCCACATCGCGTAGCGATAGGTCAGACCAAACGTGGCAAACAAGACGGCGAAGGTGTACGCCACCAACGCCGCGTCAAAATGCGATAAATTACGCGAGCCCAGCACGATCAAGCTCGCCAGCAGCAGCGTGACCACCACGCCCCACGCGGCAGCCTTGATAACTTCGCGCTTCATCACGTCCTCCTTCCTGTTTTGAAGAAGGGAGCGCGGACATTCTTGTCCGCAATGCGCGTGCGGACAAGAATGTCCACGCTCCCTCTTTATTGGAAGTTTTTTATAATCTATAGTCTAATGTGCCGGCATGATCAAAACAAGAAAAAAATATTGGCAATGGCAGCCATTCAGAGCAGTGTTCGGTGTCAATGTTGCTGTTTATTGAATACCGATCACTGCAACGCTCATTTCCGCTTCAAGACGCCAGCAAGCACTTTGACGTTGTTGTGCTCGCTATCCTTCGCTGCGAACAACAACGTTACCGTGCCTTGGCGTATCAGCGCGCGCAGATGGCGCAACTGCTCCTGCCGTTCCGCCGTTTGCAATTCCTCGCGATAGCGCTTTTGAAATTCCTCCCAGCGTTCGGGTTTGTGGCCGAACCATTGGCGCAGCTCGTTCGAGGGCGCAATTCCCTTGAGCCACTCGTCGATCCGCGCTTTCTCTTTTGAGAGGCCGCGCGGCCACAAACGGTCGACGAGGATGCGCGTGCCGTCCGCTTTCTCGGGCGGATCATAGACGCGTTTGATCTTGATAGGCATTTGGGTTGTTCCTTTTCAGCGTTCACTCATTTGAACAGTCGCGACTTTGTGCGCATTTTTGTCCCGTATGACTTTGCTTATGTTGCTTTCCCTTCCTCAAGGGCAAGCAGAATGTGATCCAGAAAATGCGCTTCCGGCATGGCGCCGGTGACCGCAGGTTTGTTATTGACCACCGTCAGCGGCACGCTTCTCACGCCGTAGCGGTGTGAAAGCTGCGGGAACTCGGTGGCTTCCACCATATCCGCCACCACCTTGTCGCTTTCCATGGCAAATTGATGCGTCAGGCGCACGGCCTGGGGGCAGTGCGGTCAAGTCGGGGTGGTGAAGACCTGCAAATGCAAAGGCGTAGTCAGCGCCGCCAATTTTTTTCTGGAATCTTCCGCAAGCCCCGAATCCCTCTTCGACACCATCACAATATCTTCGAGCAAGGTGGCAAATTCGTAGCCGGAAGGAATGCCGTAAAATCGAATGCCATAATCCTTGTCACCCAACAGCACGGTTGCCGGAATTTTGTCGACGTTATACTTCGCCACTTGATCCTTGTTTTCGACAAAATCGTGGATTTCAACACTGAGCTTGCCGGACAAAGCGGCGAGTTCTTCGATGAGTTCTCTCGTCTCCTGGCAGGAGTCGCATTCGAACTTTTGCGTGAAGTTGATAATCTTGACCGGCTGGTCCAACGCCGCGAATATCTTTTTGATCTCGCTGCGTTCGTTTTCGCGAAATAGAGACATAGTGATTCTCCCTTCGTGGTTTCTTCTTTGTTTCACCGCGCGATGCCAAGCTGCGAAATCATTTCGGTTTTTGACGTATCCGAATAAACGCCATAGGCATCCACCAATACGCCCTTCAAACCGGTTTGCGATTGAATGGCGTAAACTACGGAGCTGTCGTCGGGATTGCTCATCCCTTCGAAGCGATAAAACTCGACGATTTCAAAGTCCTCCGGCGACAGCGCCACGCCCGCTTCCTGCCATTCGATGCGGTCTTCGTTCACGCCGAAGTTGTGGGTGAATCCTCTTTTTTCGAGGTCAGCCAACGCGTCGGATAATGAGTTGTAGCCGGCCATGTTTTGCCTCCTTAACATTCAAAAGACAGAAAAATGGAGGGCAGAAAAATGTTTACGGCTTCTCGTTGCGCCACGGTGAGTATTGCTTTGATGATGCCAAACGCCATGTTTCTGTCTCTCATTTTTCTGTCTTTGCTTTCGTTCAAGCCAACTTAACATTGTCAAGATAGTTTTTCCGGAGTAATACTCTATCATCATGTCACAAACGGGGTCTTTAGCCATAGATCAACCTTTTCTTGAGCAGTGTTAACCGCGAAAGACGGCGGCATGATCGCGGGCGAATTCGGCGAAGGTACGCGGCGGCTTGTCGGTGAGGTCCGCCACGACGCTCGTGATCGTCTCGGTCGGGCCGCCCGCGCGCTGGTAAGCCGCGAGCGCGAGCGTGCTCTCGATCAACCAGGAGGGCTGGCCGGCTTGCGTGAGACGCGCCCGCCCTTCGTCAAACGATTCATCGAGGTAACGCAGCCGCTTGCCGATCGCTGCGCCGATGATCTCTGTTGCCTGCCGGTAGGAAATCGCCTCGCTACCCGTGATCACGTATTTCTTGCCGGCGTGTCCTGGCTGGGTGAGCGTCACAACGGCGACCGCGGCGATGTCGCGGGTGTCGATGAATGGAATTTTGCCATCGCCCGTAGCCGAGTAGACCACACCGTCTTTGCTGATGTTTTCGGCTTGGGCAAGAAGATTCTGCATGAAGTGGTGCGGCCGCAGCATCGTCCACGCCAATCCGGATTCCTGCAATTCTTTCTCGACCTGGTGATGCCAGCGACCAATCAGGGAATTCGAATGGGACGAGGCGCCGAATGCCGAAAGCTTCACGACATGGGCGACCCCGGCTCGGCGAGCTGCTGCAATGGCATGGTGTTGCAGCTCGGTCACGTTCTCGACGTTGCCGGTGAGCAGAAACAGTTTCGTACAACCTGCGAACGCCGCTGGTAGTGTCTCTGGCTTGCTTAAATCTCCGGCCATCCACGTGACGCCGTGTAACTTCTGCCCCTTGTCCGGGTTGCGGGCAAGCGCCCGTGCCGGCACGCTCGCTTGCGAGAGCAACCGCACCACTTCACTGCCGATGTGGCCGGTGCTTCCAGTGATAAGAATCATAAGTTGACTCCTTGGCTTATGCTGGGTAGTGGCAAAAATCTTTAGCGTCATCTTGGGTTAAGTTCATAGACCAAGATCAGGCCGTCGCCGAGGCGGGAGCATCGGTATTCTGAGCCGTAGCAGGCGCTTCCGCCGTCCGGGCTCGCGGGAGGAGGATGAGCACTCCCAGCACTCCCGCGATCAGTGAGGCGATGAAGATCGCGATCTTCGCCGCGGCGAAATCTGCGGCGGCGAACGCCTGGCCTGCGATGAAAAGCGACATGGTGAAGCCGATGCCGGCCAGCGCGCCGACGCCCGCCAGTTGCCGCCAGGTATAATCCGCCGGCTTCGCGGCGAGGCGGAGCCGCACCGCAAGCCAGGCGCCGAGCACGATGCCGATCGGCTTCCCGATCACGAGCGCCGCGATAAGCGCGAGCATCAGCCTGCCGTGCCCGGCGATCACCTCGGATGACCAGACGACTCCGGCGTTGGCGAGCGCGAAGATCGGCAGCACCACATAGCTCGACCAGGGCTCGATCGAGCGCAGCAGCTTGTCCGCCGGCGACTCGATGCGGTTGTGGATGGCGTCGAGAGCCTCCAGCGCCGGTTTGGAAGGGCCGTGCTGCATCAGCGCCTCTCCGCGCCGGCTCGTCTCCGACTGAATGACCATCTCGGCCTGCGCGAGCAGCGTGTGCAGATTCGCCGGCGGCCGCGTCGGAATCACCACGGCGAGGATAACCCCGGCCAGCGTTGCATGCAGCCCAGCCGCATGCAACACGACCCATAGCACGACGCCGAGCACCGCGTATGGAAGCGGGCGGTACACGTCCCACCGGTTGAGCAGCACGAGGACTCCGGTGACTGCCACCGCGACGGCGATGTAACCGAGATTGATCGCGCCGGAATAGAAGATGGCGACGACAGCAATAGCAACGAGATCATCCATGATGACCGCCGCGGTCAGGAAGACGCGCAGGTCGATCGGCACGCGGTCGCCCAGCAGCACGATCAGCGCGATCGCGAACGCGGTATCGGTCGCGATGGTGACGCCCCAGCCCGGGGTGAGCGGGCCGGGTGGCGTCAGCGTGAGGTAGATGAGTGCGGGGACGATCATCCCGCCGATCGCCGCAGCAATCGGAAACACCGCTGCGCTGCGCGTCGCGAGCCGGCCGACGGTGAACTCGCGCTTGACCTCGAGGCCAACCACGATAAAGAAAATGGTCAGCAGCCCGTGGTTGACCCAGTCTACGACCGGCAGCGTGAAGGCGCGCTCCCCAAGTTGGAATCCGAATGGCGAGTGCCACCATGCGTCAAGGGCGGGTCCGGCCGGGGTGTTGCTCAGATCACCGCGAGCACGGTCATGAACAACAGGAGAAGACCGGTCGATGGGGCCCAGCGGACGAAATTCACGCTTGCCATGTGCAGGCGATGGCCGAGCGAGCCGAGCATCACCTCTGCAAGCGAGCTTTCGTCCCACGCGCCTTCGTAGCGACGACCCTTGATGGAAAAGGTGGGGGTCACCGCCGCACCGCTGCGCAGTCCGCTACGTGCGTCGTCCCGGACTCTCACGGCGGCCGCTCGCGCCGCAGCCGGATCCCATTCCTCGCGCCGCGGCACGCCGAGTTCCGCGGCGATCAGGTCCAGGTCGCCCGGGCCGAATTCCGGCCCGCGACGCATCAGCGCATCATGCGCCTGCCAGAAACTTCCGCCGCTGCCAGAGGCATACTCCGCCAGCTCCGCCGCGGGCATGGCCTGGTCGCGACCAGTGATGGGCAGATGCCGGAAGACGTACTGCATCCTGCTCCCGAAACGATCACGCAGTTGTGCGACGATCTCGTGCGCGGCGTGACAGTACCCGCAGGCATAACTGCCGTACTCGACGAGCGTCATCTCCGCCCCGGGCTCTCCGAGAACGTGATCGCGTTCGGCATCAACCGGGGGATGCAGCTTGTTCGGTCTTGGTTTTGAACCAGCCATATCAGCGACAGCTCCAGTTAGCAGTGAGTTGCACGAACGACGGGTCCAATTCGTGGATCGACTTGGCGTCGAGGAACGCGAGTCCCTCGGCGATCATCGCGCGCGCGTGGGCCGCGCCCATGCCCCGCGCTCCACCACTGATCAACGCAACTTTTCCATTCAATCGAGCCATGACTCTGTTCTCCCTTCAAATTAAGGTGAGTTTGTTTTTAATCAGGTCAACTGGCCGCCACGTAATTCGTAAAACTTAAAACGTAAATCTTACGCATTACGTTTTACGCATTTGGCCTTATTTCACCAATGTTTGATACTCCGGGTGGCGGCGGATATAACTTTTTACAAACGGGCAAAGCGGAATCACTGCCAACTCTTTGCTTTTGGCAAATTCCAAAGCAACTTTTGCCAGGCGCGAGGCAATGCCCTGGCCCTCGAGTTTCTCCGGCACTTCGGTGTGGCTGAAAATGATGGTGGTGTTTTCATCTGCCATGACATAACCGAGCATGGACAGTTCGCCCTCGATCATCAGCTCAAACTGGTGATCAGCGGTATTATTGCGGACGGTGTTTTCCTCGTTCTTGCTCATTTATGGTATCATCATTTCTGTAGATGCGCCTCCAAAAACCATAGCGCTTTATCCAATCCGCGCGACACCTCCGTGAGCAAATCCGAGGTGTCCACATCGCCTTGTTTAGCAGAGGCGTCAATTGCGGCACGCGTGGTTGCAGCAAGGCTGCCATAGCGCGTTGCCACGGCCTCAACCGTGGGCAGGCTGTCAACGGTATCAACGGGAAACTCGGGCAGCCGCGAGGCCGCCGACGACATACGAACCGTGCCGAGCGCCACTCCACCCAGCGCGGTCACCCGCTCGGCGATCAAATCCACATATTCTTCCACTTCTTCCGCCAGCTTGTCGAACAATTCATGCAGTTGGCAGAACTGTGCGCCTTTGACGTTCCAATGCGCTTGTTTGGTCTGGCTGTAGAGATCGAAAGTATCGGCCAGTTGCTGATTGAGCAACGCGATCATCTTCGCGCGCGTTTCCGGCGCGAGATCGATGCGAGTCGTGAAGGTTTTCGGTGTTGCCATGGCAAGTTCCTTTCCTCGAGTTGAAGATTGATGCCGTTTTCAAGGCACGTGCTACAATCTCTTTTCTAACCCAAGTTCGACAGTTACTAAAGCTAAGATAAATATTTACAACAAAGATTTTTTAAAGTCTTCACTACAAATTGCGCTTGG
>Ga0247727_10010973_pt1 | contig 15922 bp, 12 predicted proteins | sample WisWelCaveWW1625_FD_202498 | JGI IMG/M metagenome (GOLD analysis project Ga0247727, IMG submission 202498) | Biofilm microbial communities from Wishing Well Cave, Virginia, United States - WW16-25 | ecosystem: Environmental > Aquatic > Deep subsurface > Groundwater > Cave microbial mat | place...
ATTTTCTATAATGACGGCCCTTGAGGCGTTGGCTGATCCTTCTCTTGCCTCTTTTTTGTTCATCCCCACTTCTTAGTTCAATTCAAACCTTGCCATCCGCGTTCAGATATCATTACGTCTATTCACGGTTTGCACTCTAATCCCGCGCCGAACGCAAATCGTCCCGGAATCGTCACCGGTAATTTGCCGTGAATGTGAAGCTCGCCGTGCAGCGCGCGCGTGACGAGGCCTTCCATCGTGCGGCCGCCGTTATATGCGCACAAACTCGCGGACATTGCGAGCAAATGCTCGAACACATAAGGGTCGCCGAATGAAACCGCGAGTATGGGTTTGTTTGTTGCTAGCGCCGCGTTGATCAATTCAAAGGCCGAAGGCGGAATGCGCAGCGCGCCTTTCCATCCACCGACGGACAAGTACATCGTCACGAGCAAGAGGTCAGCCTCGCGGCATTGTTGCAGAGCGCGCTCGAGTGTTGCCGCAGTCGGCTCCTGCAAGAAGGAGAGCGTTTCAAAGTGATGGCCATAGGCGCTCAAACGCTCTTGCAAATAAAGCCCGTCACCTGCTTGCAGCGCATTCGAAATCACCAACGCAAAAATTTTCTTCGGCTGCTGCCGGTGTAACGGAAAGGCTTTGCCGTCATTCTCCAAAAGTGTGATCGCCTCCGCGGAAATTTTTTCAGAAATTTGCTGTGCGGCCGGTGCGCCCACCGCCGTCATGATTTTCTCGACGGCTACGACGCGCTCTTCGTGCAAGCCTAACTCTGCCTTTGCCGAAAGTATGCGCCGCACCGCCGCTTGAATTTGTGCAAGCGCGATCTCGCCGTTTTCTACAGCCGCTACCAAACGTTTGTGCACTTTCGCCGTGTTCGGTGGAATGAGCAGCAGATCCGCGCCCGCTTGCGCCGCGAGCACCGCAGCTTCTTCATGGCCATAGTGATCAGCCACGCCTTGCATCGTCAGCGCATCCGTTGCAACGAGGCCATTAAATCCCAAACGCTCGCGCAACAACTCGGTGATGATCTTGCGCGAAAGCGTCGCGGGCCGATTCGAAGGGTCGATCTGCGGCAATGCAATGTGCGCGGTCATCACCGCTTTCACGCCCGCGGCAATCGCAGCTTTGAACGACACAAGCTCCAATTCGAGTAAACGCGCTTCGTCAAAAGGCATCATCGGCAATTGCATGTGCGTGTCTTGTGAAGTATCGCCATGCCCGGGAAAATGTTTGGCGGTGGCAATCACATTTTCAGATTGGCACCCGCGCACATAAGCTGCACCGAGGCGCCCGACCATGTGCGGGTCTTCTCCGAACGAGCGCGTGTTGATGATGGGGTTGGCCGGGTTGTTGTTCACATCCAACACCGGCGCGTTGATCCAATGAATGCCAATGGCGCGTGCTTCGAGCGCCGTGATGCGGCCGGCTTCATACGCATATTCCTCGTTGCGCGTCGCGCCGATCGCCATCATACATGGAAAATCCGTTCCGCCGCCGGGGAGGAATGCGGGCAAATCCGGCGCGCGGCCGCGCACACGTTGCCACGGCCGCCAAAAAAATTTCAAGCCGGTTTCGAGATCGGCATTCACGAGCAACGGCAGTTTGGAAAGTCGTTGCAGCTCGTTCGTGATGATTGCAATGTCGAACACGTTCCCGCCCGCGAGGATGATGCCGCCGACGTGGTGCTCGCGCATGATGCGCGCGATGCGCTGAAAGTTTTCGTGCTCGCGATGCGTGAACACTGCGGCAAAATCCGCTACGAGCATTTGGCCGACTAGTTCGGGGATCGACATCGCCGCGAGGGTTTGTTCGACCCAAGACTGAGCGTTTGAAAATGCCGTCATTTCAATTTTCTGAAGTGTTGCAAATCATTTTTTGATTGAGTGCTTGTTCCACACTTGCGTGTAGGTCGGCGGGCAGATTATAAAATTCTATGATTTGAGGTTGTGGAATTTCATAGTATTTCAGGCTGGGCATGTGCCATTGCTCCCGCTTTGCCAACACGAATGAACGGGCAGAAGCGAGCCTGCAGAGATTGTGCAGGGCATGATCAAGCGTATGATGGGCAACCAGAAAAGCCAGCCATTCAACGTCGAAGTTTTCCCCCACCCGAAAGTGCGTCGGGCAGGCTTTTTGGATTTGGGGAAGGCCGAGCAATTTTTCTTTGAGAGCGACGCGACGCCGGGAATTTTCAATGCCGAGGTAGTTTTCAAACTCTACACTGACGGAGGCTTTCAGAGTCGGGTGAACCACCACGAGAGGCTTATGCTCGAGGGCGGGAAGTAAGCTCGCGAGCTCTTGTTCCTGCATATAAAAAAGGACATGGCTCATGATCACCAAGTCATAACTTTCCGGGGCTTCTTGTTCCAGAAAGTTTTCGACTTTGGCGATACCTCGCGTCACGAGGTTGAGCTTCCTGGCTTGATCTTGCGCCATTTTATAAAAACTAGGATTCGGCTCGATGAAGTCGTAAACCTTCGGCGCCAGCCGGGAAAGATAATAAGCATCGCCCGGGCCGACGTCGAGAATTTTTTTAAACCTTCCCTGTAAAGGCGCGAGCGCGCGCAAGACTGCCGGTCTTTGGTCGTTTTCTATGTGGTGCCAAACTTCCAGCATCGTTTCCGGGTATTCGTGTTCATACGCACAACGAAAGTCCGGCGGCGATAGCAGCGATAGCGGTGACGTTGTCATGGATGGCCTCTTAACGTGGATTATAACGGTCGAAATAATGCCGAATGGCCTCGGCGCAGAAAGAATATTTTCCGGGTTGTTGATCAGCGTGAACCAGCAGTCCATGGCGAGACAAAGCCTCCCAAATTTTTTCAAACGCTTGTTGGTAGGGCGGCGTTTTATCAAAGGGATTGAGCACGCGATTTTTCCATTCGGCCTTCGTCATGAGGGGAATGGCTTCGGAGACTGCCGGTCCATTCCATGCTTCCAGCGGTTTGGCGCGGTAAAAATGGGGAAGAAGTTTGCTTTCATATTCATTGGCAATGACGAGCTTGGGGTCGAAACGGAAAACGCTGTGAATCGTATCCCGAACGGTGCGTGTGACGTGCGCATCCTCGCCGATGACGGCATGGAAGACGTCTTCCGCATTCAAGTGAAAGCGGCCTGGGGCGCGGCGTTCGCTGCTGCGGCAAGCGCCGGCGCCGATTTGCTGTAAGAGGAAGGGTATCCCGCCGCTCATGGCGTGTAAAGCCGGCACGAACGTATCAATGTCGAAGTGCCAGCCGGTTTCGCGGCAACGGCGTTGCACGAAATCCAAAATTTCCATCTTGTCAAACGGCTGAAGGCGATGGCAATCGTCGATGCGGCGGCGCAGCCCGAGCTCGATCATTTCATGGTCCCAATCCGGAAAGGGCAAGAGCACGAGCACGAAATTCGGAAAGCCGCCGGGCCAATTGTTGGAATACTTTTTTGCGGCCATTACAAAATCTCCGCACAACCTCGGACCGTTGGCGCACAGGCTGGCGTCGTCGATGATCAATACAAAGGCTTTTATTTCGATATTAGCTGCGCGATGCAGCATTTGCAGACGCTGTAGGAAATCTATGGGATTTTGCGGCGCATGCTCGAGCGGCGGCAGCTTGAAGTTGAAATACTCGCCCTGGTGCAGCTTGTCATAGAGCTGGTAAAATTTGCGCGTGATTTTTTGTTTGAAGCGCCAGGCCTTTCCGGTTTTGACGCGCGTGAGAAAGGCCTCTAAAATTCTTTCATAAAGAAACCGGTAAAACTCCTCCCGGCCGACCTGCACGCTCATTTGAAACTTGTCGGTCAAGCTCACGACGCACATGACGACTTCGCCGTGCGAGGCTTCCAGGTTGGCGGTCTGGCGGCACCAGTTGGCGAAGCTGGATTTGCCGAAGCTGGATCGCCCTTCGATGACCCAAATAAAGTCCGTGCGTTTTTCCTGCCGGTTCCAGGTGAGCGCAGCAAATTTGTCGCACAGGCTTTTGCGGCCGGCAAACATTTCCAATGGAACGGCATCACGCCCGTCAAAAAAAGGGCGAGGTTTTTCAATCTCCATTTTGAACGAACCTCAATTAGATATTTCCATGGGAAGGGAGGCGTGCGCAAAACGCCGGACGTCTTTCAGCTTGAGAATGAGGAGCAAAGCGAGAGGAAATAAGATTTCGAAAGCATGGCTCAGAGCCTGCGAAGCATGAACCGATTGACGCAACCAGACGCGAATGGAACAATAGCAGATCGCCAACAGCATGAGACTGAGAACGGGTTTCTTCGTTGCAGTCAAAACGATCATGAGCGTAGCCAATGCCCACGTCAACCCGAAAGAGTTGACGGTCAAATATCCCAACACCCGCGTAGCCGCAATGCCGGTCGCGCCCAGAACGGCGCCGTACAGTGCCAGCCCAAGAGCATAGTGCCGTGTTGCCGGAACACCGAAAGCCGCGGCTTTCGGCCCCAAAGATTTCATGCACGCCCAGTCAAATTTCTGGGCTGGGCGCGCGACAAAATTACGCCAATACCAGAAGCTCGCAACTAGCAGTAGCGCGAACCCGGCGAGTGCGCTCCACATTTCAACTCGCGGTAAAAGAATTCCTCCGCTGCCGCCGGTGAGTTGAGGCACAGCATACCAAATTTCTACCAAGACCAGTTGCGCGATGACGGTCATGACCAGAAAGAGCGCAGCGCCGGTTTGCAGAAGTATGGCGAGTTGAAGTACGCCAAGCCCGGCTGCCAAGACGAGGCCGGGAAGCAGAGCCAAGACCGGATCGCTTCCCAGTTTCAAGAGGCGAACGTCCAGGAGCGCAGTGATGGTCATAATACTGGCTTGCGAGGCCGTGAGCACACCCATGTGCCGGTGCAGATGCGCCGTTACGCACGCGCCGCTGAAAAGAAAAATGCTCCACAGGAACATGGTGGCAAGGTCAGTGAGCATCTCGTTTCTCCCAAGGGGTACGGCTGCTGCGATAACGGAGCCACAGCAACATGCACAAAAAGACCATGGCCTCCACCATCGGCGGCCCGGCGTTGCTCAAAACGGCAAAACCGGCGGCCGTTCGCAAGCCTGCCAATGTAAGCGCGATCGCCAGCAAGATGATTGGCCCGCGCGTCGAGCCGACCCGGGCAATCAGCACTGCAATCGCGGCGTCTTTCAAGATCGTCGAATTTAAAATGCCGGTAGTGGCAAGAGGAATCGTCAACACCGGCAGCCAACACAAGAATCCCAGCGCGAGCCAGAGGAAGGAACGCTGCGGCAAGGGCCGGCTCCAATATTCCATGGCCCAACGATTTTCCACGCCGAGGCGGAGCAAAGCGCCGGCGCGGGTACGATCCAGCAGGAGTATGCCGAGCACGGCAAACACGCCACTAGTGAGGGCAAGGGATCGTGCATCACCGCTTTGAATCGGCAGGCTCACCGCGGTGTGGGAAGTCGCCCAATCATACAGCGTCAAAGCCAAGGAGGCCAGCACCAAGATTTGGGTCAAAGAATGATCATTGGCGGGTCGGAAGGATTTTCTGTTGCTCCACCATTCTTCCAGAAAAAAAACCGGCGCTGCGGCTGCGATCACCGCAAGCACGGAGGAAACACCGAGCCTTTCCACGAGCATGCTCACCATCCAAACGCCGGCAGCATAAACCACGACGAGATGAAAAGCATCCTCGCCGCGCCGGCGTTCGCTGCGCCAGGCGAGCCAAGCGAGGCAGGCAAGATACACCGCGCCCTGGCCAACGAGCTTCAAGGCCTGCAGCAAAGTTTCCATGCTCAGGCCTGCTCGGCTTGTTGCAACACGTTGACGATGAACCAGCTTGCTTCTTCGTCAACGCCGGCTTGTTTGAGTTTTTGAAAAAGAACGCCGGCCGATGCACTCAACTCCATGCCCGCCTCCAACCAAGCGTTATAGCTTTGACGATTGGGCAAAGCCTCGGCGTCTGATGCGCTCATCAACAGAGTGCGCAGGCCTTGGCTGCACCAGAGCAAACGATTTCGAGCTTGGCTCTCGTGCAGCGCGTTTTCCTCAAACGCCGCTGCCAAGAAACCGAGAACCAGGAGCTGCACAATTTTTTTTCCGGGTTGAAAATAGTCTTCGTGCAGCGGCGCCATGGCTTGCAAGGCCTCCAACCACTTTACCGCCGACGCGGCGATGGTTTCCGCCGGGATAAAACTCGGAGCCATGATCTCCCGCAATTTTGCAGCAAGCGGCTCCGTTTTGCGCAAGATTCCCAGACAGAGCCGCACCACTTCCTGCAGAATGAGCCTGGAAACTTCGGGTGATTCCGCTTGACAAGCCCACGCCACAAAAGCCTTCTTCAAAGCATGCTCCAGCCAGAAGAACGGCTCCTCTTCGGAGGTTTGCTCCGGCGAGGCGGCGCCGGCGTCGCGCATATATTTTTCGCAGACCAATCGATAGATCGTGCCATAGCGCTCGAACGGATCAGCGGACCAGGGGCGATCATAAACTTGGCGGTCCTCTTCATCCAATTCATCAAACTCCACGCTGGTGACGCCTTTGCACTTGCGGAACAACCGCACGTCCTTCTCTCTTGGGAAGTGCGTGCTGTCTCGCCGAAACGTTGCGCCTAAAACGTCTTGTATGCACAAAAGCGGCGGATCGATGATCCATCGCACGACGTGCGTTTCCGAGGCGGAGACGTTGTGCATCCGGCCTTTCAGTGAATGCGCGTGCAAGGCCCACACTCCCGGAACCTGCCAAGCAGAGGCGTTGATGAGAATCAAAGAAAGCGATTCGCCGTCTTTGTTCGTGGAATCCAGAAGCGCGGGCCACAAGACCGAGGTGGAAAGAACGGATAAAGACTTCTTGATTTCTATCAGCGCCTTCTGATAGGAATCATCCTCGCGCATGCGCAACAGGTTTTGTTTGATGTGCTCGGATTTATCCCATTCGATGTGCTCGTCGCCGTCTTTGACCAAAGTCAACGGCAAAAAAGCTTTGGGGTCATCCAGATCGCGCCAATGGTCATTGTGATAGTATTTGACGGAGGCGCGTGAGACCAGAAACAAAGTCGGCTCGAACAGCTTTCTGCCAATATCCAGATGCGTTTTGAAAACGAATTTTTCGATGACGCGCCGGCGATGGTCCGCGACTTTTGCAGCCAGCTCTTTTTGCAGCCATGGCGGCAAGACCTGAATTTCTCCGCTGCCCAACCTGAGCCCGTGCCAATTCGGCTCCACGTCACCCAAACCGTCGGAGAGAATTTCAATCACGCCCATTTCTTCGCCGGGATCCTCGTAAAACTGGGAAAGCATCCGGCTGTAATTTTCCGTTTCGCCGACGTCGAAGTTGGAGGCTTGAATCTTGCGCCGCAAGTGCAGGGCATCGCTCATCCAGCGATGACGTTCTTTAACGGTCCAAGAAGGCGGCGGCGCATCGACGCGCCCACGCTTGGCCCACGGAGGATACCAGATATACATTTGGAAGACGAACCCTCCCTAAAATTGATGGAAGCATTACCTCGCTTTGCGTGCTCGCATCACGAAGCGGAGCACGCCGTTTTCATCCACTTCAATGCGACCGGAGGCGCTTTCAAAATTGCGCACGCGGCCGAGATGTTCGACGATGGCAGGCGCAGGCGCTTCGGCATTGCCGGCGGAACCGGCCGCCAGAAAATATAAAGCATCGGCCAAGTACAGCGCATGGAACGGCGGTTTCTCATTATACTTTGCCAAATACGCGGAACGAAAGAGCTGCGCTTCGCTGTCTTGCGGCAGGGAATCCTGCATGGCCTCGGTTTGGACCAACCACAGCGGGCCTTTCAACCCGGTTGCGTCGAAGTCGGCAACCGCGAGATTGATATTTACGCCGCCGATGAGAGTCTGATCCCAATTCACTTCCGCCATTTGCGCCATCAAAGCGCGAATCCCCGGCGGCAATCCAAAGATCACGAGCGCCTGCACTTGATCCTGCTTGGCGCGCAACAAGGCCGGGCGAAAATCCGGAGTGGAAGCGGGATCGTATTGCAGATCGTTCAACGCCAATGCCGAGGAAGCTTGCGCTTGCTCATTCAAGGCTTTGGTCAAGGCTTCGGAATAGGGATCGGCGCTGTGAATCAAAAGAATTTTGGTGAGATTAGCCTCGCGCAAAATGCCGGCAATGATCTCGGCTTCCTGCTTCCAATCCGGCCATAAGCGATATTCGCCGGGGCGAGGCGGTCCAAAATCCGGGTTCGCGGCGTTGGCCATTTGCGCCACGGCCGGGTTATGATCGCGCACTTGCGCGGCGATAGCCAAAGCCGTGGGCGAAGTGCCGGAAAGAAAACAACTCGCGCCTTTTTGCAACGCTTGGCGCACGGCCACGGTCGTTGCTTCCGGACCGCCGCCGGCATCCAACAGGTCGAGCTGGATCTGCGCATTGGGATAAAGCGCTTTAACGCGCTCCTGCGCGATGGTCAAGGTCTGCTGCTTGACGGCATCGAAACGCGCTGCCGGGCCGGTGAGATTGAGAATCGCGGCGACGCCGACTTTGCCTTGATTGGCGCCTTCATTTTTCTTGCAGGCAAGGCCGTTGAGCAGAAGCAGCGCAGCGAGCATGGCAAAGAACGTTTTTTTCAACATATGGATTCCTCCATGAAGTTAAGTTTACAAACCGCTCCGATTTCGACTTCGAAGCTATATTTCCAAGAACGATTGCCAGTTATTAGATTATGGCTCTTCCGATTATTTTGACGAGGTCCTTTCCTAATTGAGCGTCGAATGCCAATTCTTTCGTCATCGTCGCGAGCAAAATACGTCTTCGGGAAAAACGTCTAAATAAAACGGCCAGGTTATTCAATAACCCAGCAAAGTCTGGTTTCAAAGAGAAGCTCCCGCCTGGTTCAATGGATATCTCGCCACGGAAAATCGAAAGCAAATCAAATCGTGGTTTTTGAAAAGTCGTTTCCAAATTTTTTGATAGTTCATGCAGGTACGAAAAAACCTTTTGCCGTTTTTCCAAATCAGATGAACCATAAGCACTCTCCCATTCTGCAAGCCACTTGCGTATTCCTTTGACTTCAGGATTGTCTCTCAATTCTCTCGCACTTTCCAACAACTGCATAGGATTTTGTATTCGCTGCTTACGAAGATAATGAATCGCAAAGAGTGGAAGAGGAAGAACCTCTTGTCGGCGAAAATTTTCTAAAAATTTGGATGAAGATTCTCTTTGGGTCGAATAAGCTACGCGCTCAATTTCTTTTTCAAGAATATAACGAAACAGCTGATCGCTTGCATAAACAATTCTAGCGCGCTGAGGAGATGGGCTGTAATGAGCATTTCTTTGTGACGCTAGGATTTGGTTTATTGCTACACGAAAAAATACATCCATTCCAAAAGCTATTTCTTTGTGGCTCCGGTGAATTTGGGTGCTCATGATTCTTAATTGTTCATAGAGTGGTTCGCTTGTACAAATCGTATAATCGGTCGGGCCGTCCGAAGTTTGAAAATAAGAACCGCCCTTTTCTTCAAGCCGCCCTTTCAAAGAATTGCGCTCTTTTGAGGTCCATTCTTTGGTAATCCATTTCAGAAGACTAGGTGAAATGACGCCAGTGTTTCTTGTGGTGTCATCGGCAAGTCGACCGATCTGTTTTAAGGTTTCAATATCGAGGCTTAAAAAATCATCTAGTATTTGAAAAGCCGCTTCTTCACATGCTCGAACATAGGCCGTATTGGAAAACTCAACCGGAGTTAAAAGCGGTTGATCGTTGTCTCCAGTTATAATCCCCATCGCACGAAGCATTTCTATAGTACCTTCGCTGATGTCCCAGATTCGAGCCTCTGCAAATGCCGAGACTTCCATTGAATCGGCAAATAAGATATGCTCGGCAAATTGCAATAAAGAAAACGCATCATTCAAATAAAGTGGAGATGAAGAATTCTGCTGGTCAATAATCTTGTTGAGGCGGTGCAGGGTAGTATTATCGATCAACGTTTTCATGGCTTGTATCACTAAAGTTCGAGAGCAGTTTGAATCTGGCACTACACCCCAATTGCCTTTTATTAAGCAAAGGGCTTGCCTTCCCAACTTCCACTCAAAGTTTCCTCGCGCGAAAGATTGATGATTTGAGCCGGCGCAGCCAATTGCGTCAATTGCTCGTGATGCGTCGAGGCTAGCACGCATTTCCCGGAGGCCAGCATCGTTTCGAGTATTGCGAGCGCTCGTTCCACAAGCTGCGGTGAAAACGATTCAAACGGCTCGTCCATCAACAGCGCCGACGATGGGCTGAACTTGGCCCCAACCAGCGCAATCATCCCGGCTTCACCGCCGCTCAACACTTCAGCTCGGGCTTGCAATCGTTGCGCGGGAAAGCCGAGCCACTCCAGCAAGCTTCGCGCTTGGGCCTGTATAGCGGCATTGACGGCCCCGCCTTTGCCGAGCATCAAGCGCAGATTCTGTGCAGCAGTCAATTCACCTACTAGCTTGGGAGGTTGTGGAGAAAGCAACAATTCCTCTGGAGTAAAATTTCGAGTGATCCGCGCGGAAACGCCGGCCCACGGCTGTTCATATCCGCCAAGCTCTCGCAACAATGTGGATTTTCCGGTGCCGTTGCCGCCGGTGAGCAGGAGCAAAGTGCCCGGCGGAAGCTTGATCTTCGTATTCCGCAGAATGACGCGTTCGCCGATGCTGAAATGCTCAATCGCCCAGGAGGCGGCATTGTGCGCAAAAGCTTTTATTGGAGGCGAGCTATTCGCAGCGCCGTCATTCGGCGTTTGTTCGTAAGCCGTGTGTGGCGGAGTCTGCGGCACGGGCCAAACATAAATATGATCGTACAATTCCTCGTGCTGCGAAGCTAAATGATCGATGATCAAAATTGCCGCGCCGGTTTTCGCGCTGCGGCGAATGAGCTGCGCCGCCGGCTCATGATAAGAAGGGTTCAGGCCGGCGAAAGGCTCGTCCAACAAACAACACGACCCGGTGGCGAGCGCCGCTGCCAACTCCACCATGCGTTGCTGCCCAAAGCTGTGGCTGCCGAACGGCTCGTTTGTTTGAACTTGGCAGCCGTCGAGCAGTTCCCTTGTGGCAAGCCGCCAAGATTCGACTGAAGAATTTTGAGGAGCGAAACGCTGGAGAATTTGCGCGACTAACAAATCTTGCGGCAAAGTCGGCGTTTGAAACATGCGCCGTATCCCCTCGCGCCAGTGTGCGATGGCGCCCGCAGCAGAAAGTGGCCGGCGCTCGCTCCAAATCTGAACGCCCTTTGACGCGTGCAAACCGGTTACGATATCGAGCAATAAGGATTTCCCACACCCGTTCGGCCCCTTGAGCAGATGGATCGCGCCTGTGGGAATTTCGAGCTGCATCTCGTGTGCGAGCAGCCTTTGCCCGATTTTCAAATTACGAATTTCAATCTTCAACATATTCTCGCTATATGATCACGGTCGCGCGAAGAAGATGCGCCGGATAGAAGGTGCAGCTGCGAGATCAGAGCAAAGCCCTGTCGTTCGCAGTCAGTGTGCCTGCCATTCCATCCAACCGCCGTGAGGATCGCAAAGCGCAAGAACTTCGGTGGGCCGGGCTTCCCCGGCAAGCCATTTCGTCAAAGTCAATTGGCAGGCTTCGTTCTGCCATTCGAAGCCGAGGACCGCGAAGTTGCGCTTGTGCGCGAGCGCGTGAAGTTGTTGCTGAAAGCGTTCGAACTCACGCGCGCACAACTGACCGAGAAAGAACGAATGCACCAGACAGAGAAAGTTTTCGCGCCGAAGTAAGGCACAAGCTTGCTCCAACACGCGCGTGGCATCGCCGCGTAAAATCGGCCAAGGCTCGGATCGTATCGCGGTCAAAGCGGCGCGCAATCGTTCGGCGCGTTCGGGTTGATCCGGCCACGTCAATGCTTGCAGCCAAAGCCTGTCCGCATTTGAAAAAAGATTCAGCGGATGAAGCTCGAGACCAAAACGTTCCGGGCAAAAAAGCCCGTCCTTTACCATTTCGGTTGGAAAAAATTCGCCTCGCACGGTGCAACTCAAATGCACCTGCGAATGGGCGTCGCCGATTTCCACAATCGGAGTTCCAGTGTGGTGGGATTCTCGCGCGCGAAAGAATCGCATGAAGTAGCGATCCCATGATAAGAGCAGCCCGGCGCTCGCGCCCACTTCTATAATGCTCAACCGCTGCTTCCCCAACCAAGCTTTTATGCGGCTCAAACCGCAGCGAATGAACGCGGCGCGGCCGACTTCATTAGTTTGCACCGAACGCCCGGCGATGATTCTGTGCAGCGCCGCCGTATGCGTCGTGCAGAAATCGCGAAAGCAGAGATAGGCCTCTTCCAAATGGGAAGCGAGCGTGGCGTCGCGATAATACGCAACCAGAGGGTGCGACACGCCGGTGAGCACCAAATAATAAACTGCGCCAAACAACAAAAAAGCGGCGAGCTTTGGATTTTTTGCAGTCGAAGCGAGACGCAACAGTTCTAGATCGTGGGCGATCATTCCAGCGAAATGGCGATAGAACTTACTATTCTCGAATCTGGTGCGGCCGGCGGTTTGAAAGCAGGCGGCTAAATCTTCCAGCTCCGCGCTACTGATTCGCGGAATCGACATGAGCGTGATTCTGCTTTATGCGGTAATGGGTTTGACCGATTGGCGATAACCCCGCCTCCTCGAGATGTCCACCTGCACGTTGTTGAAAGCGTGGGGCACTTTTTACTGCACAAAAATGGGTATTTCTAAAAAGAATTGCAAGGGGATTTCTAGCGGCTGAAGAACTCGGAGAGGCAGTCGACCAGCGCCTCTTGTTCCTCCTCTTGATCGGGCAATACAAGTTCGAGGCTATGTGAAGCCAAGTGCTCCGCATTCGGAAAATCGCCGCGGGCGTAGCCGAGTTTTTTAAAACCGGATTGCAAATGGATCGGCTTCGGCCACCACGCTTCTACCGCAAAGCCCCGTTGTTTGAGATGCGATGCGAGTGCGTCGCGTTGCTCTGCGAAAATGACGAAGTGGGTGGAATGAGCGCGATGAAACGGCGGAACCGTGAGCGCTGGTACGTTGCGCGCCGCGATTTTTTGTGCAAACCCGGCTGCTTGTTCGCGCCGTTTTTCACGCGGCCTTCTCCATGATTTGAATTTGGAGAGCAAAACCGCGGCGTGAATCGTATCTTGCAGGAAGCAACCGGAAGGTGTGCCGTCATAGCCGCCGTTGCCGGCGGTTTGATTTCGAAGCCGCATGATCTTGTGATACAAATCTTCGCGATTCGTCCAGAGCATGCCCGCGTCGCCATACGCCCCTAGCGTTGTCTCCTCGCGCAAACAGCACGTGGCGAGCGTTCCCAAGCTGCCGGCGTAAGAATCCGCGCAACGCGCCCCAAAGGAATACGTCAAAACTTCGATAACGGGCCGAGCTCCCGCTATTTGCAAAAGCGCCTTCATATTCGCCGCTCCGCCGAACAAATGATGTACGAACACCGCATCGAACGCGCTTGCAGGTTGTTGCGCCAACGCATGCGGATCCAAATGAACGTCATCCGGCGCCGTGTCGATCAAAACCGGAACGAGATTCTGCCGCAACAATAAACCTGCGTCGTCATGAGGCGCAAATGCCGATACCGCCACTTTCGCCCCCGGCCTCAGTTGCAGCGCAAACAGGCTCAATAAATTCGCTCCGAAACCCGAATTGCAGCCAATTGCGTAGCGTGTGCCCAGCCAATTTGCCAGCACGTGCTCCAACTGCTCCACCTCCGGCCCGGAGACAAACCGGCGATGCTGCAAAACGTTGAGCAAGGCTTGTTGCAGCGTTTGCCATTCTTCCGGCATCTCCTCTCGCATAACCGCATCCAGCTTCGCCGGGGTTTTGTCAAATACGGATGAAGTGCTTTTGCCAAAAGTCTCGTTCATCTTATCAACTCTCCTCCTGCTCGAATGCGCGGATTCTTCGTTTGAGATCGTTCAATTGTTCGACCAAGCCGCGCGTTTCGGGAAGCGGGTTCGGCTCGCGCTGCCAATAGGATTTGCCGAGCGTTTCGAGCAAACGCGGCTTGAGCGCATGCGCCGCGCGCGCTTGATTCTTGAGCTGCGCGATAAAGTTCGGCACGTCGATATCTGGTTTCGCCGTCGCGGACAAACCTTCCTGCTCCAGCTTGCTTTCAATTTGGCGTCGTTGCGTGAAGAGATGGTCAAGCTCGAGGCGGCGGCGTTCCAGTTCGGCAATCACGCCGGTGATGCGCAGCTTGATCGGTTCCAAATCGTCGTGCTGATATTGCTCCGCGCATTGCCGCCAAAATTCCTCGCCCACGGCTTCTGCTGCTACTTGCAAACGCTTGGCATCCGTGCTGTTTTGCGCGCGCAAAGCGAGCGCTTCGACTTTGTGTTTGGACCTGTCGAGCACGTTGCCCGAGGCGCCATCGAGCTTGACAATTTCGCGCTCGCGATCGGTGATCACGACTTGATACTGCTGCGCTTTTTCGAAGATGCTTTTCAAAGCGGGAGCTTGCGGAATGGCCGCGCTCAAAACGGCGAAGGCCGTGCGCCCGATCTCGCGATAATGCGCCTCCAACGCGCGATTGGCATTCTCCCGCTTTTGCTCCGCCGCGGAAATTTTAGCGACGGTGTTTTCCCATTCGGCTTTGGCTTCCTGCAAACGCGTGATTTTGGTTTCGAGCTGATCCGCCGCATCGCGATTGTGGTGCAATTGCAAAAACGCGCGGCTGATTTCGTCGGCATCGTTCAAAGGCGGCGTCGCGCTCATCAAATCATAAATCTCTTTGCCCAATTCGCGCAGCATGCGGCGTTCTTCTTCTTTGCCCTCGGAAAATTCCTGAATCTCGCGATAGCCCGGCAAAAACTCGCCGGCATACTGGCGATGCAATTCGAAGTCGGCGTAAAGATCGGGATACTTCTCGCGGCTAAATTCCACCAAACTTTCGAAGCGGCGCACCAGCGTCGGTTTCGCGACAAGCAACTCGTGCAGGAAGATGAACAAGCTGCGGTGTTGCGCTTCGGCTTGCTGCAGCAATTGATCAAAATTGGTGCGCGCGTGCAAACCGCCCGACATGATTTTCTTCGTGGCTTCTGCAGCATCAATCAACGAAAGCCCGAGCGCCAAGCCGAGGTGATCGGCGGTGAAATGTGTGCTGCGCCGATAGAGGTTATAAAAAGGCCAACAGAGTGGATTGAGCCGCGCGATGAACACAAGCCAACGCAGCAATATAAATGTTTTGTGTCGCGCCGCTTGCAATCCAATCATTCTTCCGAGCAGCCAAAGCAGTTGGCCAATCTCGGCGCGCTCGATCGTTGCGGCGAGCAAACGCTCGGGCATGATCAAAACGGCGCACGAACCGGCAAACTGCCAGCGCGGCTCATACGCATGTGTTGGAGAAACATAAATCACGAAAGGGCGAGTGTAGCCGAGAACGTTCGTGACGAGATTGTGGATGTAATGAATTTCAGGGAAAGTATCTTCACCGGCCAACACGGCATTACCGCGAAGCTGCGCGACCGCGATGCGCGCTTTGAGCCATACAGCGAAGCTGCAGATTAAATAGAAGCCAAGCGCTCCAGTGAGATAAAGAGGAAACTTGAGCGCCAATACGATGAGCGCACCGAGAGTCAATGCGCCCAAGAGCGCGTTCATTCTAAAAAGAAAAAGCTCGCGGGGATGACGCAATGTTTTGAGATCAACCGCGCGATTGACGAGAATTTTGGCCGGTGAAATCTTGCGGGCCATGCTTCTCCCTCCGTAGAGTTTTTTCCGGGCTAATACTACAAGCCGTGATAGAAGGAATCATAAACTTCCACAAATTTGCCCTCATGAAATGAAAATACCTTGTAGCTACTGCCTTCATAATAAACGGCGCCAACCACCAACTCGTCGCTGCCGTCTCCGTTGAGATCGATTGCAGCCACCAAGCGCGCATCGTAGTACCTGAATTTTGCACCAAAATCGTTCTTTGACAGGCTCGTTCCGGCGTTTACGATACGGACAGGGTGTACGTCGGCGCGGTGAGACGAATGCGATTTTTTTGAATCGGATTTTCATCTCTTT
>Ga0247727_10010974_pt1 | contig 15920 bp, 14 predicted proteins | sample WisWelCaveWW1625_FD_202498 | JGI IMG/M metagenome (GOLD analysis project Ga0247727, IMG submission 202498) | Biofilm microbial communities from Wishing Well Cave, Virginia, United States - WW16-25 | ecosystem: Environmental > Aquatic > Deep subsurface > Groundwater > Cave microbial mat | place...
GAAGCATCATTCTATCGGAGGCAAGATGTCAACTGAAAAATTCAAATGGCAGGGGGTTGTTTCAAAGTACGCGTTTCCTGAAACGTGGCGCAGTGCATGGCAGGTGTTCAATTCGGTGGTCCCGTTCTTCGTGTTGTGGTACCTCATGGTTCGCAGTCTCGAGGTCGGATATTGGTTGACCCTGCTCCTGGCTGTTCCCACTGCTGGATTCATGGTGAGATGTTTCATCATCTTCCATGATTGTTGTCATGGTTCGTTCTTCAGAACAATGAAAGCAAATGACCGCCTTGGGCTTGTGCTCGGTGTGCTGGTGTTTACGCCGTTTTACCAGTGGAAGCATAGCCACGCCATTCATCACGCGACGGCTGGTGATTTGGACCGGCGCGGTATCGGCGACGTATACACAATGACGGTGGAGGAGTATCTCGCTTCGCCGTGGTACAGGAAAATCGGCTATCGTATCATGCGCAGTCCGTTGATTCTTTTTACGATCGGTTCGTTCATCGTTTTTACATTGACGCATCGCTTCTGGGAAAAGGGCGCGGGGAAACGTGAACGAAGCAGTGTGATCTGGACGAATATCGCGATTGCCGCTGTCGTGGGATGGTTGATCCTTGAAATCGGTTGGGCGGCTTTCCTGCTCGTTGAAATCCCCGTGTTGTTAATCGCCTGTGGAGCAGGCGTGTGGCTCTTCTACGTCCAGCATAACTTTGACCCAACCTATTGGGAACGCCATGCAGATTGGGAGTTCTTCAACGCCGGCCTGGAAGGCAGTTCGTTCTATAAACTTCCCAAAGTCTTGCAGTGGTTTACGGGGAATATCGGTTTTCATCATATCCATCACCTTAGTCCGAGAATCCCCAACTATAAGCTGGAACAGTGCCACAACGAGAATCCTGCTTTTCAAATTGAGCCGCTAACGTTTGAGCATAGCCTGCGATCTTTGTTCTTCCGCTTGTGGGATGAGAAGGAGAAGATGCTGGTAGGGTGGGAAGCGCTCAGGCACTATCGTCAAAAAGCGAATGCTTCGTAGAAACGAAACATAATTAACCCCGAACTTAAGAATCAGCCACGGATTACACAGATCGGCACGGATTTTTAAATTTATTGTCCCGAAATGGATTACACGAAAAGCCAACCCTCTGGACTGAATTGGCTTTTCGTGTAATTTGTGAAATTCGTGGCTACATGCTCGAAAGATTAAATTTGGGGTGAGCCGTGTTTTTTTTATATGTCATTGCTGAGGAGCGACGACACTTGCACCTGCATGCACACCTGCCCTGGTCTCTTCGAGACGGTGCCAGGGAGTGCAGGTGAGAATCTCTCCAAAACCAAGATTCTTCGCTCCCCACAAGGCGGGTCGCTCAGAATGACATAACACTAATTTACTGGCAAGAAACAATTAGATTGCATCAACTGTCAGTTTCTTCTGGCGCAGGGGCGCGCTGACAAGATGCAGGTATTCCAAAATTTCAACATACGAATGGATCATGCTGGTTTCATGGTAGCTGATGCCCAGGTCCCTGCAAAACTGGTGGATGATGACCTGTGCCTCGCGTAATTGATTGCGCGCCATGGATGGGAAGAGGTGATGTTCGACCTGGTAGTTTAGCCCACCATACCAGAAGTCAGTGATTGGGTGCGCCCTGACGTTTCGGGCGGTCAGCACTTGCAGGCGCAGGAAGTCAATGACTTCGTCTTTGCGGATGATCAACATCCCCTTATGGTTTGGGGCAAAGACCGATGCCATGTATAAGCCAAACAGGGCTTGATGGATCAGAATGAAAAACAGCCCATTCCACGCGCCGAGGGCAAGGAAGATGAAGGCAAAATACGAAACGAAATGAAGGACGAGAAAGAGGATCTCGATCCAGCGATATTTCCAGGTTTTCTTTTGAATGAGGAAACCAATGCTGCCGACACGCAGGCTGTAGGCTTCAAAAAACAGGAGGGGGAAGAAGAAGAAACTCTGGTACTTGACGATAAAGCGAGGGATGCCTCGTTTCTCGAGAGCGGCTTTTTCGCTGAACGCAACGACGGGGATGGCAATGTCAGGGTCCATATCTTCCTGGTTGGGATGGGCATGGTGCTGGTTGTGCTTATCCAGCCACCAGCCATAACTCATGCCGATCAACAGGTTGGCGTGCAGGAGGCCGAAAAAGTCATTTTGCTTTGTGGTATGAAATCCCTGGCGATGGCCGGTGTCATGGGCGATGAACCCAAATTGTCCAAATACGAAAGCCAGATAGACGGCGTTCAGTAACTGGACCCAAATATTATCGGTCAGAAAGAGGATGACAATGCTGACTGCCCACATTGCTGCGGTGAGAAGAATTTTGTAAGTGAGAAAGCCTGGCTGTTTGTCGAGCAGGCCCTTTTCCATGATCAACCGTTTGAGGGCGGCATAACTTCGGTTATCAGGGATTTCGGGGCTTGGCATGGGTTGAATGCTCTCAGGCGCTGAGGTTGGGTAAAGAACGGACATTGAATCTCCTTCTGGGGATTTAATACGCAAAGTATATGTTCGTATGTTGACGAACCGCGGTGCCATGAATTGTAACAGCATCTCTGGCAAGGTGACACAGTTTTTCGATAAGCGTACTCTCATCCATCCATTCGCTTTATAATTTGGGGTATGGATGACCGGGAATTATTGGAGAAGTACGAACCAGTTCTGCGCTTCGCGAAGAGCGAGCGTTTCTTTCCAATGGCTGTGGAGCCTTATCTCGAAAAGTGCTCGATCTTTCCAAGCGGACCGCAGGGTGTGGTGGGATTGCTATCTCATTTGAATGAGCCGCTCCTCACGCGCATCGGCAAATTGCAAAGCGGGGAATACTTCCTTCGCTTCGTCAACGACCCGTTGATTGATTCCGATATCTGGGTGTGGTGGGGCATCCTGTCAGCCGCCGCGACAGGCTTGGGATGGTTCGTATCAGGCTGGATCGGAGTCGGAGGCGCGCTTGTCGCCGCGTTGGTCGCCGCGCTGATCATCTTCATCCAGGCGTCGCCGATCCGTTTGCGAATTTTCCCAGCCGCGTTTGCCGCGCTCTTCTTCTTCGCGTTGGAAGTTGCCCCGATCTGGTTTTTCCTGAAGCCTCATGAGTATATGAGCATTGCGGTCGAATATTTTGTATTATTCCCAATTTATCTCTTTGTCCTGTTCTATCTCTCCGTGCGGACGATGAAGTTCATTTTTGACCACATCATCCCCGAAGCGCCCGGCGTGATCATGGATATGCTCTCCCAAGCCACTGAGACGGTGGCGCGCAAATCATATTTTCAATATAAGGAAATTCTTGAGAGTGAGCCTCAGCCTGTTTATTATGGGCGCGTGGTGAGGACACAGGCGGATGATGGCAGCGACTGGATGATCCTGCAATATCATTACTTCTATGCCTTCAACGATTGGCGGCTGGCGGCGAACGGTATCAATCATCATGAGGGGGATTGGGAAATGGTCGCCATTTATTTGAGGCACGATGCGCCTTATTCAGTATTATTCTCTCAACATGGCTCCGGCGCGATGAAGTTATGGAAGGATGTGCGCCGCGTGAAGGATAAGGATGGGAATGAGACAACGCATCCCTTGATATACGTCGCGCTTGGTTCGCACGCCAACTATTCCAGACCTGAGGTGATCCGTTCGCCGAGTCTGTTCCATCAGGGATTATTTCAACGCTTCCTTTACTGGATCGACGGCTTGATCCACTTTTTGTTTATGCTCTTCAATCCGAGCCAGAAAGAGCGTCAGATCGTCTTGCGCGAACTGACCACGCATCCATCCACTGCGCTCACGGAGGATTCCTTTCTCCGATTGCGTGACAAGCAGGATCATTATGTAGTGAACCTGCCAATGGAAATCGCTACAGGGGAAGGGTTCCGCATCGGGGTTGAAGGGGACGACAAGCGCGAAGCGGTCGGAAAATCGAGCAGTTATCTCAAACGCGTCATGTCCAGCCGGGAGGTGACTCATCCCAAATCGCGTGAGTGGAAGCGGATCGTTCTATCCCCCGAACCGGATTGGATTCAATATCAAGGCTTGTGGGGTGTGAAGAGTTTGTTGAAGGATGAATCCGGTCCGCCGGGACCAAAGTGGAGCAGGCCCGATAAATTCTTTACCGTTCACCCGCGCAAGAGGTGGGAGAGTCCGCTGGAGTGGTTGAGGGAGTTGGAATCTTGAATTATGTCATGCTGAGCCGCGAGCCTTAAATGGCGAGTGCGACGAAGCATCTCTACTCAGTTAAGCGGGACCCTCACCTGCACTTGCGCCAGGTGCAAGTGTCGGTCGCGACACCTGCTCTGGTCTCTTCGAGACGGTGCCAGGGAAAACGCTCCCTCAGGGTGACACATATCCTTACCTTTCCCACCGCGCATACACCGCCTGAGACAATAACTTTCCCGCGCTTTGCTCGCGCGTGACCAGTTCCCCCATTTCGATTTTCCCCTCGAATCCTTTCATCATATCTTCCATTGCCTGCGCGATATGGATCGCCGAAGCGCGCACTGCATAGATTGTCGTAACGACAAATAAAGGTTTGTCACTTAAACATGCGCGGCACGCTTCGAGCAGATTCGGTAACGACTTGTACACTTCCCACACCTCGCCTTTAGGACCGCGCCCAAACTTGGGCGGGTCAAGAATGATGCCATCGTATTTCACCCCGCGTCGCGCTTCGCGCTGGACGAATTTCAACGCGTCATCCACAATCCAGCGGATGGGTTTATCCGTCAGGTGCGATAAGACTTGATTGTCACGCGCCCAACTCACGGATTTTTTCGAGGCGTCCACGTGAGTCACTTTGGCTCCGGCCGACGCAGCGGCTAATGTGGCGAGTCCGGTATATCCAAATAAGTTTAAAACATTTACTTCGTGTCGTTTCGACAGGCTCAACGCGTCGCCTTCGTGGTGAATCAAATTACTAAACCAATCCCAATGCGCGGCAACTTCAGGGAAAACGCCGAGATGACGCCCGGGTGTTGTCATTGCCCAGAAGCGAATCTCCCCTCTTCCTGGGGGAGAGGAGCTGGGAGTGAGAGGGTATTGCATCTCCCACTGTTCATCCACCTTCTTCTTGAAATCCCAATGCCCGCCGCTTTCCTCGCCCGTCGGTTGGAAGACTGCGTGCGCGTCCTTCCATTCAGAATTAAGTGCGCGCTTCCACATGGCTTGGGACTCCGGGCGCACAAAAACATATTTGCCGAAGCGTTCGAGTTTCAACCCATCGCCGCTATCGAGCAACGCGTAATCTTTCCAGTTTGATGATTCAAGTAATGTGAGCGAAGTATCCAATTCTCTAATCCTCTACTTCTCGAAATCTCTAATCCCCAGTCTCCAATTACCAATCTCTAATTACCAATTACGAATTTCCCTCACATAGGACATTAGAGGGAGTGGTGGAATTGGTTACACCCACTTGATTTTTCCCTCAAAAGTCGTATAATGTGGGAAGAAGTGGCAGAAAATGGTAAGGACGCCGGTCGCTCCGGCGTTCACCTGTTAATAAGGAATTATAGCACAAATGTTCTTGGGTCAGTTCCAGCACAACCTCGATGACAAAGGACGCCTGATGATACCGGCGCGTTTCCGCGAATTGCTTGCGGCTGGCGCCTTCATCACACAGGGCTTTGATAAATGTCTGATGGTGATGACCGATGTCTACTTCAAACAGGTGTATGACCGCATCAATGCCATGAACCTGGCTGACCCAACAGCGCGTCTCTTGCGCCGGCTCATTCTTTCGAATGCCTATCCTGTTGAGGTGGATAAGGTAGGGCGCGTTCTTGTTCCGCAGAACCTGCGTCAGCTCCTCGCCATTGAAAGCGGAGAGCTCACGGTGGCGGGACAGGGCGAATATTTTGAAGTGTGGACTCCTGCTGAATGGAAAGCGCAAATGGACAAACTGCAGGATGTGGAAGCCAACGAACAACGCTTCTCCACACTTGATCTTTCAAAAAACAATTCGGTGTAGGGGTGGGGTCATCCCGCCCAGGGCGAGACGCTACGCAATCTCGTCCCTACGCATATGAACGACGCACCGCACCGACCTGTACTTTACAAAGAGATTATACACGCGTTGCAACCTCATGACAGCGGTCGCTATGTGGATGGGACATTGGGCGCGGGCGGACATGCCCGCGGAATTTTGGAGGCCTCTGCGCCAGATGGGCATCTACTGGGTCTGGATGTGGACCCGCAGGCGCTGGCGCTCGCTCGTAAGACCTTGGCTCCTTACGAACAGCGTATTCATCTGGCGCAAGCCTCCTATACGACTCTATCTGCGCAGCTTGCGCATCTGGGCTGGGAAACCGTTGATGGGATCGTTCTCGATCTCGGCGCATCTTCGATGCAGTTCGATACACCCGAACGAGGCTTCTCCTTTACACAGGATGCTCCGCTCGACATGCGCTTCGGACCTCACGTTTTGCAGACTGCCGCCGAACTGGTTAACGAGTTATCAGAACGGGAACTGGCTGACCTGATCCACCAATATGGCGAAGAACGGGACTCCCGCAAGATCGCGCGGGCCATCGTCAAAACGAGGCCGCTTCATACGACCCGCGAGCTGGTTGCCGTTATCGAATCCGTTTCTCCCCGCCGCGGTGACCGCATCCACCCCGCGACGAGAACCTTCCAGGCGCTTCGTATCGCGGTGAATGATGAACTGGCTTCAATTGAGAAAGCGCTTCCCCAAGCGGTAGCAGGCCTCGGGTCCGGTGGAAGACTCGCAGTGATCTCCTTCCACTCGCTGGAAGATCGCATCGTCAAAGATTTCTTCCGCGAACAAAGCAAGGATCTGGTCAATCCGCCTTACGAACAGATCTATGAAGAAGAACGCAAGGCAACGCTGAAAGAGGTAAATCGAAAACCGATTGCTCCGGGTGAGGACGAAATTAAAACGAACCCGAGAGCACGCAGTGCGAAACTCCGCATTGCTGAAAAATTGTAGTAACGAATTAATTCGTTACTACGCGCGACCAATCGCCCAAATATAAAGGTCGTTATGCAGGCACAAGCAACTCAGATTATCCATGCTTATAAACAGGCTCCCTGGCGTGTTCAACGTCAGTGGGTTGGCGCGTTCCTGCTTGCCCTGATCGGAACGGCGATGATTGCCGCGTTATATCTCGATGTGACAGCGCGCGCCGCAGTGGCGGGACGCGAGATCCAGGAATTACGTTTTGAGATCACAACGATCCAACGCGCCAATGCTGACCTTGAAACACAACTTGCAGACCTGACATCCACCGCTGTGATGCAGCGCCGCGCGCTCGAATTGGGTTATCGCCCTGTGAAGCCCGGTGAGTTGGACTATGTGACTGTGCCCGGGTTTTCCGCGCCGGAGCCTGCAATTCTGCTGGTGGCGGAAGATACAGCGCCGCATGCTCAAACACTTCCACCTGAATACTCGCAATCCCTGATTGAATGGTTCGACGAACGCATCAAGTTTGGAGGCTTTCAATAGTGAGACAGCAATACGCCGTCCGTTCATTGATCCTTGTTACATGTCTTGCGATTGTTGCGCTGGCTGTCATCGTGCAGATCATCCGCATTCAGAATAGCGAGCAGGCAAAGATCTTTCTCTCGCAGGGAGATCGATACGCGGGGGAGTTTCGCACGTTCTACCCGGAGCGCGGCGAAATCTATGATCGTAACGGCCATCTGCTCGCGGGCAATCGGACTGTGTTCGAAGTGGGGGTGAGCCTGAGTGAAATGAGTGACCCGGATGCAATGGCTTATATTCTGGGCACTTACCTGGGACTTACTTACGAGGAAGTGCATAATAAACTTATCAATTCCCCGGACGGCTGGGAATACGTTGTCGTGCAGGATTACGTGGGCGCAGACACGGTGACTTCGCTTCAGGAATTTATGCAACAACTGGAGGATGCAGAGGACTCGCGCCTCAGTGGATTGGGATTCAAGCCGCATTTCCAACGTAGTTATCCTGAAACCGCTCTGGCTTCGAATGTGCTTGGCTTTGTGACACGCGACGGGCGCGGTTATTTCGGTATCGAAGAGAAATACAATGACCTGCTTGCTGGTAATCCTGTTCAAGTGTGGGTGCCGCGCGATCCCAACAAAGCTATGGAAATTCCCAGGGTTCCCAATGGCACAACGCTCGTCCTCACGTTGAACCGCGACCTGCAAGCCAACGTCGAATCAATACTGGATGAGTCACTCTCCAAATATGGCGCAGAGAACGGTACTGTCATCGTCATGGATCCGCGTAATGGAGAAATCCTTGCAATGGCAGCCACACCCCGCATGAACCTGAACGATTACGGCAATTACTTCTCCTTATATGACAATGGCAGTCAATACAACCGCTCGATCGGCATGGCGTATGAACCAGGCTCTGTCATAAAAGTTCTCACGATGGCCGCCGCGCTCGATGCAGGCACAGTCCGCCCGGACACATCCTTCATTGATACCGGCTCCATTGATGTCGGCGGCATCACCATCCAAAACTGGAATCGCGACGCGTGGGGCCAGCAGGATATGATCGGTTGTTTACAGCATTCATTGAATGTGTGCATGGCATGGATATCCTCACAAATGGGCACACAGTCATTTTATGAGTATATGGAGCGGTTTGGTTTCGGTCACCCCACGGGGATAGACCTCGCCGGGGAGGCAATGGGCAGGCTCAAGGTCCCGGGGGATACGGATTGGTATCCTGTTGACCTTGGCACAAACGCATTCGGTCAGGGCGTCACGGTCACGCCTCTGCAAATGCTTATGGCGGTTTCTGCTGTTGCGAATGATGGAAAAATGGTCACACCGCATGTGTTGTATTCCATGCTGCGCGACGGGCATCAATACAATGTCCCTTCGCAATATGCGGGTTCGCCGATCTCTGCTGAAACAGCTCGCACGTTGAGTGAGATGCTGGCGATTTCATTGGAGGAAGAATCCTCAAGCGCGCTTTTACCCGGCTATCGTCTCGCCGGCAAGACCGGCACCGCGCAAATCCCAACCGATTTTGGTTATGATGCTTTCCACACCAACGTATCCTTCATCGGTTGGGGACCCATGGATGACCCGCAGTTCATGGTCTATGTCTGGCTGCAAAAACCCACCGCATCCATCTGGAGTTCCGAAACTGCCGCGCCGGTCTTCTCGCAAGTGGCTGAACAAACCGTCATCCTGCTCAACATTCCGCCCGACAACGTTCGCAGTCAACTGGCAACAAAATAAAATGCTAACCATCGCTGACGCAATTGAAGCCCTGACTAACTTTCGTCCGCAGACCACGGCGGTTATCACCGAAGCGGTGATCGATTCGCGTCAGGTGATCCCCGGCTCGATGTTTGTCGCAATTCCCGGCGAAAAGACGGATGGACATGACTTCATTGGGGAAGCCTTTAAGCGGGGGGCTTCTTTTGCTTTAACCCAGAGGGAGAAGGACGCTGACGCCTCCTTTCGCACCCTGGACCTGCGCTCCGTTTCATCAGCCGACTCTTTTCTGGAGCATGATCTTACCACCCCGTTATGCCTGCGCGTTGAAAATACAGTGACCGCGCTTCAGCAGATCGCGCGTTTCTGGCGCCGCAAACTGGATTTGCGCGTGATCGGCATCACCGGCAGTGTCGGCAAATCCACAACCAAGGAAATGGCTGCCGAAGTTCTCAGCACACGTTACCGAACGTTGAAAAGCCCGGGCAACCTCAACAATGAGATCGGCTTGCCGCTTACGATGCTGCGCCTGAGTTCCGGTCATCAATGCGCCGTAATGGAAATGGGATTCTATGTCCCCGGTGAGATCGCCTTCCTGTGTGATATTGCCCTGCCGCAAGTGGGGGTCGTCACAAACGTAGGCACCGTCCATGCAGAGCGCGCCGGGTCACAGGAAGCCATCGCGCGCGGCAAGGCAGAACTGGTACAGGCTTTGCCTCCCGCTCCGGAGGGTGTGGCAATTCTGAACTTTGACGACCCCTGGGTCCGCAAAATGGAAGAGAAGACCAAAGCGCGCGTCTTCTTTTACGGCTTGTCCCCCGAAGCCCATCTTTGGGCGGATAACGTGGTAGGGCTGGGCTTGGAAGGCATTCGCTTCCGGTTGCATTATGCCGGTGAAACATTGCACGTGAAAATCCCGTTGATCGGGCGTCATTCCGTCCACACTGCATTGCGCGCCGCCGCGATTGGCCTTACAGAAGGAATGAACTGGCAGGAGATTTTGGAAGGTCTCAATCAGGGACATACTCAACTTCGCCTTGCCGCAGTGCGTAGCGAGACTGGCGCGCTATTGCTCGATGATACTTACAACGCATCGCCCGAATCCATGCTGGCTGCGCTCAACCTGCTCGATGAACTGGATGGACGCAAGGTGGCTGTGCTCGGTGATATGCTTGAACTCGGTCCGTACGAACGCGGCGGACATGAAATGGTTGGCTTGCGCGCTGCGCAAGTGGCAGGCGTACTGCTCACCCTGGGTGAACGGGCTCACACCTTTGCGGAAGCCGCGCGCCGCGCAGGCATGAAGAAATCTTCCATTATTGAATTCGATGAATTCGAGCCTCTTTTGGAATGGCTTAAAGCCAACCTCACAAAAGACGATGCCGTGCTCATCAAAGGCTCTCACGGCTTGCATATGGATCGCATCACCAGTATGCTGGAGGTGCGTTCATGAGGCATACCGCGCTAGTATTAAGCCTGGCAATGTTCTCGTTCGTGATGACGGTGATCTGGGGCGCGCCGCTCCTGCGCGTGCTTCGTCACTTCAGGGTCGGCAAGGTCATTCGCGTGGAAGAGCCTGATAAACATCGTGTGAAGATGGGTACGCCCACCATGGGCGGTGTGCTTTTCATCCTGCCTGTGCTTTTACTGACCGGCCTTCTCAATGCCGCGGCGCTGATCGGCTTGGATGTGACCGGACGTTCGGTGTTGGTCCCGTTGATTGTGCTGGTTTCATTCGGCGTGCTTGGCGCGCTCGACGACTGGGAAGGCATTCGCGGCAAGCGGCGCGGCGAGGGCATGCGCGCCCGCACGAAGTTTTTGGCGCAGGTCGTCCTGGCTGTTGGTACGGCGTTCGTTTTGAAATACGGACTTGAAGTCCCCGAAATGTGGCTTCCGGGCGTCCCGAACCCGCTTGAATTGGGCTGGTGGTATATCCCGATTGCGGCGTTCATTATCGTGAGCGAATCGAACGCGGTCAATTTCACGGACGGGCTTGACGGACTTGCCGGTTTGATCTCCGCCACGGCGTTTGCCGCATTCGGCGGCATTGCCCTTTTATACGGGTACACTTACCTGGCGCAATACTGTTTTATTATTGTGGGCGCGCTGTTTGGTTTCCTGTGGTTCAATGTTCATCCCGCCGAACTCATCATGGGCGATACGGGTTCGATGGCGCTTGGTTCGACGCTGGCTGTCGTCGCGCTGATGACAGGTCAGTGGCCCCTGCTCATCGTCATCGCGATCATTCCTCTTTGCGAGGCGTTGAGCGTCGTGATACAAGTTGCCTATTTCAGATTGACGAAAGGTAAACGTTTTTTCAAAATGGCTCCCATCCACCTGCACTTTGAATTGCTCGGCTGGAGCGAGACCCAGGTCGTGCAGCGCTTCTGGCTGATCGGCTTGCTCGCCGCCATGGTCGGCATGGGGTTGGCGTTGGTATGAAGACGAACTGGAATGGCAAACGCGTTTTGATATTAGGAGCCGCGCGGCAAGGCTTGGCTTTAGCGCGCTGGCTCTCAGTGCATGGCGCGCGCGTCACATTGAGCGATATGCGGACTGCCGACGAATTGCAAATTGCTCGCGAATCGCTTGCCGAATATCAGATTGATTGGGCGCTCGGCGGGCACCCGCTTGAGTTGCTGGACTTCGCCGACAGGCTTTGCCTTTCTGGTGGAGTTCCGCTCACACTACCGATCGTGACTGAAGCCATCAAACGAGGGATTCCACTCTCGAATGATTCCCAGATCTTCATGGAGATTGCTCCTTGTAAAACAGTTGGCATTACAGGTTCTGCTGGAAAAACAACCACGACGACTTTGGTTGGACGCATGGCGAAGAATACCTATGGTAATAAAGCCTATGTCGGCGGCAATATTGGCGACCCATTGATCAGTTATGTGGATGATATGAAAGCCAACGATATTGCCATTCTTGAGATTTCATCCTTTCAATTGGATCAAATGACGATCTCTCCGAACGTCGCCGCGATCTTGAACATTACGCCGAATCACCTTGACCGTCATGGCACGATGGAAGCATACACCGCCGCGAAATCGCGCATCCTTGAATTTCAATCGAAAGAGGATGCTGCCATTCTCGGCCGCGACGACAAAGGCGCCTGGAATCTGAGAAACAAAGTGAATGGCAAGATATATACTTTCAGTTTGCATGAACTCGATGAAGGCTTGAACGGAACATATTTACACGATGGCGTGTTGAAGTTGCGCGATGGAAATGTCCGCCTGACGTTGATGCCTCGCCAAAAAGTATTATTGCGCGGCGATCATAATGTATTGAACGTCCTTGCAGCGTTTGCAATTGGTCATGCTGCCGGGTTTGGTGTGGATGCAATGCTCGAAGCGGTGGAGGATTTTCGCGGCGTGTCGCACCGCCTGGAATTTGTGCGTGAGTTGCGCGGTGTGTGCTGGTATAACGATTCGATTGCAACCGCGCCCGAACGGAGCATGGCAGCCATCCGCGCATTTGATGAACCGATCGTTTTGCTGCTTGGCGGGCGCGATAAAGATCTGCCGTGGGAAGATTTGATGCAACTCGCAAGCGAACGCGTGGATCATCTGGTGCTGTTTGGCGAGGCGGCAGAGAAGATCCAGAAAACGGTGACCAGCCTCGGGGCTTCCCGAAGGGCGAAGCGGTTTTCCGTTTCACAAGCCGAGCATTTGCATGAGGCGGTCGTCAAAGCGGCGGAAGTCGCTGAGCATGGTGACGTCGTCCTGCTGTCTCCAGGCGGCACGAGTTATGATGAATTCAAGGATTTTGCCGAACGCGGCGAAAGGTTTAGAGCATGGGTTCAAGAACTTTCGTAAACAACCGTTCATCTTTTTCGCCGTTCAAATATCTGGCAAGAGGCGCGCGCGGCATGGATATTCTCCTTGTGCTGACGATGGTCGCGCTGGTGGTGTTTGGCTTGATCATGTTGTATTCTGCTTCCTTCGATTTCTCCTTCAATGAATATGGTTCTTCATCGTATATGTTCACGCGGCAGGTGAAATGGCTGGGATTGGGGATCGCGCTGGCATTGGTCCTTTCTCTTTTTGATTATCATCATTGGCGGAAGGCGGCTGTCTTCGCCATGCTCGGGACAATTGGATTGCTGGTTACGGTTTTGTTCATCAATGAAATTCGTTTGGGCGCCTCCCGAACTTTGTATGAGGGCTCCTACCAGCCATCTGAAATTGCAAAACTGGTTGCAGTGATTTATCTTTCGGTCTGGTTGTATGCGAAGCGCCAGTTCCTGCATGATATAAGTTTGGGTTTGATCCCACTGGGCGTTATCCTCGGTATCATCGGCGGCTTGATCTATCTTCAACCCGACCTGAGCGCGGCAGGAACGGTATTTATCCTCGGCGGCTTATTGTTCTTCCTGGCGGGCGCAGACCTGCGGCAGATCGTGTTTCTATTGATCGCGGCGGTCCTCATGGCTTGGATCGTCGTTCAATTCAGCGCAACCGGACAGGACCGCGTGAGTTCATTCATCGCCGGTTTTCAAGACCCGACGCATGCGTCGTATCACGTACAACGCTCCTTCGAGGCAGTCATCAAAGGCGGAGTCTTCGGCGTGGGGCTGGGGCAGGCGGATACGAAGTTAACAGGTTTGCCTTTTGCGCCCACGGACAGTATCTTCGCGGTGATCGCAGAGGAACTGGGTTTATTCGGTTCGGTCCTGCTGATGTCCTTGTATGCCGCGTTGATCTGGCGCGGACTCGTCATTGCCCGCCGCGCGCCCGATATGCTCGGAACGCTTCTCGCTTCCGGCGTGACATTCTGGATCGGCATCGAAGCGCTGATCAACATGGCTGTAATGGTTGGTCTCCTGCCTTTTGCAGGGAACGCGCTGCCTTTCATCAGCGCAGGCGGTTCGAATTTGGTCTCAACGTTGTGCGCCATTGGCATTATGTTGAACATCTCCCGCCAGAGCGGCGAGATCACAAAGATGGAAGAAAATGAATGGAGGTCATTCGGTGCGGTTATTGATCTGCGCCGGGGGAACGGGAGGCGGAGTGTACCCCGCCCTCGCCGTTCACAGCGCGCTCGCGGCTAAGGTCGCAGATTTGGATACGCTGTGGGTGGGCAGCCACAACAGCATGGAAGAATCGCTGGTGAAACGCCAGGGTATTACCTTCCAGAGCATCCCTGCTGCGGGTGTGCATGGTGTCGGTTTGGCTGTTTTGCCGCGTAACCTCACCATGCTCGGGCGCGGCATCCTGGCTGCTCGCCGTATCCTGAATGAGTTTGAGCCGGATGTGATGTTTTTTACCGGCGGTTATGTGGCTGTGCCTGTGGCGCTTGCAGGTCGTTCCATTCCGTCCCTTCTTTATGTGCCAGATATCGAACCCGGCATGGCTTTGAAATCCCTTGCAAGGTTTGCAGATGCAATTACCGTGACCACCGACCAGTCGCAGACGTACTTTCGAAAACGGGTTTACGAAACCGGATACCCGCTTCGCGCGGACCTCGCGCTTTGGGACCGTAAAACAGCGAATCAGCACCTCGGAGTCTCCGGCGAAGCCCCTGTCCTTTTGGTGTTCGGTGGGAGCCAGGGCGCGCGCACGATCAACCAGGCTGTGTTGGACAACCTGTATGAACTGCTTGAGAGGTTCGAGATCATACACCTTTCCGGTGAATTGGATTGGCAGACGATCAAACATACACGCGAGGAACTGCCCATGGAACTTGCCGCCCGTTATCATGCCCTGCCCTACCTGCACGACATGGGAGCGGCATTGGCGGCGGCGGACCTGGTCGTATCACGCGCAGGCGCATCCTGTTTGGGTGAGTTTCCCCTTTTTGGTTTGCCTGCTGTGCTGGTGCCGTACCCGCATGCGTGGCGGTACCAGAAAGTGAATGCGGATTATCTGACGCGGCGCGGCGCGGCTGTCATTTTGGAGGATCATCGCCTCAATGACGACTTGCTCGTTACGTTGAATGTGCTGTTGGAAAACCCGAACAAGTTGAAAGCCATGCGCGCCGCCATGTTCGAGTTGTCTCATCCGCGCGCCGCGGAGAGGATTGCCAGCGCGTTGATCCAGCTGGCAGGAGAGTAACGCCATGATGAGCATTGTTTATGTCTTTTGGATGTACGTCGTCCTCTTCGCGGTAATCGGCTGGATGCGCGGCTGGGCGAAGGAACTCCTGGTTTCCTTTAGTGTGATCCTTTCACTGGCGCTCAACCACGTGATCCGCAGGTACATTCCGCTCGCGCAAAACCTGCCCGAAACGGATACATCCCTGTTCTGGGTGCGGACGCTCATTCTCATCGTGCTGGTGTATTTCGGTTATCAGACCGTCATCAGTATTCCGCACCTGGCATCCCGCGCCCGCAGTGAACGTTTGCAGGATACGCTTTTCGGCGCATTTCTGGGCGCGCTCAACGGCTATTTGATCGCAGGCAGTGTTTTGTACTATATCCATATTACGGATTACGCGTTCCAAAATATTATCACCAAGCCGACCGATCCCCTCCTGCTTCAGACCGTCAACCAGATGATGTTGTATATGCCTCCGCAATTGCTCGGCGAGCCGGGCATCTACTTCGCCATCATCCTTGCGTTCGTGTTTGTGCTGGTTGTTTATATTTAACGATCTTCGCGCTGAGCGGAGCGTAGCGGAGACGAAGCGCCCTTCGTCTTCGCTCAGGACGAAAAAGGAACTATGACACACGTCCATTTCATTGGCATCGGGGGAAGCGGTCTTTCCGCCATCGCCCGCCTCCTGCTGGAGAGCG
>Ga0247727_10010975_pt1 | contig 15920 bp, 13 predicted proteins | sample WisWelCaveWW1625_FD_202498 | JGI IMG/M metagenome (GOLD analysis project Ga0247727, IMG submission 202498) | Biofilm microbial communities from Wishing Well Cave, Virginia, United States - WW16-25 | ecosystem: Environmental > Aquatic > Deep subsurface > Groundwater > Cave microbial mat | place...
CATCGTCTAACTCGGGTGGTTCCGCTTTTTTCTGCAGTTTTTCGTTATCTTCTTTTTCCTCTGCCGGCTGCCGGCGCAGTTCTTCTTGATCTTCGCTCTGCGGCTCCGGCATGCGCATCACGCGATCGGCGGTCTGATCCGCTTCTTTCTCAAGCTGATCGCCGGGCTGGCTCACGTGCATCTTCGCTTGGATCATGCGGCCCACCCCGCGGTTGCCGATGGTTCTCTGCAAATGCGCCAACGGATGCGACCCGCCATTCTCAGCCACATGGCGCCGCCTTCTCCGGCCACCTTGCCTGGACGCTTGCGATGCCGTTTGGCTCACGCGGCTGGCTGATGCTATATTTGGCATAGCACTCCTTTCGGTTGGTTTCCCGGTTGGTCAGTTTGCCGGTTTGCCCGTTAAAAACTGTGTCATAGCTTAACTGGCGAACCCAACAGGCTAACTGGCAAACTGTTCCACCGGCAAACGTTTCATCCCACCAACCTGCCGATAATTTGCAACAAAAACCCAATCGTCAACAGCACGCACCCAATCAGCGCGAAACGGGTTTCGCGCCTTTCATCCCGTCTTCGGCTTGGCTGCCAATGATCTGCTGCAAATGTAAAAACGGAATTTTCTTCAGGACGGGCGTAGGTGTTTATCCTGCCCCGAAGAGATTAAGCGTTGGTTTGGCGGCAAACGATTCAGCACTTGGTTTAATTGAGGAAAGAGGTTTTATAGCGTGTCGAAAAATTGCTCGAGCTCTCGGCGCTACTTCGAAGGCGAATTATCTTCTTTTTCAATTTGCGTCGCCAAAAGCATGGGAAAATTCTCGTTTGGATATTCGTTTACGACTGCATAGTTCTTCGCTTCCGGAGAGTCGCGCGTGGCTTCTATCCGATACTTTTGATCTTTCACGAAAAAATTTTCACCTTTTAGCTCAGGGCATGGAATTATCAACAGGATATATTCACTATTTATTTCTCCATTTAGCATCTGCACGACTTTAAATTTGAAGACGACCGCAATGGCATTGTCTCCACACCTTTCAGTTGGCGGCGGCACCTCCAAAAGGCATCCTATAAAACGAATCAGCTCATCCATTTTAACCTCGGTTTTGCTCAATTCTTTTTTTGATTCATTTTCCCGATTGGAATTGAAGCAGTTAAGGAATAGCAATGGGAAAAATCCCAAAAACAATAGTTGCGCTAAACGCATGGCCATAATCCTTATCATGCTGAAGTCCAGAGTTTGCAATTTCATAACAGCAAAAGGTCGACTGGTCACTGGTGCACGGTCATAACGATCCGCCTATTTTGCGCGCGCCCGGCAGCAGTGTTATTGGGAGCGACAAAATTTGTTTCTCCTCTTCCCACGATGGCTATCCGGTTCGTAGTAATGCCATTAGCGATGAAAAAAGCTCTTGCTGATTCTGCTCTTCTTCTCGAGGCCCGGCGGTTTACATTCTCGCTTCCCACCCTATCAGCAAAGCCTTCGATCAACAATGTGGAAGTGGGATTGGCATTCAAATCGGCCAATGCGGCAGCTAAAGTAGCAGCGCCAGCCGGCGGGATCGCAGCGTTTCCGGACACGAATCCATCGACCGTACGTTGAGAGACTTGGACTTTAGGGCGTCTTGTTGCGCTGACCACTTCGAAATCATTTCCAGCGGGTGTCGTGGTTACTCTTTGAACGATATCCAAAAAGTAATGCGTAAATTCCTGAGTGCTTCTTTGGTAAATGATATTTGGGCCGACCGGCTGGCCAGGGGGTGCGGGGATGATAACCGGAGCTATGCCACCACCTAATCTTCTCCCGGCAATGCCGGACTCTTCGAGCACGTCACTTTCTGCCTCGATTCCCACTTGGTGCGAAGGCCCGAAACCCGGAGCTGCCGCCGCATGCGAATTGTAGTTTTCCATCATTTCGTGAAATGCTTTCGCCGTGCCTTGATTCGGCAAGGACGCATTTAAATTTCTGATGTCATCGATATCGACATTTTGGATCGTGCTTGGCGGGATCGGAAATGCGCCGACGGAAACGCGCGGCTGATGTGTGCCCACATGCATCTCGGCGTGCTGGCTTGGGTCATTGATGACTTGCTGAAGATTTCGGCGTCCGGTTGGCGAGGTTGGCCCGGCCGGCGTATTGCCGGCAATCCTGACACGGGGATTTATGAACGCCCAATTCAATCGTAAGCCGGCAGCATTACCCAAGAGTCTAAGATATTCGTTTACCTCCACTTCATTGCCGCCGCTAACAAATAAACGTCTTTGAATAGACGGATTTACAGAAGAATGGGAGCGGTTTTGCTGCACCACATGCGTTAACTCATGCGCCAGCAATTTTTTCCCCTCCGTTGTCTCTGGCGCATATTCTCCGGCGCCGAACACCACATCGTGGCCAACTGTAAAAGCTTGCGCATTCACCGCCTGCGCCGACTCGGCAGCTTGTGCATCGGTGTGAATGCGCACCCCGCTGAAATCATAACCAAAGCGTGGCTCCAAAGAAGCGCGCACCGATTCCGGCAAAGGCCGCCCGTTGCCACGCAAATGGTTGAGGTGGGCTTGCACTTGCGGAGAGATCGTTGGGGCCTGCCCGCCCTCGGATTTGGTTTGAAGCTTTTTTTCATCTTTATCTTCTTTTTCCTCTGCCGGCTGCCGGCGCAGTTCTTCCTTCTCCTCTGATTGTCGTTGCACATGTGGCTCCGGCATGCGCATCACGTGATCCGCGGTCTGATCCGCCTCTTTCTCAAGCTGATCGCCGGGCTGGCTCACCTGCATCTTCGCCTGGATCACGCGGCCCACCCCGTGATTGCCGATCATCCCTTGCAAATGCGCGAACGGATGCGGCACCCCATTTTCAGCAACATGGCGCCGCCTTCTCCGGCCGCGTTGCATGGGCGATTGCGACGTTTTTTGGCTCGCACGACTCGCTGATGTTATATTCGGCATGGCACTCCTTTCAGTTGACCGGTTGGCTCGTTCGCCAGTTTGTGCCCGTTAAATCAGCTTCCAAACAACCCAACGCGAGCCGCAACCAAAAAAGATTAACACAGAGAAAACTGAGCAAACAGAGATGATACTGTGTGGAAAACTCCCTTTAGCTTTGCAATCTCTGTTTACTCTGTTTTCTCTGTGTGGAAAATTTTTGCTTTTTTTGCAACGAATGAACTTTTAATAGACTAATAACTGGCTAACCAGCAAACCGGCTAACGCTTCACCCGACCAACCTTCCGATGATTTGCAGCAAAAACCCAATCGTCAACAGCACGCACCCAATGAGCGCAAAACGGGACTCGCGCATTTCATCCCGCACGTGCGGCAGGCAGAGATTCTTGTCATCGCTCGCTTCGGCCATGCGCGACACGCCGATTTTGAGGGCTTGCTGGCGCGAAGTGATCAAACCCCAAGCGAGAATCACGGCGCCGGAAAGAGCGAAAATGAGACCTGCGAGATCAAGCCATTTGGAATTCATTTGAATGACTCCCTAACGCGGACGAGCCGCAACCAAAAAATATTAACACGGAGAAAACTGAGCAACCAGAGAGCGTAATGCATGGAAAACCTCCTTTAGCTTTGTAATCTCTGTTACTCTGTTTTCTCTGTGTGGAAAATTTTTGTTTTTTTTGCAACGACTGAACTTTTAATAGACTAACGCGCCAATTTTCGTTTGTATCGGCTTCTGGCAACAAATCCTACCCATAAGATAAACAATGGAACAAACACCGCGAACGGCCACCCAAAAATAGCGGAAAGAACACCACCCAAAGCCACCGCCAGAACAACGATGAGATAACTGCCCCAGTGCTCAGAAGCAAACTTGCCCAGATCTTCCATGAGCGAATTGATTTTTTTAGAAATACCGTCAAAGAGTCCCATGTAACCTCTCCTTTCAAGGTTAAATAAATGATGACAACAACGGCAAATTACAGGCAACATCATCGTCTCGGTTCATCGTTTGTTCGGTTCGCCAGTTGATTGATTACCGGGCCAGTGAACGACCAGGCGAACGAGCAGACCACCCAAACTTGCGGCCAGTTTCAGATTGTCAACAGCACGCACCCAATGAGCGCAAAACGGGACTCGCGCATTTCATTCCGCACGTGCGACAGGCAGAGATTCTTGTCGTCACTCGCTTCGGCCATGCGCGAGACGCCCACTTGCAGTGCGCGCTTTTGGGGGATGATTATGCCGGAGGCCAGTGTTATCGCGCCGCACAAGGCGAAGACGAGGCCGATGAGGTCAAGCCAGTGGTAATTCATGATGAGGTTCCGTTAAATCGTAAATTTCTGTTACATTTCGTTTGTACTTTTGAAAGGTATTCTTCACAAGCGAAGCAAATTCCAGTAAAGCATATTCAGAATTTGAAGCATACCTGCATTCTTTCCTAATGTAGGATCTGTTAAGCGAAACGGGATTTGGAATTCTATAACAGAATCCTGCATTTTACTTAAAACCAACGTGAATCATCTTTACCAGCGAAGATAATTACACCGGAATTTGTTTTTAGTGTATCTCGGTTCTGTAAATCCCTTGTGATGAATTTACAAATTTCATCTTCTATGTACAGTGCGCCGAAATATTCACTCAATAAACCTTCAGTATCTTTCGTCCGAATCATCCTCTCACGGTTACGAACGAAATCTATATTTGCTTGCCACAAATGAGTTATTATGAAGGCAACCTCTGGCACAAGTTTAGTGCAGGTCGACTCAAACGTCTTTACCAATTTATATAAGCCATCTTGCTCAATTGGCTTGATGTTGTCGCCAAGATTTGCAAGGAAATCAGATTGCCAAAAATAGATATATAGAACCCGGTAATCTGATAAGTCTTCTGCATATCCTTTGCAATTCCATCCTGCCCATACACAATCTACCATTTGTGTGTTATCTGTTGCTGGTGAAATTTGAGTAGCGTCTGCTTTTTCTAAAAGTTCCATCAAAGAAGCTTTTGTCCTCTGGTGTGGTATAAAAAAAACAGCCGCTAAACGTTTAGGGTCTAAACTCATAACTTGTTTTCCTTGACAATGCACTGATTATTCTTGATTTGGTCCATTTTCATCTTCATCCGATGGCGGCTTAGGTGGAACTGGAACAATAGTTGGTGGTGTACGAACAATGTTCCCACGTACCTCGACTCCCATCGCTCGTAATTCCGCCGCAACTTCTGGACTTACACCACGAGGGAAATCAATAACAACCCTAGGGACGGTTCCATCTGGCATCGGGTTTTGGCTTGCCGAACGCAGCAGTTCCTGGGCTTGGGTGCGTAAACCTTGCTTACCTCGACCTCCAACCCAATTTCGACTGTCCAGACCAAATGGCTCAACTCGTTTACCGTCAATCCAGGTTCTGCCGCCATCTGCAACGACATCAACCTCTACTGCATTTGGACGACCATCCAGCGAAAATTTACGGTTCACGCCAATTACATTAGCGTTGGAACGAGCAACGTTGAACTCATTCTCAATGCCGTTAAGATTGTTATGGGTGCCTTGAGCGCGTTCGGGTGTTGCTTCGACCTCGCCTCGGAGTACCCGTTCAATAAAACGTAGTTCACCACTAACTGCCCGCCGCATCACGCTGATACCCTCGACGGTTGGATTTGCATTTTCAAAGGCTTCAATTTCATTTAGCAAACGTTGTGCGCGCGACTTTAGTTCAGGGAATTCAGGAAGCGCCTCCCTTTGCCTTGGGCGTGTGCGCCTAGCCCCGGCCTGAAATTCCTCAATAGCAGTGCGTACTGGCGGTGGTACCTTTCCCTTGATGAAATTCAGGATAACGGATGCAAGTCTCGAAGCGAACCAACCAATGAATAACAACACTGCTGTTACCCCGACAGCGATAACGCTATCAGCAAGTTGGCTGTAATCTCGTTCCTTCTCTTCCGTTGTCTGTCGACCAGTGAACAAATCAGTGAGTGTTTTGACAACTGTAGTACTCTGAAGACTTAGAAAAGAAAGGACAAGCACTTCGCCAAGTGCCATGGCGGTAGCAAAACCTAAACCTGCGCCAGTGAATCCACCAACCCCAAAACCAGCCGCACCTCCTGCAGGGGTTGCTATGCCAAGTGAGGCAAGAGCTGAAACAATGCCGCCGATAATCGTGCCTGCCACACCCCCGCCTATAAACCCAAGCGCAGTTAGAATGATAGTGATCCAACCCATCAAAAGCAACAGAATGTTATTTAGCCGACGCAGCAAAATCAACGGGAAGTCCAACAAATGTAGGATGTTGGTCCAGAGGTCATGGAAAAATCCTAATGGGTCATCGAAAAGATTTCGGGTAACGAAAAGGCTTCTTGCCGCGTTAGTCCACTCATCCCACAGTTCACTCAACTCACGCCCAACTGCTGGCCAGGGCCAGAGAATACTCCACAGCATGTCCTTGACCATCTCCCAGATGTCGAGCGTGGCCCATTTATGGGAAATGTGTCTTTTGAAACCATTCCAGATATCGGTTAGAGATGTTGTGCTGCGTAATGCCGGTGTTCGTTGAATAATGGCTCCATCGGCATGTTGAGTAACTACTTCTCCTCCGCTTAGTTCTAGTGTCGTAGCACCATTACCGCCCCGGTTGCCAGCTTGTTCCTGTATACGTTGGCGGCCAATTTCCAATGATTTCGCCGGCATCTCCGCTTCAAGTTTGCCTGCAATAGCGCCAACTATTGGTGCCATAGCCGCATCGGGATCTTGTACGGCTTCTTCCACAGCACGGATAAAGCGCGCATATTTGGCAATCTTCGCGATTAAACTTCCAATGGGGAAGTTTCGGATACGATTCCAGATAGAGCGAACACCTCTTATGAGACGCTGCACCTGTTGTCTGATCCATCTCTGTAGACGAACCCATAAACCACGCAGCCGGTTCCAAATATTCACCGCCCGCTGGCGTAATCCCTGCCAAGCTGCTGTAACACGCTGCTGTACCTGTTGTAGTAAGCCGCCCACCCGGATGCGTAAAGCACCCCACTGTTGCTGAATGCCATTCCAGATTTGTTGTCCCCATGAAATTAACCGATTGACTAACGAGCGCAGTCGCTGTAAAATGCCACCCAAAACGCCTGCCATCTGCGAGGCACGGTTACGCAGCGCGTCCCATGCCGAAGCTAACTGTCGGCTTAACCCTTGTGCCGCTGACCGCAACCGATTAAAAATGCCACGCGCGCGGTTGGCTAAGTTGCTCAAAACGTTGTTGAAACGATTGCTTAATCCATTCCACAGTCCGGCGATACGCTGAAACACGACCTGCCCTGCTTGTTGCAAACGCCGCCCAATACCGCCGATTAACCCGGTGATACGGCCCCACGCCGCACGCAAAGCATTTGCATCCAAGCGCATCATCGCATCAGCGATGGATTGTACCGCACCCGTGACCGTGCCAATTGCTCCCTGTAACTGTCGTTTAATACCATTTGTGAGCTGTGTTGCTATCTGGTTGAGAGCAGACCAGCCGCTTTGAATACCTGAGATGGCAGAGGAGACAAAACTGCTTAATCCCTGCGCCATGGTGCTGACCTGGCTACGGATGCTGTTAAAGGCCCCTTGCGCTATCTGGCTGAGGCTATTCCACCCGGAACGCAGCCCATTGACGATGCTGTTGATCCGCCTCCCTATACCGCCCAGCAGCCCATCATCATCCTCGCTGCGTTGAATGAGTTTTGCATCAGGTTGGCGGGGTGGGAGGTTGAGATCAGCGGTTGGCAGGGGTATGCCCGGCGCCGTATTAGGCTCGGCATTTAATGCTTCCATCTCCACCTGTCCTGCCATATTCTCCGCAGGCGATTTGACGGTAGGCATTTTTGCGATCTCGGGTGGAGCAGATAACCCTGAACTTCCTATCGCAGTCGTATCAGAATCGGCCGCATCAGCCAAATTTTCCGAAGCATCGATTCTGTGATCTGGAGAACCGAAAACAACGGCATCGACGGTTACTTTTTCATCAGCATGTTCGCGGCTTTCATCAATTTGCCCGCTGCCTTGATGTTGAATGTCTTCATCATTGCGACGACGTTTAGCGATGAGCGGTTCCTGTTCAATCGCCTCTTGTGGATGTGTAAGCTCCTCCGTCTCTAATTTTACACGGTCACGTGATCGCTCCGGAGGAAAATCCACATCATTCTGCCCGGGATTAGGGACTACCTTGCGCCGGACTCCGCCGCCCTGTTGCAACACGTGTGTCAACTCATGCGCTAACAGACTTTTTCCCGACTGCGTGTCCGGAGAATATTGCCCGGCTCCGAAGGCGATATTGTTCCCTACAGTAAATGCCTTCGCATTAATCGATTTTGAAGTCTCTGTCGCACGCGAATCAGAATGGATACGAACTGAGCTAAAATCAGAATCAAAACGAGATTCGAAGAATCTTCGAGTTCGAGGAGGAAGCGGCTTACCGCCACCTTGCATCGAATTTATTTTTGCAGCAACATCAGGCGAAACGTCGGAAGCAGTAACGCCGGTATTTTTAGTTTGAACTTCCTCCTCAGCTTCCTGCTGCGTTAATGGTTTGGTTTGCGCTATCTCATCTTCTTCCATCTGACGCTGAATCAGCGGCTTGGATGATGCCATCTCCTCTTCTTCTGCTTGACGTTGAGTCAGAGGCTTGGATTGCGCCACCTCATCTTCTTCCTCTTGGCGTTGAATCAACGACTTGGTTTGAGCTATCTCATCTTCTTCCGCCTGGCGCTGAATCAACGGCTTGGTTTGCGCCATCTCATCTTCTTCTGCCTGGCGCTGAATCAGAGACTTGGATTGCGCCATCTCATCTTCTTCCGCCTGCCGTTGAATCTGCGGCCCGAAAGGAGAAAAAAATTTCTCCTGAAGCGGTTCTTTCTCTTCGTAAGTTTGTCGTTGGATGAGTGGAGTGATGGTCGGGGCTAACGGCTTGGCTCGAATCGTCTCGTCTTCTTTTTCTTCATCCGGCGGTTGTGGCGCGGGCGGCGCGGGCATGCGCATCACGGTGTCGGCGACGCGATCAGCTTCTTGTTCGTATTGGTCATCCGGCGGGCCAACGGTGAGCTTTGTTTGAATAAGCCGGCCCATGGCACGGTTGCCGAGGGTACGTTGTAAGTAATGAAAATTTGTCGGTGAGCGTTGAATCGGTGGCGGCGAGGCCTCAGCCAATGCAGAAATACCGCGTGGGCGTTGAGCAATAACAGCCGTGTTGTCATTCTTCGCAACGGTTTTCGGAGCAGGGAGAAGTTGCGATTTCGCTTTCGACGAAGTTTTAAGCGTTGGGCTGTTCATGGGCAACGTGGCATAACAAACGCAGCTAGAGCATGTTAAAAAATAATGCGAATCACAAACATTTTATTCCGTCCATGGCGCAAATTGCGGCGGGCCGGGCGCAAAGCGGGCGCCGCGAATCTCGACTAAATGGCGATAATTATCTTCCAGCTTGTTGTTCGGATCCATTTTATTGTACCAAACGTATTTCGTTTGACGTTGTTCCGCGGTCATATAGCCATAATGTTTCAGCCGCACGTTGAGCTCACGCGTCGCGCCGATCAAACCCTGAGGCACATTCCCGCAATGAAAATTTCCGCCATAGCCGCTGCTGGGAAAAAGCAGCCGGCGCACGGGTTGCCCCTTCAGCCGAAAGAACGACGGTCGCATAAATCGCCCATAAACGCCGTCCACTCGCACCTGATTTTCGTTATTCCAGAGATACGAAATTCGTAAACTATAAGCCGCGACTCGGCTACTGTTCACCGCGGCGCGTTTCAGGGCAGCCGGGCCTGAACGTTCTAACACTTCATCTCCATCAATCCACAGCACCCACTCCGAATTGGCCTCGATAATTTTCTTGAGTAAATGGTTTTTATCTCGCGCTTCGTCAAGTCCGGTGAACGAAGAGGGAAAAAACACCACCCGCTCGCCAAACGCCTGACAGATAGCCGGCGTTTCGTCGGTGGAGTGATCATCGAAGACAAACACGCGCTCACAAAGTCGCAAGACACTCGTCAAAACTTCACGAATATGCCTCGCTTCGTTCTTAATCCGCAGCGCGCCAAGAAAACGCGGATTGCCGCTGGCAATCACTGGCGCCACGAGTGTTGGCTCCGGCCAACGCCAGCGCCATAATGCGCTGTTTACCGCATACTTCGGCCAGGCGCGTTGCCACTGCCGGCTTACATAAGTGTTCGTATAAGTTGCCCATGGCTCAAACGGCAGACGATCTAACAGAAACACCGGAATCGCCGGTGTGATCCAACCTCGGACGAGATTTGGACCTTGCGCGATCTGCCATTCCTCAAAACCAAACCATTTGTCATGTGGCGCCGGCCGGCTGTGCGAAAATACCGCGTGGCGATACAAACCGAGACCGGAAACAAATGGAGCCGTCGCATAAGTGCGCGCAAGCTGCAAATCAGCTTTAGCCGGGTACAGCGCCTCGATGCCGAGCAGAGAAAGCTCCGGATGCCGGTCAAGCACCTCGAGGCTCTGCCGCAACCACGCCGGGGGCAACATCGTGTCGTTATCGGTTTTGGCTAAAATGGGCGCTCGCGCCGATTCAATAAAATGCGCCATTGCCGCGACCGGAGAACCGAAATTGGTTTTGACGAATTGAACGCGCACCGGCGCTTGACTCACCTGTTGCTCCAACCACTCGCGCGTGCCATCTTGCGAGCCGTCATCATAGACAAAAAATTCGTTGACGTATGGCCAATCGGTGTTGGCGAGCAAAGTCTTAAACGTCTCCTGAGTAAACTCAAGACGATTGCAGGCGAGAAAAAGTAAATCGACGCAACGTTCGGCGATCATGCCTCTCTCCCCCATTTCGCGCGGAACAGCCGGCGATTGTGTTGCAACAATGTGTAGATATCGGAACGCGTGCGAAACGTTGAGGGCAATTCGCCGGCATGATCGACCTCGCAGCTCTCCCAGATGCCGAGCTGCCAATCGGCCGCAAGCAAGCGCGCGCAATAATCGTTGTCCTCAAAACCATATCCGTTGAATTGCTCGTCAAGCCATCCCACTCGCTCATAAACAACTTGCGGAATATAAACGCAAATGAAGGCCAACGTTTTGCTTTCGAGGCGAAACCGGCCTTGGCGAGAAGAAATTTGTTGCGGATTGCCAGCTACGCCGCGGATGCCGGCCGAACAAACGCCTAAACGAGACTGCTCGCGCACAAATTGCGCGAGCTTGGTAAAGCCGCCGGGCGTCAAGAGCCGGGCGTCGTCATTGAGCAGAATCACATCGGTTCCCGCGGCGCGAATGCCAAGGTTGGCGTTGCGCGCATAAATAAACGGTTTCACGCCCGGCACCCAATGCAGCGGCGGCAGTTTCGCCTCAGCTTCGCGCCGCGCGCCGTCATCGACGACGATAATATGCTCCGCCGGCAGCGCCGGCTCATGTTTCAGTATCGATTGCACACACGGAACTAAGTTGGGAGCGCGCGCCGAGAGAATGATAATCTTATAAGGCGGCGCCGCATGACCATTCACTGGCGATGTCGTTCTCTGCTCCGCTTGGCCGGCAGGTGCCGGCGGCGTATTTTGCTGCGTCATGATTGCCGGTGTGATTGGCGTTGGGGGCGGCCAACGCCAATGCCAAAGCGCGCCGGCCGAATCGTACTTGGGCCATGATCGCTGCCAACCGCGCTGAATATAAATCTCAGAATATTGCCGCCACGGATCGAATGGAAAGCGATCCAATAAAAATACCGGTAACGCCGGCGTGATCCAACCATATTTAAAACGTTGGCTGTGCGCCATTTGCCATTCTTCCAAACCAAACCATTTGTCATAGGCGCGCGGGCGGCTCTGCGAAAAGGCGGCGCGACGATACAAACCAAGGCCGGAAACAAACTGTGCCGGCGTGTATGAGCGCGCCGGCTGAACCTCGTCACGATGCGGATACATCGCTTCGATGCCGAGCATATCGAGTTCCGGATGGCGATCCAAAACTTCGAGACTTTGCCGCAGCCACGCCGGCGGCAACATCGCATCGTTATCCGTTTTCGCCAAAATGGGCGCGCCGGCCGATTCGATAAAATGAGTCATGGCCGTCACCGGCGATCCAAAATTAGTTTTGACAAATTGAACCGGCGCCGGTGCGCGTTGAACATTTTGCTCGAGCCACTCCCGCGTTCCGTCCACTGAGCCGTCATCATAAACGAACAATTCATGCACATACGGCCAGTCGGTGTTATTCAACAACGCTGTGAAAGTTTCCTGCGTAAACTCCAGCCGATTACAGGCCAGATACAATACGTCGACACACGACTTTTCAATCACGTTTTTTCTACCTGTACTTTCTCGGCGCAGATTTTGATTATGCCATACCAAGACCCCGGACGTTATGGCTTCACCGCTTCCAACAGAATCGTCAAACGCGGCCCGTCTTGACTATGCTCAGTTCGTTCGCTTACAATACGAAATTTGGCTTGAATGCCATAAAACCTGGCAAACCGTTCGCGATAAGGATTTCCCGTTTCAAAGTATAAAAAGCTGCGGCGATTCCAAAACGAAACGTGGGTGGGATCTTGCCAGGCACCCGATCCTTCCGTGGTCGGCACGGCGATCTCGGCGCGTCCTCCCGGCTTCAAAATTCGCCACAGCTCATTCATGGTGAAAATTTTATCCGGAAGATGTTCGATAATATCCCAGGCGCGAACGTATTCCACCGTATTATTCGGCCACGGCCACGGTTGTCTTAAATCAGCCGCTTCTACACCGGGCCCCGAGATGATGTCCACATTGACGAAGCCCGGCAGCAGCGCGTCACAACATCCGAGGTTGAGTTTCATAAGAAAGTTCGAGACCGCTTAATGACTTTTTAGAGAAGAATAAAAGATCGCGTCTTCACCGACCAGGGAAACCATTTCATCGGCATGCCACCGCTTCCAATACGGCGGCGATAGAGATTTCGGCGAGGTGTTCTGCCGGTGAATCATGGCGACGTAAAATTTAAAATCGGGCAAGATGGCGGCTTTGACGCCGCGGTTTTTCCAGACAAAGCGCGTGTCTTCGCCGACGCTGACGTCGTCGAAGCGGTTGTTTTGCCAGAACGATTTTTTATAGCACAACGCGCCGCCGGCAAGCCACATTTTGTGCTGCACCGGATATTCGTACAGCCAAAGCTGCCGCGAGCGCAAATCCCAAAAGAGCAGTTGCTGAATGCCGCAAATCTCCGCGTTGCTCGCGAGCAACGGCTCCACTTGATAGCGAATGCGATGCCGCGCCTGCCAATCGTCGTCATCCCAATGCAGAATAATCTCGGCGCGGCTGCGCTCGATCGCGAAATTTCTTTTCGCGCCGGTGGAAAGCTTTTTGGGCAATGCGAAATATCGAATCTGCGAATCCGGCGGCACGAGATCTGCAATGGCATCCCGGCCGTCATCCACGATGATCAGCTCTTTGTGCGGATAATCCTGCTCCAAAAAGTATTTGATCGCCTGCGGTACAAAGTGGCGTCGGTTGCAAGTCGGCATGATGCAGGAGACGGGGGGAGCAGACATCGTTTTATCTAAAATATTGTTCAACGAATAGCAACCAACTTCGGTGCTTTCCCGGCAGTATCGACTTTATAATTCGCGTGAATCTCGATTAATTCTTTATTGAGCAGCTCGCCCGGCAAAACAAATTCTTCCATACCGTCGTCTTCCGGAACGATAATGAAAGGATTCGCCATGATACCCGGCTGTTCTTCGGAAATTTCTAAAATAGCGGCGATGGCGCCGTTACGTTTTTTATATTTGACGAGGATTTTTCTTTCCTTTTTTGCGGGAGCGCGGCCCGATCTTTTGAGCGGCGCGCTCGTTTTTTTCGTTTCCGCCGGAGCCGCGGGCTTCGTTTCTGGAGTCGTGGGCTTAACCCATTCAAACGCGTCTTTGCTCAACTTTGGTTTTTTCGTCATAATTTTAACCCATGTGGATGATTTCTTGACAAAGGGCTAAATAGTCTTCCGCGCCGTGGCTTTGCGGCGCATATTCAAAAATCGACTGGCCAAAACTCGCGGCCTCGGCAAGAGCCACATTCCGGCGGATGAACGTTTTGAACAACTGCTTCTCGAAATGTTGGCGCAAATTCTCAAAAACCTCGTTATGCAATCGTAAGCGTTGATCATAAATCGTTGCAATGATTCCCGTAATCTCCAATGCCGGATTGACGCGTTGCTTGACCTTCTCAACCATGTCCCTCAGTTTGCTCAAGCCTTTGGTGGATAAAAATTCGGCTTGCAAAGGCACAAAGACTTCCTTGGCTGCGGTCAATGCATTCAACGTCAATAAACCCAAATTGGGGGGACAGTCCAGCAGAATAAAATCATACTCGGAAAGTCTCGCCACGATATTCTTGAGAAAAGCTTCTCTGCCGACCTCGGTGGAAAGCTCTATTTCGGCCGCCGACAAACCAATTGATGACAGGATAATTTTAAGGTCGTTTTTCTCGATGAGAACCTGCGCCAGTTGTGCTTCACCTTTCAAAAGCTCGTAAATCGTCCATTCCAAATCATCCGCGCGTATGCCAAAAGAATAAGTCAAATGCGCTTGCGGATCGAGATCGACCACTAAAATCTTGTGGTTCAATTTCGCCAGCCCGGCCCCGACATTGACCACCGAAGTCGTTTTACCGACTCCGCCTTTCTGGTTGATCATGGCGATAATTCTTGTTGACATGGCTGAAAATGATTTGGATAAAAACGAAAAATCGTCATCAAATCGTGTTAGACGGCATCAATCATTTCTTTCAGATTAATCAATGATAGTAATACTCGCGGTAAAACCTGTTACAAAATCGTTTACATCCTCGTTTCGATTAGTGACGATTAATAAATAACCAACCTGTGGTCCGATAACGACGCCAAGCTCAAATGATAGTGTGTCACCCAGAGATGGCGAAACATTGCCAAATACAGGTTTTCCTAGATCTTGAGTTTGTATATCAGGAAGTCCAAAAAAAACTTTTATAGAGTTATCTTTTCTGATCGAGATACCATTTACTGTTTTGGATATTGTTCGTAATGCAAGTTTATCTCTTGTAATCGCACGGTCCGCAATATTCCCCGTCTGAATCCTCGTTGCATTGTCCATCGATTCAATTTGAGCCGTCGTCACCGCGCCATTCGCAATATTCCCCGTCTGAATCTTCCTCGCATTATTCGTCGACTCAATCTGAGCCGTGGTCACCGCCCCATTCGCGATATTTGCGGTCTGAATCTTCCTCGCGTTAGTCGTGGACTCGATCTGAGCCGTTGTCACCGCCCCATTCGCAATATTCCCCGTCTGAATCTTCCCCGCATTATTCGTCGACTCAATCTGAGCTGTCGTCACCGCCCCATTCGCAATATTCCCGGTCTGAATCTTCCTCGCGTTATTCGCCGACTCAATCTGGGCCGTGGTCACCGCCCCATCCGCAATGTTAAGCGTCTGAATCTTCCTCGTATTGTCCGTCGATTCAATTTGAGCTGTCGTCACTGCGCCGTTGGCAATGTTAAGCGTCTGAATCTTCCTCGTATTGTCCGTCGATTCAATTTGAGCTGTCGTCACCGCGCCGTTGGCAATATTCCGCGTTTGAATTTTTTGCGCGTTATCCGTTGATTCGATCTTATCCGTTGTTACAGCGCCATTTCTAATATGTTCCGTTTGGATTCCATTGCCGCCAGTATCATGTATCGTTCCATCAGCCCTTCTTATCTTAATCGAAGTTACCGCACCATCCGCTAGTCGATCCGTGTTGATCGAGACCGCGCCAAGTTTTCGCTCAGTCACAGCGCCATCACGTATTTTATCCTCGATAATAGCTCCGTTTTGGATATGATCGGTTTTAACGCCGCTGCCCCTATCCGTGCGTTGGCTAAAACTCCCATCAGGCTCTATAACGCCATCGGCCTCGGCGATCTTCTGCGAAATGATCGCATCGTCCTCAATTCCACCCGGCGGAATCGGAGTTCCGTTATCGCCTCCCGAATGATCATGCCCCTCGACGGG
>Ga0247727_10010976_pt1 | contig 15918 bp, 9 predicted proteins | sample WisWelCaveWW1625_FD_202498 | JGI IMG/M metagenome (GOLD analysis project Ga0247727, IMG submission 202498) | Biofilm microbial communities from Wishing Well Cave, Virginia, United States - WW16-25 | ecosystem: Environmental > Aquatic > Deep subsurface > Groundwater > Cave microbial mat | place...
TCAGGCCCGTCATCGCCGCAAGGAAGCGAACCTCGGCCTGAGGCAGCGAACGTTACCATTAGAATCACCCAGAGACTGTCCTTTCTGATTCCCCGAATGTGTGCCACTTTGGATGACACAGATCAATGATAGTTGCAGCCTACCGAGCCGAACGGACAATGGCAAGATGGTGGACGCCATGCCATCCGTCCGCTGCCGCAATTGATGGGGTAGCACGGCGCGAATTCGCGGCGTTGGGTGCCATGCCGTCGGCTCTGCGTCGGCATGTTCCTCGCGAACGCATGGCGACCCAAAGCGGACGCCATGCCACCCGGCCGCGGTTGGGCATCGACGGCTGGCGGCTCGAAGACTAAGTCGAGAAGTCAAGCGGGTCATCAGAATACACGGCAACCCCCGTGGTCTCGCCATCGGAATAGAAGCGCGGCAGTCGCTTCTGATAGATTTCGCAATAATTTCCGAAGGCGTTCACGCCCTTGCATCCGAAGCCCAAGACCAACTCCGGCAGCACATCTGCAAGTAGTCGGGCTTGTGCCTGCGCGTAATCAACATACGGAGTGCGTTTTGTTTGGGTCCCATGCTTTGAGACGGCGTTTTTTTTCTCACCGATATCGGCTTCATTCAAAGAGATGATCACATCGACGAGAGCGGGATTGATCGTGAACCACGGGGACTGATAATACCAAACGTCCCAATCAACCTCCGTTCCGAGCGCACGAATTGAAGCTTCGGTCACAACTTGGTGCGCGGGCTGCGGGTCGTCAGGATGCGGTACGAGCAACAAGTTCTTCTTGCCTGGAACTGCAGCGTCCACGAGATTGCGGTGTAAGTCACGCAACTCGCCAAGCGTGATTCGACGGTTGTAGAGATTCGAGTACGCAAGAAACCGAACATCTCGATCCGGATTCAGATGGAGGGCACGTCCTTCAGCACGGATTTCGCGGAACCGAAGCGCTGCCTTCAGCATGTTTCGGAATGCAAGATCGTCCTTTTCCCCGTAGCTTGCGAATCCCTTACCAAGTTTCTTCTTGACGGCTTTGAGTAACGATTGTTCGTTGGCGCAGGATCTTGGATCAAGCTGCTGCCACTCGGCAAGCCCCTCTCGTGCTTGTTTGCGTGCAAGCTTAAGGTCGGCATCGTCAACTCCGCGAAAACCCGTCGTCGCTCCGAAGATCGAGATTCGCACGTCTTTAGGACGGTTTTCCCGGAGCTTGTTGAGCAGTCCGCCACAAGCCAGGGCCGAATCGTCCGGATGCGGCGACATCACGACAATTGCTGCGTAGTCGAATTCGTCGAAGCTTTTCAGTTTTGCCTTAGCGGTACGCATCGTGGTGCTCCTGAGGAAGAGACCAGCTACCCCGCGAACGTCACGCTGACGATGTCGCTGGGGAGGCCGATTTCTTCGTCGTCGATCACGCCGATCGCGCGGTACTCGCGGACTTCGGGAGTGCCGGCCACGGCGACCGCGAGTTCCGTGTAATCGTCGTACGGCGAGTTCGTGTCGTAGGTCAGCTTCTTCCACGTCGTCTGACCCTTCAGGCGGACGTAGATGTTCAGGCCATCGACGCCCAGCTTCGTGTAGGTGATTCTTACGAAGCCCGCACGCGCTTCGGCGGTGATGACCGGCTTGTAGGCGTCCCGGTCGAAGGCGACGACCACGCCGACCAGTTCCATCACCTGTTCCATGGCCGTGGTCAAAAGGCCGCTCGCCTTCCACTGGTTGATCTCGGTGCGCACCGGGCCGGTCTTATTGAGCTTGGTTCGCTTGGTGTCCCTGAGGGTCGCCGCGGCGGCCTGCCAGGCGTTTTTCGCCGCCGGGACCGCTTGGATGTCGTTGATGATGCCCTGCAGCATCGCTTTGAACGCGGTGATCTCCGCCGCGGTCATGCCGAGCGTGAGTCCGTGCGTGTCGATCTGGGTCATGAGATTCGTGAGCCACGTGACGAGTTTGGCATTTTCGTCTGGGATGAAGTCCGCCATGAATGTGCTCCTTGGTGATTGCGACAGGTGACCGGTGACAATGGGTATACCCTCGCGCGGGCCTGCGAGCAATCAAATTCTTTTTTTTGTGCGGCCGAGTTAGTTCCGGAAGGACGCGGTCGTTCGGATCACGCCTGCGCAGTCCACGCAACGCAGGGCGCACGGCTCGCACCCCGAGTGGCGCGCCGCGCCCCTCATGGTGCGAGTGGCGCACCTCCGAGGGCGCGACGCGCACCCCAAGGCTCCCCGGTCGCACCCCACGGTGCGCGGCGCGCCCCTCGGGGTGCGCCGGCGGAATCCCAAGGTGCGCGCCGAGCACCTCGGGGTGCGCCGGGCGCCCCCCAGGGTGCGCGCCGCGCCCCCTGGGATTTCACGGCTATATTCGCGTGATGATGTGTTCCGCAAAACATTGCCACGAATATACTTATGGTGTTCTTCGTGGCTTTTTCCACAGAATCACGCAAAGCACGCCACACCACGCGGCCAGGCTGATTGCCGCCGCGATTCCCAGCCCGACCGGCTTGTAGGCGAACACCACGCGATGTGTGCCGCCCGACAGCGGCACGGCGCGGAAGGCGATGTTCGCGGGGAGCACGGAGGTCGGCTGGCCGTTATCGGTCGCCGTCCAGCCGGGATACCATTGGTCGGTGAGCACGAGGTAGCCGGGCGCCGTGAGCGTGGCTTCGACGACGACGCGGTTGGGCGTGTACTCGATGATCGTGGCGGCGGCGAATTCGGCGCGCGGGCCGGGCGGCAAGTATTCGACGGTCATGAGGGCCGCGTCGCGCGGGTCGAGGTCAGCTAACGCTTGGATTTCGTCCGTGCCTTGGTTGAGCACGCGCGTCCGGCCGACGACAAAAGCACGCGGCAGCGCATTCGGGTTCGTGTACACCGCGACGCTTTCCCACGAGGTACGATAATGACCGAGTTTGAAGGCGACTTGGGTCGCGGTCCGCGCCACGAGTTGCCAGCCATCCGGTGGCGGCGCGTCGTCCGCCAAGACGGCAACCTGCACGTTGAGCAGGTCGAGCAGTTCGCGATCGTAGTTCGTCACCGTCAACGAGGAAGGGCCGACCAACTCAGAATAGGGATCGGGCTTGCCGGTGAGCGCCGCGAAAAACTTCGAGTATCTACCGAGCGGCAGTGGCTCGTAGGCCTGTGCCTTTTGGACAAAGTGTTCCCATGCGGCCAGGTCGCTCAGCGCGTTTGAGCCGCTGAGTACGCGAAACGGTTCAACTTCGTAATTGTAAATCGCGCCGATCCGAACTTTGATATGAAGCGCCGTGGTGGGCAGCACAGTAAGCATTCGCTGAGCGTGACCGCAAAGCTCGATGGCGATGAGGACAAGTAGAAGCACGCTCGCTGGTGCGGCCCGCTTTGGCCAGCGTTCGGCGGTGAGCAGCAGAAAAACCGTGAATGCGAGCAATACCCAAGTCGAGCGGCTTCCGACCGTGCGACGGATCGCGCGTTGCAAGATGGCGGCTCTGAATTCCGCCGAGACTGCCGGCGCATCTCGAGTTGCTGACGGGCTGTCGGTCGCGTTTGACACCTCTTCGATCGGCACACGCTCGCGTTTCGACTCGTGGCGGCCGGCAACGGCCACGAGCAAACCCACGGAAACACCGATCAAGAGAAGGCGTCGCAGCCAAATTCCAAGCGAGCCTGGAGCGGCAGCCGGCGTCCGAACAATCAGCGATTCGATTCCCGCCGCGGCCAATACGGCCATCGCCATCGCCACGAAGAAAAGCACGCGGGACGGCGCACGAAACATTGCGAGACCGGGAATCAGGCGAAAGAGCAACTCGAACACCGGGCTGCCGCTGCCGAACGCAAACGCCACGGCGACGATCACGAACCATGTGAGTCGCCGTACCGGATGACGCCGCCACGCCCTAACGACGCCAACAACGGACAACACGAGCGGCACCAGCCCGAATGAAAGCAGGCTCTCCCAAAAGAATTTGTCCCGGCCCGCGTAGCTGTCCGGCCCGCCAACGGCGAACGGATTTATCAGTTGAAACCAGTTGAGAGTTCCGACGCCAATCTTGCCGGCCACGTCGCTGCCAAGTCCCGAACTGCGCACCATCTGCCGCGAAAACACCAGCATTGGCACGAGGTCCACGGCGACGAGCGTAGCGGCGGCGACCGACACGAGCAGCCAGCTCAACACCAGTCTCCCGCAGCCTGCCCGGTCGCCCGACCGCCACCGCGCAATCGAATCGGCGACAACCATAAGCGTAAGCAACAGCACCAGGTAGTAGGTCTCTTGCAGGTGTCCGGCGAAGAAGCTCAATGCGAGAACAACGGCTAATGCCACGCCGGCCGGCCGGATGCCGGCTCGCATGAAATCGTAGCTGAGAAATGCCCACGGCACCCATGCGACCGCGCATAGCTGTGCGTAGTGGCCCTCGCCGGTGTGCGCCATGAGATTCGGCGCCGCCAGAAAAATGCAGCCGCCAAGCACGCTGCTCAGCCACGCGAAGCCAAGGCGGCGACAGAGGAAGTACACGCCCAGCCCGGCCCAAAAATGATGCGCGACCATGATCCAACTGAGCACGTCACGCGCGTCGAACCACCAGCACAGCCAATTCGCCGGATAGAACAACGCCGACTGCGGGTTGCCGAGATACGGCACGCCGGCACACGCGAGCGGATTCCAGAACGGCCACTGGCCGAATTGTTCGCGGCACTGCCGCGGGTAGTTGCGGCTGGGAATGAAGTACGTCGTGAGGTCGTTGCCGCCGCCGCGCTGCGGGCCGACCAGCACGTCGCGCGGGTGCGTCACGAGCTGCCAGAAGCAGCCAACCGCGACGGCCGCGAGTACGACGAGTACGCCGACCGTCTGGTAGATGCGCGAGTCCATTCGGTCGAGATTATGCCCGCGCGCGGCGTGGCGGCATAGCGCGGTTCGGCCGCCCCCCGAAAAAACCTGAAACCGTCGAGGCGACCGCACAATCGGACTCGTCGCTACAGTCCGCCTAATTCGTGCTCGCATCAAGTCATGTTCCCGCGTCACGGTTCTTACGAGCGGTGCAATCAAATCCGTGGCAGCGATTACGCGCCAGAATCGCCACGCTCGGCATGCCGCGCGGACCGATTCCAACGAGGACGACATTGTTACCGGCGGCATGGATGCCAACCGGTCTCACGGATTAGAACTTATCTGAGGATACTTCCCATGCAAACGACTGGAATTCGAATTCGCGATCTGGCGCGGATCGGGATTTTGACGGGCGTAGCGGTCGCGTGTTCGCACCTCGTCGCCCACGCGGGCGGCACGCCGCTTGTCGTGCGTCATTCGAAAGATGCGGGACAGCCCGCGTCGAACCGCGCGCCACTGATGAGTCCCGGCTTTATTGATTCGCTGATCGACGTCGCGATGCGCGACGGAATGCTGGACAGGAGCGAGCGCGAGATGATCATGGGTCAAGCCGAGCGCGGGCTGACACCGCGGCAAGTCGCTGACCTGACGGCCCGGCTGAATTCGCTGCCGACGAGCACGGCCGCCCGCGTTCAACTCGGACAGCCGGTGGCGATCGGCGCGGACACGTCCGCCGCGGCCACGATCAACACGATTTCGCTGGAAGAGCCGGCGCAAGAGGAGCCCGTTCCGGCTCCACGTGTCGCGGCGAAACCCGCAGCGAGCGGCGGCGCCGCGAGCAGTTGCAGCAAGAAATGTGGCGTGGATTCGTGCTCTAGCTGCCTGCTCGACAACTTCTACGTCTTCTCGGTCGTGGACGCGTGGCGCGGTCCGCTCGACGGCAATCAGAGCAATAACTTCGGCGGGCGCATCGGCTTCAACGGCGGTGTGCCGCTCGTGCGAGCTTGCGGCATCGGCGCCCAGATGGGCATGAGCTACGGCGCGTACGACGCGCACGGCCGGTTCGATCTTGCGGCGGAAACGGAAACGTCGGCGGTCGAAGAACAGTGGTTCTTCACGACCGGCGTGTTCAAGCACTGCAATTTGTCGAACGCGTGCCAACCGGATCGGGTTAGCTGGGGCGTCGTCTACGATCGCATGATTACCGACAACACCAGCGCCGCGACGGCGGAACTCAGCATCGGCCAGTTCCGCGGCCAGATCGGCTATGCGTGCAACGAGACCAGGGAAGTCGGCCTGTGGGGCAGCATCTCGGACGGCAGCGACGAATCGTTCAGCGCAATCGGTGCGAAGCACACGACGCGGTCCATCGACCAACTGAACATGTACTGCCGCCGCATTTGGTCCACCGGCGCGGACACGCGGGCGTTCATCGGCATCGCCGAGGAGCCCGGCTCGTTCGTCGTCGGGGCCAACGGACAACTGCCGCTCAACGACTCCTGGGCTGTGTTTAGCGGCTTCGAGTACATCCTGCCGAGCACGAGTGGCGGCCCGCCGGGATTCCGCGACGAGATTTGGAACGTCTCCGCGGGCATCGCGTTTTATCCGGGCGGCGGCGCCATTCGAAAGAGCGTGTGCGGCCCGAGTTGGCAGCCGCTGCTGCCCGTCGCCGACAACGGCAGCTTTGCCCTCGACCTGGGCTTCTAGCTTGATCAAACCGAGTCGTTGCGAAAACGCGACGTTGCGAAAGTCAAGCACAGCCCGACTGGCCCGGCCAGTCGGGCTGTTTGCTTTAATCAACACGATGTTGCCGCGTCGCCACGCGACTGCAAATCATCCGGCCAACCGTTCGTGTCGCGCGGAGCCGCAAACTCCGTCAGTTCTTTGAATTCGAGCGCGCCCGCGGGCCACTCGCGCGGCCGGCGCCTATCTGGCGCAATCGTTGCATTCCAAGTTGGACCTTGGTCGGATTCCACTTTGGACCGGCGAGACCACGATCAATTCAATCGCTGCAACCAAACCGATGCACGAAGGTCATGCGGCATCACACCTGACAGTGCCTGACATTATCGCGCCGCGTCCGCCTAGTTCGCTGAACGCGGCGATTGTGCAACTCGACCGGGTGCGCCGACAGTTCGGCAGCCGCGCGTCGCTCGCGTCGCTTTGTGACCGCGTCGCCAAGCGGTTGATGCACTTTCAAGTGGACCACGTGCTATGTTTTGACGTGGACCGATTGCCCGAGCCGCCACCGGCGGACACCGGCTTGGAGTTTCGATTCTTGACTCCAGACGAAATCCGCACGTTCGCGGCCGATCCGGCGAATCAGCTCGATCAATCGATGGCCGATCGCGCCGCGGCCAGGTACGACCAGTGCCTCGGCGTGCTCGCAGGCGATCGGCTGGCGGGATACGGCTGGTGCGCGTTTGACTCAATTGAACCGGAGCATGGCGGCGGCGTGGCGATGTCGTGGCCGCGACACGTGGCCTACATGTACAACGGGTTCACTCGTCCGGAATTTCGCGGCCGGCGTCTCAACGGCCTGCGCGTACTTTGGGCGGCGAAAGAACTGGCCGCGCGCGGAATCCAAAAATTGGTGGCGCTCGTCGAGTGGACGAACTGGGCCTCGCTGCGCAGCTCGCTCGACGCGGGCGGCACGTCGCTCGGCCGGCTCGTGACCTTCGGCATCGGTCGCCGACGCTGGTCGTACTTTCCGAAAGCGGCGCAGGAGATGGGTATTCAGTTTGGTCCGCATGCTCGACCGCGCAGTCACGACCAAGAACTTCCAGTCGCTGCCTCCGAGGAATTGGCGGTCGCGCCGGCTGAAGCGCTCGCGAGATTTTCATGATCGCAAATCGAATCGGACGCGACAGAGCAAGCACGCACGCCGTCGTGATCGGTGGCAGCATGGCGGGCATGCTGGCGGCGCGAATTCTCGCCGACCATTTCGATCAGGTCACGGTCATCGAACGCGATCGTTTCCCGGACGCCGCGAACTCGCGCAACGGCGTTCCACAATCTCGCCACCTGCACGTCCTGCTGGAGCGCGGCCGGCTCATCCTCGAACGACTCTTTCCCGGTCTCACGGCCGAGCTGATCGCCGACGGCGCCAGTTTGGTTGACACGGCCGCCGACTTCGCCATATTGAATCCGGCCGGCTGGGCCGTGCAGTTCCCGTCCGGCATCGGCATGATGGCGTGCAGCCGCGATCTGCTCGACTGGCACGTGCGCCGTCATGTCCGTGCGTTACCGCCGGTTCAATTCCTGCCGGAGACGGACGTAGCCGGCCTCGTGCCGACGTCGGATCGATCGGACAACTGCGGCGTGATCGTGCGCCGCCACGGCGAGCAATCCGCCGATCGCGCCGGCGACGAAACGCTTCACGCTGATCTCGTCGTGGACGCGAGTGGTCGCGGATCGCGCTCGCCGAAATGGCTCGAAGCACTCGGCTACCCGGCCGTGAACGAGACCGTCGTGAACGCGTTTGTGGGCTATGCTAGCCGCGTGGTTCGCCGACCCGCCGCGCTGCCGGCTGGCCACAGGGGGATTTTCCTTCAAGCCGCACCGCCGAAACACAACCGTGCCGGCGTCGCGTTCCCGATCGAAGGAGATCGCTGGATCGTCACGCTGAGCGGTGGCGGCCGCGATTACCCGCCCGCGGACGAGGCCGGGTTTCTTCGATTCCTGCGCAGCCTGCGCAGCCCGATCCTCTACAACGCCCTCAAAGACGCCGAGCCGCTGACGCCGATCGCCGTGCATCGCGGCGGCGAGAACCGCATTCGCCATTTCGAGCAGATGCCGGCGTGGCCGGAACGATTCGTCGTCATGGGCGACGCCGTGTGCAGCTTCAATCCAGTCTACGGACAAGGCATGACGATCGCCGCCCTCAGCGCAGAGGCGCTCAGCGGCTGCCTGACCGAGCAGCGGCATCGCCGCGCGGCCGGCGATCTCACCGGCCTGGCCCGGCGATTCCAATGCGAGGTCGGTCAATTGAACGCGCTGCCGTGGATGCTCTCGACGAGCGAAGATCTGCGTTACGCGGCGGTCGAAGGCACGCGCCCACGCTGGACGACGCGGTTGCTGCATCGCTACGTCGATTGCGTGCTGCGACTGAACACGACGAGCCCGATCGTTCGCAAACGGTCGCTTCAAGTCTTTCACATGCTCAAGTCGCCCGCGGCGTTGTTTCATCCGGGCACGATCGCCCGCGCCCTGTGGCAACTCGCGAAATCGCCCGCGCGCCCGAATGCCGTCGAGCCGGCAATCGCCGCCGCACCTGTCTCTCAGTTGGCCTGATGGCGAGCTGGCTGGTATCATTGCAACTCGCCGCCGGCCACGTTGCCGCCGCGATTGACCCACCAAACTTCGGCGTCGCGAGTTGATTCATGAACGATCGTGCAAAACACGCGTGTCACGTTCGCGTTCGCGCGGCGTCGCAACTCGCGATTGCACTTGGGGAACTCGCGGTTGGATTCGGTCTCGTTATGAGCGGTTCCGCCGCGGCGCGAGAAACAGGCCGCGAGTCAGGCCGGCCGTCCGCAACCGAACTCACGCAGCACGACGTGATCCCGATCATGATGCGACGCTGCACGGTGTGTCACGGATTGCGCCAGCAAGAGGCCGGGCTGGACCTGCGCACGAAGGCGTCGATGCTCAAGGGCGGCAATTCCGGGCCTGCGATTGTGCCGGGCGAGCCGGATGAAAGTCTGCTCATCAAGAAGGTGCGTGCCGGCGAAATGCCGCCGCGCCGCCGGGTTGTCGAGGTGAGCGTCAAGCCGATCGAGCCAGCCGAGATCGAGTTGATTGCCAAGTGGATCGAACTCGGGGCGCCGGAGGCCGCGACCGATCCGCACGATGCCGGCGCCGAACGCGACTCGCTCGTGACCGACAATGACCGCGCGTTTTGGTCATTCCAGCCGCCGCGGCGCGTCGCCGTCCCGCGCGTGCAGCACACCGAGTTGGTTCGCAATCCGATCGATGCATTCGTCCTCACGAAACTCGAGCCGCGTGGATTGACGCTCTCGCCCGAAGCCGGCCGGCTCACGCTGATGCGGCGCGCATACCTCGACCTGACCGGTCTGCCGCCGGAACCCGCCGAAGTGCTCGCGCACTTGGCCGACGACGACCCGGCGGCGTACGACAAAATGATCGACCGGCTGCTCGCGTCGCCGCGCTACGGCGAGCGCTGGGGCCGGCACTGGCTCGACGTGGCTGGCTACGCCGACTCGGAGGGCAAGACCGATCAAGACCTGCCGCGGCCGTTCGCGTGGCGTTACCGCGACTACGTCATCCGTTCGTTCAATGCCGACAAGCCATACGATCGGTTTTTGATCGAGCAGATTGCGGGCGACGAGTTGGCCGACTATGAGCACGCGCCAGAGATCACGCCGGAGATTTACGACAACCTCGTCGCGACCGGCTTTCTGCGAATGGCACCGGACGGCACGTTTGCCAACATCACGAACTTCATCCCCGACCGGCTCGAAGTGATCGCCGATGAAATTCAGGTGCTCGCCTCCGGCGTGATCGGCCTGACGATCGGCTGTGCACGCTGCCACAACCACAAATTTGATCCGATCCCGCAGCGCGACTACTACCGGCTCGCGGACATTTTCAAAGGCGCGTACGACGAACACGATTGGCTCAAACCGAACCCGTCGGAAATCGCCAGCAGCGGCAAGTGGGGCCACCGCCTGCTGCCGCACGTGCCGACCGACGAGCGGCGGAGTTGGGAGGCGGCCGATGGCGATCTTAAAGAACAGATCGCGTCGCTCAAGGCCGCGATCGACAAGCAGGTCGCCGAGCTGAAAGAGAAATATTTCGCGGAGCGGCTTGCCAAGCTGCCGCCCGAGTTGCACGACGACCTGCGCAAAATGCTGGCCACGCCCGCCGCGAGTCGCTCCGAGGTCGAACGCTACCTGGCCGAGAAGTTCGAAAAGACGCTTTCGCTCGACCGCGACGAACTGAAAAAGATCGACGCCGAATTCAAAAAGTCATCCGACGAAAATGAGAAGGCGACGAAGGCCCTCGAAGCCAAGCGTCAGCCGGAGCCGAAGATTCCCGCGCTGTGGGACCGCGGCGAACCGTCGCCGACTTACATTCTGCGCCGCGGCGACTACCTCAATCCCGGCCAACTGGTCGGGCCGGGCGTTCCGGCCGTGTTGACCGGCGGACGCGGCGAACTTGCGGTCGCGCCGCCGAGGCCGGGAGCGAACTCGACCGGCCGCCGTCTGGCGTTCGGCCGGTGGCTCGCCCGGCCGGACAACCCGCTCACGGCTCGCGTCATGGTCAATCGAATCTGGAAACATCACTTCGGCACCGGCATCGTGAAGACGCTCGGCAACTTCGGAACGACCGGCGCGCGGCCCACGCACCCTGAACTGCTCGATTGGCTGGCGACCGAGTTCGTCCGCGAGAAGTGGAGCATCAAGGCGATGCACCGCGTGATGATGACCTCCGCGACCTACCGCCAAGCGTCGAACGTGACGCCGCGCCACGAGGAACTTGACGCCGAAAACGTGCTGCTCTCGCGCATGCCGCTCAAGCGGATGGACGCGGAATCGCTGTTCGACACGATGCTGCTCGTCGCCGGGCGCCTCGACGAAACCCGCTTCGGACGACCCGACGCCGTCGATGTGAGCAAGGATGGCCTCGTGACGCCGGTCGGCACCGAGCGCGGTTGGCGCCGCAGTATCTACGTCGCGCAGCGTCGCAAGCAAATCCCCACGCTGCTCGACAACTTCGATCTGCCGCAAATGAACCCGAACTGCATCGAACGCACGGACTCGAACGTCGCCCCGCAGGCGCTGCACCTGCTCAACAACGGCATGGTGCACAAACTGGCCGGCCACTTCGCCGAGCGCGCGATCCACGACGCTGGGGCCGAACCCGTCAAGCAGATTGACTCGGTCTATTTGATCGCGCTCGGCCGACCGCCCACGCTCGAAGAGAAGCAGCTCGGCCTGTCCACGCTCGCCGAATTGACCGCGAAGTGGTCCAAGCAACTTGCCAGCGCCGAGTCGAACGGAAGCCCACCGGCGAGCGACCCGGCCCGGCGCGCTCTGACCAACTTCTGCCACACGATGCTGAACACAGCCGAGTTTCTGTACCTCGATTGAGTGACGAACGATGTCGAACTCGGACGCACAAGAACCTGGTAGCGATCGACCCGCAACGCGCCGCGGCTTCTTCCATCAAGTTGCCGGCGGCTTGTACGGCGCCGCCCTGACCAGCTTGCTGACACGCGATCTTGCCGGGCATTCGAGCCTGCTGGCCTCGGAGGGCGACTCGCACCGGCGACGGCCGGCCGACGACCTCAAGCCACGCGCCCCGCACTCCGAGCCGCGGGCCAGAGCCGTGATCCAACTCTTCATGAACGGCGGGCCTAGCCAGATGGACCTGTTCGATCCGAAGCCAATGCTCGACAAGCATCACGGCGAACAGTATTTCGACAAGATCGCCGGCGAGGTCGAGTTCGTCGGCGACGCCGGCGCGCTGATGCGCAGCCCGTTCAAGTTCGCCCAGCACGGCGACTGCGGCATGTGGGTGTCGGAGTTGATGCCGCATCTCGCGCGGCACGTGGACGATCTCGCGTTCATCCGCTCGATGCACACCACGAACCTGACGCACGAGCCGGGCCTGTACTTGATTCACTCCGGCCGCATGGTCCCCGGCGCCCCGTCGCTCGGCGCCTGGGTCGTGTACGGACTCGGCAGCGAGAACCAGAATCTGCCGGCCTACGTCGTGCTCGATGACCCGCAGGGCCTGCCGGTGAACGGCGTGCAGAGTTGGCACGCGGGTTACTTGCCGCCGATTTATCAGGGCACGCGATTTCGTTCGACCGGCTCGCCACTCTTGAACCTTCAGCCGGAGGTCGAGCAGCCGGCCGAAATCGTCGAACTCCAGCGCGACCTGCTCACGCGGCTCGATCGCATGCACAAATCGCAGCGGCCCGGCCAGCCGAACCTCGACGCCCGGATCAGCAGCTACGAACTCGCGGCCCGCATGCAACTCGCCGCCACCGACGCACTCGATCTTTCGCGGGAGACCGCGGCCACGCTCGACATGTACGGCGTTGGCCGCGAACCGACCGATTCCTACGGCCGCCGCTGCCTGATCGCACGCCGGCTCGTGGAACACGGCGTCCGATTTGTGCAACTGTTCATCAACGGCCAAATTTGGGACACGCACCACGGCATCGGCACCGAACTGAAAAAGGCATGCGACCGCACGGACCAGCCGATCGCCGCACTGCTCCAAGACCTGAAACAGCGCGGGCTTTCCGACAGCACGCTCGTGCTCTGGGGCGGCGAGTTCGGCCGGCTGCCGATCGCTCAGTTGCCCGCCGACAAGGACGAGAAGAAGGCGGGTCGCGACCACAACAAGAACGCATTCTGCACGTGGCTCGCCGGCGCGGGCGTCAAGGGCGGCACGATTCACGGAGCCACGGACGAACTCGGCCTCGCCGCCGTCGAAAACCGCGTGAGCGTCCCCGACTGGCACGCGACCATCCTGCACCTGCTCGGCCTCGACAACGAAGAGCTGTTCTTCGAGCAGCACGGCCTGAAAGAAAAACTCACCGGCGTGAACGCGGCCCGCGTCGTCACGGAGATTCTCGCATGAAGGCGTGGCGATTCTACGGATTCGGCGACATGCGGCTCGACGACGTGCCCGAACCGGCGTGCCAGCCGGGACACCTGCGCGTGCAGATTCTCTGCGTGCAGCCGAGTATCACCGAGGCGCAACTCGCGTTCGGAATCCCGACGCTCGGCTTCGATCGCATCAAGACGAGGCTGGAGACGGAGTCGCCCGTGCAGTTGTTCGGCCACGAGTTCTGTGCGCGAGTGATCGAGACGGGCGAGGGCGTCAGTCGGTTTCACGTCGGCGACCGCGTGGCCGCCCGCGCGAAGCTGCCGTGCGGCGACTGCCCGCTCTGCCGATCCGAACGCGGCGCGATGTGCCGGGCCGGCCCGATCGTCGGCTTTCAACTGCCCGGCTGCTTCGCGGAGCGAGCGGTGCTGCCGGAGATCGCGTTCACGAAAGTGGACGACCGCATTTCCGACAGCGAGGCCGCGTGCCTGCAGTCGCTCAGCGACAGTCTCGCGGCCGTCGAGACGGCGGAGATCCGCATCGGCGAATCGGTCGCGATCTTCGGCCAGGGCAGCATGGGGCTGGAGTGCATGCAAGTCGCGCGGGCGAGCGGCGCGGGCATGATCATCACCGTGGACGTGCGCGACGAGGCGTGCCGCATCTCGCTGGAACTCGGCGCCGACCGCGCGCTCAATGCCTGCGGGTGCGACGCGGTCGCCGCGATCCGCGAACTGACGGGCCGCAACGGCGCCGACGTCGTATTCGAGTGTGCCGGCGGCAGCCCGAAACAAGGACTCGCCGGACACCAAACATTGCTCCAAGCCATCGACTCCGTCCGCTCCGGCGGGCGAGTCGTCGGCGTGGCATTCTACGGCGGGCCGCTGTCGCTCGACGTCGATCGCATGCGCGAGCGCAGCCTGCGCTACATCTTTCCCGACATCAGCACACTCGGCCATCTCGAACACACCGTGCGACTCGTCGCCTCCGGCCGCGTGCGCATCAAGCCGACGATCACCCACGTGCTGCACGCCATCGAGTCCGTTCGCGAGGCGTTCGAGATCACCGCGAACAAGGGCAGGTACAAAGCGATCAATCCCGCACAAGTAATGATGCGCGTTTGAAAGTCGCTCGGTATACTACGCTCGCTGCGGCGGTAGGCTGAGTGCGGCACCCAGCCAACCGGAATTGTCGTTCGGAGGCTCGCCATGCACCGACTTGGTTGCCGACGTGAAGATCATCCGTCGATCGGCCGGCGTGAGCTGTTGCAAGTGGGCGCGATGAGCTTGTTCGGGGCGCAGCTCGCGGATCTGCTGCGGCTCGAATCGCAAGCCGCGACCGCCGCGCCGCGGCGGGCGCGCGCGAAATCGGTCGTGTTCATCTTCCAATCCGGCGGCCCGTCGCAACACGAGACGTTCGATCCCAAGCCCGACGCACCGCAGGAAATCCGCGGCGAATACGGCTCGACCCAAACGAAGCTGGCCGGCATCCGTTTCTGCGAGCACCTGCCGCGACTCGCCCAACGAGCCGACAAGTTCGCCGTCGTGCGCTCGATGCACCACGTCACCGATCGCCAGTTCCGCAACGAGCACGATAGTTGCAGCTACCTGCTGCACACCGGCTCGACCGAGATGCCGCCGGGCGACACGAACGCGACGATCCGGCTGCCGCGGCCGGGCCGCATCGAATGGCCGTCGATCGGATCGATGATCGCGTACGCCGTGCCGCCGGAGCCGGGCGTCGGCTTGCCCGCGGTGATCGAGTTGCCGCGCGCGAACCTCATGAAATACGCCGGCCGCGCGGCGGGCATCCTCGGCCCGAAGTACGAACGCTGGGGCGTGGACCTCGCGCCGCCCTGCCGCTCGCCCGATGCGGCCGGCTCGTGCCCCAACTGCTTCAGTCACGACGACCCGAACGACCCGGCCCGCGCGGCGGGCAAGGGACCGAAGGCGTGGTGGGACAATTCCAGTTGCCGCACGCCGGACTTTCATCTGCCCGACCTCGGCGTGCCCGGCGTGTCGTTCGCCGAGATCGAAGACCGCACGCTGCTGTTGCGGCGATTGGACGATCTGCGTCGCGGCGTGGACACCGCGCACGACGCGGGCCGCCTGAAAGCTTGGGACGCGTGGCGGGATCAGGCCATGCAACTGGTGCTCGCGAGTCGCCCCGGCAAACAAAACCCGTTCGACCTGTCGCAGGAGCCGGATTCGATCCGCGACTTGTACGGCCGCGAGGAGTGGGGGCAAGGATTCCTGACCGCCCGCCGGCTCGTCGAAGCCGGCGTGCGCATGGTGCAAATAAACCTGCGCGGCTGGGACACGCATCAGAACGCGTTTCGCGACCTGAAGGGAAAACTGCTGCCGTCGCTCGACCACTGCCTGAGCGGATTCCTCGACGACCTCGCGGCACGCGGCCTGTTGGACGAAACGCTGATCGTGATGTGTGGCGAGATGGGCCGCACGCCGCGCATCTCGCCGATCGCCGCGGGCGGCAAGAACGCATCGGGTGAAATCTTCACGCCCGGCCGCCACCATTGG
>Ga0247727_10010977_pt1 | contig 15917 bp, 15 predicted proteins | sample WisWelCaveWW1625_FD_202498 | JGI IMG/M metagenome (GOLD analysis project Ga0247727, IMG submission 202498) | Biofilm microbial communities from Wishing Well Cave, Virginia, United States - WW16-25 | ecosystem: Environmental > Aquatic > Deep subsurface > Groundwater > Cave microbial mat | place...
CATCGTAGACATACAGGACGTCTAACTTTGTAGTAACACGACCCCATCTACGCGGGATGCTGTAGCTATAGGATTCATAGGCGTTTGCCTATTATTTTTTATCCTACGACTGTCGAAGCCAGGTAAAACGTAGTTCGATAATTCATCGTCACACTGGCCTCATACATCTTGTCCGATCTTCCCGGCATCTTTTTAAATCGGAGAGACGGGTGGAAACGATTCTCACAGAGCAGCTTCAATTTGCGATCCGCTTGTTTTGGGAAGCCTGAGGTTTTGATCGACGCTTACTTTTGTTTTTGGCATCGCAATCCTCGCTTTGCTTGACGTGTCGAGAAAAGGTGATAATCGTTCACAAGAAAAGCAAGCGAAATCGTTTTTCAAGTGTCGTGGGCAATTCCACTCCGAGCATTGAGCGGAAGAAAAGAGAAGAAAGTCGGTAAAAATCATTGCAATACCGATTTCCATCTAAGCCGACTTCTTCTGACCGGTCACTTTTGTATCGACCCAACGCATTGTAAATTTGCCGTAGTGACCGTTCAGTCCTTCACTCACACAATGAGTTCTTTCTACGAGAAATTGACCGGTCGCTTAAATCGTGCAATCACCGAAAAGTGGTGAAATTATAGCGACCGGTCAATGAGTTGCTTAGAAGTAATGACCTTATTTGACCAAGGTCATGCGTTTGGTCTTTGTAAAAATCACTTCGCCATTCGATCCCTGAACCACCAGTCGATACAAATAAATCCCCGACGCCGCCGGTGCGCCGAGTTGATTCCGGCCATCCCAATTGATTGCATGGCGTCCCATGTTCATTTCGCCCTCGGCCAACGCGCGAACAAGCTGGCCGGTTTCCGAATAAACTTTCAGCGTCACGCTTCCGGCTTCCGGCAGCGCGAATTTAATTGTCGTGCTCGGATTGAAGGGATTCGGGTAATTCTGCTCCAGCGCATAGCTTTCCGGTAGCACCACTTCGTTGGAGCTTTCAATTGATGAAGCGTCGGCGATTTTCGCCAAGGAACTGCTGCAATCGCCAATCACAGTATAAGCCGGGCCATCATCAATGGCGGGATTCCCATTTTGGCTCTTCGGCACGGTCACTAAACAAGTCGCAGTTCCAACATTGCCGTTACCATCATCCACCGAGAGATGAATCGTGTAAACCCGACCGTTGCCGCTGCCCTGCCGCTCGCTGCGCAGTTGCACGGATTTGCAATCGCTCGCGATCACAATGTCGTTGACGGTGTTGCCATCGCCGCCGCCATTGGCATCTTCCGGCTCGTCGCTGGTCACTTTAGTGACGATGACGTTGCTCACTGGAATGCTGCTGCCGCAACCGTCTTCCACCGAAACCACGCATTGGTAAACGGTGATGGTCTCATATTTATGGTTGGGCGGCCAGAGGCTCGTGGGTGCGGCGACCGTGATAACGGGTGCATCATTGCTTCCGACTGTTACCGTTGCGCTTCCCGATGAAGTTCCAGTGCAATTCGCATCCGAAACCGCCGTCACTGTGTACGTCGTCGTGCTCGCCGGATTCACCACACGAGTTGCCGGACTGCTCGTAATTTCGTCTTGCGTGCCCACATCCGACCAGGTGATATTCCACGGCCCGGTTCCGGTGAGTGTTGCAGTGAGCGTCGCCGAACCGCCCGCGCAAATTGCTGCATCGCCGCTCACCGTTGCGGTCGGCAGCGGATTGACGGTTACCGTTACTTCACCAGTATCCATAAACGAGTTGAAGTCGGTCACCGTTAATGTGTAAGTGGTGGTGACAGTGGGTGAAACCGTAGGATTCTCGTCAGTGGGTGAAGTCAAAGAAGGATCGGATGGCGACGCGGTCCAATTGAAGGAATAAGGCGCCGTGCCACCGGTAGCGGCTGGCGTAGCGCCAAGCGTTGTAGACTCACCATTGCAAATCACTTGGTCCGCTCCGGCATTGGCGATGGGTGGATCTGCAAGAACTTTGCGAATGCAGTCGTTATTTTGATCGACGATATAATAATTGTTCGACCCGTCAAACGCCACACCCCCAGAACCGTTAAATTGCGCCAGGGTAGCCGGCCCGCCATCTCCGGAATAGCCGGCGACGCCGGTTCCCGCCACTGTCGTAATGATGCCACTGCTATTGATCATCCGAATCCGATTGGCAGCTCGATCACCGATATAAAGATTGCCAACACCATCCAATGCCACCCGAACCGGCTCGTTCAATTGTGCTAAAGTGGCTGGCCCGCCATCCCCGGCAGAGCCAGCGACGCCCGTTCCTGCTATTGTCGTGATGATGCCGCCGGTATCTATTTTGCGAATACGACGATTGAGCCGATCGTTGATATAAAAGTTGCCCGCTCCATCCCGTAACACATCGCTCGGTTCGTTTAATCTTGCCGAAGTGGCTGGTCCGCCATCCCCGGAGAAACCAGCAACACCCGTTCCTGCGAATGTGGTGATAATGCCACCGGCGTCGACCTTGCGGATACGATCATTGACCTGATCGCTGATATACACATTTCCCGCGCCGTCGAATTCTATTTGATTCGGGAAGTTCAATCTGGCAGAAGTGGCTGGCCCGCCATCTCCCAAAAAGCCGGCAACACCCGTTCCTGCAAAAGTCGTAATAATGCCGCCGGCATCCACTTTGCGAATACGGTGGTTAAATTGATCAGCGATATAGAGATTGCCTGCCGCGTCCACGGCCATAGTGGCCGGGCTGTTCAGACGGGCGGCAGTCGCTGGCCCGCCATTTCCAGAAAAGCCGGCAACACCGGTTCCCGCCACTGTGGTGATGATACCACTGGCATCCACCTTGCGAACACGATGGTTAAAGTAGTCGGCGATATAGAGGTTGCCGGCTCCGTCCATAAACACATCTCTAGGGCTATTTATTCTTGCGGCGGTGGCTGGCCCGCCATCTCCGGAATATCCGGCAGTCCCCGTTCCCACCGCTGTGGTGATCGTGCCCGGTTGGGCTAACGCCAAACCTGTAAAGCCCATAATAAACCAGAGTTGGCAGGTTAAAACAAAAAAACGTCGCGCCATGCCGTTGGAACGCTGCTTCAAGTTTCTTCCGCCCTCGCTCGATTGCTGAACATGACGGATGGATTTGTTCTCCAGTTGCATAAAAACCTCCGGTTTTGGTTTGGATGTGTTGAATAAAAAAACTGTACTTATTTACACTGTTAAGAAAGTGCCCATTGTGGCTGTTGGCCTTTGAACTCATCCCCCCGGTGCCCCCTTCTCTTGGGAAGAGAAGGGGGAATCAATAAACTAAAATTAAAACTTTTCTTCAAACCCGCCATACCATGTTTATGGTATACTGCCGTTTCGCAGCCACGAGGGTATTTATGGGGGGAGTAAATCTAAAAAGTTGGTCGATGATTAAACCCTCTTGCGTTTTGACGGGATAACAGGATCAACTGGATTTTTTAAAATCCTGTAAATCCTGTAATCCTGTCAAAAAACAACTTTTGGGAATTGCCCCATTTAATGAATGGCAGAAAAATATTTATGGCCTGCTCGTTGCTCTGCAGTGAGCATTGTTTTGACGATACCAAACTCCATTTTTCTGTCATTCATTTTTTTGTCATTGCTTTTGTTCAAGCCAACATAACATTGTCATGTTAAGTATTAGACTTTCTGCCGCTATGACAATGCCTTCGCGTGAATTCGCGCTTATTCGCGGTTAAAGAGTCGATTGGTGTGGGAATATCGAGGAAGCAGCCCCAGAAAATCGAATATTCCGCGTAAACTAAATAAGATTTTCTTTCAGCGCCTTGGTGACGGCTTCGGTGCTCGAATGCACTTGCAGCTTGGCGTAAATATTTTTCATGTGGGTGGGAACCGTCAACGGACTGAGGAAAAGCTTGTCGGCAATCATTTTTTGGGAAAGGCCGGCAACCAAAAGATTAAGGATCTCTTTTTCGCGCTGGGTGAGCGCGTAATTTCCCCGCGGCGTGCTCATTTTGGAGAACATGGTGAGCACCCGGCGTGCAATCTGCGCATTCATGGGCGCGCCGCCCTCATAAGCCTCCCGGATGCATGCAGCGATCTTGTCGGCAGAATGCTTTTTCACCAGATATCCCGAAGCCCCGGCGCAGATCGACTGAAAAATCTTGTCATTGTCCTCGTACACCGTTAGCATGATGATCTCAGTGGCCGGCGAAAGAGATTTGATGAGATTGATGCCGTCAATGCCGCTCATCCCCGGCAACCCGATGTCCAGCAGGACGACTTGTGGAGGCGATTCGACTTCCAGCGCAGCGAGGGCTTCTTCACATCTGGAAAAACTCTGAGGGCACTTCATGCCATGAGCATTGTTCACCACTTCGGCCAAAATCGCCCGATATTCGTCATTGTCTTCAACCACCCAGACGTCGATAGTTTTGGATTGGGGATTTGACATGGAGATTAATCCCTGGATTGTGCAACAAAAAAAGCCTTTAAAATCGCCGGTTTTATCAAACAAAGCCTACGCCAGGTTTTCAGACAAGCTGAAAACCGAAGCACTGCGGGCAGCAAAAAATTCAAAAGCTTTTTAAAACACGGAGTCACAGAGTTTATGAGCGTCACGAAGAAAAGCTTTTAGCCGGAGGCTGAAAAACTCCACAATCGTCATTGCGAGGCGCTTTTTGCCGAAGCAATCTCTTGATTTTTAAAGATTGCTTCGCTGAGAAACGCTCGCGAATGACACTTTTTTATCAACCTGCAGGAAAACATTTATTGTTCTCCGTGCTTTCTCTGTTTGCTCCGTGGCTCCGTGTTTAATTGGTTTTGGAATTAAGCAAACTTTCAGAATTTTATTCTAACTTTTTACCGCTAAACGCTTAAAGCCCCCAATATCCATAGAGTGACCTTAAGATATTTTTAAACCAACAAGATTTTCTTTCGTTTATGTTAAGACATTTGTCCGGAATAATCCATACCATGTTTATGGTATTTTAACCGTAAGCGTCGCTTCCGTTCCAGTGTGAGGCCCGGTTTTAAATTCAATGCGGCCGCCTAGTTTTGACGCGCGCGTTTTCATGTTGCGCAAGCCGTTGCCATTGCCGGCAGGCTCCGGTTCAAACCCAATGCCGTCATCCTGCACTTTCAACACCAGCACGCCATTGTTTTTCATCAAGGCGATATCAACGCGGCTGGCCTGGGCATGCTTGATGATATTGTGCAGCAGCTCTTTGTAGATGAGCAACAAATTGCGCCGGAACTCCATGTCCAGCGATTGCGGCAATTCCTCCTCGGGAAAATCGAACGCGTAAGTGATGCTCTTGTGCGCCAAAAGCTCGGCGGCAAAGTCTTTCATGTAAAACAGAAGCTGATCCAGCTTGTCATGCCCGGATTGATGGCCCAGACAATGTCGTTCATGGCTTCGATCAGCCGGTGGGCGGTAGCATCGATGCTGTTTAAAAGCCCCTTCTCTTTTTCATTCAACGTGGCTTTGCCTCGGAGAAATTCGCTGGAGAGCGCGATGCTGCTCAAGCTGCTGCCGATCTCGTCGTGCAGATCGCGGGCGATGCGCAGGCGCGTGCGCTCGATCTCGAGCAGTTTGGACACGCGGTAATTGTACAACGCGGTGAGAAAGGCAACCACCGCCAACGCCGCCGCTATCCGAAACCACCAGGTTTGCCAAAACGGCGGCGCGATGATGACTTTTATCGACGCGCCTTGCTCATTCCACACCCCATCGCTATTCGAGCCTTTGACGCGGAACGTGTAGGCGCCGGGAGGCACATTGGTATAGTTTGCCTGCGAGCGGTTGCCGGCATGGACCCAATCAGCATCAAAGCCTTCCAGCTTATAGGCATACTGATTTTTGCGAGGATTGGTATAATCCATCGCCGTAAATTCAAAGGTGAAGAAATTTTCATCATGGCTGAGTTCGATCTGTTTGACCGCGGCAATCGCCGTATCCAGTTTGGCTGGTGCATCGAAGAGTTGGAAGCCCGTGAGCGTTACTTGAGGAATGAAAGAGTTGTTATGGAGATTTTTCGGGAAGAAGCGATGCACCCCATTGGTGCCGCCCCAGTAAATCTCACCGCTGCGACTTTTGATAAAGGCGCCGGGATGGGTTTTTGCATTATCTACTTCCACGGTGCGATCCGGATTATAAAACTTCCGGCCGGCAGGAGCATTCTCATTGAAAATGGAAATTCCATTCTCGGTCAGCAGCCACAAATATCCTTGCTGGTCTCGCAAAATCTTCAAAATATTGCTGCTCGGCAAGCCGTCGTTTTCATCATAATGAGCAACGTAGGTTTCGGCTTTCAAGTCAAATTTGCGCAGTCCCTTCTTCGCGCCGACCCAGAGATAGCCGTCGGGTCCCTCAGAAAAGCACTGTGGATTGTTATAAATGCGGTCAATGGCGAAATAATTGACAGTATCCGTTATCGCTCGAAAGCGCACAAAGATGCCATTTTGCTGATCGACTTTCCCTAACCCATAAATGGGCGCCGCCCAGATCGCGCCAAATTGATCTTCATGGATCAACCGCACAGGATAGCCCAAAACAGTATGTCCGGCCGCCTTTTGAATTTTAACGGCTTCACCGGTCCGGCGATCCAGGCGCATTAAGCCACAGGCGGTTCCTACCCAGAAGTTTCCGGCACGATCTTCATGCATCGTGCGAACAACATTGACGCTGCGAGCCGCATGCTCACCTGAATAATTGCAATCGCGAAAGTAGTATCGCATAAACCGGTTTCCCTTGCGATCAAAACGGTTCAATCCTTCGCGGGTGCCGATCCACAAATCGCCGTTGCGATCCTCGTAAAGACATTGACAGCGGTTTTGACTGAGACTGTAAGGGTCATCCGGTTGATGACGAAAATGCGTGAATTGGCCGGACTGAGGATCCAAGCGTATCAGGCCGATCTCCAGCGCCATCCAGACCATGCCATAACGATCTTCCCAAATATCATTAATGCCTTTATCGACCCCGGCGGTTACGCCGGCGCTAGTGGTTTTATCAATTTCTGCGACCTCGGTCCGTATCTGTTTATCTTGCAGAAAATGTTCAAATCGTCCGGTCGAGGGATCAAAACGATCTAAATTTCTGCGCATGTCTCCCAGCCACAACTTGCCGCTTTTCGCGCCTTCGTGAATAATCTCGACATGATTGAAACCCAGGCTTTTTCTGTTATTGGCGTCATGCCGATAGTGATAGAATTTCGCCGGTTTTTTGTCAATTTTAATGATGCCGTTATCGGCCGTGCCGATCCACAAGTTGCCGGCATGGTCTTCACATAAGGCAATGGGTTTCCCCAGGCGCGCCTCACCGGGCGCGATTGGCGCTAAGTTTACTGCAACGAACTTTTCTGCCACGCGGTCGAATTTTTCCAGGATTTCTGTGGCTACCCACATCTCCCCGGCGCGATCAAAAAAAATCGTCCAGAGATGTTCCAATGAAGCGGGCGCCGCGTAATTTTTATGGGTATAATGTTTGAACGACATCGGGTTGTCGCGATGGTCATCTGGCAATATCAACTTAATTAACCCGCTATACTCTCCGCCAAACCACAAAGCCCCCTTGTCGTCGCGTTGTGCACAGTGGAAGAGATTTGTCGGCAAGGCCTTTAGATCGTTTTTATCACTTTTGTAATGGGTGAACCTTTCGCTATCCGGGTCAAAGCAATCTAAGCCATCTTCCAAATGCGCGATCCATAAATTGCCTTGAGCATCTTCACCAATCGCCCGAATGGCATTGCTGCTAATCCTGTTCAATTTCTCGGGGTTGTGCTGATAACGCTTATAGAGGCCGGTTTGGCGATTCATTAAGTATAAACCACCGTAACTGACCGGATCACCCGTACCAACCCAAAATCTGCCGTGGGTATCTTCATAAATAGCGCCAATGGTATGGTTGCCCCTCTTGATCATGTCAAGTCTATCAAGATCGTATTGCTTGAATCTGTCGCGCGTATGATCGTAGCGATTTAGTCCATTGTAGGTGCCAACCCATAAAATGCCCTGCCGGTCTTCGTAAAGTGTGGTGATATCATTGTCTGTAAGAGACGAGGAATCACCCGGCACATGCCGGTAGATTTTTACCTGGTTGCCATCGTATCGCAGCAAGCCGGCGCGAGTGGCGAACCACATAAATCCCCGGCGGTCCTGGATGATCGCAGGGATATAGGTTTGCGATAATCCGTGTGTAGCGGAAAAATTCTCGAAGCGGAGTTGTTCCTCCTGCGCAAAAAGCAGAGGCGGGGTGATCAACGAAAGGGCTGCCCAACGCAGCATCTGGTGCCCGCGCATGATGCTATCCTCCATTCGCGAGAAACGAAAAAAGTCGAAGTTGAAAAGGACACCTACAAATCCCAAAGTAAAATCAAAGATACAGGATCAAGACAAAAGAAGCAAGGGAAATTTATATGGCGCGATTCTCGCAAAGCAATTTCAGCTTTCGATCCGCATGCTTAGGGATATTCAAACACCGGAAAAGATCGATCATTTCTTCAAGATCGCTTCCCAGATGGCTAAACAAAACTTAATTGGCTTATCTTTGGCAATATGCTCGACGCTCTCGCCTAAAGATCGCAGCCCATCTTTTGTCCACTCAATCGCGTAATCGGCTATTTTGCCGTTTTCTTGATCCAGCGTTTTGATTCCTTAATGGCTTGTTCGTGCGAAATCACTTCACCTCGATCTGCCTCGGCCTCAGAAGCAAGAATGGTCTGGTGAAATTCAAGCAACTCTAAAAGGCGTTCGTATTCATCGACATCCATAAAAACGCCGGCGGCTTTGCCTTTGTTCATTAAAAAAACAGGACGGCGGCTTCGTTGCACGTCTTTCAGAAGTTTTGTCGCGTGAGTGCCAAATAAACTGAGCGGGCGGATATCTTCAGATGGAAATGTGTGTGACATAGACATTCTCAATTTCATCCTTTTAAACACGAACTTTCCGCTCACGAATTTGCCGAGCGATTTTTAATGCCATTTTGTTTTGTGGAGAACGGCCATCATCTAAAGGGATGTTTAAGCCCCGTAAAAGGTCGATCATTGCTTCCAGATCGATTTCCAAAATTTCAGCGCATTGACGCAGCGTTTTTTTGCCTTTAACATAAAGCTGGGCAACGCGCGCCTGTTTTTCGCGCGCGAGGCTATCCCGCAGAAGCTTTTGAATCAAACGGCTGCGAGTCGAGCGCCCATTTTGATTTTTTAACTCGTCAAGTTCAGCCATGAGCGGCTTAGGCATGGAAATGATAATTTTCATGATTTAATGCTCATCAAAAGTTGTCGATATAAAGTTTGCGAGATAAATTTTTCATCAGCAAGTGTCCGCAGACGCTTTAAGCAGCCGCGTTGATCAATACGACCATACTGATAAAATAACATGAAAAGGCTCGCCAAGTTGTAAACGGAAATTCCCAATCTTTCCGCTTTTTTACCAAGTTCTTTATCTTCCGACAATATACCTGCACCCCGTTCCAATGCGAGAGAGATCACTTCGGCATCAGTGGTGGAGATTGCTGTTATTGATATCGGCTTTTCGACTTTGACAACACCGACAATTCCTTTATTGATCCACTTCAACAGCGTTTTATTATTTTTCAGTTCGTGAATAACTTTTGTTGGACACAAAAACGTGTCATCAGGCTGGCGCAATTCATCAAGCCAACCCAACTTTTGCAAAACTATCAAACAGGACGTGTCCACAACGAATAGCACTTTTGCTCCCCGAAGCCAATAAGTTCAATCACAAAATTCTAAATCACCGTTCGAATATATAAAAAAGCGCATCCACCTGCAAACGAATTTTCAGGACGAGACATTTTTTACGCCATGCTCTATGCGCCATGCCCTTGGCCTCTGCCCGCCTGCTCATCCGCATGATACGAGCTCCGCACCAGCGGCCCCGATTCCACGTGGCGAAAGCCGAGCGACAGGCCAAATGCTTTCAATTCCGCAAACTCCTGCGGCGGCACGAAACGCTCGACCGGCAGATGCTCGCGCGTCGGTTGCAGATATTGACCAATCGTCGCGATGTCAACACTCGACTCGTGCAGATCGCGTAACAGTATTTTGGCTTCATCAATGGTTTCGCCGAGCCCCATCATGAAGCCGGATTTCGTCACCGCGCCGTGCTTCTTCGCGCGCGCTAAAACTTCGAGCGACTGCCGGTAATTCGCCTGCGGCCGCACGCGCCGATACAAGCGCGGAATCGTCTCCACATTGTGATTGAGAATTTCCGGCTTCGCGTCGAGCACGGTAAGCAGCGCCTTTTCGTTCCCTTTAAAATCCGGAATCAAAACTTCAATCGTGCAATTCGGCAAGCGTTGGCGAATCTCGCGAATCGTCAGCGCAAAAATTGGCGAGCCGCCATCCGGCAGTTCGTCGCGATTCACCGAGGTGACGACGCAATGGCGCAAATCCAATTTCGCCACGGCCTCTGCCACGCGGCGCGGCTCATCCCAATCGAGATAAAGCGGACGCCCCGTTTTCACCGCGCAAAAGCCGCAACTCCGCGTGCACACATCGCCGAGGATCATAAACGTCGCGCTCCGCCGCGACCAACACTCTGCAATATTCGGACATCTGGCCTCTTCACAAACCGTGTGCAGCCGATGCTGATCCACAAGCTGCTTGGTCTCGGTATATCCCGCCCCGCTCGGAATTTTGACTTTCAACCACTCCGGACGGCGAGGGATTACGCGGCCTCCATCCTGCCCTGCTTCGATAAATGGTAAAGCAATGTCCATGAAAATTCTTTCAGAAATTCCTCAGTCTTGCTCCAAGAGTCTCTTACGCGCTTCTGCAATTGGAATCTTTGGTTCTTTTGCTCGCGCATCGAGAAAGGCAATGAACTCATCATTGTGCCGCAGGCTTTCAACTTCCGCTTCAAAGTCATCTACCATGGCCAAGACAAACTTTTCACCATTCCGTCGAATCATGACGTTTTCCAAACTGGCCCATTCCAAGAGCTGCTCGACGGTAATGGGATTTTGGGTTAATTCCACGGTTTTCATATTTTTACTTCCTTTCCGCGAATGAACAGTTTGTTATGTTCTTTGTAGCCGACGGCAGTCACGTCTACTACGCTGTCTGTTTCATTCACATTATAAAAGACGCGATATTTATCAACCCGCAACTCCCAGCGTGACAATATATTCTCGCGCAAGCTTTTACGATTGCGCGTTTCCACGGCCGGTTCATCGACTAAATGCTTATCCATCGCATCCAAGATGAGCACGCGCTCGTATTTCTTGAGCCACTGCAAATCTTCAAACGCGCTCTGAGCAATATCGATTCGATATTTCATATTAGCTCACGGATTTTCGCGAATCCCAAAAAATCCGCGAAAATCCGTGTCATCGGCGTAATCCGTGTTCAAAAAGCTTTTATCTCGCCTCGGGTTTAAAATTTTCCAAATAATAAACCACCCGCTCCAAAAACTGCCCACCATACGCGCCATCGATGATGCGATGATCATACGACAGCGACAGATACACGATATCGCGAATCGCAATCGCGTCGTTGATCACCACCGGACGTTTCGTGATCGCGCCGATGCCCAAAATGGCGACCTGCGGCTGATTGATCACCGGAATGCCGAAGAGATTACCGAAGCTGCCCATGTTGGTAATCGAAAACGTGCCGCCTTGCACCTCGTCCGGCTTGAGTTGCTTGTGGCGCGCGCGATGCGCAATGTCATTCGTCGCCCGCGCCAAACCGACGAGATTGTACGAGTCGGAGTTTTTGATGACCGGCACAATCAGGCCATTTTCCAGCGCCACCGCAATACCGATATTGATATACTTCTTAATGATGACTTTGTCGCCATCGATACTTGAATTGATCATCGGAAAATCTTTAATCGCACGTACCACCGCATCGATAAAGAATGGCGTGAACGTGAGCTTCGTGCCCTCTCGCTTTTCGAACTCGTCTTTTATGGCCTCGCGATAGCGCACGATGTTCGTCATGTCGCATTCCGACACCGAATACACATGCGGCGAAACTTGCTTGCTCATCACCATGTGCTCGGCAATGCGCTTGCGCATGTAATCCATCGGCATAATCTCGACGCGCGTCTCGTCGACCGGCATCGAGGATATCACCGCCGGCGGAGGCATCGGCGGCGCGGCTGGACGTGCAGCGACACTCGGCATCAGAGCTGGCGCTGTCATCGGTTGGCCGACGGCTGGTTTCGGCAGCGAACGATTTTCCAAATACGCCATAATATCGTTCTTCGTCACGCGGCCTTCCACCCCGCTGCCAGGAAGCGCTTCGAGTTCCTGCATCGAAAGATTTTCCTGCTTCGCAATCGTCCGCACCAACGGAGAATAAAAACGCTTGCCTTGCCGTGAAACCGGTTCCGCTTCAGGCATCGGCGCTGCAACTGGCGCTTCGACCTTCTTTGCCTCAACGGGCGCGGCAACAGCGGACTTCACTTGGCCATCTGTCGGTGCGGCTGCGACTGCCGCTGCCACTGCTCCTTCCGTCTCAATCTGCGCGATCACCGTGCCGACCGCGACGGTCTTGCCTTCTTCCACTAAAATTTTCGCCAGCACCCCCGCCGCCGTCGAAGGAATTTCAGAATCGACTTTATCCGTGCTGATTTCGAGAATCGTCTCATCACGCTCGATACGATCGCCTTCTTTTTTCGTCCATTTAATGATGGTGCCCTCGGCGATACTCTCGCCCATTTTGGGCATAACCAGATCGATTTTGGCCATGTGTAAAACCTTTATTAAATTTGTGAGAAGGATAATTTTCGATCAACAGAAAAAATTTATCTTACTAATATAACAAAAATTTCATTTAACAAAATAGACATAGGAATCATCCACCGAAACATCACCGAGCCAATAATCCTTGAGCCGTTCTCCGGCGAGATCAGTCTGATATTTTTTTGCATAAACTCGCAAAGCCTTGATGAGGGGCGCAGTAGTTTCCATGACCTGAATGTCCATTAACGGTAACCCCCTGACGGGGTCCGTTTTTTCATAAAGGACGGCACGAATTTTATCGTATGTTTCTAACGGCCCGTTTTTGTTTACCCATGGCGAGGCGATGACAAGGCGCCAGCGATTACGCTCCGAAGCCCAAAGCCAGAGAGCTGCTGTAATCTTTAAATCAGTTTTGGCAAGCCGTTGCAACAGTTCCTTGCCGGCTTTGACCATTTCCTTTTCTAAAATTTCTTTTACCAATATTTCTTGAGCCATGACAAAACTCCATGTTGGCGATCAGTGATTGCGTTATACAAATTTGTGGCTGACTCAGGAGTTACAAATTGATACCTTGCGGCTTCCGACCATCCTACCACAAATGACCAATATGAGTCAAAAGCGCTGTTCAACTGCGTTTCTTTCTTGAGGTCGTTTTCCAAATTTGCCACCCTAGCCAATTTTGCCAAATCATGAGTATAACTGTCATCAACACGCTTCTTATCCGGAAACTCTTGTCTTTGCGTTTGCTTGGCAATACAAGCTTTCAGAGCGCATTCGACAGCATAACCGGCTAAATAGTACGCGCCCTCGTAACGCCCATTCTCAAGCAAAACCTTCGCTTCGTTGATACGGGTTCGGGCTAAACGCTGGAGATCGGAACGATTCATTGAATTTACAAATTTTTAGTGATTAGAGCAAGCGCTTCGGCATCAAATTCAATTCTCGGCAACGGCTCCGGAAAACTCGACGGTGCATGATCTTTTTGAATATACGGCTGGACTTCATTCAAAAGCTTTCCAACATTTACCCCGAAACCAATTGCCGGCACCGCTGATAATTTCTCCACACCCTTTTGCAATTGGCTCTGCATGCCGTTGCGATTGCCCATCCGATAATGATAAAATCCCGTGGCGACATTGACCAACCCGTGAAACAAATCGCGCTGTGTTTGCTCGCGCGCGTCCATCCACAATTCTTCAATGGCGTCGTGCGCTTCAAAGAAATATTCGCGGTTGAAAAAGTCGATTCCCTCCGCCAATCTCGCGCTTAAGTTTTCAATCATTTTGCAATGCTAAACCAATGTTTGTGCATTTTGCGCAAAAATGCTTTGGTAATTGGAAAACCGGATTGCGAACCGATGACCGAATCGATATGGCACTTTGGACAGAGCGCAGTGCCGTCGCCTTCTTTGAGCCACTCTTTAATCTTCGTGGGTGGATAAATGCCGAGGCAATAAAAACATCCGCATTTTTCGCTCGCCATGAGTTCTTTTCGATGCTTGCTCGAATGCTTGTGCGCGCGAATGTGATCAGCCTGTTTGTCAACTTTACGTTTCATTGCAATCTTGGATTTGTGGAGCAATGGATTGCTGGATTAATGGAATTCCAAAACCCAATACTCCAAAAATCCGGAAATCCATCACTCCATTATTTTTAAACTCACCGCCAGCCCATCTCGCACCGGCAGAATCGTCGTCCACAAATTTTCTGCGGCGAGAACGAGTTGATTATACTCCAACACGCCTTTGGTATAAATATCCGGAGCCGATTCAACGACGCGGCCATGCCACAACGCATTATCGGTGATCAACAAGCCGCCAATGCGCAGTTTCGGTAATGCCGTTTCGAGCGCGCGCGGATAATCGTTTTTATCGACGTCGTTGAGGATAATATCGAACGGCCCAGCGGTTTGCGAGAGAATTTTGATCGCGTCGCCTTTTTTAAATTCGACTTTGTGCAACAACCCCGCGGCTTTGAGATAATCTTCCGCGAGATCGATATTGTTGCTGGCGGCTTCGGTGCAAATCACCTTGCCGTCCTCCGGCAACGCCAGCGCAAACCAATATGCCGAATAGCCAAAGCCGCTGCCCATCTCAAAAATCCTTTTCGCGCTGATCAGCTTCGCGTATTGATAAAGAATCCGCCCCACCTGCGGCCCGATGATGGGAAAGTTGCGGTCTTGCGCCAGCTTTTCCATTTCCTGCATCACGCGCGGGCGCTCGGGCAGTAAATGATCGAGATAGTTGTTGATATCGGGAGCAATGATTTCCATAATAAAAAAAGAGAAAATGAAAAAATGGTTGTGACTTTACGCAATCGTTGGCTTGGCTCAATATAATCACGAAACTCGTATTTTTAAAGAGGTTTTTTAAAAATTCTCGCAATCCTTTTTGCGGAAACTTCTCTTGCGCTTGTCGCCTTTCGATATTAAATTTATCTTTTAAAATTCAATCAACAGGAATTTCTTAATCCGGATTTTTTCATGTTCGACGGCACGGCGTGCGGGTTTTTGCATTTTACGCTTGGCGCACTTGGAATGAAGCGCGCTTTTTGGAGTTTGGCTCTCCTCAGCGTTTGCGGCGGAAAAATTTTTGCGCAAGAGCCCAATCCGACGGCGAGGGAATTTTACCGGCTTGCCGGACAGGCGGCGGAGGCCGAGCAAAAAATCCGGTTTCTCGAAAGAGCCGTGCAAGTCTCGCCGCAGTATCTTGAGGCGCGTTTGGAATTGGGAAAAACACTGGTTCAAGCCGGCAAGCCTGATCAGGCGAGAGCGCAGCTCGAAGCAGCGCTCGACCTTGACGCGCAAAATGCCGAGGTATGGTATTGGAAGGGCCGCGCCTATCACGCGCTGGGTGATACGGCAACCGCGGCGCGATCCTATCGGCGCGCGCTCAAAAGAAATCCCAATCTTGCCGAAGCAAAAATTTATTTGAACCAAATCGCGATTCAACCCAAATTAGAAGCGTTATATCAAACCGCCGAACAAGCGCGGCAAGCCGGAGATTGGCGCGGCGCCGCCGAAGCTTATCAAAAGATTCTCGCGGACGCGCCTGATTTCAAGGAGGCGGCGGCTAAATACAATCAGGCTAAAAATAAAATAGCCGCGGAAGAGCTGGCGAGTTCGGCGGAGACGCTGCGCTGGCGGCAACAGTTTGACGAAGCGCTCGGCCAACTCGAACAGGCCATCGTTCTTGACCCCGAGCGCGAGCTCGAACTTAGAGAACGAATGCGGCGAATCACGCGCGAAAAAAAAATCG
>Ga0247727_10010978_pt1 | contig 15917 bp, 16 predicted proteins | sample WisWelCaveWW1625_FD_202498 | JGI IMG/M metagenome (GOLD analysis project Ga0247727, IMG submission 202498) | Biofilm microbial communities from Wishing Well Cave, Virginia, United States - WW16-25 | ecosystem: Environmental > Aquatic > Deep subsurface > Groundwater > Cave microbial mat | place...
ACTTTATTGGGTGGAGATATTTCTAAATTAATCAAAGCCGTGCGATTGTCAGAAATTACCATGAATGGTATTCAACAAAATCTTTTCTGGGCTTTTATTTATAATTTAATTGGAATTCCTTTAGCGACTGGTTTATTTTATCCATTTTTTGGGATTTTACTGTCTCCAGTTTTTGCGGGCTTGGCCATGGCTTTTTCTTCTGTCTCAGTAGTTTTGAATTCTTTGCGTATTAAAACTCTTAAATTGTAATTATTTTATTATTTTATGCAAAATATAACTTTATATGTCAGTGGTATACATTGTGCTTCTTGCAAAATTTTAATTACAGAAATTTTACAAGAGCAAATTGGTTTTCATAATATTGAAAATATTCAAAATATTCAAGTAGATTTAAAACAACAAAAAGTCTCTTTTAGTATTTCTTTTAAAACTTCTTTTCAGACTAATTTTTCTGAAAATATAGAACAATTTATTAAAACTTTAAATGAAAATGCGAAATTTTATAATTATGTCTTCTCTCATAAACCAATTGAACAAGTTGAGCTTGTGGAATCAATTGAAACCAATAAATTATTTTTTAAAATTAAAAGAAAATATTTACGTCTTGGTTTAGCTTTTATAATTGGCCTTAGTATTTTAATTCTGTTTTTTCTTTTACAAAAATCTAATATTTTAAATATAAATCTTATATCATCTAACGGGACAACCATTAAACCTGTGTCTAGTTTTATTTTTGGTTTAATAGCTTCAGTTTCTAGTTGTTTAGCGGTAGTGGGAGGATTAGTTTTATCATTGTCTGCCAAGTTAGCAGAAGAGGACAGAAAAAATAAAAAATTATTTTATTTTTTTCATGCGGGAAGATTTTTAGGTTTTGCAATTTTGGGAGGCTTGCTAGGTTTATTCGGTAGTCAGATTTTTTTTAGTTTGAATTTGCAATTAATTTTGGGAATAATTTCTAGTTTAATTATGATAATTGTAGCTTTCAATCTCTTGGGCTGTTTGCAAAATTTTTTGCCAAAAAATATTTTTCTTTTTTCTCCCAGAATTTTTAGATTTTTTAAAAAAATTGAACATCAGACCTGGACACCAGTTTTAATTGGAGTGGGAACGTTTTTTTTACCTTGCGGTTTTACTCAGTCTATGCAATTAGTGGCACTTTCTAGTCAATCTTTTTTTGCTGGATCTGCCACCATGTTTTTTTATACTTTAGGTACTTTTCCCATGTTAGCTTTTTTATCTTTTGGTTCAGTTTCTTTTGTGCATTCTAAATATTCTAAACTTTTTTTAGAATCTGCTGCTATAGTAATTTTAGGTTTTGGTCTTTTTACTTTCTTGAATTCTTTGGTGGGATTGGGTATAATAAATCCATTGTTTGATTTTTAAATTATGCGCAAAAACTTTTTTATTTTTATAATATTTTGTTGTCTGATAATTATTTTATTGTTTTTATTTTTTAGAGATAATTTTCTTTACAATTCTAATTCTGATTCTCCAATAGCAGCAAAAGAAATTTTAACTAACCCCCAAACTAATCTTCAAAATAATAATCAAAATATTAGAGACAATCTAAACAATCCAAATAATGTAGAAATTAAAGAAGGCGTGCAATATGTTACAGTTTTAGCGAAAGGCGGATATTTTCCTAAAATTTCTTTAATTAAAGCTGATTTGCCAACTAAATTAATTATCAAAACTGAAAATACTTATGATTGCACGGCCTCATTAATTATACGTTCTTTAGATTTACAAAAAGTTTTGTCAGCCAATGGGCAGGAAATTATTGATTTAGGGATTTTGAAATCTGGAAATAGTATTCAAGGTGTTTGTGGTATGGGTATGTTTTATTTTAAAATTCAGGCTATTTAAATTTATTTTTTTTCGAGATTATTTATTTAAGATTAATCGAAAGATAATTTAAAGATATTTAGTTAACTCTTCTTTGGTGATACCTATTTGTTTTAAAATGCTTAATAATGTACCCCTCGGTAAATCTTTTGCGTGATAAGGTACAGTGATCCTTCTTTTATTTTCAGTATTATAAAAAATAAAATGACTTCCAGTTTTGTGATCTAATGTAAAATTTAATTTCTGAATTATGGCAATTAATTTTTTAGCAGTTAATACTGGTAATTTGGACATGATTTAATTTTAAGATTTTTGTGATAGAAATCTATCTAGATTCATGTGAATAGTGCTTACAAAACTTCCAGTGTCAGAAGGAATTGGTTCATGATGTTTTTTTAAACTTTTTAGATAACCAGAAATGGCGTCAGCGGCCATTACATTGGCTTCTTGTAAATCTTTACCATAACTGATACAACCTGGTAAACTAGGAACTATCACAGTAAATCCCCCCTCTGGTTCTGGCCTAAATATCAAATTATAATGTAATATTTTTTTCATATTATTAAGATTTTAACATTTAATAATTTATAAGTCAAAAAATAGCTTGTAGAAAAATTAGATTTTTTGTATTATAATTAATATATGACCGAATCTAATGGTTAAAACTATTTAGAGCACATGATATCGCCCGCGCCGCGGGCGATATCACACAATCTTAAAGACTATTTTATGAAAATCTTATTAATAGAAGACAATGTAAAATTAAATGAAGCCGTGAAAACTTATTTAGTGGACAGCGGTTTTGAAGTGGAATCTGTTTTTAATGGAGTGCAAGGAGTAAATAAAATTAAAGATGATAAAAAGCAAAGTATTTTTTATGAGATTATTATTTTGGACAGAATGATGCCCATGAAAGATGGTCTGGAAGTTTTAAAAGAAATTAAAGATTTTTCACCAAATTCGGGAGTGATTATGTTGACGGCTAGAGATACAGTGGAAGATAGGGTGACCGGTTTGTCAGCTGGAGCTGATGATTATATGGTTAAACCTTTTGACGTTAAAGAATTAATTGCTCGCATTCATTCTCTATATCGCCGCCTCCAAAAAAATAAATTACAAATTGATGATCTGACCAATGGTCAGACTCAGATTGCAGATTCAGAATACAAAAGTGAGAAAGATATTAGCAAAAATAATTTTGGAAAACAAAATCTAGATTTTAATTTTCATTTAAATGAAATACAATTTTCTGGCCAGAAAATAATTTTGACTAGTAAAGAATCAGCAATTTTTAAACTATTATTAGACAATAAAATGACAGCTGTTTCGAAAGATTTAATTTTTGAAAAAATTTGGTCAGAAAATATTTCTGAAAAGAGTGAAGATTTTAATCCTCGACAAATCGACGTGCATGTGCATAATTTAAGAAATAAACTTTCTAAAATTAATTTTCCAGCGGTAATTGAAACAATTCGTGGTGTTGGCTATAAAATTATATTTTAAAAAATAAATAAAACATGAAGAATATTTTTCAAACTCAAAATATTTTTGGTTCCACTAGATGGAAATTAGATACTATTGCGGCTTTATTTATTTTTATAATGCTATTAGCTTTTTCTTATGCTATTTATTATTTGTTGACTATAGATATTATTTATCAAGCCACTGGGGAATTTTCTACTAAAATTAATGAAACTATTTTATTTGAAAATTTTAAACAGCAAACTATTTTTCTTTTAACATTAGCCGACACGATTATTTTTATAGTTTCTATAATTTTGTTTGACAAAATGGTTGTAAAACTTTTGGCGCCGATTGAATATTTATCTAATGTGCAAAAAAAATTTGCAGAAAATGTTTCTCATGAATTGCGCACCCCGTTGTCGATTATGAATATGCATGGAGAAATTTTATTAAATAAAATTGAAAAAAATAAAAATTTAATATTATCTATAGAACCTAATCTAGAATCTAATTCAGAATCTAAGACTTTGACTGAGAAATTTTTATCGGAGACTAAATCTGGAATTGAAACTATACAAAAAGAAATTTTGAATATTACTAATTTGATAGATGATTTATTATTTGAAGCTCGTTTAAAATATTTAGAGAATAAAGATCAAGAAATCTCTATTTTAGATTTGGAAAAAATTATTCGAAAAATAATTACCGATATTTATCATAAAAAAAATCAGGCCGTGACTGTGAGTTTAGAAAATAATTGTAATTTCAATACGTCAGAAAATCAGAAACATTTTCAAGTTAATCAATTGCATTTAGAAAGGATTTTAAATAATTTAATTTCGAATAGTTTTAAATTTACTACTGAAGGTCAGGTGAAAATTATTTTAGAAAATTATCAGAAAAAAGGACAAGAATATTTACGAATGATAGTAACTGATACTGGTTTAGGAATTGCTAAAGAAGATTTATCCAAAGTCGGAGAAAGATTTTTTCGAGCTCAGAATGTGGAAAATAAATTTGATGGCACCGGAGTGGGCTTGGCTATTGTTTCGGATTTAGCTAAAAATTATGGTTGGGATTTTCAAATTCAAAGTCAGGAAAATTCTGGCACCACAGTGGAAATTAGTAAGATTTTGTTGATTTAGTCATGTTATAATTCAGGCATGAAAAATGTGGCAATTAATGGATTGGGGAGAATCGGTAGAGCTTTTTTGAAATTGTATTTGACTGATGAAAAAGTCAGACAAAAGATTGACATTGTGGCTATTAATGATTTGGGTGATTTGGAAAATATGATTTATCTTTTGCAATATGATTCTGTTTATAAAGATAAAATTTTTAAAAAAATTTATTCTAAAATAATTCATAATAAAGAGAATGAAAAAAGTGAAGATGGAAAAGAAGAAAAATATATTTGTTTAGAATTATTTTCTGGTGAAAAAAAAGAAATTCGTTTTATTTCTGTTTCAGAATCACAAGAATTTATTAAAAATAAAATTTGGAAAAATTTAAATATAGATATCGTGGTGGAATGCACTGGAATTTTTATTTCAGCGGAAAAATCTCATTTTCATTTGGAGTCTGGGGCGAAAAGAGTGGTGATTTCTGCCCCATTGCATGAAAGTAAAAATAATATGTATCATAGTGAGACGGTGTTGTTGGGAATTAATGAAGAAAAATTTACAGAATCGAAAATCACTTCTAATGCTTCTTGTACCACCAATGCTGCGTCACCGATTTTACAAATTTTAGATGAAGCTGTGGGAATTGAAAAAGCGATTTTAAATACTGTGCATTCTTATACGGCCTCTCAAAATTTAGTGGATGGCGCTAAAAAAGATTGGCGTGAAGGTCGGGCCGGAGCTCAAAATATTATTCCTTCCACTACTGGAGCGGCTTTGGCTGTTACTAAAGCTATAACAAATTTAGAAAATAAATTTGATGGAATTTCTATTCGAGTGCCATCAATAGTTGGTTCAATTGTTGATTTAACTTTTATTACTAAAAGAAATACCAATGTGGCAGAAATAAATAGAATTTTAGAAAATGCTTCTCAAGAAAAAAAATGGAAAAATATTTTTACCATCACCAGAGAACAATTAGTTTCCACCGATATTCAAGGTTTACTGTATGCTTCCATTGCCGATTTAAATTTAACTAAAGTAGTAGATGGAAATTTAGTAAAAGTTTTAGCTTGGTATGATAATGAAATGGGTTATTCCAATACTTTATTACAACATGTAATAAAAGTTGGGGAATGTTTGAGAGATTAAATCTTGAAGATTCTTTTATCATGCTAGAATATATTTGTAAAAAATAAAAATAAAAATATGAAAATATATTTAGCTACTGATCATGCTGGTTTTGAAATGAAAGAAGCTATTAGACTTTTTTTAGAAAATGAAAAAGAAAATCTTTTAAAGGAAATGGAAAAAAAACTTTCTTTAGTTATTCCAGAAATTCAGTTTGTAGATTTTGGGGCTTATAAATATGAAAAAGGTGATGATTATCCAAAATATATTGGGGTCTGTGCCGGGCAACTTTCTGGGGACATTTATGCGGGAGATAAAAATAATTTCGCTATTGTTTTTGGTGGATCAGGCGAAGGGGAGGCCATGTTGTCTGATAAATATCAAGGAGTGAGAGCTGGGGTGATTAATTGTGAGAATTTAGAAATTGTTAAACTTTTACGCGAGCATAATAATGCGAATATTCTTTCTCTGGGAGCAAGATTTGTGGGTCTGGATTTTGCTAAAGAAGCAGTGAAATTATTTTTAACTACTAAATTTTTGGAAAAAGAAAAAGACACTAATCAAGAGACTAGGCATGGAAGAAGGGTGGAAGAAATTACTGATTTGGAAAATAAAATTAATTCTAAAATTAATTCAGACGAAATACAGGGTTTACAAGAATTAGAAAAAATGAGACAGCGTTTTGCCGATTATTAAAAAATAATTTATGAAAATTATTCCAGCTTCATTACGTACAAATTTAAATGAAATAGTAAAAGACATTTCTAATTTAAATAAAGTTTGTGATTTAGTTAGCATTGATTTATGTGATGGAATTTTTGTGCCTTCCACAACTTGGTTGCCAGATGACAAAGATTTAAATGAGAGACAAAAAGAGAAAAAAATATTTTCAGAAATTATTAACAATATTAATTTAGAATTTGATTTAATGGTAATAGATTTACCGAAATATTTAAATTTAGTTTTAGAATTAGGTGCTAGTCGAGCCGTGATTCATTCTAATGATGCCAAAATCATTTCTGATTGTCTCGATTTGATTCGAAAAAAACATGAAGAAAATCAAGATAATTTTACAGAAAAGAATATTGTGAATTTTAATTTTAAAAATTTTAAATTAGGTTTATGTAGCAATCAAGCAAACATTTTACAAGAATTTGCAAATCAAATAGATTATATTCAAATTATGGGCATTGAAAAATTAGGTTTTCAAAAGCAACCTTTTTCTGAAAATACTTTGCAAAAAATTCAAAATCTTAGAAAATTTTATGATGGAATTATTCAAATTGATGGTGGTATGAATTTAATCAATATTCAAAGATGTTTAGCTGCCGGAGCTGATAATTTTGTAGTGGGTTCTGCAATTTTTAGTCATGATAACCCTGCTGAGAATTATGAAAAAATCGTACAAGAGATTTAATTTTTTTAAAAAGATAAGACCCGCCTTTCGTTTCCTACTCGGCGGGATCATATTTCATCCATCGAATCTTTTTGATTGTTGTACCTGACTACACAAATAACACGTACGCCTATTATGGGTGCGTGCTGGTGGATTTTTTTTCTCTCCAACACATCTATTAATCCACACATCTTTTGAAATCTCGACAGTATGGCCCTAAGGCTGTACGGCTTGGCCATTTGTACCTGTAACATCTCCATCAGAGCCAGTGCTGCTTCGCTATTTATTTTTATCTCTGTTACTATTTTGTTTTTATGTCTGGCGATACGCCCAGGGACCCTTAGTTTACCAGCACTATAATTCTCGCTGGTAATGGGAGTTCTGAAGCTGATGAGCACCAAACCATTTTCTGCAGTAGCAACATTGACCGCTCTATGTCCGCTCAGTCTTTGTGTCATACCTGTTACTGCTATTCGTTTTTTAGTCTTTCTTTTTCTCGCCATAATCATCTTCTCCTTTACTTTCCAAATTTTATCTTATTGATTCCATAATCTATGGACATATCCCCAACCGCTTGACTTCACATCTATAATGTAACTTTTTATTTTAAAAAAGTCAAATTTTTCAATATTGTAGTTTTTTTACAATTGTAAATAAATTATGTTTTTAATATTCGTTTAGTTTATTGATGCTATAATTAAATCATGAACAATGCTAAACTTGATACAGAAAATTTAAATATTTTAATTCAAGATGTGACTTTGACTTTGGATAAATATTTTTCGAATTTTGACACTGAAGTTTTAGATTTTTTGAAAAAACTTTTGCCATTTTTTGTAGTTTTTTATTTTAAAATTTTAAAACATAACGCTAAAGATAAAGACTGGATTCATAAAGATGAGGTGATAGTTATGAATAATCTTTTTCAGATTTTGAAAAATATTTTAGAAATTCATATTAATCACACGCAAATTAATAAAGTTTCAGAAATTAAAAAATATTTTTTAGAAAATAGTTATTTAACTAGCCAGAATTCTTTGCAAGAAATTATTGATTTAGTAGAATTTGCAAGATTTTCAAAAAAAGAGAACGAGAAAGAAAAAAAAGCTAATCAAATTTCGAACAAAACTTTTTATATTCTGATAGATCAAAGTGAAATTATAAATAATTATCATACTAGTCAACTGGAATTTATTATTAAAAATAATTATTCTGAGATTTTGATTTTAGTTTTTGTTAGACCAATTTTGGTGGCTCATTTTTCTAAAATTAATCAAGCCGGCAGTCATTCTAGTTTGAATTTTTATCAAAGGGAATCTGATAAACCAGCTATACAAGATCATAAATTAAATGCCAAATTAAATTCTTTAGGTTTTGATGTGTTGGTGACTGACGGTTCTGATATGATAGCTATTGAAAGGGCGATAAATTATGCTAAAAATTTACAAAAACCGACTGTGATTTTGTTAAATATCAATTAAAATTATGTTACAAATTTTACATAAAAATTTATTTCAGCAAAATTTAGAATTTGCTAATATGCAAGCAGCGGTTTTAAATTTTGTAAATCAGAATTCAGAAATTCCAGAGAATTCAAAGACCGTTGACTTAGCAAATAAATTTCAAAATAAATCTCAGTATAAATTTTTGATTTTGAATAATCAAAATATTTTAGAAGAAAATTTAATTGCTGATAATTATTCTGATTTTTTGCGGGCCTGGAATCAATTGCGAAAATTGGTTTATAAAAAGTTTAGTCAAAAGAATTTAACAGTTTTGAATTTGGTATTTAATTATGAAAATTCTGAAAATCAGGAGAACGATGAGAAAACTGAGACTTCTGAAGATCTAGATTTGGCAGATAATTATTTGAATAATTTAGAAAATTTAGAGCAAAATACAAGAGATATCGCTTTGATGCGCAGTCTTTCTTCAGTCAATATTTTTGTGCCAGCTGATAATCTGGAAGCCGAATATTTATTAAAATCTATTTCTTCTGAAAATCTTTCGTCAAACATTACATCTCAAGATTTTGAAAAAAATAATCCAGACTTAAATTTAAATTTAGAATCAAATAATAGTTTATCGAATGTATATAATTTAAATTATTTTAGAATTTCTAAAAATTCTTCTCCCGCAATTTTTAATGCAGAATATTTTGAGAAAAAAAATTATAATGGTTTGCCGGAAATTATTTATTTATCTAAAAAATTAGATAATTATTTGCAAATCACTTTAATAACTTGTGGACCGATTCTTTATAATGTTTTATTGGCGGCTATAGAATTAGAAAAAAATAATTTTTCGGTGACAGTAATAAATGTCTCCACATTGCATTCTAATTTAGAAAATATTCAGAAAAATATAAATAATTTTTTTATTAATTTAGCTAAAGATCATAAAAATATTTTAACCGTAGAGGAACATTCTAAAATCGGTGGTTTGGGATCCATGATTTGTGAATTTTTAAGTAAAGAAAAAAATCTAAAAATTGCCAGATTAGGAATTGAAGATAATTTGTCACCTAGAAATATTATGACTAAAGCCGAAGCTATTGTTGGGTGGTAGTTATTTTGTTTTTTTAGATCTTTGATTAGAGATTTATTTTTTGTTATTATTAAAAATATTAATATTTCATCTATGAATTCCAATTTTAAAATAATTAAAAAAAGCACTGAAGCGCCTTTGGCTAGGGTGGGAATAATTCAAACTCCCCATGGAGAAATTTTAACTCCAGCTTTTATTCCCGTGGCCACCAAGGCAACGGTAAAATCTTTAACTCCAGAACAAATTTCCGAATATATTTCCCCCGAAGCCATTTTGGCCAACACTTATCATCTTTATTTAGAACCCAATTCGGAAATAGTAAAGACGCATGGTGGTTTCGCGAAAATGATGAATTATAAAAAAGAAAATAAAGTTGGTCCGACTTTTACTGACAGCGGCGGCTTTCAAGTTTTTTCTTTGGGTCAAGCTATGGGACATGGAATTTCCAAAATTGCCACTAGTCAAGAAATCTCTGAAAGTGAATCAGAAAATTCCCAAAAAGAAATTATAGAAAAATATGCAAATGAGATTCAGAATAAAAATTTATTTATTTCAATTTTTAAAACTATAAAAAAATCTATTTTGTTAATGATTTCTAATAATCAGGCAGAAAATAATTTAGAATTTCCAAAAAATAAATTAGCTAAAATAGATAATCAGGGAGTGACTTTCAAAAGTTATATTGATGGTAGTGTGCATAGATTTACTCCAGAATTTAGTGTGCAGATTCAGCATGATTTAGGGGCGGATATATTTTTTGCTTTTGATGAATGTACAAGTCCTTTGTCTCCTTATAATTATCAAATTGAAGCTATGAATCGCACTCATGATTGGGCCCAGCGATGTTTATTGGAACATAATAAATTAGGAAAAAGTAATTCGACTGGAGAAAAGCAAATGTTATTTGCTGTGATACAAGGTGGGGCTTATGAAGACTTGCGAAGAGAAAGTGCGAGAGTTTTAGCGGGAATGGGATTTGATGGTTTTGGAATTGGAGGAAGTTTTACAAAAAATGATATTGGAACTGCTGTGAAGTGGGTAACTGAAGAATTAAATCAAAATTTGGCGGAAGAAAAACCGCGGCATCTTTTGGGTTTAGGAGAGCCGATAGATATTTTTTTGGGCATAGAAAATGGAATTGATACTTTCGATTGTGTGGCCCCAACCCGCATTGCTCGCAACGGGAGAATTTATAGTCCTGATGGTCCCATCAATATTCTAAATGCAAAATATAAAAATGATTTTTCACCGATTTGTGAAGATAAAAATTGTTATGCTCATAATTATAGTAAATCTTATTTAGCCCATCTTTTTCGTTCCAAAGAAATGTTAGCCGCAACTATTGCTTCCATTCACAATTTACATTTTTTAGTTTCTCTTACCAAAAATATCCGCCAATCTATTTTAGATAATAAATTTTTAGAATATAAAAAAGAATTTTTAGGGAAATATTATGGAAATAATATTCTTTGAGTTTCTGTAAATCACCGAAGAGGCTTTTATTCAAAAAATATTTATTTGAAATTTTAGATATTTTTTTCAAATTTAAAAAATAATCTACAACTAGAGCCGCACCAACGACGCGGCTCTAGAAGCTTTTAATTAATTCAAATATATTTCTATTTTTAGAATCATAAATCATTAAAATTAAATCATAAAATAATTATAATTATATTTCATACCCAAAATCACCTTTAAAAATAAGGGTTTTCTGAGCTATTGACAAATATAAATATATAGTATATACTGTATGCAGTGAAGAAAAAAGTTTCAAAAATTTCAGAAAAAGTTCTTTGTGAAAATTAATTCTTGATTTCTCACTTAAATAAGTAGCGCTTTGCATATTAAATAAATAATTAGTATTCAGGGTGCTATTCATTTGAGTAGTCCTGTAAATGCTAGCGGGCCAAGGGGAACTTGGAAATTTAGCTAAAACCTTTATTGGAAAAAGAGAAGGAAACAATTATGGATCAGGTGCTGACTGCTAATCATCTTTTAAAATTATTTCCACATCTAGGAGGTGTGGATATTTCTGTAACCGGTACCAAGGAGGACCTGTGTTATTGTCAAAAGATGGGTAGACATTCTCATTTGTTGTCGGAATGTATACCTACGATACAGGTGTATCTTAAGCCAATTACCACACGTATTTTAGATTATAGACGCACCGAAAACAGGTCTCGGATTTTTGGTTTTTCTAAAACCAGGACTTTAATGTTTCAAGTTGATAATTCGAGTAACAAGAGTTTGGAGGGAGAAGAGAGATCAGGAGATGAAACATTAGAAGACGCATTGATTCATCTCGGTGACACTGTTTCTCAAATGGGCTATATCATCGACTTAGTTACCCAGGAATATACACATCCCGATGATGTACGGTTTGTTACGGTGAATTACCAGGACCTAAAGGTGTGTGATTTTATTAACTGGTTTACGAAAAGACAGAAACAACTTGAAGAGATTTTTCCAGGTAGTCTTTGAGAGAAAAGCGCGCCGTGTCGCGCATCAGTTTGTTCGAGTTGAGGGCACGGCCTCAACTCACAATAGGCTCCGATAATTATTCGGGGCTTATTTTTTTTATTAAAAAATTAAATTCAAAATTAAATTTTCAAAAATAATTTAGCATATTTATGTTGGCAGAATTTTTTCAAATTTAATTTCAGATTTAAATCTTTTTTCAAGATTATTTTTTTTATTTAGAATATTTAGAGTATAAAAAATTTTTTTTTCAAAAAAATCTCCAATTCTCACTAAAATCTGTGGATAACTAGAAAGAACACTGATTTTAAATTTTAGCAAATAGATTAGGTTATGATTTGATTTTTTATATTTTGATTTTTTAGAAATATAGATTTGGGGATGGAAGTGGAAATTATGATTATCATTTATGGTGCTTATTTAATTATATTTTTCAAGAGTTTTGGAATGATTGATTTAATTCCACTGAAAATAGAATTTCAAACATTTTGTATTGATTTTTTTTAAAATACCAAAAGAAATATATTTTCGTTTGACATATTTTAGAAACATTTTTTTGTAAAAGAAATATTTTTTTATTTTGTCAAAAAATGGCTATAAAAATCTAGTTAATTAATTTAATTTTTAAAATTTTAGTTATGATATGGAACATAAATAAGACTTGTTGATGGGTGGTCTTACTGAAAGGTTGTTTTCTAGAAATTGAAAGTCTGTTCTTAATTTAGGTTTCTTTTAAAAGTCATTTTTCGATAATGTTTATAATTTAGAGTCAAATATATTCTTAAAACATTTTTGAGAAAAGACCATGTTCCCGCCGCCGGCGGGAACATGTAGATAGAAAAACTTTTTCTATTCTTGATTTATTAGAAACATTTTTGCAAGAGATTTAGATAAAAAATTATTTAGTAGAAAATAAATTGTATGAAAATTATTATGATTAGCTATTTTGTTTTCTATACTATTTAATAGGCTAATTTATATTTAAGAAAATAAAAAATATGAGCAAAATTATTAATCAAATTAAAAAAAGAAATGAGACATTAGTGGAATTTAAATTGGAAAAAATTGAAACCGCTATTAAACATGCTTTTTTTGATGTAACACATGAAGATAAATCGGAATTAGCGAAACATATTGCAGAATTAGTTTTGAAAGAATTGGAATTGGAGATGTTAACTCAAAAAGATTACACTCCCAATGTAGAGCATGTACAAGATGTGGTGGAAAGAAGTATTGCGAAAGCTGGATTTTTTGAGGTGGCGAAAGGATATATCATTTATCGATATGAACATAGAAAAATTCGTCAAGAAGTGGTGGCTCAGAAAATTGAAAAGCATGAATTATTAATTACTAAAAGATCAGGAGCAGGTGAACCTTATAGGGAAGAAAAATTGCGTAAATATTTAGAACATCATGCTATTGCTTTGCAAAGTGTAGATTTAGATTTAATTTTAAAACAAGTGAGAATAGAAATTTTTTCTGGTATGACTACAACTGAAATTCATAAAGCTTTGATTATGGTGGTCAGAAGTTTAGTGGAAAGAGATTATGATTATTCTTTATTAGCCTCCAGACTTTTAAGATCACAAATTTATCAAGAAGTTTTGAGTCAGAATAATGAAAAAATTGACTGGAGAAATTTAGAAAAAATTAATCAAGAAGCTTTTGTAAAATATATTACGGGCGGAGTAGTTTCCGGTCTCTTTGATGCAAGAATGTTGGAATTTGATTTATTAAAAATATCTAAAATGATGGATATTTCTCGAGATTTTTATTATGATTATCATGGTATGCAAACTTTAGGTGATAGATATTTAATGTGTGATGGAGAGACCAGGAGAAAAAAAGAAACTCCACAAATGATGTATTTAAGAGTAGCCATGGGAACTGCTTTATTGGAAAAACCAGAGAATAAAGAAAAAGTTGTGAGTGAATTTTATTTTATTTTAAGCGAACTTTATTTCACCAGTGGTGGTAGAACAATTAAAATGGCTGGTGCCACTTGTGCTCAGATGTCAAATTGTTTTTTGTCTTTGAGTGGTGATAGTCTGAGTCAAATTTTTAAAATTTATGCTGATAATGCGCAGTTTTTAAAATGGGGAGGAGGCATTGCCACTAGTTGGAGTAATGTGAGAGGCACTGGGGCTTTAGTTAAAAAAATTCGCGAGACTTCTCAAGGTATTGTTCCTTGGCTGAGAATCGCTAATGATGTAATTATTTCTATTAATCGTTCTGGTAAACGTCGAGGCAATGAATGTGTTTATTTAGAAACTTGGCATTATGATATTTTAGATTTTTTGGAATTGCGTAAAAATACCGGAGATGAAAGAAGGCGTACTCATGATTTAAATACTGCGAATTGGATTCCAGATTTATTTATGAAAAGATTAGAAGCTAATGCAGATTGGACCTTAATGTCACCGGATGAAGCGGTGGGTTTGCATGAGACTTTTGGAAAAGATTTTGAAAAAAAATATGTAGAGTATGAAAATATGTGTGATGCAGGCCAAATTAAACTTTGGAAAAGAATGCCGGCGCAAGATCTTTGGAAAAAAATGATTAGCATGCTTTATGAAACTGGTCATCCTTGGATAACTTTTAAAGATGTTTGTAATATTCGTTCTCCGCAAGATCATGTGGGTCGTGTACATTGTTCAAATTTATGTACGGAAATTACTTTAAACACTTCGAAAGAAGAAATTGCGGTTTGTAATTTAGGTTCGGTCAATATTGCAAAATTTATTACCGATGAAAAAAAGTTTGATGAAATTTTAGTACAAAGAGTTTTGCGAGCAGGTATGCGCATGATTGATAATGTTATAGATTTAAATTATTATCCAGTAGAAGAAGCTAAAAATTCTAATTTTAAACATAGACCAGTGGGCATGGGGATTCGGGGTTTGCAAGACGCACTTTATAAAATGGATATTAAATTTGACAGCGAAGAACAAGTTAAATTTTCTGATGAAAGTATGGAAATAATTTCTTATTATATTATTTTAGCTTCTAGTGAATTAGCTAAAGAAAGAGGGGTTTACGCTAGTTATGCTGGATCCAAATGGTCTAGAAATATTTTACCGCAAGACACAGTGGCTTTAGTGGAAGAAGAAAGAGGTAGAATAATTAATTTAGAAAAAGGCGGGAAAAAAGATTGGACTCCAGTACGAGAACATATTAAACAATATGGTATGAGAAATTCTAACACCATGGCCATTGCCCCCAATGCAGCTACGGCGAATTTAGTCGGTTGTACACCCTCTGTGGAACCAATTTTCAAAAATCTTTATGTGAAATCTAATTTGTCAGGAGATTTTGTAGTGCTAAATAGATATTTAATGTCAGATTTGAAAGAAAGAGGGTTGTGGAAAAAAGAATTACTTGATAAAATAAAATTTGCTGATGGTTCAGTACAAAATATTCCAGAAATTCCAGATGACTTGAAAGCTAAATATAAAGAAGCTTTTGAAATTGATGCTCGATGGTTAATTCGCGGGGCCGCCGCTCGGGGTAAATGGATTGATCAATCTCAATCGATTAATATTTTTTACAAAGGCAATAGTGGAAAAGATATTTCTGAAATTTATAAATTAGCTTGGGATTTGGGTTTGAAAACAACTTATTATTTGAGAACTTTAGCCGCTTCACAAGTAGAAAAATCTACAGTGGCCACTCAAGATTTTGGAGCTACTCATCAAAGAGATTTTACTAAAGAAAAAATGGAAAAAATGCAAACAGTTTCTTCTGCAATCTCACCAATTTCACCAATTTCACAATACACTATTCACAAAAATGTAAATGAAGAATCTTGTGAGGGTTGCAGCGCATAATAAATAATTGTCAAAAATATTTCTATATTATCTCTTGTGTTCTCCCCGCCGCAGGCGGGGAGAACACAGTCTGAAATGAAGATAAAGATTTAAAAAAAACCAGCCTAC